>Ga0247735_1000038_pt1 | contig 101282 bp, 109 predicted proteins | sample UWRJL178409R2_FD_180934 | JGI IMG/M metagenome (GOLD analysis project Ga0247735, IMG submission 180934) | Plant litter microbial communities from Arlington Agricultural Research Station in Wisconsin, United States - UWRJ-L178-409R-2 | ecosystem: Environmental > Terrestrial > Plant litter >... | reverse complement strand
CCACCAAAGCCCTTCGAAAGGGCTTCCGTTTGAGCCTGTCGGCTGCGGGCTACGCCCTACGCCGACAGGCTCAAACGGAGTCTCATCTTGATTGACGCTGCTGTCTCACCTTCATCGCCGCGCGGCACTCGACCCCCAGATGCGCTCAGCGAGCGAGGAGGCTTCTAGATCGAGAAGCACCACCATGTCGAAAGAACTCCGCGTCACCGTGGTTTCACTCAAGCAGGTTGGCGAGGTTCTTCAGCGTCGACTCCATGCCGGCTTTATGGTCTGCCTCGCTGATTCCGGCCGGTACATTCTGGGCGACAAACGTGACCTTCGTGCCGTCGCGCACGGGCGTGAGCCGGGTGGTAATCGTCATCGTGCCGCCGAACGCCGAATCCGCGCTCTCGAAGGTCACTGCCTCGACGATCTTCTCTTCTGGAACCAGCTCGACGAACCGCCCTTCGAAGATATCAGCGTCAGCAGTCGACTTGCCTTTTCCGGTCTCGGCATCGTCGTAGATGAACGCCATCCGATAGCCGCCACCCGTTCGCGGATCGAAGTGAAAGATCTTGGCGCTCATTCCCTTCGGCGGCCGCCAGGAACCAACGGTCTCAGGATCGAGGAAGGCGCGATAGATCGCCCGAGGCGATGCCAGGATGGTGCGGGCTGCTGAATGGGTGGCGGATTCGATCATCCGGATCTGAATAAGAGGAGCGTGGCATGGCGACCAACCTAAAAACGAAAGGCCGCCCCTTACGGGACTGCCCTTCCATTGTCTTGCCTTCGCGGCCAACTCAGACGAGCCGGACCCCCGCGGTGGAGGCCATGCTCACCTCAGTCGCCGCAGTCGGCGTTGGACAATGAGACATTCGACCACCTCCTTTCCGTTGTCGAACGATAGGCGTGATGTAGGGCCGCCGTCACCAGATTCAATTCGCCAAGTCGCTGTGGAAAAAGGATTATGGTGCGTCTCCATCGCGCAGGCTGCGGAAGGTGATCGACCAGCGCGGCACCTCCATCGGTGCAATGCTGTGCTCCCATTGATGGCGAACCTCCCCGGCAAGATGATAAATCGACCGAGGCGCAAGCTCGGCTTCAGCGCGCGCGAACCCGTCGGCGGTCCGCTGGCGCAACCGCAGCGTGGCGCCGTGGCCGAGTGAGATGCCGATGACATGCTCGAACACCGGCCGGTCCTTATGCCAGCCGATGCCTGCACCGGGATCGTAGCGTATCAACAAGGCCTGGACGAGCTGATCGGGCCCGAGGCTGGCGAAGGCGGCGGCCCGCGCCTTCACTGGCTCAAGCCAGTCCGGCAGGGGATCGGTGGGCGTGAACCGCCCGCTCTCGAAATCATAGCTCCAGCCGAACGACCGGGTCAGGCGCTTGCCGGTCCATTGCTGAAACCGGAAAGGGCTGAGGCCCTCGGCATCGATCTTGGCAATGAGGGAAGCCTCTTCCTCGGCCGATACGATCGTTGGCCGCGTGGCCAGCCCCGGAACGACCGGGGCATCGAACAGGTCAGCCATCATCGTAACCTGTGCCAGCCCCGTCCGCCTTCGATGCCGCCGGCTTCGCGTAACACGCGTTCGAGATCATAGCTGATCTCGGACCGGGTTGCGTTGGCCTTAGTTATCGGCCCAATCCTTGATGGACGAAGGCATATTTTTCTCGAAGGAGGGCGCCCTTGGCCTATCCGATGTGTCTCGGCCTCGGGAATTGACGGACCTCCTTCCAAGGCAAAGCGCAGGCATGTGCATCCTGTCGTCTGCTTCCGGGCGGTGGTCGATGAGGCAGTGCGCCTAACTCCCACGGCGCGGAACCCTGCCTCCCAAGTACGGGGGGGCGCCATGGCGACAAAGTGCGTATGACCGCGGCCGTAGCCACGGTTAGGTATCCATCCTTCCCGGTGACGCCGGACGGGATTGGGAGCGGAAAGCATCCGCCCAGATCTCGCTCCGAACATCGACCCTTGCTTGCGCCTTGGCAGGTCGGCTGCGCGAAGAGCTTCATGCTCGGGAATCTTTCCGAACCGCTGCAAATCGCCGAGCTCGCCTGCATGTGCCGGCTGTCCCCGGCCTATTTCGTCCGAGCGTTCGCGAATACGGTCGGGGTGGCCCCCTATGCATGGTTCCTAGGAAGACGCGTCGCCAGAGCGCAATCCCTGCTCGCGAACAGTGAATTGCCGTTGGCCCAGATCGCCCTTGATTGCGGCTTCTCCGATCAGGCCCATTTCACCAATGCGTTCGGCAAAGCGATCGGAATGACGCCCGCGCGATGGCGAAAGCAAGCGGAGCGATCCTAGACCCGCGGGCGCGGCACGCCGTGATCGAAGGCATGGGTCTCCGGAGGGAAACGCGTGGCCGACGAATTGGGCGGCCACGCCATCTCACCGACCGATCAACGTTAAGAGTAAAAGTCGGGGGCCTGCCTGAAACCGGGCCATATTTCTGGGTCATGACCTGTTACCACCATGGTCCGCTCTCTCTTGGCTAGCGCGCGCAGCTTCCGGACCGAGCGCACGGCGTCGATCGCCGAGGTCATGAACCCTGGAAGTGCCCGCTCTTCCCAATGATCCTGCGTATAGACCGCGTCCGCCGTGAGAAGGATAGCGCCTGTTTGGGGCAAGCGGACAAGAAAGGACTGATGGCCGACCGTATGGCCGGGCGTGAAGATCATACGCAGCGTGCCATCTCCATAGAGATCGTAGCCATCCGTTGCCTCACCATCGAGGAAGTGCCAGTCAAGGCCAGGTCGGTCGAAGTCCTTCCGCGCGTAGGCGCCGGCGGCGAACCAGTCGGGCGCGAAGGCATATTCGTACTCACGCCGCTGGACGATGTGGGTCGCGTTCGGGAAGCGCCCGATCGCGCCGCTGTGGTCGCAATGCAGATGCGACAGGACCACGAAGCGGACCTGTTCAGGTGCCACGCCGAGGCCCGCAAGTTGCGCGGCGCAGCCCTGGCTGCTCTCCATGATCGGCTGGTAGGCGTCGATCGCATCACCCCACCAGCCGCGAGGGTCCGATAGGCCTTCGGCGGCCAGGCCGCCATCAATGATGACATGGCCACGCGGGTGCATGAGCAGGAACCAGGGAACCGGAATTTCATAGTCGGCATCGCCTTGGTTCATCTTGATGTCGTGCACCTTGCAGCGCTGGCTGCCGGATTGGAGCATGTAGAGCCTGATACCACTCATTTGTTCTTCCTTCGGGAAAGGGTAGGGCCGCAGGGCACGGCGGCTCCACGCTTCTCCCCTTGGCTGCGAGCGATGGGTAGGCCGGTCGAACTGCTTTCATTCATCGGACTATCCGATATATAGAGGGGCATGGATTACCTCGCCGCCATGCGCATGTTCGTTCGAGTCGTTGAGCGCGGCAGCATGTCGGCGGCGGCCAAGGATCTCGGAATCGGGCAGCCGGCGGTCAGCGAACGGCTCGAACGGCTCGAGGCCGAATTGGGTGTACAGTTGCTCCGCCGGAGCACGCGGGCGCTTTCCACCACCGACATGGGTGGGGCTTTTTACGAGCGCGCCAAGCTGGCAATCGAGGCGGCCGACGACGCGCTGTCCGCGGTTCGGGGAGATGCTCCCCTGCGGGGCACGCTGCGGATCGCTGCGCCGCAGGGGCTGGGGGAGGTACTGCTGCCGGGCGTGCTGTTACACTTGCGCGAAGCACACGCTGGGCTTCGTGTCGATCTGGTTCTCAACGACCGGGTCGTGGATCCGGTCACCGAAGGCGTAGACCTGTCACTGCGCCTGGGGGAACCGGGTGAGGGCGGTTTCGCCGCGCGACGCGTTGGGCATGTGCCGCGTGTGCTGGTGGCGGCACCTGCTTATCTTGCGCACCATGGAAAACCGGAGACACCTGGGGATCTCGTCGGCCACGCCTTCGCCCGTGTGTCGGGCCTCTTTGCAGGCGGTCGATTGCCCTTGCGCACGATCGACGGTTGCGCTCTGGCGGCGCCCATCGATGTCGTCCTCAACGTCAGCCATTGGCGGCCGCTTCACGCCGTCCTGCTCGGCGGGGGCGCCATTGGCGTCCTCCAATTGGCTGTATGCGCGAAGGATCTTGCAAGCGGTCGACTGAAGCGCCTGTTGCCGGCCTTCGAAGTTCCAGGGCTCGATCTTCACGCCCTTTATGCGCCCGGACTGCCGATGGCCTCGCGTACTAGAACGGTTCTGGCACTGATCGAGCGAGAAGTGGCTCGTCTGTCGATCGAGATCGAGAACGCGGTCAAAGGTCTCTTCTGATCACCGCAGTCGCCGCGCCGATCACGTTCAAGTTCCGAGCCGCGAGGTGGCCGCGTTGGCAACCGCATCCCGAAGCCAGCCATGCGCTGCGTCCCTTTCGCGCCGACGATGCCAGGTTTGAACAAATGGGAAGCTGCCCAATTGGAAGGGCAGTGGGCTGCACCGCAGGTTCCCCGGCACGATGTGGTCAAGACTGCGCCTGGCAGCCGTCAGGATCAGATCGGTGCCTCTGACAAGGTCGGGAGCTGCTGACCAATGCGGGACTTGAACGGCTATGCGGCGCTTGTGACCGAGGCGGGCAAGGGCATCGTCGACCTCACTGTCGTCATGCAGCGCTACGGCAACCCGCACATGGGGTCGCGTCAGATAATGTTCGAGTGAGATTGGGGTGCCTTCTTGCTCGGCGTCGAACAGGCAGGCGAATGAGTCTTCAAAAAGCAGGGCGCTTCGAAGATCCCTGCCGCCGGGTTGCTTGAGGACCGGATACACGCCGACCGCAAGGTCGATCTCACCGTCCATGAGCGCCGCGATCGCGCGCTCTCTGCCGTAGGAAACGATGGAGAGATTCATCTGCGGCGCCATTTGTCGAACCTGCGAGACAAGCGTCGGCAGCAGAATGGTCGCCCCATAATCCGACATTGATAGACGAAAATGGCGATCGCACCGCTCCGCGTCGAATGTCGGTTGATCGACCAGCGAGCGTATGAGTGCGAGCGCCTCACCCAGCGGTTCGACGAGTTGAAGCGCGCGGGCCGTTGGCTGGAGCCCCCCTTCGCCGCGTACCAGAAGCGGATCGTTGAACAGATCTCGTAGCCTTGCAAGCGCATGGCTGACCGCCGGTTGCGAACGATTGAGCCGGATGGCCGCGCGCGAGATATGGCGTTCCGCGATCAGCGCCTCCAGGATCGGCAACAGGCTCAGGTCAGACGGCTGGAGATTATTCAATCTATGCATAGTGGACATACTTTTCTTCGATTTCCATTCGTTTCGTCAATGGACGAAAAGCGGAGGGAAAGGAGACCCAACGATGTCTCAGTCACCGCAAATGGATACTGGATTGTCCCATGTCGCGCTGGTGGTGCGCGATCTTGAGAAAAGCATCGCTTTCTACCAGAAGTTCGCCGATCTTGAGGTCGTCCATCGCCGTAGGGCTGGTGGCGACATCGATGAGGTCGCGTGGCTAGCAGATGGAACGCGTCCGTTCGCGCTGGTCCTCGTCGCCTCAACTGCCTTGGTTGATACGGCACTTGGTCCGTTTGGCCATATAGGCGTTGCCTGTGCGACGCCGGAGGATGTCTATGCCCGCGCTGCCGAGGCTGAGCGCCACGGCGCCCTGCGCTCTGCTCCCCGCGATGATGGACCGCCCGTGGGCCTTTGGACCTATATCGCTGACCCGGATGGCAATACGCTTGAGCTCTCATTTGGCCAGGAAATTGCTTTCGCTATAGACGGTCGCCAGCAAGCACTGCCAGAGGCACATTGTTGAAGTTTCCGATATCTGGCTGCTTTGGCAGCCGATCAAAAATTAGAACGGGAAAGAACCGGAAGTGATTACAATCAGAGATTCCCGTCCCGACGACGGCGATCGTGTCATCGAAATCTGGCGTGGCGCGGTTGACGCGACGCATGACTTCCTCTTGCCCGAGGATCGTCTCGCACTTGACGAGATGGTGTGCGGCTTTCTGCCTCAGGCGCCGCTTTGGTTGGCCGTGGACGTCAAAGATTATCCGCTGGCCTTCCTGCTTATCGACAATGGCCATATGGAAGCGCTCTTCGTCGATCCCCGCTATCGAGGAACGGGTCTTGGCGCGGCGCTGGTGCGCCATGGCCTGGCCCTTCACCCGGAGATGACGACCGACGTCAACGAGCAAAACGGCCAGGCAGTCGGCTTCTACGAGAAGATGGGGTTCAGGCGGACCGGCCGTTCGTCACTTGACGGGCAAGGCAGGCCTTATCCGCTCATTCATTTGCGGCATGGTGACTGATCCTGGGTTGGCGCCTCAAATGCAAGCTTGCCAGTTACCGCGGAGCATTCGCTCGCGGCGGAGATCGAGAATAATCGTGAAGGAAGAGACGGGCCATGGTCATCACGAGACGCGTGACATTGCTCGCTTCCCTTGGGGCAGTGCCTTGGCTGTTTGCGGCATCAGCGCGGGCAGGTGATCGCCAGAGCACTATCGAAGCCCGGCTCAAGGCGCTTGAAACCCGCAGCGGCGGGCGTTTGGGCGTTGCCATTCTGGATACCGCGACCGGGGAGATGATGGGGCGCCGGCTTGATGAGCGCTTTGCGCTGTGCAGCACGTTTAAGGCTCTGGCGATTGCCTTCACGCTCGCTCGCGTTGATCGCGGTGAGGAGAATCTGGATCGAAGGATTTATTTCACCCAGAAGGATCTGGTGACGCCCTTCAAGGCGACCAGGCCACATCTTGCCGACGGCATGACCGTTGCGGAGCTTTGCGGAGCTGCGGCCACCGTCAGCGACAGCACCGCCGCGAACCTCCTGCTGGCCGGCTTCGGCGGGCCTTCCGCGCTGACCGCCTATCTGCGCTCGATCGGGGATCACACGAGCCGCATTGACAGGACTGAACTGGCCCTCAACATCGTCAAGCCGGGAGAAACGCATGATACGACGTCACCGCGGGCCATGGCTGCGACGCTGCGACACATCCTGCTCGGCTCGGCCCTGTCGCCAGCATCGCGGGCGCGCCTGATAGAATGGATGATGGCGTCCAAGGATGCGGCTGCGCAACGCCTAAGGCGTGGCTTGCCGGTGGGGTGGCGGATCGCGAACAAGCCGGGGACATGGGAAGGCGTATCGACCAACGATGTCGGCGTGATCTTCCCGCCCGATCGTCCGCCGATCGTCGTTGCAGCTTATCTGGGCGGGGGGCATGGCTCCGTGGCGGATCAGGAGGCCATTTTGTCTGAGGTCGCTCGTATCGTCGCGAGGGTTGTCTGACCGCGAAGGTATGGAGAAGGGCCAACTGCGTAAGCGTGGCTAATGGCTCGCGCGCGCGCGCCATTCGTCAGCGAGAAGACCAAAGATCAGCGAGTCCCGAATACCGATATGGGTCTGCCACTCTGCCCGTAACCGTCCTTCCAGCGTGAAGCCGAGGGCTGTCAGCAGCGCGATCGACGGCTGATTGTCCGGATCGGTATCTGCGAAAAGGCGCCGCTGGCCTTCGGCAAAAAGCTGATCGATGACCATCGTGACAGCTTCGCGCGCATAACCCTGACCCTGCGCGTCTTGGGCAAGGAGATAGCCGATCTCCGACACACCCTCGCGTTTTTGGCCTGCCGCCACAAAGCCAATGGCATGCTCCTCACCCGTCCTGATGATCGCCCATGCTCGCCAGTTCGACTGATCGTCGTCGGCGAAATAGGTGCGAAGATCATCGAGATGGTCAAAGGGAGCGCGAGACCACCACCGCATCATGTGGGATTGCCCATCGTCGGAAACAAGGCGTCCGCGTCGCCCAGAGCGCGCGGAAGCAGTGTCAGGCGGTGTGGCTTGGGCGTGTCGGCCGGAGTCGGCGCTGTTTGTGGGAAAGCCATTCGCATTTCTCCCGGGTGCGCATTCTGAAAACCATCTTCGCTGAGACCAGCGTCTCATCGGATGGCCGAAGCTGTCAGGACCCAACGGGGCCGGATTGCCCGTTCACGAGGTTGCAGATCTCAGCGATGACCCGTCCATCGAGTTCGGGCGGCAGATCATGCCCCATGCCGTCGATCTGCAGGTAAAGCGCATCGGGGATCGAGCTGGCCGTGTCGCGCCCGCACGTGGGGAGGATCAGCGGATCATCGGTCCCATGGATAACGAGTGTCGGTACCGTGATGCTCGCAAGCCGCGCCCGCCGGTCGCCAGCCACTGCCATAGCCGCGATCTGCCGCGCCGCGCCGCTCGGGTCGTAGGAGCGCTTCACTTCTTCCAGGAGAAGGGCGCGCTGCCCTTTTGCATCGAAGGGAAAGCCTGTCCCTGCAATCTTGCGTGCGAACGCAAGACGCACTTCCAGAAAGCCCTCGGGATCGATGGCCGGATCAGGCGCCGGGCGCATCATCATTGCCATAACGTCGGGCGCGGCCTGGGGCAGGGCGGGATTACCGGTGCTAGACATGATCGACGTCAGGGACAGAACCCGGCCGGCATGTTCGCTCGCGAGGATCTGGGCGATCATGCCCCCCATTGAGCGCCCGACGACATGTACCTTCTCGGCGCCGAGGGCGTCGAGAAGGCCGATCCCATCGGCAGCCATGTCGTAGAGCGTGTAGGGCACGTCTGGTCGCCGCCCCGCCATCAGCGCGGCAGCGAGCGCGCCGAAATCCGGCGCAGGCGACGTGCTGAAATGGGTCGAGCAGCCCGCATCGCGATTATCGAAACGGATCACGCGAAAGCCCTGCGCCGCAAGTCCCTCACAGAACCTGTCGGTCCAACGGATCATCTGCGTGCCAAGCCCGGAGATCAGGAGAACAGTTTCCGCGTCGGCGTCGCCGAAATCGTCCCAGGCGAGATCGATGCCATTGGCGTTGATGATATTCAGGGCACAGTTCCTTGAGTGGCGCCTAGCAGCTTTTGAAGATCAGGAACCCGTCGGGCCCGACGCTCCCGCTGCGCGGCGGTCGAGCTACGGCCGATAGCTGTATTCGTTGGCTGAGCAAAGCGAGGGCAATGGATGGTGAACTCGACTGGCGCTGGTGCTGGTGGTGCTGCCTCTAGCACTGCGCTCCCGCCGGCCTGCGGGCGAAGCACTTATCGAGGTTGGCGTTGGCCGTATACGCGTCGAAAGCTGGCATTGAACTCTGAAGTCGCGGTCGCAGCCGGCGCCTGTTCGCTTTCGATCGCTGGCTTACAGCGATAACGGAACTGCCTCCGAAAGCTGAGGAGCGTCAAATTCGCCAGGCCGCGTTCTGGATTACAACCCGATATCCATCGGGGTCCTCGAACGTTCTGCCATGTTGGTCCCAGTAGGGATTAAACGCCGAAACTGCTGAGAAGCCGGCAGCCTCCATTCGGTCCACCGCAGCTTGCCATTCCTCGATGGCGGGCAGGTAGAAGATCGGAAGATGGTCCTGCGTCGGCGCACGCCCGGCGACATGGCCGTGCGCTCGTGTAAATTCCAGATGGTATGGCGCGCCCGGCCGCCCAAGCATAACTCCGTCGAAGCCATCATGATCCTGGAATCTGTCAAGGACATCAAAGCCGAGGCCATTCCGATAGAAGGGAAGCAAGGCTTCCAGGTCATCGGTCGGTCGGGCAACTCGTAGGGTAGGGAAAATGGTCATGGCCACGTGCTACGCCCGAAACAAACTCTACTGCAAGCAACTCTAGAATGCCATTCGGTCGGTTGATGGATGGGCCCCAACAGACATCGCCATGGTGAGATTGTGGTGATCGATGGAGGACGGGCTGATGATGCTTGCCCCGCTGCGGACCAGGGGAGTGGAAGAGTATTGGCATCGCCGCTCGACAGGTGAAGTCGAATCGCTGGCCTGAACAATTTATGTTGGCTAGAACTGAGTTATGAGCGATCAGCATGAACTCGTGGCATGTTTGAGGGGCGACCTGAAAACAGCCATGCGCGACCGACGGACGGCGGAAGTTATGGTGTTGCGCAGTCTGATCGCCGCGGTCGATGACGCGCAGGCTGTTCCGGTAGGCAAGCTGCACGAGACCTATGTCCTCCGGGCATTCGGTGATCCGTCAGTTGAGGTGCCACGGCGAGATCTCGGGCCTGAAGATCTGCGTCAGTTGCTGGAAAGCGAGAGAAATGCCCGAGTGGTGGCCGCCGAGGAATATCGTACCGCAGGCCATTATAGCCGGGCGGACGAATTAATCGCCGCCGCAGAAATTGTCGGCCGTTACCTCAATGGTTCAAATGGCTTCTAGATCTTGGGGCTCAAGCGGAAGGTGCGATTCAGCCAGATATCGCCTCAAGACCGGAGGACGTTCCAAGATCACTCGCCAATCGCAAAGTGGCCTCGCCACTGGGCCGCTTACATCTTCGGGCGCGCCATTGCGATGCTATGCCGATCCGGGACAACTGTAGCAAACGCAGCAGGGTAAGAGATCATCCGACAGGCTCAATGGATCGTGAACTCGACGGGAACGGAAAGCTCGATCTGCTCTGGACGATCCGCCGGAATCCTGGGCAATGGATCGGCCCGCCGGAGCGTCTCGAGTGCGGCCTGGTCAAGCGCCGGGAATCCCGAGCTGCGCACCAAGGACGAACTGAGTACATGCCCTTCGCGGCTGATGCGGAAGCGAATATAGACGACCCCCTGCTGGCGAGCGCTCCGCGCGCTGCCGGGGTATTTTCGGAATTTCTCAAGCCGGGAGAGTACGCGACCTTCCCACGTATCGGCGGTGTTGCTCGATGCCCGGGACCCTTGCGGTGCCGGCGCTGTCTTGGGCGCGGCGGTCTCAGGTTGCGGAGGAGTGGGATCAGCGCGTTCCACCGCCGGCGAGGGCGGTGGCACCGCAATCGTCGGCAGCGGAACGATGGGATGCATCACCGGTTCGGGCTGCGACCGTAGGGGCTTACGCTCGTGCTTCTCGACCGGCTTGGGTGCGTCTTTCGGCTTGGGCGGCGCCTCAGGGGGCGAGGCAAGTGGAAGCAAGGTTACCACCAGCGGGGCCGATGGGGGTTTGGGGGAGGTGGGCCTGTCCTGGAACGATATGAACAGCGCGACTGCCGCTATTGCATAGACAAGGGCAGTGCCGAAAAAGGCGACCACCCGCTGTCCGCGCGGCGGGGCATAGCCGTATCGTACGATCGAGGTCGGCAGCGCGATCGGTGGGCCGTGCGGTTCCAGGTCGGATGTCATGTCGGACGCCATATCGCTCTTCGAAGGCTCAGGACGGGCGAGAGCGAGCATGATCGGGTCTCCTCTTGCGCGAGTTGCGGAAGCGTAGGGCAATGACCGGCAGCGGAAGAGCGAGCGATATCCAGGACAGCCACCGCCAGATACCGGCCCCGCCGATTAACGCCGAGATCAGGCCAAGAAGCGTCAGCATGGCGAGGCTGAGGGGCCAGCCCCATACCGCTAGCAAGGATGATTGCGCGCGCCGGCTCACTCCGCCGCCTCCGACATATGGGTTTGGTCGGATAGACCCACGCGATCGGGCGAACGACGCCGACGACGACGCGCCGCCCAAAGATAAAGTCCACTGCCCAGGACAAGGATCGCCACCAGATCGAGCAAGGCCCAGATCATCTTCAGCGGCAGCCCTCCATAGTCGCCGAAGTGCAGCGGACGGGAAACGTCCAGCGCGCGCAGGTACCAGGGCATCGGCAGGGCTCCGTTTCCTACGGCCGCGCCATTCGCAGCATTCACCGCCACCGGGGCAGTCAATCGCGAGGTGAGGGGCCTCGTGCCTTCACCCCAGACGAGATAATAGCCGGCTATACCGGGAGCGGGGCCGGGGAAGATCACCGTCTCAAAGAGCATGTCGGGCGCGGCGGCTCGGGCACTCGACAGCGCCTGGTCAGGCCCAATCGCTTTTCCGCCTGCCGCGATCTTCGGCAGGAACCCGCCGATCTGCGCACGCCAGAGCGTGAACAGCGGCTTCTCGATGGCGTTCATGAAGCCCGTGACCGCCACGACGGTGAGCCATGCGGCGATGGCTATCCCTGCGACATTATGGCGGTCGAGCCATGCGAGGGGGCGCCCCCGACTTTTGCGGATGTCGCCAAAGGGTCGGTCGCTGGCGAAGGGAGCATAGACCACGACGCCTGAGATAATCGAGATAAGGGCCGTAAGGCCCACGATCGCGATGAACAGGCGACCCAGCAGGCCCGCCAACAACTCACCGTGCAAGGCAAGCAGAATGTCGACGACGCCGGGCGGCTTGGCGGCGCCCGCGTTGGTCGGTTCGCCGGTGCGCCCATCGAACAGCAGGGGACGCCCGCCCCGCCGTTCGCCCAGATAGACGCGACCCTCATCCGAAGCTACCCGCACAAAGGACGGGTCGGTGCCATGCTGCACGACGATCTGGTCCAGCGAAGCCGTCACTGGTGCTGGGGCATGATCCGGTGTGCCCTCAATCTCGTCCGCGAAGATGAGCGGCAGGCCTGTTGCGCACAGGATTAGCAGAAAGAGGGTGCAGGCAAGGCTGCTCCATTCATGAAGCCATCGCCAGCGCCGCAGGGGCCCGCCGCGCATGATCAGAAACCCTTGCGCAGCGTGACTGTAAAGCCGCGCGGTTCGCCATAGACGCTATAGAAACGGGAAGGCAGGCGTGCGTAATAGGTCTTGTCGAAGAGGTTTGTGACGCTAGCCGTCAGCGACCATTGCCGGTTGAGGCGATAGCCGATCTGGGCATCGACCACGGCATAGGCATCCTGCACCGGGCCACCCCGCGAGGTCTTGCTTTGTGCGCGCAGTCCGCCGCCCAACTGGAAGCCAGGCCGATCGGGCGCACCGAAGCGATAGGTGCTCCAGAATTTGAAGCTATGCTTCGGCTCCTCGGTATCGAAGATGCTGCCTTGCCCGCTGTCCGCCTTCAACGTCTTGGTGTCGAGATAGGTGTAGCCGGCAAAGAGGCTCCATCCCGGCAGCACCTCGCCGCTGGCCTCCAATTCGACGCCGCGGCTGCGTACTTTGCCAGCGGCGATGTAATAGGCCGGCGTGCCGGGATGATCGGGATCGAGATAGGCGCGATTGCGGTCAGTCATGGTGAAGAGCGCGCCGGACAGATTGAGTGCGCCGTCCAGTAAGGCGGCCTTAGCGCCGATTTCGAACTGTTCACCGGTGCGGGGTTTCAGCGTTCCGCCGCCATAGACGAGATTGCTCTGCGGCACGAAGATGCTGGCATAGCTTCCGTAGAATGTGACCTGCGACGTCACATTCCAGACCAGGCCAGCAGAGGGCGTGAACTTGGCGTTCACGCCGGGCGCATCGGTGAAGTTGCCCGTCTGGGCGAGGCCCGCCCAGGCCTTGCTGTGATAGCTGGTCAGGCGACCGCCCAGCACCAGCGTCACTGGATCGGCAAGGCTGAAGCGTCCCTGCGCATAGAAGCCATACTGGGTGGTTCGCGTGGCCGATGCGTATGTATCGGGGATCGGCTGTTCGGGGATGTCGATCGCGAAAACGTCGCTGACGCTCGTGCCCACGAAGCCGGACCGGCTCAGGTCGCTGCGCCACGCATAATTGGCGCCGATCAGCAACTGATGGGTACGCCCCAGCAGATGCACCGGGCCGCTGACATTGACGTCGGCGCCGAACCATTCGTCGGTGATGTCCTGGCTCTGCAAGGCATAAGCCGCGCTGTCGTTCAGGTTCACCAGCCCGTTGATGTAGCCGTAAGCGCCTGTGCCATGTTGCCAGCGATAGTTTGCGCTGGCCTTGGCGCTCCAGCCATTGCCGAACTGATGTTCGAGCGAGCTATAGGCCTCCCGGCTTCGCGTGTAGCTGTGCGCCCAATTGACGCCGAAGAAGGAGGAACGCGGCGGGTTGAGGGCCGTGCCGTCGGCCCGCGCGCCGGGACCGTAATCGAAGGGCGCAAGCTTCTGGTCCTGCAGCGTGCCCGACACGGTCCACACCGTCGAAGGATCGAGATCGACGTCGACGATGCCATAGACCAGCCCGTGCCGTTCATGCGTCTCATCGGTGAAGAAGTCCCGATCCTGGCCGCTTGCAACGAGGCGGCCACGGATCGTGCCGGCGGCATCCAGCGGGCCGGTCACGTCCAGATCACCATGGAAAGTGTTCCAGCGCCCACTCATGACACTGCCTGCCCAGCCGAACTCGTCGTGCGGGCGCTTGCGCACAAGGTTGACCGTGCCTGCCGGCTCGCCGGAGCCCTGAAGCAGGCCCGATGGACCGCGCAGCACTTCCACGCGATCGTAAACTGCCAGATCGTACTGGCCGAGATATTGGAGCCCGCTGTTGGCAGGCAGGCCATCGAACTGCACCTCAGCCGGATAGCCGCGGATCTGGAAATAGGCGGTGCCGTCGCCATAGGTGATGGCAGTAACCCCGGTCGCCTGGCGGAGCGCATCTTCCACCGACACCATATTCTGATCGTCCATCCGCTGCCTTGTAACGACCGAAACAGACTGCGGGATCTCCCGCAGATCCTGCGCCGTCTTCCCCGCGACAGTCGCGGCGCGCGCGGCATAGCTGTGGGACCGGTCCGTCGCCGCCCGGTCGGTCTTCGGTGTCGGAATGACGGTCGTAGGCGCGAAGGGTGAGCCCTCGTCCCCGTTGACTCGCAGCGGACCGAGCTCGACGGTCCCCGCATCGGCTGTGGGCGCGCGTTCCAGGGTGAACATGTTCGGCCCGGTTTGACGGTAGGTGAGGCCAGTGCCGGCGAGAATGCGCGAGAGCCCCTCGGCCGCTCCGAAGCTGCCCTTGAGGCCAGGGCTCGACGCGTTCTGGGTCAGCGGCGCATCGTAGATCAGTTCTACATGGGCCTGACGCGCAAACTGGTTGAGAACGCGCGTCAGCGGGCCCGCTGGAATGTCATAGCTGGCGGCGCCCTGGGCGTAGGCGGGTATGGCGCAAAGACCAGTCATCGACAGCGCCGTGGTGGCAAACAGCGCAAGGGCGATACCGCGCGTCGGCCGAACCGGTTGGCGCAGGCAGTTCAATTTCACAGGTAATTCCCCCGATCGTCAAAACCAGATCGAAACGCTCTCTATTGCTAATGCGAGCGGTTCTCATACTTATGACGAATGGGGTGTCCGAAGCGGGACCCTTGCAGCGCAAAAAATTTTGCGGTCAGACAAAAATGAGGATGAGCCTGTCGGTGATATGGATCGAGCGCAGGCCGAGCGAGCGCTGTAATTTGGCAACGGCGCTGGCTGGATTGGAGATGCTGAATACCCCGCTGACGCGACGGTCACGCACCTCCGTGCCGATCACCTGGATGTAGCCGGGATAATAGCGGTTCAGTTCGGCCACGACTTCCCAAAGTGGGCGGTTCTCGAACACGAGCTCGCCTTGCACCCATGCATCGGGTTCGCCGGCTGAGAAGGGCGTGGGCACGCCCCACGGCCTATCAGGGCCGTAGACGAAGCTCTTTCCTTCCGGCAGCGTGACCGCCTCCGCTCCGCTTCGCGGGTACGCGACGCGAACCGTATGCTCGGTGACGGCAACGCGGGTGTCCTCGCCATCCTCGCGGACCACGAACCGCGTGCCGAGCGCCGTGCTGCTGCCGCCACTGGCCTCGACCGTGAACGGGCGCGAGCGATCCGGCGCGACGGTGAAGGCTGCCTCGCCGCGAAGCAACCGCACGATGCGGACGTTCGGCCGGTAGTCGAATGCGACCGCGCTATGCGTGTTGAGGATCACCCGCGATCCGTCCGGCATGGTGAGGGTGCGTTGTTCGCCGGTCGCCGTCACCGCGTCCGCGCGCAGGCGCATCGGCCAGTCCTGGGCGAGACCGATCGCCATGACCGCAACGCATGCGGTCAGCGCGGCAGGCATCCAGGCGTGACGGACGGAGTGATCATTGTCATTGCCGGGTGATCGCCGCGGTAGAGGGGGAAGCGAGGCACGGACATCCGAGGCGGGGTTTACCTCGCCGAGATCGGACCAAACCGCCTCCATTTCCGCGAAGGCGCGGGCATGGAGCGGATCTGCCGCCAGCCATGCTGCCAGCCCCGAATCATCCGACAACAGACCGCTGTCGTGTTCGGCAAACCAGCGCGCCGCCTCATCGGCGATCTCCTTGGGTATCGGATCGTCAGTCGGCACGAATGCGGTCTCCCCCTGGCGCGCGGCGCATGGCCGCTGCTCTGGGCTTTCTAGCTATAAGACGATTGAGAGGGCGTGATCGGGACCGCTGGTCGGGAAAATTCCAGGTCACGCGTCCGGTTCGTCCGTCATCCGGGCATGGCAATGGCGCACAGCGATGCGGACATGCTTGGCCACGGCATTGACTGTTATGCCGAGACGCGCCGCGACTTCATGGGCGGGCAGGCCATCGATGCGGCGCAGGACGAACACCTGCCGGCAGCGCAGAGGCAACTCCTCGAGCACCGCCTCCAGCCGCGCAAGGCGCTCGCGGTCGATCACGCGGCTCTCTGCCGAGGGTTCGTTTGAGGGAGCATCGGTCGGCGGGTCAGCCGCCTCGAACAGCTGATCGTGCCGCCGCGTCCCTCGCGCGTAATCCGTCGCAAGGTTCCCGGCGAGCCGATAGAGGTAGGCACGCTTGTTGAGGATCGGCGGGTCATCCTCGACTCGCTGAACCCGCAACCACAGAGATTGGGTCACATCCTCAGCTGCAGGCAGGCCCACAATCCGCTGCGCCAGCCGCAGCAGCGACGGGCGTTCGGTGAGCAGCAGGCGCGTCAGGGCGATCGCGTTGGTCGGCATGGTGCTCTATCTTAGCGTGATATGCGAATGACTCGCAACAACGCTTTGACACGCTGCCCGCCAATATCCCCATCAATTGACTCGGCGGCAATGCGGAAGCGCGGCTGATACCGTCGCGTCAATCAGTAGGTGTAGGTGTAGCGGCTTGCAATCATAGTGGCGTCTGCTCGCAATCGGAGATGCATGCTCACATTACCCGTTCCGGCTGGATGCCGAGGTCGGGCTCCGCTTATACGCTGGACCGTCCCGTTTCTCCGTCTCCAACGGGCAATTTCGGGAAAGAGCAATCGGGAACATATTTTGGGAAAATGGCCACCTTCTTGCCGTCTGGCGCGTCTTGCGGTGGTCAGCCGTCCCGACCATCCTTCCTTTGCGGGAAGGTCGTCAGCCGTGACCTTTCGAGGCAATGATGCCGTCAATCCAATTGGCGTAGTGCGACAAGCGAACGATATATGCCGTTTCTTCGTACCGCCCGGCGGCATCACCGATGGCGATATGACCACGCGACCATCCCCACGACGTGAGGCCGATCAGTTTCCAGCCGCCATGGTCGCGCATGACAATCGGGCCTCCGCTGTCGCCGCCTCCGAAGATGCCTTCTAGCGGCAAGGCCCGTTTCCCAGTGTCAAACCGATAGGTAAGCCAGTTGCCGTTGGCGCTTTCGATCCGATTTCGCGCGCGATGGAGGGTGGTCCGATGTGTGGCATCGTCGGCGATACCGTCTTTGCCGGTGCCGGTTTGTCCTTTTCCGATTATCTCCACGACATGCCCGACCTCACGATCTCCTCTGTAGATCGAGGCTGGGGTAATATCGGTTACGGGTTCGGACAGCCGGAGCAGCGCCACGTCATCATTGTCGAGGCGTGTCGCCAGTCGGGATGCCTCGCTCTCCCCTTCGCTCTCTCGCACTCGCCGCCAACCGGGGTGGACAATCACTTGCGACACGTTGCGGACTTTTCCTGCAATCGTGACGTGATCGATCGGCATTCTTTGCCATTGGGTAGCGTGGGCGGCGGTGACGACCCAAGAAGGAGCGATCAGAACGCCCTCACCCTCAGTCGGGATATCCGCAAGGGGAAGGAAATAGTCGTCGGAGACCACATAACGGGCATCACGCACGTCATGTCGTCGCACGATGGCAGCGACGGGTGCGACAAGCGTTGATGCGGTGATCGCGACGCCAAGGGTCAGGGCTACTGTCGATCTATATGCCACCCAGTCCTCCGTCAGCCACGCACCGCAATGCGGATTTGCAACTGGTATGGCGCTGGGTGGCTAATCGCCAGCAATTCTCTTTCCACCATCCTAATGGGAAGGCTTACCGGCTCAAGCCGCTGATCTACGAGTATAGTTTAAGCTGAGGCCAGAGATTGCCGAGCGATGGCTTCACGCCTTCGCACAGTGCGATCACCTTGCCGTTCTCGAACGCCATCGCATAGCGCGAGCTTGTGGTGCCGAGCAGCGTCGCCTTGCGGCAATAAGGTCGCAGCCCCACCATGTCGTCCTGGATCGACAGCACGTTGGCCGGGTGCTGACCGCGTAGGCCCCACAGGAAATACTGGTTGTGCCCGCTGACAACGGGCGGCAGCCCCTTGCCGTAGAGGTCGAGGGCGGCGGCCTCGCCATAGTTCTCGACCTTGATCGCGGTGGCGGCGCGCTCTGTCGGCGGGATGCGCTGCCATGCCGCCTCGACCTGATGGACGTAATCGTGCCAGCCGAGCTGGTCCGCCATGACCTGAGGCAGCACGGTGCCCTTAAAACTGCGCTCCTGTTGCTGCGGCGCGAACCCGGTTCGCTGGATATAATCCTCAAGGACCGGCGGGGAGAGGATCGGGAGCGCCAGCGGTGCGGCGAGTGCGGATAGGGCAATTGCAGCCGTGATGCCACTTGCGACTACGATCCCGCCGATGCGGGTGCGCACCAGTGGCGCGAGGGCAACCGCGCCGATCGCGAACAGCGTCGGATAGAGCGGCGAGAGGTAATAGTCCTTGCCGTGCCCCATCCGTACGATGGCGACCACCACGACCGCGGCGATCACCAGAAAGCGAAGATCGCGTAAGCGTCGCACGGTAAAGGGCGCGACCAGTCCGGTGATCCACAGCGGCGCGAAGGCCGGGTTCATCACCAGCACCTGATTGGCCAGGAACGGCAGGGCGGCGATGTCGGCGTTCTTGCCTTTGGCCGCGGCGCCGAGTTCCAGGAATGGGAAGCCGTGCGCCCATTGCCAAAGGAACGATGGCGCCGCGATGACGGCCGCGAGCGCCGCCCCGATCCAGAAGGAAGGTCGCAGCAGCACCCGGCGTTCCGCCGTCAGGAGCAGGCCGAGCGTCAGCCCGACCATCCAGAACAGCATGGAATACTTCACCTGCAACGCCAGTCCGGCGACCAGGCCGGCGAGGATCAGCGCGCGATCGTCGCCCTCGCGGTTCGCCGTGACGACGAGCCAGGCGACGGCGGTCCAGGCCAGCGGATCGAACGCCGACGTGTTCAGCGTTGCCGTCAGCCCCATCAGCATCGGTGCGATCGCGCAGGCGAGGCCGGCAAGGGCCTGCGATCGCCCGTCCCCGCCTAGCGACCGGGCGAAGCGCATCACCAGCCACACCAGTGCGCCAGCCGCAATGGCGGTCGGTATGCGTAAGCCTTGTGCGCCCAGGCCGAGCCTGTAGAGTGATGCGGCCAGCAGCGGCACGGCCGGCGGCTGATCGACATAGCCGAAGGCTGGATGGTGGCCGCAGACGATGAAGTAGAGTTCGTCGCGGAACAGGTCGTAGCGACCGCCGAGCGCCAGATGCAGGGCAGCGACGATCAAGGCCGCCAACAGCGCCGCGGTATCTGCCGATCGGAGGCGGGAAACCGGACCGTGCGTCAAGCGCGATGCCCTTGCCGAGCGGCCTGTGGCATCCGGGTCGCCCGGCCGGGCGTCCCGCGCGCGCCGAACACCAGCAGCCACAGCGCCAGCGCCGCCTCCCCGATCAGCGTCGGGTCCATGATGTGTGGCGACAGCGTGTGGGCGAAGGCCGGCGCCGCAAGGTCGGCGACGCTGTTGAGGATGTAGCAGACGCCGGCCAGTGCCATCAGTCCGCCGATCGCCTTGGGCAGGAAGCCGCTGCGCCACGCCAGCCAACCCAGCATCACGCAGTAGATGCCGAAGAACACGAGGCTCACGTCGTAACCGTCGCCATGCACCTTCAGCGCGAGCAGTGCCGCCGCCTCGCGCTGGGGAGCACCCAGCGCCGAAAGGTAAGGTGCCGTTGCCAGTAACCGCAGCGGGGCGAGTAGCAGGAGGGTGTCGGCGGCAAGTACCGCGATCCCGATCAGGCTGAAGGCCGCCGCCATCCGCGACACGCCGGCGTGGACGGGGCGGAACACGTCGAGGAACAGCGCCGTCACGCCGACATAGCAGCCCAGCATCGCGAGATCGGCGGCGATGCCGGCTCGGAATAGCGGCTCTTCGGCCAGGATAGCGCGCGCCGTGGCGGCGGCATCGCTGCCGACGATCAGCGGCCCCCGCGCACCCACCTCCGCGAACAGGCCGAACATGATCGTGCCGAGATACAGCGCGCCGGCGAGCCGCGCGACGGAGGGTGAAGGCACCGCCTCAGCCACGGCGCATCTCCCGCGGCCAACGGATCGCGACGGCGGTAATCGTCAGCGTCAGCGCCATTTCGATCGCCGCCAGCACCTTGTAGAACGGCTCGGAGCCGGGGAGGCTGACCGCCATGATCGCGGTATAGAACAGGCCCAGAACGATGCAAGCCCAGCGGCAGATGGACGCCGGCAGCAGCAGCGACAGCGCGATCATCAGGCTCGGGATGGCCATCATCAGGGATACGCCGGTGAGGACGCCGGGCGTCGCATGGCCGAGCGGTCCCATGGTGCCGTGGCTCATGTCCGCCAGCGTGCCGGCGACGTAGAGGCCGAAATAGTCGCCGTAGATGTAGCAGAACATCGTGGACGCCCATAGCGCCGCCAGCTTCAATTTGGCCGGCGCTCGATACTCCTCTAACACCACAAGCTTTCCCTTAACTGTGTTGCGACCCTAACACAGCCGTATCGCTGCCGCAATGATACGTGGTGGCAGTGGGATTCCCATTTCGGCATCCTCGTGCGAAGGTCTCGATCGTCTCGCTGGCGGTTCCTTTGCGGGAAGGGAAGCGATCAACGCCGTATGTACGATCCCAGCCCGATCGCCTATCGATTGGCGAAAGATTAAAAGGGCAAAGGGGTGTTTGTGGAGAAGCTGGCTTGGCTCGTTGTGCCGTTGACGCTGATCGCCGTGGATGCCGACGCGATTGTTATTCGCCACACCTTGCATGACGCGCAATATCGCGTTGATCCGCAGACCATTCCCGCGTTGGCAGACTTGCCCGACGAAGGGCATGGCACCCTAATTGCCCCGCGCTGGATCGTTACTGCCGCTCATGCCGTAAGCATGATGCAGATGATGCCCGAGGAGAGGTATGTAACACTTAAGGGTAAGAGGCGGGCAGTCAGCCGCATCATCGTGTATCCGGATTATCCGGCTGCGCGAGATGGTTGGCAAAAGCTGTTCGGCGGGCTCAAGACAGCGAAACCGGATGCTTTTGCAGCACAATATATCAAAGCAATGACCGACATGCACGACATTGCTCTGCTGGAGCTTGCCGAACCCGTGACTGACGTGATGCCGATGCCGGTCTACTGGGGCAACGCCAAGCCGGGAACGTTAAGCACGGTATATGGCGCGGGAGCGACGGGGACCGACATTGCTGGCGTACCCGATGATGCCAGTCATCGGACGCAATTGCGGCGAGCAGAAAACCGGCTGACCCGGACCGATGGGCAGTGGCTTCGCTTCGCCTTCGATTGTGGTGCTCACGCCCCGCTGCTTAGTGGCGCAACGGCAGGTGGGGACAGCGGTGGTCCGGTCACGATCGATGTGTCCGGACGCAAATACCTCGCCGGAATCACTCACGGCCTCGATGCTACTCTTGCCGAGGAAAAGAGGATCGTGCCGCAGATGCAGGATGGTTCGTTCCGCATGGGTCTATGCGGACAAACCTTCGCGGCTACGCGGGTAGCTTTCTACAAGGCGTGGCTCGATCGAACGATTGCTGGGAACTGACGCCATTTTCCCAAAATACCATCCCAAACGGGACGACATTGGCCGATGCCCTCAAACTCGCCTGGATGGCTTGGCATACCGACCTCGCCTCCACCCTGATCGGCGCCGGCTTCCTCAGCATCCTGTTCGCGATCGGCGGAACGGCGAGCTTCGCCCTCAATCCCGTTCCGGCCGCGGGGCTGGGCATGACGCTGCCGCGGGCCAATGCCGTGCTGGAGTTCGTGCGGAGCGCAGGGATGCTGGCCGGGCCGGTCGCGGGCGGTGCGATGGTGGCGTGGGGCGGGACCGGAAATGCTCTTCTGATCGATGCGGCGAGCTTTGCGCTGCTTGCCGCCGTCGTGCTGGGCAGCGGCCTGCGTCGTCCCGTCGAAACGGAAGCGAGCGGCGGAATCCGGCCGCTGCTATCGGAATATCTGCCGGTGCTGCGGGATCGCAGGGTCACGGTGATGGTCGGCGCGCTGACGCTAGAGGTCTATGCGACCGCAATTGCAGACGCGGCGTTCGTGTTTCTCGTCACCGTGTCGCTGGCGGCAGGTCCGACTGCGTTCGGCCTGCTGACCGCCTGCTGGGCGGGCGGAATGACAGTGGGAGCCGCTGCGTCGGGCACGATCACGATGCCGCGCCCGGCCCTCATCGCATTCGCGGCCGGGGTTGTGATGGGAGGGATGATGCTCGCGATCGGTGTTGCCGGCATGACGATGATGGCCGGGCTCGTCCTGGTAGGGGTCGCGTTCGTCATCGGCGGTGCAGCGAACAGCGTTCACAACGTCGCGGTTCGAACGATGCTGCAGCGGGAGGTGCCTGCGGGCGCGCATGGCAAGGTTGCGGCGATTTACGGTTCCACAACCAGCACTGCCAGCATCCTGGGTTATATAACCGGCGGTCTGTTCACGCCGAATAGCGCAATCAATACCTACGTTCTTGGCGGCGCGCTTGGCGTTCTCGCGGGGCTGGCAGGATGGCTGCTCTTTGCATTCGCAAAGCCTAGATGTGCCTGACCGAAGACCGTCAGGTCGTGCCGTTGTCGCGCAGAGTGAGCAGGTTCATTTCGATTGCAAGCACCTTGGGATGATTGCGAGAACAGTGTCAAAGAGCGTGAGCAGCGCTGCGGGTCCAGTATCCGCTAATCCGAGCAAAAATCGGTGCTAATTGCGAGCAGAGGCAGCTACGATTGCTAGCGCCTACATGTAGGGCTGAACGCGGCTCTATTGACGGTAATAGGATTCACGGCTTGGCCGGGGCGGTCACGTCCGATCGGCATGCGGCCGATGTAGGCAATAGGCGCCGACAATCATAGCGAGCAGCACCAGCACGATCGACGCGACGAACGGGCCCAACGCTGACCATGACCCTATCCCTACCGATGTTGCGCCGAGCGGAGGACCCACGAGTGCGCCCAGTGCGCCAAGCTGGGTCAACAGACCCTGAGCGGCGGCGATACGCGGGTCGGCCGCGTCATGGCCGCCGCTGAAGCCGGGCAACCAGGCGAAGATCACAGCGCGCGCCATGCCGGCGAGCAGCAGCATTGCCCCTGCCGATAAAGCGACAAGGATCGGGCAGTTCGCTCGGAAGATCATTAGAGACAATCCGGACGCGAGCACCAGTGCTGCGGCGACGAGCAGGAGCAGGCGCCTGGTTCTCGTGGCAAGCAGGCGTATGGCGGCCAGAGCTAGCAACGAGCCGGGAAGCGCCGACAAAGCAGTAGCTCCAGCGATCACGCTGCCCTCGGCTATATCGAGACCATACCGGTCGTGAAGGAAGGCGGGCATGAGCCCTGTCACGGCGCATAGAGACAAGGTATAGCACCCAAAACCAATGCTCAGCAGCCATGCGGGGAGCGCCGGCAATGCGGCGCGCCCCGGCGCGGGTGCTGAGGCTGGGATGGTCGTGAGCAACGCGAGGAGCGCGAGCTCGGCAAAGGCCCAAAACAGCATGGCCATGGTGGTGCCCAACGCTGTCGCGAGGAGGCCGGTCACGATGCTTCCCAGCCCCGAGCCAACGGGAATGAATGTGCTCCAGAGCACCATAGCGCCCTCTCGCTCGCGACCCGGGCTGGTCGTGGCCACGATCATCGTCGGCGCTGCGACAACGACCAGCAGATAGGCGAGGCCCTCCACGCTTCGCGCCGCGAACAGGATCGGAGTGGTTCTCGCCGTCGCCTCAATGACCGTGGCGATGACCAGAAGAAACAGACCACTCAAAAGAGCTCGGTCTATGCCGTGGCGAGGGAGTGCCCTGCCTGCGACAAAGCCGAAGGCCGCGCCGCCCACCTCAAGAAGCGAAATGAGCAGTCCGAGGGAAGGCAGGTCGAGACCGAAGCGGGCCTGCAGCGCCGGGGCAAGCGCGCTGAACTTGCCGAGCTGGGCTGCGGCCAGCACGCCACAAAGCCAGAGCAGCACGGTTCTGATGCGAGGGTGAGGCATGGCGTCTCCCTTCGCCTGACACCCTTCGCGGCGCCACGAATAGTTTATGCGATGTCGCTCACCGCCATCGTGAGACGGCCGATCCGGCCGTCCGCCAACGGAATGCTCTCCCATTCCATCCAACCAGCGCCGATGACGATGGTCGCGCTGGCGTTCGGTCCGGTGTGAAAGCGTAAGCTCTGAAAGGGCCGGTCAAACCAGCCGCGTTCGGCCAGTCCATCTTCTGCTGCTATGATCTCCGGGCTGGCATAACGCCATAGTGATGTCCCGATGTAGCTGCCCGCATCTGCTCGCCAACTCTGCGCCCGTGCCGGTGACACGGCAAGGAGACGATGGGTCGCATCGCAGATAAGGTGGATGCGAAGCGACGAGGTTTCGATCAGTCGTTTGAGCGCAGCGTCGCCTGTGGTGTCTACCCGGGCGGCGATCAATGCCTCGATCCGTGCCCGCATGGGTGCATCGGGAGCGTGCGTCCCGCTTTCCCAGCGCGAGATGCTGCCCTGGGAGACCCCGAGGAGCTCTGCCATATGGCTTTGCTTGATGCCTTGCAGGCGTCGGAAACGATGGAGGCCGCGACCGATCCTCGCTGTATGTGCGTCAAGAGGATTAGTCATGTTTGGAGTGTCGCAATGGTTGCAGATTTCTCGAAGGTGGCGTGGCTTCCGAAAGCAGCCAATCAGCGAAGGCCTGGATCGGAGCATTACTTAATTGGATCGGCTCTGGGAGGATCAGGCTGAACGTCTTGGAGATGGATTGGCCCTCGGGCCATGGCGCGACCAGGCGGCCTTCAGTTAGTTCCCTCTCGATGTAGAGCCGCGGCACGAGCGCGACTCCCAATCCTGCCAGTGCAGCCTCGATCAGCATGATATGAAGGTCAAAATATGGGCCGGCCGCGGGATTGGTCAGAGTGACGCCCGCTTCCTTTGCATAAAGCTGCCAAGCATCTGGGTTCTGCCGCCGATGAAGACGGGGCAGGTCGTCGAGCGTGGCTGAATCCGGCCTGCTGCCCAGAAGCGACGGGCAGCAAACAGGCAACAGCGTTTCGTGCAGCAGTCGGTGGGTCTTCATTCCAGTCCATGCGGGGTGCTCGAAATGGATCGCGGCATCGAAGCCGCTGCCAGTGAGCACGAACGGCTCCAAACGCTCTGCAAGATGCACGGTGATGTTGGGGTGTCGCTCCTGAAAGCTCACAAGGCGGGGGATGAGCCATCGCGCGGCAAAAGTCGGGATCGTAGCGATTTCGATGCTGGCACCATCATTGGGCTGCCCCATCATATACTGGCTGTCACGCTCCAGTCGGTCGAGGGACTCGCGAATCCGGGCGGCGTACCGCTCCCCGTTCGGCATAACCCTGACTCGATTACCGACCCGCTCGAACAATGTCACGCCGAGAAAGGCCTCTAGCCGTCCGATCTGGCGGCTGATCGCGCCTTCGGTCAAGGCCAGTTCGTCGGCCGCGCGCGCAAAGCTGCCATGACGTGCGGCCGCCTCGAACGCCATGAGTGCGGAATTGCTCGGAATCTTACGACGCATCTATGGTCCTCGGCATGCACGAGCGGCAAGGTGGTGGCTGCCAGCTTTACATTAGATCAGTGAAGCTTGACCCAAATTCGCTTTTCTCGCCTTCTCTAGCCCCATAGCATGATCGAATATCAACATGAAAAAGGTTGGTTGCGCCGCGCGGCCAGCCGGAGGCGATAAGATGATCTATACCGTCGAATGCAGCTTTGCTGACCCTCACAGCGAAGCGGAATGGAATGATTTTTACAGCCTGGACAAGTTGCCGGCGCTGATTTCGGTCGCCGGCTTCCGCACCTCGCAGCGTTTCAAAGCGTTGCGTGACGGTTCCCCCGTCTACCTTGCTCTCCATTCCATCGACGGCCTCGATGTTCTGACCGGCAAGGATTATCGCCAGAAAGGTGGCGGCAACTTTGCGCGCTGGCAGCAACACATCACCGACTGGCATCGGAACTTGTACGACGGTATCGAACGCGCCCCGACCGTCGGCGCAAACGAATATCTCGTCCTATCTGCCAAAGGCCCTGAGCGCTTGCGCGGACTGGGCCTGATACCCTCCGCGATGACGGCGGTCGCCATGGAGAAGGTGCCGGTGCATCGCTGGCTCGCGACAGGGGCGCGGAGTCTGATCGGGAATATCGGGAACGTGCCGGAGGACGTTCACGTCTATGCTCCGATGACGCCGCAACTGACGAGCGGTGATACCGTCGGCGCCGTACGCGCACGGTGAACACTGATGCCAAATGTCACCTTCTATATTTCCCAGGGCAACATGCCGGCGGATGAGGCGCTCGTGGCATTGACGGAATACTGCGCGGGGCTCTGCACGACTATCCTCCAGGCAGCCCCGAAGAATGTACACATAGTTCACATAGCTGTTCGGCCCGGCCGAGGGCATCTGGTCTTCGTCGAGATCCGGTACCGCCGCGAACCTCACCGGACAGCAGCGGTGATGGACCGGTTCATGAAAGAACTGGAGGACGCCGTCCGGGGTAGCATCGGCCTGGCCGCCCGTATCCGCTGCTTCGGCTATGATGCGTCAAACATTTACGCACGAAACTGAACCGGCCTGAAGGACGAATCATGATGACGACCAGATTTCCGAGCCAAAGTATTGGCGACCTGTCCATCACCGCCATCAGTGACGGCTATCTTCACGCCGGCTTTGAGCTCCTCTCGAAGATCGATCCCGATGAAGCCTGTCGAATTCAGACAAAAGCTGGAATGACCGATCCGATGGCGATCCACATCAATTGTTACCTGGTGCACGGAGGCGGCCGTACGGTGCTGATCGATGCCGGTGCGGGCGGTTTCAAGCAATGGGGTGGCCGCTTGAAGGATAATCTCCTGTTGGCAGGCATCGAGCCTGCCGCGATCGATGCCATTCTGCTGACGCACGCCCATCCCGACCATGTCGGTGGACTGATCGATGATACAGGCAAAGCGGCATTCCCGAACGCTGAACTCATCGCTCATCGGCTGGAGCTCATGTTCTGGGAGGATGACGGGAACCTGAGCCGGGCTACGGAGCGTGCGCGTGGGAACTTCCTGTTCGCTCGTCAGGCCTTTGCTACCTATCGTGACAGATTGCGCACCTTTGACACCGGCGAGGTGCTACCCGGCATGACGGCGGTTCCGCTTCCTGGTCATACGGCCGGACACACCGGTTATCGCCTTGAATCCGATGGGCAAAACTTGTTGGTATGGGGCGACCTTGTCCACTTCCCGGAGATCCAGATACCTCGTCCGGACGTGTCGATTGCCTTTGATCAGGATTCTCACCTCGCTGCAGACACACGATCAAGATTGCTGGATGTCGTCAGCACGGAGGGGCTTCGGATCGCTGGTATGCATCTTGGTGAACTTGGTTTTGCGCGCATCAAGAAGATTGGTGGGCAGTACCACATCGCCTATACGGGCTAAGCAATGCAGCACTTGAGATGGAGCCAAGTGCGATGGGGTCGGTTGGCGGAGATCTCACAAGCCGCGGCATGAACAATTTCGATTGAGGCGCACCGGATCCCCTCGCTGTGCTCGCCTCCTTCCACGACAACGAATGCCAGGTGCAATCGCTGGCTGGGACTTAGTTCAAGAGCCGTGCTCTCGAGGTGGTCCGTGATCTCGCTGAGGATACCGAAGCTAGAAGAGCCGCTGATGATGCCTTTGAATTGCAGCCGTAATTCGGCCGCCAAGCGGGTCCCGTGAGCCGCTATATGAGCGACTTAAATAGCGGCCCCCAGCCTCGGCAGGTGTTCACCGCCCTATCCGCAGCGATAAGCGGCCAGATCCGCGGCCTTGACATGCAGAGACTCGATCTTGCCGAACTCCTGCGTAAGAAAGTCAATGGTGGCGCGCACGCGGGCAGCAATCAGAGCGCGGTGCGGGTAAAGCAAGACCATTTCTCTTGAGGCTGAGCGCAGCCGGTCCCCCAGAAGGATCCGCAGCCGTCCCTCGCGGATGAGGGGCCAGGCATAATGCAGGCCGACCTGCGCAATCCCCAAGCCATCGGCTGCGGCGATCATCGCCGCTTCCGGATCGGACAGTGTCAAAGCCGCAGGGTGGGGCAGAAACGCCTCGCCCCCGCCATCCTCAATGTCCCAACTTGACGTGCGCCCGCCCAGAAACCGCACCGCGATCAGGCGATGGTCCGCCAGATCTGGCAGGTGTCTGGGTATGCCATGCGCCGCGAGGTAGGTCGGGGAAGCGACGAGAACCATCTGCATCGTATGGATCTTGCGCGCGACCAGAGCAGAATCCTCGATCGTCCCGCCGCGGAGAGCCAGATCAAATCCGCTCCTTACGATGTCGACCTGATGATCGTCGAATTCGATCTCGGGGGTAATGCCGGGATAAAGAGCGATTAGCCGAGGCAGTAGCGGCAACAGGAAATGTCGGCCAAAGCCGTTGCTGGTCGAAATTCTCACCTTTCCCAAGGGCTGGGTGCGCTGGTTGGTCACCACGTCCACGGCGGCGTCGAGCGCATCGATCGCCTCACGGGCCTTAAGAAGGAAAAGCTGGCCCTCCTCGGTCAGCTGCAGGGACCGGGTGGTTCGGTTGATCAGCCGAACGCCCAGTGCAGCTTCAAGGCTGGTGATGCTTTTGCCAACTGCAGCAGGCGACACGCCAAGATGCCGCGCCGCTGCCGCGAATGAGCCTCGATCAGCCGCCTGCACGAAGGACAACATGGCGCGAACGTGTTGGGTAGAATCCATAGGGGCATTGCATACCTCAGGTTATGAGTGACGCAACGATTGAAGATATTATCACCATACCGTCTGCCTGCCACGGTGAGGATCATCACACTGCAAAGGACCTCACATGTCATCTGCCCAACAACCGCAACGCGTCCTCCTCCTCGGCGCAACCAAAGGCATCGGCTTCGCGCTGGCGCGCCGGCTTGGCAGCGGGAGCAACCGTATCACCCTCACTGGCCGCAGCCAGAGCAGCGTTGATGAGGCTCTGTCTCACTTGCATGCCAGCAATCCCGGCGCCGACGTCGACGGTTTTGTCCTTGATCTCAAAGATCACGAAGCCGCGCGCCAAGCCCTTGGTGCGGTCGGACCTGTCGATCATCTGGTCCTATGTGGTAGCTCGGACGCGGCTTGGGGGCCCTTCGAGACGCTGACGGCGAAAGTGCTTGAGGACGCGCTGAGCATGAAGCTGGTCGGCTATCTCAATGCTGTGCAAGGCGTGCTGCCCAATCTTGCGGTCTCGGGCTCGATCACCTTCATCGGCGGTACCGCTGCTCGCGCATCCCTCTCGGGCTCGGCGGGGATTGCGGCGGTCAATGCCGGGTTGGAAGGCGCCATGCGTAGCCTCGCCCGTGAATTGGCGCCGCGTAGGGTCAACGTAGTGTCGCCCGGTATGACCAGCACGGAATTCTGGGACAAAATGGGCGACAGGAAGGCGGAGTATTTCGCATCATTCGCCGCACAGTTGCCGCTGCGCCGCGTCGGGCAGCCGGAGGAGAGCGCCGAGGCCATCGCCTTTGTCATCGCCAACAGCTATGTGACTGGCTCTGTGATAGATGTGGATGGTGGTTGGCACCTTGGCTGACCCGATGGTCGTACAGGCATAGATTGACCGAAAAGGGGTAACCGGTTAGCGATTATCCTTTTTCGGGACTGAGCGAGCCCGTGTCGCGAGATTGCCACTCGAATACGTCTGGACGAATGATCTGCCGCCCCTGCCTGGGTGAGACTGCTTAAAGCGCAGTAGATCGCATCGCAGCCACCAATGTCCGAAGAGCGCTGCGGGCATTGTTGTCGGTGGTGTTGACGTACAGCACCACGTCTCCGCTGGGCAGGGGCGGTAGGCCAAGCGAGGGCCCAATGTCGATCGTGCCAGCAGGTGCCACCCGGCGCGAGAGTGCAGCCACCGCCAGACCTGCCGAGACGGCTGCGCCAATCGTTGCAACGCCACCACCAACAAAGACTTCCGTCCAGGCGATCCCGCGAGCATCGAGAAGTGCGGTCGCAGTGGTGCGGACGCTGCAGGTTTCCGACTGCGCCGCGAGACGGAGCGGATCGCCAGGTCGGTGCTCGAAGTCCGGGGCCGCCATCCAGCCGAAGGTCTCCTCGAGAATGGTCTCGCCGTCCCGACGGTCTTCGTTCCGAAGCACCAGGGCGGCATCGAGGACGCCGCTATCGAACTGATCCAGGACATCGCGTGAGGTAGCAACCTGGAGTTCCAGAACGACCTGTGGTTCGACGCGCCCCAGTCGCTTGAGAAGAGCCGGCAGCTCCGCACCGACGACATGGTGACTGATACCGACGATCAGACGCCGCTGCTCGACGGTGAAGGAGTTGATGGCCCTCTGATGCGCCTCGAGCAGGGCGCGGGCGGGTTCGAGAAAGGCTCCGCCGTCAGCTGAAAGGCGCACCAGCCGTGGCGTACGTTCGAAAAGCCGGCGGCCGAGCTGGGTCTCGAGCTTCTTGATCTTGATGCTGACGACCGACTGCGTCGTCTCCATCACTTCCGCCGCGCGGGTAAAGCTCTTGAGGTCCGCGACGAGCAGGAACGCCTGAACGGCGTCGGTATCCAGCGGCCTCATCTGCATTCATTGTCAATCGCAATCATTGAAATAGCCATACATGCAGTTCTGGAATGATCAAGCGGTTGGTACGGTCGCTAAGGTATCAATGAGGAGATCCGACCATGCCACTCGTCCATGTTTCCCTGCGGCGCGGGAAACCTGCCCCCTACCGCAAGGCCATATTGAACGGCATCTATGAAGCGCTCCGGGAAACGTTTGACGTTCCCGAGGATGATCGTTTCCTCGCGTTGAGCGAGCACTCGGCCGACGATTTTGTATACGGTGCTCATTACCTTGGCGTAGCCCGAAGCGACGACTTGCTGCTGGTTCAGATCACGGTGACGAACAAGCGAACAATCGAACAGAAGAAAGCGCTTTACCGCCAAATCGTTGCCAATCTCGCGGATGATCCCGGCGTGCGGCCAGAGGATGTTTTTATCAACCTTGTCGAGGTCAAGGCGGAGAACTGGTCACTGGGCAATGGCCTGGCCCAGTATGCTGATCCAATCTCGTAGTGCGGCGGGAATTGTGCAGCTATCTTGCAACGCGTGAAACCGCCGACGATAGGCTGTTAGGCTTCGGGCCCGCCTTCGCCCAAACGCGTGACACATGAACTCGACAGATCAGGGCGCGCGGGCCCGCGCGCCCTGTTCCATGGAGATATGGCTGCAGAACCTGCCGCAGCAAGACTCCTCTACGCCGGTGCGATTGGCTATTCCCGAGAGCAGGAGCGACAGAAGACCTCCGAGCATCAGGAGGGCAACGTTGCATCCCAATGCTACGCTGAAAGCTTGGCAATAGGCCGCAAGTTCGTGACTGTTGCTGAGGAGGGAGAAGAAAACACCGCCTACAATCGCAACTCCGAGCGCAGCCCCGATCTGGAAGGTTGAGAACATAATGCCCGATGCCAGTCCGGCGTGCCGCTGATCAATACTGCCGAGCACAGTCGCGATGGACCTACGCTGCGACGCTCGAGAACTGTTTACGATAGGCCGTCGGGCTCGTGCCCATCCTCGCGCGAAAATGGTGCCGTAAGGTTTCCGCAGAGCCGAAGCCGCTGCCCTGGGCGACCAATTCTATCGAAATGCCGGTCGTCTCCAGGAGCGACCTGGCTCGTTCAAGTCTGAGGCCGAGCAGCCATTCCCCTGGCGTCGTGCCCGTCGTGTCGTGGAACCGACGAAGAAAAGTTCGCCGGCTCATGCGGGCTTCGGCAGCCAGCGCGTCGATATTGATGTCGGTGTCGATCCGAGCTCGCAGAGTATCGAGCAACGGAGCCAGAGCGGCGTTCTCTCGGACAGGCAGTGGCTGATGGACGAACTGGGCCTGGCCGCCCTGCCTGTGTGGTGGGACGACCATTCTTTGGGCGACGCGATTTGCTGCGGTCGGCCCAAAGTCCCGCCGGATCAGGTGCAGGCAAACATCCAGCCCGGCCGCGCAGCCAGCGGATGTCAGAACATCATCCTCATCGACGTACAGGACGGAGGGCTCGACATGGATGGCGGGGTAGCTGGCCGAAAAGAACTCGGCATGTTGCCAGTGGGTGGTCGCGCGACGGCCGTCCAGCAAGCCGGCGGCGGCTAACACGAAGCTGCCGGTGCAGATTGACACAAAGCGGCAGCCGCGCTGCTGAGCGCTTCTCAAAGCCTTAACGAGCGTGGCCGGAACCTGCTCGCTTACGGCGCGCCAGCCAGGAACTAGGATCGTCTCGGCTTTGTCCAGAAGTTCAAGCCCTCCGTCGATCGCCAGCTGCAAGCCGCCGCCCGAACGAAGGTGCGGCCCGTCTGCGGACGCGACGGCCACATTGTACCACCGGTCCTCCCATCCCGATGGAGGCGTCCCTAATGTCTCGAGGGCTGTACTGAATTCAAAAAGGCACAGCCCATCATAGGTCAGGATCACAAGCGAAGGTCTGGAAGTAGGCGACGAGTTTGGCATGATATTAACGATACATGTCATTGGTGCCGATGGCCACTGCGGTTAGTCCGCGCAACAATGCCGCTTCCTATCACGCGCTGGACCATCACGATGTGCGAACTTCATGAATGCAGGGCCGCGTCGGGCCATCGCTGCTCAGTTTTCATTGGGGCGGTCGCGTGATCGCGGTCGCCATGCTGATGGGCCTGCTCGCCGCGCTGGGCTGGGGGGCTGCTGACTACCTGGCGGGCAGTACCGCAAAATTGGTCGGCATTCGCAGGACCGCACTGTTTACGCAGTCGGCGGGGTGGCTGGCCGTCTCGCTTCTCCTTCTGGCGATGCCGGCGCTGCGGGAAAAGGCCCTTGCGGCATCTTATACGGGATGGCTGTACGGTGCGCTGGCGGTGGCGTTCAACCTCGCAGGCTCGGTCTCTTTGCTCCGGGCCTTTTCGATCGGCCACGCTTCGCTCGTTGCACCGCTGATCACCAGTTATGCCGCTGTGACCGCATTTCTCGGCGTGGCGATCAGTGGCGATCGGATGAGCGGTTTTCGTCTGGCCGGAATTCTCGTTTGCCTGATCGGAGCGCCGCTGGCGGCGGTTGCTCCAAAGCGTCAGGACGAGCGGGGAGACGCGGGAGTCGGTTACGCGCTTCTGACAGCTTTCTGCTTCGGCATCGGCTTCTGGGTGCAGGGCAAGTTCGCTGTTCCTGCGATCGGAGTGACACCCATGCTCTGGCTATTCTTCAGCATAGGGATCCTGGCGCTTGCGCCGACACTTGTGTTGCATGGGGAAGCGATCTTTCCCAGTCGGGACGCGCTGCGTCTCCTCCTGCTCCAAAGTGTGTGCAACCTCGTGGGCTATGGGACTTTCGCGATCGGCATGGCGACAGGAGCAGTCACGATCGTCACCGTCTTGAGCACTTTCGCTGCGGCAATAACCGCAGTTTTTGGCCTCGCCCTCCGACGCGAGAGGCTGTCTCGTGCGCAAGCCGTCGGCGTGTCCGCAATTCTGATCGGCGCGGTTCTTCTGGCCGTCTAGGTCTTAAACGAAGCACGCGGGCTCTCGGCCAGCGACGCTTCTCCTCAAGCTGGTGAAGATCAGCGGCGTGGGCTCTCTATAGCCCGCGCTCAGGATGAAAACGAGTGGCCGGTTAGTGCTGACAGCTTTCGCGATTATTCGGGGAAGTTGGTCGTCGCCCGGTGTCATAACGGAACGGAAGAGACCGGATGGCTCAGCTGGGTTCTACAGCTCTTCGTACGAGCGGAGCTAGGTCTCATCCCACCGTCGCAGCAGCGCCTCATGCTCAACGGAAATGCGTGCACAGGTAGTCCGCGAGCGCGCGCACTCTCGGAACCATGTCCGCTCGATTGGGAAAGGTCAGATTGAGCCTGGTCGGGTGAAGCGCTATTTGCGGCAACAGGAGTGCAGCCTGTCCGCTCGAAACTGCCTCCTGGCATATGCCCTGCGGCAACAGGGCGACGCCAAAGCCCGTCAGCATCAGATCCCGGGCCATGCTGTGGCTGTCGACCTCAATAGAGACGGAAGGAAGAGAGGCGCCCCCCAGGACATGCTTTTCCAGATAGGCGCGCAAAGTCGGCGCCGGTGAAATGAAATTTCGGACATCGCGGACTTTATCCGGCCGCGCATTCCGCTCCAGCCACGGTGTGCCCGCATAAAAACCCCATTCGATATCGAGCAAGCGGCGTTCGATCGCGGTCTGGGCCGGGCTGGCGCCGACTCTGATCGCAATGTCGATGTTGTCCTGCACAAGGTCCAGTACCGCATTCGTTGAGAGGATTTGGAAGCGAACCGCCGGATGCGCCTCGCTAAAGCTGGTGATCGCGCTTGCCAGGAGGGAGGTTGGAAAATCCGCCGGAATGGTCAGTCGGATCAGACCGCTGAGGGTATCATCCCTCGCTTGCACGTCATCAAAGACCTGGACCAGATCGTCCACCGCGCCCGATGCCTTTGCATAGAGCCGCTGTCCCTCGTCCGTGAGGGCAAGCGAGCGGGTCGAGCGCTTGAGCAATCGAACCCCTAACGCCTCTTCCAGCATCTTGACCTGAAGACTGACCGTCGAGCGCGGCATCTGTGTGTGCCGCGCTGCCGCGGTAAACCCGCCTGCACGCACCACTTCGACAAAGGTCTGGATCAGATCGAGCTTCATCATTGTCCAGAATGATAGATAATGTTCGCAGATTTTGCCAGATAATCGCATGCCTTTTGAGCGGCTATGGAGGGCGTCGATCTTAGGAGACTACATCATCATGGACACCATGCCGCATCTTGCCGCGCCCTCCAGCGGGGTACTTTTCTCGAACGCCATCGCCCGCTTTTCAGGAATCGAGGCCGAAATCTTGCTGGGCGGCGAGGCTGCCCCCTTCACGGTGATGGCGATGACGGTTCAACAGGAACAGGGCGCGCCGGCGCACATCTCATTTGAGGAGGACAAGGTCTTCTGCGTCAGCGAAGGGCGGTTGCTCTTCCTGATTGACGAGCAGAAGGTTGAGGTGAGAGCGGGAGACCGGCTCTTCGTTGCCAAGGGCGCCACGCATGGCTTTTCAGCATTGGGAGGGGTGGCGCGTATGATGCTCGTATCCACACCCGCACGCCATGACCGCTTTTTCCAAGCCATGGACGCACTGCCGGTACCGCATGATCTCAAAGACGTGCAGGCGGTCTGTGAAAGGTTCGGCCAGGCCATCGTCGGCCCGGTCGTGGCTGTTTAACGTCAGCACGCGAGGAGTGATGACGCGCGCTGCCCTTGGGCAGAGCAGGCAAGACCGGCTCCCCGCGACACGCGATCAGACCGCGGGGGGGCGAGTTTAGCTTTGCGCCATGGATATAAAAAACAGGTTCCTCGTGCCGTTCTAGGAGAAAGTGAAATCAGGAAAACGCAGTGACTTCAATCCCTGGCCTGTCCACCGCGAGCATCACGCGCGTGTCCGCAACGCTGGCCAAAGTCGCGCTTGTCGATAATACAACTGGTGCGGAAGCGACCGATCAGACGCTCGCGATCAACGTCCAGCCCGTTTCAACGACCCCGCCCGACATCTCCGATGCGGCACCGATGAAGCAGTTCCGGGCGATCGCGCAGATTGGTCAGGATACACAGGCGCTGACCGGGTCAGTCACGTCGGCCTTCAAATCGATCCTCGCCCAACGTCCCGATCTCGCCAACGCCCAGTTTGACTTCGTCTCGGACGACGGCAAGCTCAAGGTCGTTTCCAGCGACCTCAGCGACAGTGATCGCAAGTGGCTGGAGGGACAGCTCAACGCCAACGGCGTGCTGGTCAATCAGGTCCAGCAGTTCAATGCCGACATGGTGTCTGCCTATGACGGGGCGCCTCAGGTCGTCTCCAACGGAACCTCACTTCGCGACACCGGCCTTCAGTATAGGAATGTCGCCAGCGCGATCGACGGATCCGTCAAACTTCTCAGCATGATCCAGCAGGTGGCGAACAAGGCAGGGCAGACGGGCTGGTTCAACGATGCGACCTACACCGACGCGCAGGGTGGCGCGATCGATCTGGCTAACGCGCGGACGAACTCGCTCGCCGGCATGATCGACACTGCCCGCCAGTTAGACGCGCTGATCAGCGGCACGATCGTCACTCACCTTGGAAACGGCCAGACCGCCTATGGTGTGATCAACCCTGGCATATTCCTTGAGGCCGCACCTACAGCAGCAGCCGGTCTCGCCTCGACGCTGGTGCCGTCGACCGGGAGATCAGACCAGCCGACGGGGACGAAGGGCCAATTGGTCGATCGCCTCGTTTAAGGTAGTGGAGACCGGCCAGAACCTCCACCAATCGGCTCGGCGGCAGATCAGAAGCGCAGCCTGTTAGCCTCCTAGGGGCACGCAGATTCGAATTCCCGGCTTTTCGAATTTGGCTAAATTGCTTGCCACCAGAGACAGGCGAACGAGTGATCCCGATGGATTGGAACAAAGCAGCACGATATTTTGCGACGAGCTGGCTGATGGCGATATCCCTCGGCAACCCAGGGGCGACTGCAGTTGCCGCCGGGTCGGTCAAGACGATCGTCTCAATGGATCTCTCGAAGCCATTCGCATCACGCTCACCTTGGCGCCTCACCGCCACGCAGGGTCCTGATACAAGTGACACGCCGTCCGCCGAAGAAACCGAGCCCGGCGCGATTACGCTGTGCCTTAGCAAGGATGGCGGTCGCACCTGCCAACCGCGCCTCGATACGTTGCTGCTCGTGCCTGGTGATGGCGCGCCAGATACGTTCAGTCAGCCCCATTATCTCGGCACGCCGACGCTGCTGCGCCCGACGAAGGATGTGCTCTTGCTGCGCGTCGATGTCGGCAGCCTCCACGGTGGCAACGGCGATCAGCGCCGTGCGATGGCGCTGATCGGCTACGATCGTGCGCGAGACAGCTTGGTGATTGCTTCTCAAAAGGCGACGTCAAGGAACAACAATCAGGAAATCCGCTACATGACGCAGGGTCCGTTGCGGGGCGCTGTGATCTCGGCCGAACCCACAGCGAATGCGCCGTTTGGCTATTGGATCACGGTCAATCGCCTGATCGGCCAAACCTACCAGCAGGTGCTGCACTATCGTAGTGCGACTCGGTACGGAGATGGCAATCCGCTGGCCGTCATCGACGCCGAGATGCCGAACATTCAACAGCACCTCGGGCTATGGCGCTCCGGTCAGTCCCTGCCAATCCCCGAGAAGGGCTGCGCCAAACCTCACATGGTCAAGGGCGCACTGTGGTGCTGACCATCGCATCCCAGGTCGGTCCTTGTCAGTACCGGGTTAGCGTCATAGGAGTAGCGCAGCATCAAGAGTTGGGGCGACGCCCAACGCCAACCTGCCGTCCGGGCAAGGTGGCACTCCCCGTGGGAGGATGTGGCCGAACCGGCAACGAAACGGAGCGAGCCATAAAGCGTCACCCGGCAAATTGAAGGGGACGACATGAAAATCGCAGCGATATCTGACATTCACGGCAATCTTGCCGCTCTCGACGCGGTGCTAAGCGATATACAGAAGATTGGCGTCGATCAGGTGGTGAACCTTGGGGACATCTGCTCCGGAAGCCTGTTTCCGCGCGAGACTGCGGAGCGGCTCATCCCGATGGGATTGCCCACTGTCCGGGGAAATCACGAAAGACAGGTTTTAACGTTGAGCGTTGAGCAGATGGGTCCGTCGGATCGCTACGCGGCTGAAACCTTGACCCCGGCTCATCTGGAATGGTTCGATAGTCTGCCCTCTACGATCCGGCTCAATGACGAAGTTCTGCTCGTTCATGGCACGCCCGATAGCGACCTGACCTATTTTCTGGAGACTGTCGGCCCTGAGGGGCTACGCCGAGCAACACGTGCCGAAATCAGGGATCGCGCAGGGACCGTCGATGCCCGCGTCATCCTTTGTGGCCATACGCATCTGGCGCGGGTCGAAACGTTGGATGATGGCCGACTGATCGTAAATCCCGGGAGCGTGGGTCTGCCCGCTTACGATGATGATCGTCCCTATCCTCATGTGGTCGAGGCGGAATCGCCGCACGCGCGGTATGCGATTGTGTCGAACGATGGTCGAGGCTGGTCAGCAGAAATCCGTCGCGTCGAATATGATTGGGAACAGGCCGCACGTGTCGCCGAGACGAATGGCCGCCACGAATGGGCGAGGGCCCTGAGAACGGGACGCACCTGAAGGGTGTCCTCCCACTCCAAATCAGAACGGGAGGGGGCGGTCCAAAGTTCATCCAGGCCGGGCCGATCAGCCGCTGCGGTCGTTCAAGAGTTCCGACGCCGCAATAACCCTGGGAGGTGCTTGCCGCGATCTCTCAAGATCCCACCAACCCTTTCATACATCCTTTCAAGCCGAGGTCGATGCTGGTTTGGCGGGTACGACCAAGACGGGCAAAGGCGATTTTTCGAGCAGTTCGTGGCACACCGAACGCTCGGTGAGCCTGCCGAGCCAGGACAGATGCCTGTGTCCGAGGACGATCGCGTCGCAGCCAAGCTTATGTGCCGCTTCAAGTAACATCGCCACCGGCTCGCCGGGGACGACGGAACCAGAGGCATCCACTGCTCTCGCGCGGAGGTCCGAAACCGTTTGCCGCACCATGTTGTCCGCGCGCTCACGCTCGATCGCGGCGGCTGGATAATCGATTTCATCGACCTGGGTCGGCCGCGCGCCATCGGGTTCGTCGAGGAAGTACGCGGCATCAACCGCACACACGATATGCAGGGCCGCATCGAAATGGCGTGCCAGATCGGCCGCCACCCCTACGACGTTTTCGGAACTCTCGGTCCCATCAATGCCGACAAGGATTGTTTTGAACATCTGATTTCTACCTTCCTTTGCGGTTGTCAGGCCGCTCGTGTGCGTGCGCGCGACGGGAAAAGCTGAAATATCGGGGACCGTGGACACTTGAGGTCGGGATGAACACTCAGGAACCTGTCCCGGCGCCGGTCCTGATCGGTTGAGATCGCACTGGGGCATCGGGAAAGGTCCGTTCCCAGCCGCCGCCGAGCGCCTTGAGAAGTACGACAAGATTGGCCGCCGACTGGCCGTGGCTTTCGGCAAGGTCATTTTCCGCGCTCAGCAAGGCGCGCTGAACCGATAATATGTTGAGAAAATCGACAGCGCCTTCGCGGTAGCGGCGCTGGGCGACGGAGAGCGCCAATCTGTTTTGCCGGACTGCTTCGCCCAGGCGATCGCTCCTGCGCTGCTCGGCGTCATAGGCGGTCAAAGCATCGTCGATTTCGTGCCACGCCTTCAGCACGGTTTGCTGGAAACGGATCGCGGCCTCCTGTTGCTCCGCCTTGCGCAATTCCAGCGCGCCCTTGAGCCTGCCGCCCTGAAAGAAGGGAAGCGAGATGGAGGGACCGACGATGAACTGGTGGGAGGCCCAGCTGCCGAAATTGGATAAAGCCAGCGACTGCGTTCCGAAACTGCCGGTGAGCGAGATGCTGGGATAAAAATCGGCCTTTGCCACGCCGATTTCGGCGGTGGCGCGGTGCAGCGCCGCCTCGGCCTGGCGAATATCGGGCCGCCGCCGCGCAAGCTCGGACGGCAGGCCAACGGGGACACGCTCGGGAAGGGCGGGGAGATCGCCATTGTCGCCCAACTCGCCGGCGAGCGCGCCTGGCTGCTCGGCCAAGAGCAGGCTCAGCGCGTTGATCAGAGCATCCTGCCGCGCGTTGAGCGTGGGCAGGCGCGCTTCGATGGTGGCAAGCTGCGCCTCGGCGTCGGCGACGTCGAGGCTGGTGGTGACGCCCTGCTCGAGCCGGAGACGGGTGAGCTTTACGCTGTCGCGGGCGTCGTCGAGGTTGTGGCGCGTGATGGCCAACAATGCCTGGGTCGTACGCAACTCGACATAGTCGCGCGCCAGCTCGGCCTGCGCCGACAACAGGATAGCTCGCCGGTCCTCCAGTGTTTCCTGCAGGGCGGCGTTGGCGGCCTCAACACCCCGCCTTGCGCGGCCCCACAGATCTAGCTCCCAGGACGCATCGATCCCTACCTGCCAAAGGTCATAGGGTGGCGATCCGTCCGAACCGGGAAGGCTGGATACGCCGAACGGGGCTGTACCGTTTGCCGACTGCTGCTGCGAACCTGCCGGGCCGGTGCCCATCAGGGAGAGAATGCCGTTCGGGCTCGCGCGCTCGCGATTGTACGAACCGGCGGCACCGACACTGGGATATGCGCGTGCGCCTGCAATGCGGCGTTGCGCACGACTCTGGAAGAGGCGCGCGGTGGCCGCCTTCACGTCCAGATTGGCGCCCGCGAGACGGCTTTCCAGCAAGGAGAGTTTGGGATCGTTGAACAGAGTCCACCAGTCCGCTGCGATCGGAGAGGCTTCGGGACGGCTGGGGGCGGTGGCGCGGTCTACGGGCGCGAAAGTAGGTGGCGATGCGACTGTGGGCCGGTGAAAGTCAGGCCCGACCATGCAGCCAGAAAGGAGCGTGCCGGCTAGGACCAGGGCTGACGCACCGCGCAGAGCGGGAGCAGACCGGCCCATCAACGTGCCATCCCGATCACTGCTACACTGCCGCGCGCCGTGACATCGACCGTTGGCACGACGGAGAGACCGACATGCAGGCGTGCGGCTGCCGCCTGGCCCGGATCGATGGTCAGCTTGACTGGCAGGCGTTGGACCACCTTGGTGAAATTGCCTGTCGCGTTGTCTGGCGCGATTGGCGCGAGCGCGAGGCCGGTGACTGGCGCGAGGCTGTCCACATGCGCTTTCAGCGTCACGCCGGGCAAACTGTCGACCCGGATCGACGCCGGCTGGCCGAGGCGCATATTGGCAAGCTGGTTCTCCTGGAAATTCGCCACGACATAGACCTTGCCTAGCGGCACGACGGCGAGCAGCGGCGTCCCCGCCTCGACGATGGCGCCCACCCGGATGGTGCGTTGACCGACCATGCCGTCGATGGGCGCGCGGATCTCGGCATAGGACAGGTTGAGCCGGGCCTGATCCAGCGCCGCCTGCGCGCGGCTGAGCGCTCCTGCTGCCTTGGCGCGGCCGGCCTCCAGCACGCCGAGTTGCTGCTGGACGGCGGAAAGTGCCGAGCGATCATGATCGTTGGTCGCGAACCGCTCGGCCAAGCTGCTGTCGGCCTGCTGCTTGTCTTGTGTCGTGCCGGCCCCGCCCGCCGAGAGGTTTCGGTAGCGCACGGCGTTGGCCTGAGCAAAGGCGGTGGCCGCCTGGTCGGCACGCAGTGTGGCCTGTGCCTGTGCCACCAAGGCAGGGTGGCGCGCGATTTCAGCCTCGAAATTGGCGACGTCTGCCTTGGCGACGGCGACTTCGGCCTCAGCGCTGGCCAGTGCGGCGCGATAATCGCGATCGTCGATGCGCGCCAGCAGTTGCCCCGCCTTGACCGGTTGGTTGTCGTCGACGAGCAGGGAAACGATCTGCCCAGCCACTCGGGGCGCCACGATGGTGGCGTCCGCGCGCACATAGGCGTCGTCCGTCGATTGTTTGCCCGAGGGCGTGGCGAGGCGCGTGCCGCCGATCGCCACGCCAGCGATGCACACTGCAGTGGCCGTGAGGAGAACATGCTTTCGGGTCGGGCGATAAGCCATGATCGTCGCTTTCATTAAGGCTTGGCCGGCGCGGCAGGGCGCGGCGGATAGATGCGGGTGGGAAGGATCGGGATAAGGAGGATCAGACCAAAGCCGATCGCCGCCATCATGAGATACAGGTCCGACGATGTCAGGACGATCGCCTGCGTGTGGATGCGCTCGGCCAGTTCGGTGAGCGCTCCCGCCTCGCGGCCATCGGGCTGGCCGAGCGTGCCCAGCCGGTCGACCAGCATCTCCGAATGGTAATGTTCGCGGATCGTGCCGACCCCTTCGACGATGCCGGTACCGAGCGCGGCGGCAAATCCCTTGGTCGTGTTGAACATGGCTGACGCCCAAGGGCCCTCGACCGGTGGCAGGCCGGTGGTGGCGAGCATGAGCAGCGGGATCACGGCCATCGGCTGGCCCATGATCTGGAGCATCTGGAGAAGGTAGAAATTCTCCCGCACCCATTCGGCTGTTACGAAGCTGGCAAGTGCGCATGAGGTCGCGACCATCGCCAATCCGATCGCGAGTACCCAGCGGCAATCGACCCGCTCGATGTTCAGAATCGCGGCGGTCAGCGGCAGGGCGACCAATTGCGGCAGCGCCACGATCAGAGCCAGCGGCGCGGTCTCGAGCGGGCGATAGCCGCGCACTTCGGCGAGATACTCGCTCGGGATCACGATCACGCCGAGGAATACCACGAGCACGCCAGCCAGTGTGATGAGCGAATGGGAGAAATTGCGCCGTGCCAGCATCTGCAACTTGAAGAAGGGCAGGGGATGGCTCCACTCGTTCACGAGGAACAAGAGCAGGAGCATCCCGCCGCCGCCGAGCAGCGCGCAGATCAGTTGGGAATTCAGCCAGTCCAGCCGATCGCCTTGCTCCAGAGCGATCACGAGCATGACGATCGCGGGAAAGCCGGTGAGCAGACCGATCCAGTTGAATGTCTTGAAACGCTCCAGCCGCAGTGGGTCCTGCGGTAGGCCCCAGCCGATCGCGATCACGCTGATCAGACAGAGCGGCACCACCTGCCAGAAGACCATCGGCCAGCCGACATAATCGGTCCACAAGGCCGCAAGTGGCGTGCCCAGGCTGGGACCGAAGGTGGCGGTGAGCGCGTAGCCGGCGAGGCCGTAGATCTTGATGTTGGCGGGCAAGTAACGCAGCGCGACCGTCATCAGCATCGGTGGCAGACTGCCGCCAGCGAGGCCCTGCAAAGTCCGCAGCCCATAAAGCGTGCCGACGTCCGGCGCGAACGGGCACAGGAAGCCAAGGAACGCGAAGACCAGCACCGCGCCGATCGTGAAGCGTCGCAGCGAGAAGGTGACTGAACACCAGGGTGCGAAGGCCATGGCAGCCACGTTGGTCCCCTCGTACAGCGCGGTCGGCCAGGTGCCCTCGTCGTGCCCGATCGACAGCGCGCCGCGGACATCCATCAGCGCGACCTCGGTGACATGCTCGTTCAGGCCCGCCGTCAGCGAGGCGAGGAGGACGCCGACCAGCCCGGTGGCAAGCCGCGGGCCGAAAGCGGGCAGTGCGGGCGGGGTCGGGGCTGGAGTGGGAGCGGCGCTCGCCGCCGCGGCGACCGCGGTCATGGTGCGCATCTTTGGGAAGAGACAGGGTCAGAGGGCATCATCGATCTCGGTGGCCGGCGGAGGACGGATCTGGCGATATCGATGAGAGCGATTCTCAGAAATCGACTGAGGCGCATTCTATCAGTGCGTCTGATGCACTGGTTGTTGGGGGGCGCTTCGCCCATCGTAGCCCCAGCACACCCAATTTTCTGGTGGAAGAAACGGTCAATGCCTCTCGAAGGCTATCGCGATTTGACGCATGGTGAGCCATTGTACTGGATTGGCATTGCGCCTGGCATCATGACTGGACGACCCAGGATGGAGTATCCCGATCTCAATCTGCTGATCGCGCTCGACGCCTTGCTACAGGAGGAGAGCGTCGTTGGAGCCGCGCGGCGCATGGAATTGAGCCCGCCTGCCATGAGCCGGACACTCGCGCGAATCCGTCGAGTGTTTGACGATCCGATCCTGGTGTTGGCCGGGCGTAAGATGGTCCCGACCTCCCGGGCCGAGGCGTTGCGCGATCCTGTCCACAGCCTGGTCAGTCAGGCGCTTGGAATGATGCAGGCCGAGGGCGAAAGCTCGATCCGAAATCTCCTGCGTAGCTTCACGATCCGCGCCAATGACAGTTTCATTGTCGCCTTCGGCCCAGCGCTGGTGCGCCACCTGAGCGATGCAGCGCCCGGCATCTCTGTTCGCTTCACGCCGGAAGTGGGGGAGGATGACGATGCCTTACGAGAGGGGCAGGTCGATCTGTTCATCGGCGCCACGGAAGCGCTGGATCCGGAAGTGCGCGTGCAAGCCTTGCTGAAGACCACGATGGTTGCCGTCGCGTGCGAGGGCCACGCGCTGTTTGGCGATGCGATCACGCCGGAACGCTTCGTTGCCTGTGACCATATCGTGGTCTCACGGCGGGGGCGGCTGAGCGGGCCGATCGATGCAGCGCTATCCCATCTGAACCTACGTCGGCGGGTCGCCCTGACCTCACCCACATTTTCAACGGCGCTCCTGCTGCTGGGCGGCAGTGATCTGGTCCTCCCGTTGCCTGATCTTTACCTTCTGGGCGATCATAGCGTTCCGGCCGGCCTGCGGGCATTTCCGATTCCTCTGGACCTGCCGCCGGTGACGATCCGGCAAGCTTGGCACCCCCGTTTCGAAACAGATTTTGCGCATCGCTGGCTCCGCGAGACGATCCGGGATCTTTGCCTGAAGGCGCGGCCGTTGGCGCAGCTCTGACCCTGACGGACGTCACCGTTCGTTGTCAGGTCAGTCGCTTTTTGAGCAAAAAGCCACCAACCGCGCAAACCAGCATGAAGATACCGGCCACCAGAAAGGCGTCGCTGTAGGAAATGAGAAGCGCCTCGTGGTGTACGCTCCTGTCCAATAGCGACAGTGCTTGTGCCCGATATGGCGCGGCGGCGCTTCCCTGTAGCGCTGTGTGACGATCCACCGCGTGGTGGCGCAGTACCCCGACCAGCGTCACCATCCGTTCCTGGAATGCGGCAGAAAAGAGCGTAACCGCTTCGCCGATCCGCTCGGCATGGAATTTCTCGCGCTCCACGACAAATTGGCTGGCGAGGGCAATACCGATGGCGCCGCCGACATTGCGAACGGTCGAGAAGAGCGCCGAGGCCGATCCAAGCTCGGACTTCTCCAATCCCTCCACCGCCATGACGCCGAGCGCCACGACGATGAACGACTGACCGACCCCGCGTACGATGAGCGAGGGCACGATGACATTTGCGGCGGCATCGCCATCGAGATGGATGTTCATGAGGCAGCCTGCCGCCATGATCACGAAGCCCAGAATGATAACGGCGCGCACGCTGGTCCAACGCATCAGGCGGGGCGTTGCGAACGACATGACAAACTGGATGAGGCCATAGGGGATCATGGTCAGGCCGATCTGTTCGGCGTTATAGCCATGCGCCTCGGCGAAATAGTTGGGGACGAGGAACACGACGCCGAAGACCACGGCGCCGAAGGTGAACTGCATGAGGCTCGCCAGCCCGAAATTGTAGCGGGCCAAAAGGCGCAGGTTGATGAAAGGATCCTTGCGACGCAGCTCGATGACGACAAAGGCTACCAGGCCTAGGAGCGCCACGACCGCGGCATCGATGATCAGTGGCGAGGCAAACCAATCCTTACGCTCGCCTTCCTCCAGCATGATCTGCAGCGCGGACAATCCCAGTGCCATGGCGACGATTCCGCCCCAGTCGCCACTCCGCAGTTTGTCGAATGCGGCCGGGGTGCGCGGTGTCGACCAGCCTATGGCCGCTAGTAGCAACAGCCCCGGCGGAACCTGGAGATAGAAGATCCAGCGCCAGCTATAAGCTTCCGTCAGCCAGCCGCCGAGCGATGGGCCTGCGGCCTGGGCCACATTGTTGGCAACGGCGAACAGCGCCATGCCGAAGGGATGCCGCGAAGGCGGCAGTTCCGTCACGATGATCTGGAAGGACAAGGGAATGAGGACGCCGCCGAACGCGCCTTGGAGCGCACGGGCGACGATCATCGTGTCGATATCCGGCGCCATCGAACACAGGATTGAGAACAGCACGAAGCCGCCGGTTCCGACCATCAGCACGCGCCGCATGGAGAACACCTGTACGAGCCAGCCGGTCATTGGGATGATGATGATTTCGGCCACCAGATAGGCGGTGGTGATCCACGACCCCTCCTCGAACGAAGCCCCCAGCGACCCGCGCACGTCCGGTAGCGAGGCATTGGTCACATGGACGTTCATCCCCGCCATGAAGCAGCCGACCACACCGCCCAGCACGGCGACCCAGGCGCGCAGAGAGACGGAGTCTGTGCGCTCTTCCGGTTTCGCCTCCGCGCTCATGGTCGCGCGCCGCGCGTGTCGACGATGGTTTCCACTGACATGCCCGGTCGCAGTCCGGTCGCGCGCGCCTGCCTCGGATCGAGCGTGATCCGAAGCGGCAGACGCTGCACGATCTTGGTGAAATTGCCCGTGGCATTGTCAGGCGGTAGCAGCGCAAACTGCGCGCCCGTTGCTGGCGCGAAACCATCGACCCTGCCGTTAAGCGCCGCGCCGCCAAACGCGTCGATCCGGATGCTGACCGGTTGACCGGGCCGGATGTGCTCGGCCTGCGTTTCCTTGTAATTCGCAACGACGTAGGGCTGCATCGGCACGACTGCCATGAGCGGCGAGCCGATGTCGGCATATTGGCCGACCCGTGCCACGCGCTGGCCGATCTGGCCGTCCACAGGTGCCCGGATAACGGTTCTCGCCAGATCGAGTTGTGCGGCATCGCGCGCCGCCCGCGCTTGGCGCAGCATACCCAGCGCCTTGTCGAGATCGGCCATGGCGGCCTGACGCCGAGTCGCCAGCACCGGCAAGAGGGCGCGGGCGGCCGCGAGGCCGGCGCGGGCTTCGGCGGCGCCGGCGCGCGAGCGCTGTGCCGCGGCCGCGGCCGCCTCAAGCGTCTGGTCGCTTCCAACCTCTTCTCGTGCCAGGACCGTTTGCCGGCGATACTCGAGATCGGTGAAACGAGCGTCCGCGGCGCGCGACGCGATGGTGGCCTTGCCTTGGGCGATCACGCTCTGCTGTTGCGTTGCCTCGGCTTCGATCCCGGCAATATGCGCGCGCTGCGCCTCGATTTCGGCGGTTGCTGCAGTGATGGCCGCTTCGGCCTGCGCCACCTTCAGTCGGTAATCCCGGTCGTCGATCCGGGCGAGGATTTCACCGGCGCGCACCTGCTGGTTGTCGGCGACGTCCACTGCGACGATGCTGCCTCCAACGCGCGGCGAGATGGTCACCGTATCGGCACGGACGTAAGCGTCGTCGGTCTCCACCATGAAGCGGCCGCTCGTCCACCAGTGCAGCCCGTAGGCGCCGGCGGCGACGAGCCCGACGACAGCGGCGCCGAGGGAGAGCGCACGCCTTGAGACTAAACGACGGGCGGAAGGCGGGCGGGCTGGATTGACAGTATCGGTCATGACGCGATCACTTGCTGGAGGGAAACGGTGCGTCGGCGCGCGACGATCGGTCGGGAGTTGGCAGGTGAACGGCGGGGGCATCCTCCCAGCCGCCGCCCAGTGCCCTAAAGAGGGCGACCTGCGCGCGCGCGACCTCGATGTCTGCCTCGGCCGCCGCCGCTTGTGCGTCGATGGACGCTCGGTCTGCCTCCAGTGCCTCCAGCGCGGTTGCCGCGCCCGCGGCGCGTTGGCGCTGCATCAGTCGGTCGGCGCGCAGGCTGCGCTCCGCCGCGATCCGCAGATCGTCTTGGCGGCGCAGCATCGCCGCGTAGTCCGTCGCGCGCTGGCGAGTGTCCTTGAGCGCTGCGAGGATGACCCCGTCGAATGCAGCGAGCGCTCCGGCCTCGTCGGCCCTCGCGGCGCGTAGCCTTGCGCGCGCGGCATTGCTGTTGGGGAAACTCCAGCTGAGCAGCGGGCCGACGCGCCAGACCTGGTTGACCCGCTCGCCAAGACCGTCCGGCGTCGGCGAGGAGTCGGCAAACCCGCCGCCGATGACGATGCGGGGATAAAGATCCGCCACGGCGATGCCGATATGCGCGGTGCTGGACGTGAGTTTCTGCTCGGCCGCCCGTACATCCGGGCGCCGACGGAGCAGCGCAGCAGCGTCTCCGACCGGGCCGGTTGCGGTGACAGTCGGTAGTTGTCGGCAAGCGGCGGCCGCAGGAGGAACGTCGGTCGGCGATCGTCCTGCCAGGACAGCCAGTTCGGCGAGCGCATCCTGACGTCCGGCATCGAGCATCGGGATCGCTGCACGGGTCTGGGCCACCAATGTTTCTGCCCTCAGGACCTCTGCTGGAGTGGCGCTGCCGGCTGCACGAAGCCGCTGTACGAGTTCGCGCCCGCGCTCGGCCAGGGCCAGCGATTCTCGCGCGACATCTGCGCGACGCGCGAAACCGCAGGCGTCGAGCCATGCGCGCGTGACCCCCGCCGCGACGACGATCCGAACTTCGTCCTCAAGCGCGGCGGACATGCGCGCATCAGCTCGCGCTGCCCGGACGGTCGATCGCAGACGCCCGAACAGGTCCGGCTCCCAGGCAAGGTCGATGCCTAGATCAAAGCGGCCGCCCGTGCGGATCGCGCTGCCGTCTTTCCCGGCCGCGGCGATCTGGTCCTGAAGCGTGCTGCCATAGCCAGCGCCTGCCGAGATGTCGGTCTGCGGGAGGGTGAGCGCTCGCGCTTGCCCCAGTAGCGCCTGAGCCTTCAGGAGATTGGCTTCGGCCTCGCGAAGATCACGATTGTTGGCCAGCGCCTCGGCCACCAGCGCATCAAGCGCCGGTTCTCGATACAGATGCCACCATTGCCGGGCGGGCGCTTTGCCTTCGACGGTCTCATCGCCGGTCGCGGAAGAGGGGAGGGCGACCGTCGTGTGCGGCGGCCGGGATGGAGCGGTGGCGCAGCCGCCTAGCAACGTCGACGAGAGCATCGCCAGGAGGACGCCGCGCGGCAAGGGTTCATGTCTGATAGGCCAAGGTCGCATGCCGGTCAGCATTACGGCTTAGAGCGCTGGCTATCTCCCGAATGTTGGACAACAATCGTCGAGATATGGACATGATTCGGACTCTGGAAGATTGCGAACGGGCGCCGCGTCCGGTGGTGGCGCTCGCGAGCGATCACCCGGATGGTGAGCACATCGAGCCGCACAGTCATCCTCGCGCCCAGCTCATCCACACGCTCGGCGGCGTGATGACGGTGACAAGCCGAGAAGGGAGCTGGATCGTGCCTCCTGGCCGGGCGGTGTGGATGCCACCGCACGAGGCGCACGCTATCCGTATCGCGGGCGATGTTTCGATGCGCACCGTATTCGTGCGCCAGGATGTTCGATCAAGCCTGCCGCGAACCTGCGAGGTTATCGAGGTCTCGCCGTTTCTGAGGGAGGCCATTGTCACTGCCACCAGCATCCCATTGGAATATGCGCCGGGTAGCCGGGACGAGCGGGTGATGGAACTGATCCTGGATGAGATCGAGGGTGCGCCAAGGCTACATCTGCATGTCGACATGCCGCGCGATGCACGGTTGCTGCGGCTTTGCGAGCGGGTAATTGCCGACCCGTCGATGCCATGCACGCTGGAGCGTCTGGCGGCGGAAATCAACGTCAGCGCGAGAACGCTTGCGCGGATGTTCCATCGAGAGCTGGGAATGAGCTTTGGCCAGTGGTTGCGCCGTACGCGCCTGTTGCTCAGCATACCACGGCTGGCTGCGGGTACGTCGGTGCTCGAAGTGGCGCTGGAGCATGGTTACGATAGTCCCAGCGCCTTCGCAGCGATGTTCCGCCGCACCCTCGGCGTGGCGCCGACCGTCTATCTGTCACGCCAGCGAGACTGACGCGGAGTCACTCCACTCGAACGTCAGCGACGATGTCGAGCGCGCCTGCTGTGCTTCAGGGCGCGTCGGGCTCGCACGGGTTGGAGCCTCGGCCACAATTCACGGCTCATCGCTGCCCGGCGGTCGAAACCAGGATTCGGAACGTGGTGCGACATTGATTGGGGCAGGCCCCAAAGGCCTGCTTCGCGGCATCTGATCGCACCAGATCGTAGCGTCTCTACTTAACCGGTCGAGCGCGCCCAGCGCCTGACAGGCCATCTGAGCTACGGATTTGTTGATGGAGTAACACGGTTACGCTATCTCTCCGAATCATAGATAATAGATAGAATGGACATGATATGCGTCGTCCTGAGCGTCTGAGGTTCATTGAAGGGATCGGTGTGGACCGAATGGGTTCCATTGCCGATGCATCGTCGAGCGATATGCTTCGGCTCGAGAATCTCGACACGGACATCTTGCCCGACCCCGCCGTGCTGGAGCGCACGCGGCAGTCAGTCCTGGAGGACGCTTCAAACTCCTACCTGCCATTCGTCGGACAGAAGAACCTGCGCGAGGCTGCCGCCCAGCATCTCACCAGAACGACGGGCGTGGCATACAACGCCGACAATGTGATCATCTCCGCAGGAGGACTGTCCGGGGTCTTGAACACGTTGCTTGCCACCATCGAGGTCGGTGACGAAGTGCTGGTCACGGACCCGACCTATGCTGGCCTCCTCAATCGGATCCGGCTGGTGGGGGGCGTCCCAATACCTGTAAAGTTCGACTTCCGCCCCGGAGACGAATGGCGCCTTGATCGAGCTGGTCTGGCAGCGGCGATCACCCCCAGGACCCGTGCGATGCTCCTCATGTCGCCTTCCATGCCGAGTGGCGGGGTCTTGGAGCGCGGCGACTGGGAGGCAGTGGCAAAGCTCTGCATTGAACACGACCTCTTGCTCATCGTCGATGCGGCCATGGAGCGGCTGTTGTTCGGCCAAAGGAAGGTCATTCATCCGGCGAGCTTTGATGGAATGGCGGCGCGCACGATCTCTGTCGGCGCAGCATCCAAAGAGCTGCGCATGATCGGATGGCGCGTGGGCTGGATTGTCGCGCCAGAGGCGTTTGTCCCCGACATCGTATCGGTATCGCTCGCGAATGTGGTGGTGCCGGTGGGTATCGCCCAGGATGCCGCCGCAGTGGGACTGCAGTCGGCTGCGACGACCCTTCCGCCCTACGTTGCTGAACTCGAACGTCGAGCCGATCTGATTGCGACAGAGCTCGATGGCCTGCCTTTCGGCAGGCCGTCCGGCGGTTGGTCGATGCTGCTGCGTGTCCGAGACCATGGGCTGACCGGGGCGCAAATGGCGCAGAATCTCCTGCGCGTCGGCGTCTGTGCCACGTCGATGGCGGGCTGGGGACAAACGCATGGCGAGGACTTCATCCGCTTCGTCTTCGCGAATGAGCCGGTCGATCGTCTGAGAGGACTTCGTGCCAAGATCGATGCGGCGCTTGAAATGGGGAAATAACGCTATCGTCGGCTGACGACGTCGCGACGGCTCCTTCAAGAGGAGCGTCGTTGGGCCGTCATCCGATCAGCCAGCGCGTGGCCGGCCTCGAGAATATGGTCGCGCAGCAGTTCGGACGCGCCGTCGATCGCGCCTTCCTCAAGCGCACGGATAATGGAGCTATGTTCCGCGCTCGAACGATCTTGCCAGTCCAGATCTTTCCAGGCCGCGTATAGATAACGAGCACTGATGCGATGCAGATCAGCGATGCTCGCGAGGAGCCGCGGGCGCCGGCCGGGCAGATAGAGTGCCGCGTGGAAGCGCCGGTTGGCGTTCTCCCAAACGGTGATATCCGTTGTCCCGTCGCAGTCGGCCATTGCGGATCTGGCGGTCGCGAGATCGGCTGCGGTCAGCCGCGGCGCCGAGGCCTTGAGCGCCAATGGCTCCAGGGCGGCACGCATCTCCGTGACCTCGATGACGTCTTCGGGTTCCAGAGATGCGACCCGCGCACCCCGCCGAGGTTCGGAAACGATGAGGCCCTGTGCCTCAAGGCGTCGGAATGCCTCCCGGACAGGCACATGACTGGCCTTGAACCTGGTGGCGATCTCATCCTGCATCAACCGTACGCCTGGCAGCAAAGCGCCGGTTACAATTTGCTCGGCGAGGGAGCGGGCAATCTGGCCGGCAATGGAACGGTCGTCGTCGTCGGGTGAGATCTTAGGGATCATGATCAACCAAAAATGGAGGAAGCGGGCAACTTCGTCTGGAATGGCTCAGCTGGGAATTTCAGTCGAATGCGACAGCTGCGACCGGGGCCTGGAGCAGATCGCCCTCTGTGGCTTTGGAGAGGTGTACGAGCTGATCATAGTCCAGGGAAAATACCGCGTTTGGCGTACCGGCGGCCGCCCAGAGCCTACCGAACCGGGAAAGTTCGGGAGCTACGAATGTCACAATTTCATCGGCGGTGATGACAGGGGGAACGCCACCGATTGCGTAGCCAGTATGCTCTCGTACGAAATCCGCGTCCGGCCGGCGAACGGGCTCGCCCACGAGAGCCGAAAGCTTCTCCTTGTCGATGAGACTTGAGCCGGGTGCGATCACGAGGATGCACCGTCCGGACTTCGAGCCAGCGAATATGATCGACTTGGCTATCTGGTCGACGGAGCAACCGATCGCCTTGGCTGCCTCCTCGGCGCTGCGGGTCGAATCGTCAAACTCGAGAACCTCATAATCGGGTCCGATAAGTGCCTGAAACGCAATGGCCTTAGGGGATTGAGCAACCTTCATAACGACTCCACGTGCTCGGCAGAACGGGTAAATCTATTATCTATAACGCACATTGCAGGGCCGTGATTGGATGTCCAGCAGCCTGCGAGAAGCGGATCGCAGCTGAGCGCGAGCGCTGAAACTGGAAGCAGCATCGCCCCCCAACAGCAGAATATGAAGTTTAGAGTCCTCGGTCAGGAGAAACCCCTCCGACTTCAGTCGGATGCTGGCTTCAGCCTTAGACTCGGCCGATATCCAGTATCCTCGGGAAAAGTGAGACCGCCGAAGGCGTGAAGTCTCACTTTTCCCGAGGATACTGGATATGGGGTATTCAACCGGTTGTCACACGACCTTCCATCATCGCTATCATCTCGTCTGGGCGCCGAAATATCGGTTCAAGGTGCTGCGGGGCGAAGTGCGCCTCCGTGTCCGAGAGATCATCCGCCAGGTCTGTGCCGAGATGGGAGTGACGATCATCAATGGCGCGCTGTCGAGCGATCACGTCCATATGTTCGTGGAGATCCCGCCGCATATCTCGGTCAGTGACTTCGTCCGTCGCGCGAAGGGCCGATCGTCCCGCAAGATCCAGCAGGAATTCGAGCATATCCGCAAACGGTACTGGGGTCAGCGCTTCTGGCAGAGAGGATACTTCTCCACGACCTCCGGCAACATCACCGATGATATCATCATGCGATATCTCGACCGGCATACCCACAAGGAAGGCTTCAGCCCCTCCCCATGATCCTACCGGCGTCAGCCGGTCAGTCGTTCAGCTTTGTAGTCTAACTTCGTATCGTGTAGATCGGTGGCGTGAACAATCAAAACTCGCCCTCCGCCGCCGTTGCCCTCGCGAGCGAGCTTCGTGGCTTCGCCGGCAAGTTGAAACGACGGCTGCGTGAACAGGCCGATGTGGGCGACCTGACCCATTCGCAAATTTCCGTGCTGCTCCGCCTGGAAAGCGAAGGCGCCTCCACGACATCCGCGCTCGCGCGGGCAGAGGGGATGAAGTCGCAGTCGATGGGTGCGGTCATCGCCGCGCTCGAGGCGATGGGGTTTGTCACGGGCGCGCCCGATCCCACCGATAGGCGGCAGACCTTACTCTCCCTGAGCGACGCGTGTCGCCGCTGGATCGCGGAGGGGCGTGCCCTCCGTCAGGACTGGCTGTCCCGCATGATCGACGCAAAGCTCTCGCCGCAGGAGCAGGAGCAGCTCTCCGCCGTCCTGCCGCTTCTCCACCGGATCGTCTCTGACTGAATCCGGCCCCGTCCGCTAGACAAAGGAAGTCCGATGCCAGTGACCACGCTTGATCCCAAATCGACCCTGATCGTCGTAGACCTGCAGAAGGGGGTTGCGGGCATGGTCCCCCCCGAGACCTTCGAACCTGTCGTGGTTCGCAGTCGCGCACTGGCTGAGGCTTTTCGCGCAAAGGGCTTGCCGGTGATCCTGGTCAACGTCGACGGCGTCGCTCCTGGCCGGACCGAACAACCTTCTCGAGCTCCAGCGACTTTGCCGCCGGGTTTCGCCGAGCTCGTCGATGAACTTGGCGCTCAGCCGAGCGACATCTGGGTGACCAAGAAGACATGGGGCGCTTTTGCATCCACGGATCTCGAACACCAGCTCAGGACGCTCGGCGTGACCCAGGTTGTCATCGCCGGGGTCTCGACCGGGACTGGCGTCGAGGCCACAGCGCGGCAGGCCTATGAGGCCGGGTTCAACGTCACTCTCGCCATTGACGCCATGATCGATCCTCGTCCTGGTGCTCACGATCACAGCATCTCCCAGGTGTTCCCGCGTCTCGGGGAAACCGGGACTACAGATGACATTCTCCGTTTCCTGGAAGGGCGCGCCTGAGATGCCAATCCTTCACCTCATAGCGTGCTTTTTCGGTGGTGCGGCCTTGCTGAACGCCGTCCCGCATCTGGTCAGCGGCGTCATGGGCCGCCGCTTTCCGAGCCCCTTCGCCAAGCCGCCAGGCAAGGGCATGTCCTCCGCGCTGGTGAACGTGCTCTGGGGGTTCGCGAACTTGGCGATCGCCTGGCTGCTTCTCGGCCGCTTCGGTCATTTTTACCCCGACGAGATCGGCGATGTCGGCGCTTTTGCTCTCGGTCTCCTGGTGATCGGCTTGATGGGTGCCTTTCATTTCGGCGGGCTCAACGAGGGGCGCGGACCGGACCTGACGTGACACGGGAACACGCGGGACCGTTGCGCTCGCTCCGGCGGTACAATTACCGCCTGTGGGCGGGCGGCGCCCTTGTCTCCAACATCGGCACGGGGGTGCAGCGCACGGCGCAGGACTGGCTCGTGCTGACGGTGCTCACCCATAAGAGCGCCTCGGTTCTGGGCGTGGTCATGGCGCTGCAGTTCGCGCCCCAGATGTTGCTCCTGCCCTGGACGGGATCTGCGGCCGATCATATGGATCGACGCAGGCTTCTCGTGGCCACCCAGACGGCCATGGGCGCGTTGGCGCTGGCCCTCGGCCTTCTCACCGTCAGCGGCCTCGTGCGCCTCTGGCACGTCTATGTCTTCGCCGCGCTGTTCGGCGCGGCAGCCGCGTTCGACGCGCCGGTCCGGCAGGTGTTCGTCTCTGAGCTGGTTGGCGAGGAGGATCTGCACAATGCGGTGACGCTCAACGCCATGTCCTTCAACATGGCCAACCTGGTGGGGCCAGCCGCGGCGGGCCTGATGATTGCCGCTGTCGGAACCGGCTGGGCCTTCCTGATCAACGGCGCGTCGTTCCTGGCGGTGCTGGCGTCGCTGTTCCTGCTACGGAAGGACCAGCTTTACCCCTCGGAGCGCGCGACACGGGCGCCGGGCGCATTCGCGGCCGGGCTGAAATATGTGGCCGGAAGGCGTGACCTGATCGTGATCCTGATCATGCTGTTCTTGATCGGTACGTTCGGCCTGAACTTCCCGATCTTCATTTCTACCATGACGGTGCGCGTCCTCCACGCTGACGCACGGGGCTTTGGCATGCTGTCCTCGGTCATGGCGATAGGAACGGTCGCAGGCGCGCTCCTGAATGCCCGAACCGCCCGACCGACTCTGAAGACGCTGCTCTGGAGCGCCCTTATTCTCGGTATCGGCTTCTCGATGGCCGCCCTCGCGCCGGGCTACTGGAGCTTCGCCGCGGCATTGGTGGTGGTCGGTGGCGCCTGCATGACCTTCGTCGTTGCGACCAATGGGCTTATGCAGCTCTCCACGGAGCCCGCCATAAGGGGGCGAGTGATGGCGCTGCGCGTGGGCGTCGCTCTTGGTGCCACGCCGATCGGGGCACCCACTGTCGGCTGGGTCGCCGACCGGTTCGGGCCGCGCTGGGCCCTGGCGGTCGGCGCAGCATCCGGGTTCGTGGCGGCGATCATCGCGCTTTACTCGCTCAAGCGAGGAGACCCTCGTTGAACGATGCTTGGAGGGAGCGAGGGCGGCAGCGCGTCAACACCCTTCCACATCTCGGGTTTTTCTGGGCCGGAAGGCGGATGGTCACCGCCAATGCGTCGTCGTGCGAGACTTACTGCGTGCAGGTCGCGATCGTCCACGTCAGCGCCTGTAGAAGCCAATCAGACAAACATTCGTCCCTCCGCCGCCTTGACCGCGCGCCCGCCAATTTTGATCGACAGTCTGCCACCTTGCTCGGTCGCAGAGATGTAGAGACTGCTCGGCCGGTGCATTTTGACGCCCTGGCGGCTGATCATGCGGCCTGCCTGCGCGATGGGCACCACGTCATGCGTCACGAGATAGGCCCCGAGCGGGCCGGTGGCATTGCCTGTTGCCGCGTCCTCGGTCACGCCGAAGCCCAGCATGCGGCTGTAGGCAGTGGCATCATCGCCGGCGGGCTCGAGCGAGAAGATCAGCACGCCGCGCCGGATCAACCCGGCCTTGTCGAGCAAAGCCCCCATGGCACCGCGATCGAGCTGCGCCCGGTCCACCGCCACGCGGGTCTTGACCGGAAGTATAAGGAAAGGCGCCCCACAAGAGACTTGCTGGATCGGCAGATCGGCCAGATCCTCCGCACGCAGGCCCATGGCCGCAGCGGCCGCAGTGCGATCCCCGATGAAGCCATCCAGCCTGGGCGGTTGTTGCTGCATCCAGGCAAATGCCAGACGACCCTCATGCCATTCCAGATCGATCTGCGTCGGCCCGACGCCCAGTTGCAGCATGATCGAGCGCCGGCCTGGCTTGATCAATTCGCGCTCCGCCGCCGAAAACACCGTGCCGATCGTGGGATGGCCAGCGATCGGGATTTCGGCGCCGCTGTTCATCGCGAAGAACCGCACCTGGAAATCGCAGCCCGGCGTGGAAGCTGGGAAGACGAAGGTGCACTCCGAATAGTTGATCTCGCGCGTCATGGCCATCATCATCTCTGGCGTGAGGCCCTCGGGCGCTGTGAAGACCGCCACCGGATTGCCGCTGAGCGGAGTGTCGGTGAACACGTCGTAGACCTCGTAGGGACGTCCGGTCGGGCCCGCCGCATGTGCCGCACCTTCGCGCCCGATTGCGGTCATTGCTGCGGCCGCTCCCGCCAGGACCATTCGCCTTTGAACCATGATATGTTTTTCACCTCGCTGATCCGATCGAAATTAGAGTGATGCATTTCAGGCAACATGCGTCATTTGCGCCAGATTTTATCTCTGTGGTCTCCGCTTCAGTCAGGGCAGGGAGAGCTTCGCGCCTAGCCAGAAGGATGAGGTGGAAAAGCTCGGAGATGCCGTCCGCCCCCGCACAAATCACCAGAAGCCGTGGAAATGATGCAAAGGGCCATGTCCTTTTCCCACGTCCAGTTTGTCGCTGGAGGCCAACGCCCGATGGACGAAGCGCTTGGCCTCGCGCGCACTGTCTTCGACGGAGAGAGCCGGTAGCAGCGCCGCGACAGCGGCCGAGAGCGTGCAGCCCGTGCCATGGTCGTTGCTGGTCGTGATACGTTCTGCCTTGAGCTCCAGGATTTGGCCTGTCCCGAGAAGCAGGTCGGTACTTGTCGCATCGCTGCCCAGGTGACCGCCCTTGAGCAAAACCCACTGCGGGCCGAGCCGGTGGAGATCGACGATCCTTTCGCGCATTACCTCAAGCGTCCATTCCGGCTCGACGCCCAGCAAGACACCAGCCTCGGGAAGGTTGGGCGTGATGACAGTCGAGAGCGGGACGAGCTCGGACAGGACGGCGGCGACAGCGTCGGGCTCAAGGAGATGATCTCCGCTCTTTGCCACCATTACCGGGTCGAGCACGATGTTGGTCGCACCATGGTGACGGAGCCGGTCAGCAATCGTCTCCGCGATCCGTGCCGTGGCGACCATGCCGATCTTCACCGCGTCGACCCGGACATCATCGAAAACCGAGTCGATCTGGTCGGCGACGAACTCTGGCTCGAGCGATACGAAGGAGCGGACACCTTGCGTGTTCTGGGCGACAACCGCTGTGATCGCCGACATTGCATAGGCCCCCAGCGCGCTGAAGGTCTTGATGTCGGCCTGGATGCCGCCCCGCCCGTGGGATCGGTCCCGGCGATGGTAAGGACATTGGCGATCACAGTTTGTTCTCCTGGTTCGCGGGCGGCGCTTCCAGCGATCGGTGCCGGCTTGCCCACGTCTGCTCAAGCCGACGGGTGGGTTGATGGCGTTTGAAGTCGGCTTTGGAGGGCGAGGGGCTTTGCCTCTGAACGCTGCTTGATCACGGTCAGAACGGCGCGGTGGAAGTCGGTGAGAAAGACATGACCCCAGGCGACGCAATAGGCATTGATCGGGGTCGCGATCCTGTAGCGGGTGGTGAGCGTTAGCCTTGTCCTGCCGCCCGCCAGAGGGGCGAGGCGGTAATTGCCGCCCAGCAGCTTCAGATAAGCGCTGTCGACTTTGATATGGCCTTCGACACTGTCTGGTATCGACTGGGGCTCGAAGCGGAAGCGCCAGGCCAAGAACCTGTTGTCCTGCCAGCCCGTCACGATTTCCTCGAAGCTCACACCTCGCGTCCAGCGAAGGTGGCGCACGGCGCCGACGCCTTGTCCCTGAAGGCGGGCATCGACAGGCTGCGGAACGCCGACGATGTTATGGCTGAAGGTCCACCTGCGCTCTGCGGCCCGTATCTGGGGTATTTCCACAGTGTTCTTCCAGACCGCCGCGGGCGGGGCGTCGATATCCACGACCGTCCTCACTTCCGCCTCATGCGGAGGGGCAGGGGCGATCGCATCGACCGGGAGCCCCGCGAGCGGCAGAATGGCGATGCAGGGGACCACCGACCGCGAGCGCAATTTGCGAAGTGACAGGCAAGACAGCCACGATCCAAAGGCCGAACCGCCGTAGAAAAAGGGAGAAGCCATCGCGACGCAGATCCCGGCTTCTCGGAACAGGACCATGGTCAGCAGGATGAGAGCCGTGATGCAGATCCATCCGATCCTGATGTGCCGCCGGATGCTTCCCTCCGCGCGCGGGTCGATCAGGATCGTGACGACACTGGCGATTGCCATCGGAAGAAAGACGAGCCCAGCGATGAAGGGAAGCGTAGGCTCGCGTGGCAGCCAGATCAGGCAATAGAGAAGGATGCCGTAGACCATGGCCATCGGCATGGCGAACAGCAGACGCTCGGTGATCGAAGGCCGGCCGCCAGTCGATGGTTCGGACCGCGCGGACGTCACATCGCGGACCGCACGATGGCTCGCCGGGACAACGATCCCGGCTTGGTGCCTCCAAGCCGGTGGCCGCACACGCCTTCAGGCCAGCACGTCATCATGGGTTCGGACCGTCCTCGTTCTTGTCGGGCGCGGCTTTGCGTGACGACAAATACCGCTTCAAGGCTTCCAACCTCTCGAGGTTCTCATAGGAATCCAGTTCGCAGGCAAGAAGCGTCTTCTCACCAAGTCCTGGGCCTTCACGGGCGATCAACGAGATGAGTCCCAGATCTTTCTTGATCTGGAGTTTGTCCGGCAACCGACGGGAGAAGCCGAGCGTCGATGCGCCAAGCAGATCACTCGTCTCGCGCTGGAGATCATACTTGGCGGCAAGTTGGGCGGCGGCGTGGCCTTCGACCAAAACGCCAACGGATGTACCGGCAAACACAACGTCCTGCGTGATGAAACCATCCCGTTCGATTGGCTTGGGAAGGTGATAGACGGCAGCCCCCATCATCGACATCTCCGGCTTGGCCAGCTTTTCCGCGGCATTATACGTGCGTGTCGCAATGTCTGAGGAATAGGGCGGCTTGCAGAGCGCGGCACCAAAGAAGTCTACCTCGGCCTGTGCCGACGCCGTGCCGGGCGCAAGAAGAAGCGCCGTCGCGGCAAGAGCGGCCGAACGGGTGATGTAATGTCCTATGGTCATACTTTGAGTGCTCGCAAGCTGGCGGTTCAAGAGCAATTTGCAGTTTGGCATCGCGCGTTTGGGCGGCTGCAAACCGCGCTGCAGTATTATCGGGGAACGTGCGTCAACTGATCCATTCGCCCCGGAACACAGGCTCGACCGGGCCGATCAGGTAGACGCCGTCGGTTCCGTTCCACGATACGCCGAGAACGCCACCGTCACACTGAACCTCGACAGTCTCCGCCAGGAGCCCGCGGCGGATGCCGTTGACGACGGCGGCGCAGGAGCAGGACCCTGAGCCGGAGGAAATGCCCGCGCCGCGCTCCCAGATGCGCAGCCGGATTCGGTCACGCGCCAGGATCTGCACGAAATGGACATTCGTCTTCTCGGGAAACAGCGGATCGGTCTCGATCGCTCGACCCCGCACCTCGACATCCACCTGCTCAACATGCTCAACGAAGAAGGTGCAATGGGGATTGCCCATGCTGCATGCCGCAGGGTCGCCCACGAGCGGGAGAATTTCCGTTTCCATCGGTGTCGCTAACGGGATTTCGGACCAATGGAGGAGGGGTGGGCCCATATCGACGGCGATCTGCGTCCGACCGCGGCGAGAGCAGTGCAGAAGACCTCGGCCGGTCCGGATTGTCACGGCGTCAGTGCCGCTTTCCTCCATCAACTTGAGCGCGACACCGCGCGTCGCGCTGCCGCAGGCATCAAGCGGCGTCCCGTCAGCGTTCCAGAAGAGAAGCCGGGCCGTGGCATCGTCGCATCGGGAGATGGCGGCGAGTTGACGAAAACCGATGCCGCGCTCCCGGTCGCCCAAGCGCCGGATGAGTTCCGGCGGCAGGGGCACGTCGCGATGCCGCAAATCCACGACGATGAAATCGTCGCCGTTCGCGTGCATCTTCTCAAAGGCAATCATGATTGTTCCAGCTCGCGCCTAAGCCCCAGGGCTTCGACCACGATGTGGTGATGCTCGACGTGGTCCGGCTTCTCGAGAAGGAAGCGGTCATCCTCGGGATAGTAACGCGCACGCTCGACGTCATCGCCGGCGAATGCCCGGATGGACTCCATCGATTGCCACCAGCTCAGCGTCGAAACTTCGGTCGATCCGTCGCCGCAGTCGCGCAGCAGCATCTCGCAACCCAGATTGCCCGGCGTGCCGAGATAATCCTCGACCCCAGTGCTGCGGATGTAGCTGACATACGCCTCGCTGTCCTCGGTCCTGATACGGGAGGACCAGCGGCGCAGGATCAGGGGCTCAGTTTCCGACATCGATCATCTCCCTAGCTCGCGATCAACCACATGTGTTATAACCGACTCGAATGCTTTTACAGGTTAGAATGTGATCGATACACGCGCAATCCGATTTGGCGGCCAGGACACGCCACAGGGCTTCCAGTTCGAGCTGAGCGGTGGCGCGGTGGCTCTGGATTTCGCGAACACCCTCGATGAGCGCCCTCGCGGGGGTCTGGAGAGGATTGCCGACTATCCGGCGTTGGCCCTGTGGTCCGTGCAGAGCGGCTTTCTCACAGAAGGCAAGCGCGCGACCCTGTTGGCGGCGGCTCAGCAAGAGCCCGCTGCTGCGGCGGCTGTGCACGCCCAGGCGTTGGCGCTGCGCGAGTTGATCTTCGCGACGATCAAGGCGACGATCGCCTCCGAGGTGTTGAGCGACGAGCAGGTCCATTGCTGGAATGATTGGCTCAAGCGTACGCAGGCCAGCCGCCGCCTTTCGTGGGGAGGGAGCGGCCTCGCGTGGAAGCAGCCCGACATCGCTGCCGCATTGGACGGCATCCTCCTCCACGTCGCCGATGCAGCAATTCAGCTGTTCCTCGATACCGACGCACGCAGCCGTCTGCGCCTGTGCGCGTCCGACGATTGCGACTGGGCTTTCCTCGATCGGAGCCGACGTCAGAACCGGGTCTGGTGTGACATGACGGTGTGCGGCAACCGCGCCAAGGCAGCGCGACATTACCGCCGAAAGGTGGGGATATCCGAAAGCTGACCTCGCCGCCGGCATGACGCGGGACACGATCCGATCATATGAGGGAGCAGCGACTCCCATAGTGAAGTGACTGATGTGACGCTGGACAAATCTTCCAAGGATAGTTCGCCGCCAGCGGACTTCCGGTTTGAGATCAATCGAACCCTGGCGCTCCCGCTCACGGATCAGATCTGCGCCGCCATCCGGACCGCGATCCGGCAAGGGGCACTCGCCCCCGGTGCGCGCCTTCCATCCTGGCAGGACCTCTCCGCACAGCTCGGCGTGGCACGCGGCACAGTACGCGCTGCCTATTATCGCCTCACGGACGAAGGCCTGATCGCCTCTTTGGGGGCGGCCGGCACCCATGTTGCGCATTCCCCGATGCAAGCATCTCCCGCCACGGCAGACCGGTTCGCCGACCTTCGTTCCTCGCTCGATCTCTTCGGCGCCGGGCCGCCTGGCATCTTTCAGATGGGCGTGCCGGCCCACGACGCCTTCCCGGCAAAGCTGTGGGCGCGTCTGCACCGCCGGGCGGCCGATGCCGGGGCGCTGCGCACGCGCTATCTCGATCCGCGCGGGATCGACGCGTTGCGCCACCAGATCGCCGCTCATCTTGCGCTGGCGCGCGGGCTGCAATGCACGCCGGGGCAGGTCTTCATCACCACCAGCTTCCGAGGTGCTCTTGGGCTGGTGCTTCAGGCTCTCCCTTCCGCGCGGCGGCGCGCCTGGGTGGAGGACCCAGGCTATCCCGTCTCGCGCCACGGCCTGGAGCTGGCTGGCTTTTCTCCTGTTCCCGTCGCCGTGGACGGCCAGGGCATCGATGTGGGTCTCGGCATCGCGCTCGCCCGGGACGCCGGGCTGGCGGTCGTGACACCGGGGCAGCAGGCACCGCTCGGCCATACCCTGTCCCCGGAGCGGAGGCAGGCACTGCTTGCCTGGGCGAGGGAAAGCGATGCCTGGATCATCGAGGATGATTACCTCAGCGAACTTCACCTCGACGGTCGGGCCGCTCCGGCGCTCGCGGCCAGCGATACCGATGGCCGGGTGATCCATATCGGAACCTTCAGCAAGACGATCAGCCCGTCGCTTGGCATCGGTTTCCTCGTTGCCCCGGAAGCGTTGATCGCGCCGTTGATGCGAGTGGCGACCTATCTCGCTCCGCCGCCCAATTATGCCGCGCAGGCCGCCCTGGCCGAATTCCTCGCGGACGGTCACTATCTGCGCCATCTGCGGCGCATGAAGCTGCTCTACCGCAAGCGCCGCGAGGTGGTGCTCGATGCCCTGCAGGCGGCCGGCAGCGTCCGGGCAGCGGGGCTGGCTGTTCATGTACCGCTCGCGCGCGAGACGGACGATGTGTGGCTCGTCGGGCGTTTGCGGGAGGAAGGCTTCGCCCCAACGGCGCTGTCGCAATGGTATGCCTCGCAGGCGCCTGAGAAAGGATTGGTCATTGGCATCACCAATGCGGCCGCCGAAACTATGCCGAGCGATGCTGCGCGCCTGCTGTCCCTGATCAGGAATGACTTTGGGCCCGCGCCGCAAAGCCGGGGAGTGTAGCACGCGCAACGTCGCTACGCTCCCATGTGACGCAGGATGTCGTCGACCCGTTTGAGAAGCGCATGGGTCTGCTGCTCCAGGTCGCTCGCCGTGGCTCTGGCGGTGCGCTGCACCGGCAGGAAGTGGACGGAGCGGACGCCAATGCAGCCCAGCACCGCCGACAGATAGGGCGTCAGAAAGTCCGGCTGCGCTGCGCCCTCGCCATGAAAATGTCCGCCTGACGCGATGGCGACGAAGACCGGCTTGTCGGGGAGCAATCCGACCTTGCCGTTCGCGCCCGGTGCGAAGGTGTGGAAGGGGCGGATAACAAGGTCGATCCAAGCTTTCAGCGCGGCGGGCACGGTGAAGTTATGCATCGGGGTGCCGATAACCAGCATGTCTGCTGCCACCAGTTCGGCGATCGCGGCGGCGGAGCGATCCAGCGCGGGCGAAGAAAAGCCGATTTCTGCCTGCCCCGCGACAAGCGCAGAAGCATAGAGTCCGTCGATCCTGTCAGGGGGCGCCACGCCAAGATCGCGCCGGATCTGGGTCGCACCGGGTCGGACTGCGACGATGCGCTGCACGATGGCGGTGCTCAATGCCCTGCTGTGGGACTCGGTACCGCGCGGGCTGCAGGTGAGATGCAGGATTTGGCTCATGCCGGGGTGCCGATCGGCTTGATGAAGCCGGCGATCCGTTCTTCCATCCCTTCGCGCGTGTAGAAACGCCGCGCCGCCAGATTGGCTATCGCCGTATCGAGCACGAGACGCTCGCAGCCCTCCGCTTCAGCGATCCGCTCGAGTTCGCGCAGCAAAAGCCGGCCCAGACCCTTTCCGCGCACACTGTCCAGGGTCACCAGATCGTTGACGAACAGGAAGCGGCCATGGACGAGATTGGTCGAGATCCGGTAGCCGGCGACGGCGGCGTCTCGTTCGCCGTCGCGGCAGACGAGAACCCGGTACCCCTCGGAGCGCATCGCCTCTGCTTGCGCATGCCAGTCGTCCGCCGACAGCAACTTGGGCCGCAACTGTCGGATCACATCGAAGCATGCGGCGAAATCGGCAGGAGTTTCGGCATGGTGGAGCGCTGCCACCTCGGTAGAGGACAGTGTCATTGGGCCTCCGCGGGCTTTGCGTTGTCCCGCTTCTTTTCCCGGACGGGAAAGGCCGAGGAAAGAACCAAGAAGCCTTAATCGCGCTGGACTATGATCGGCAGGCCCGGCCAGCCGACGGGCCTCCGCCCCCAGGTTCCGGTAATCTCAATTGGCGCGTTCACGCGGGCGAGAACGGGCCGCAGGCAGACCTCGTCCAGCCGGGATACTCTGCGCGCTCAGGGCCGGGGGCGTGCCCGCGTTTCAAAGGTTATGAGCCTATGTCGCCTGGCTTCTTGCCGCACGCTCCGCTTCGCCGTGCGCGAGCCGCCATTGCATCGCTTCGTCCGCTGCCGGGCCGGCTGCGATCCGCAGCTTCGGCCGGGCAAGCGGCGCGCCCGTCGCTGCATCGACCACCGCCAGTTTGAGCCGGGCACCCGTCTCCGCATCAAGAAAGTGCAGCGGCTCGGCGGCAGCTTCACGCGCGCGCCAGGTGTCTCCGATCTGCACCATGGCCTGCAGGAGGAGCGCGAGATCGCGGCCTTTCGCTGTGGGGATATAGTCGTAGCGATCGGGGCGGCGCTGATATTGCCGCCGCTCGATCAATCCCGCCTCCTGGAGGCTTCGAAGCCGGTCGGAGAGCGTTGCATTCGTGATACCGGTGGAGCGTTGCAGATCGTCGTATCTGGTGAGACCCAGCAGCAGATCGCGCATCACCAGCATGCCCCAGCGATCGCCGAGCGCCCCCATCACCTCGGCCATGGAACAGGCCATTCCTTCGAAGCCCTTTGAACGCATTGCTAATCCCCGTTGCATAGTCACTCCTATAATCAGAGTTGACTAACTCCTATTATCAGAGTTAAGAAGCTGACATCAATGGCGGAGACGAAGATGCCGACAGTTTCTCGAATTTTCGTGATCGGGGCGACCGGGGCGCAGGGTGCGCACGTAGTACGCGGGCTGGTCGAAGACGGTCGATATGAGGTTCTCGCCCTGACCCGTGATGCAGAATCGATGCGCGCGCGGGAGCTGGCGGCGCTGGGGAACGTGTCCTTTCTGCAAGGTACATTCGCGGACGAGGCGATGCTGCGCGAGGGCATGCGCGCTTGCGATGGCGCATTCGTAAACATCGACGGCTTCAATACCGGCGAAAAAACCGAAATCTATTGGGCGATGCGCGCCTATGAGATCGCCCTGGAGGAAGGCGTGCGGTTCTTCGTCTATGGTAATCTCGATTACACCTTGAAGAAATCCGGCTACCGCTCGCAATTCCGCACCGGCCATTATGACGGTAAGGGAAGGGTCGGCGAGTGGATCCTTCAACAGAACGGGTCGAACGGCGATCGGATGGGCGCAGCGCTGTTTACCAGCGGTCCGTATATCGAGATGGCGTTTTCGGGACAGACACCCATGACACCACGGATCGAAGACGGCGTGGTGACGTGGCGCGTGCCGCTTGGCGACGGGGCGGTGGTCCATGTCGCGCTTGAGGACTGCGCTTATTATGTGCGGTGGCTGTTCGACCATCAGGAGCGCGCCAACGGCATGGATCTTGAAGTCGCGATCGAGCATGTCCGCTACGCGGATCTGGCAGCCGCTTTCGAGCGCGTGACCGGGTACCCCGCGCGCTATGTCGATACGGACCTCGACAGCTATTTTGCGCCCATCAATGCGGTCGCCGACCGGCCCGCCGGCTACAACGCCGATCCGAATGACAAGAGCACGATGAGCTTCCGCGACAATTTCAGTGGCTTCTGGAATCAGTGGAAATACGGGATCATAACCCGAGACTATGGGCTGCTGGATGAGATCCATCCCAAGCGGATCCGCAGCGCTGAGGACTGGCTCCGTCGCGAAGAGCGCCGCGCCCAGGAAACCGGCGGTCCGACTTTATGGGAGCGCATCCAACCGGACGCGATCAACCGCCGCCCCGTGCTGAAAATGAGCGAGGACGGGCGGCGCGGCGCGCTTTGACATCGCCGCATCAGCTCCCCTGATGCGTTCCCACTGTGCTAGAGGCTCGCAGCTTTTCCACGCTGTTATGCGTCCATCGCTGCAGCCTGAAGCGCGATATCGGCGACGCCGAAGCTCATCGCGAGCGCGGTGTCGCGCAGATCCGCCAGCGGGTGCCAAGCGGCTTCAAGTGCATCGTCGCCCGCCATCGGCGATCCGGCGATCCAGCGACACAACACTGCGATCAGGACATAATGGTGATTGATCGACCCATCCTCGGCCCGATCGAGGACGTCGACGCAGTTGAACACCGGGCCTGCTTCCCCCTGGATGCCGGTTTCCTCAAGCAACTCGCGAACGGCGGCCTGCGCGATCGTCTCACCAAAGTCGATCTTGCCACCAGGAAAGCCCCACAAGCCGACGTCCGGCGGGTTGGCGCGACGGACCAGCAGGACGGATCCATCCCGGATCACGGCGGCAATCGTGGCCGGCACAGGTCTGCGAGCGGGTGATGGGGTGATCATATTTGGATGTACGTCATCTTCTTATCGTACGACAGACTTACGCCGGATCGCTCTGGTCGTTCGGGATGTAGCGCAGGGTTCCGGCACGCACGGTAACCCCGCCATTGTCGCGGGAGTGGCGGACGCCGTCGACGACCGGAACTTCGGCGAAGTCGAAAGGGCTTACCCCGTCCAGGCAGGCGACGTTGACGCCGTACTGGTTCGGATTGGATCGACGTTGATGGTGGGTGTAGATCCCGCAGCGCGAGCAGAAGAAATGTTGCGCCGTTCCCGTGTTGAAGCGGTAGCTGGTCAGCATGTCTTCGCCCTGGAGCAGGCGGATGCCGCCCAGTTCGGCCGAGACCGCGACCGCGCCGCGCATCCGGCAATAGGAGCAGGTGCAGCGACGGATCGTGTTGAAGCCATCGCTCAACTTGGCTTCGAACCGCACAGATCCGCAATGGCATCCACCGAGGATGGTGTTGACTGCTTCCGTCATAGGCGCATTCCCTTGCGACAATACCAGATTACAGGAGTAGCGGTTTGGCGCCCGACGGCCAGCCGCAAGAATTGTGATTTCGATTGTACCATTGGCTTGAGGGCGGCGGGTACCACGACGATGGTACAGGCAAAGCCAACAGTCTTGGTGCTTCCCAGGCGCTGCGTTGCGCTGCACCTGATGCGCAGATCATCAAGGAGGGCGCAATGCCTCATACTATCTTCCTGGCGGGTGCCGCCGGCGTTATCGGGCAGCGATTGGTTCCATTGTTGCTGGAGCAGGGGCACATAGTCTTCGGTACGACGCGCTCGGCGCACCGTGCTACCGACCTTGAGGCGGCGGGCGTCCGGCCGGTGATCGTCGATGTGTTCGATGCCGAAGCCCTGGCGCGCGCGGTGGCAGACGCTGCGCCCACGGTGGTCATCCACCAGCTGACCGATCTTTCCGGCGACATGGCTGCGGATCCGGAAGCGGCCCGACGCGCCAATGCCCGGCTGCGCCGCGAAGGCACGCCCAACCTGGTGCGAGCAGCAGTGGCAGCCGGCGCCCAGCGGATTATCGCGCAGAGCATCGCCTGGGCCTATGCGCCGGGCACGCCGCCCTATGCGGAGGAAGACCTGCTGGAGGTCGATGCGGAAGGCGCGCGGGGCACGACGATCCGCGAAGGCATCGTCCCGCTTGAGCGCGCCGTGCTCGAGACGCCGGGGATCGAAGGCGTGGTGCTGCGCTACGGCCAGCTCTTCGGCCCCCGAACCTGGAGCGAGACGCCGGATGGCGCATCGCCGCTGCATGTCGACGCCGCAGCCTACGCCGCTTTTCTCGCGATCGATCACGGGGCGCCGGGCATCTACAACGTCGCCAATCCGGGCGGCGAGGTCCGCATCGACAAGGCTATTTCGGCACTCGGCTGGCGCCCGGACTTCCGTATGATCGCAGACCAAGGGGTGCCCACCGCATGACGGATCCTTCGCCTCCCCCCGGCGCGGTCGCCGTGATCTTCGTCTCGGGCCGCACACAGGCAGATGCCGAGGGGTATGCCGCCGCGGCCGAGGCCATGGCAACCGCCGCGGCAGCGCGAGACGGCTATCTGGGGATCGTCTCATCACGTGATGCTGCCGGCGTCGGAATTACCGTCAGCTGGTGGCGCAACCATGCCGATGCGCTCGCGTGGAAGGAGGATTCCGATCATTCGCGCATCCGCGAGCAGGGGCGGGCGGTCTGGTATGACTGGTATCAGGTTATCGTGGCTACGGTGGACCGTGCCTATGACTGGCAGCGATCCCTTTCCCTCTTAAAAGCGGAAGAAGGCCCGGCTTTTGAAGTTCGCGAGGATGATCTGAGTGGGGAGGAGACCCGCGCCCTGCTGGCGCTGCACCTGGCAGGCATGTGGGCGGATTCCCCGCCGGACAATGTTCACGCGCTTGATCTGACCGGGCTTACGATTCCTGAAGTGACGGTTTGGACGGCATGGGCCGGCCCGCGCGTCGCTGCCGTCGGCGCGCTAAAAACGCTGCCTGACGGTACGGCCGAGGTGAAGTCGATGCGCACCCACCCGGACTTCCTCCGCCAGGGAGCGGCCCAGGCCATCCTCGACACGATCATTGCCGTGGCCAAGGCTCGCGGCGTTCGGCGGCTAAGCCTCGAAACAGGAAGCCTGCCGTCGTTCGGCCCGGCCGTCGCGCTCTATCACAGTCGGGGATTTGAGGAGGGCCCGGCTTTCTCGCACTATACAGACGGCGGCTTCAGCCGTTTTCTTCACCTCGATCTTGCCTGACTGCGCGTGATCGCTGCCGTCTTCCCTGTCATCCTGGTCGCAGCAGCGCTGCATGCAACCTGGAACGCGATCATCCGGGGCGGGGAGGACAGGGGGCTGATGACCGCCCTGGTTACAGGGTCCGCAGCAGCAATCGCCGTGATCGGCTTGCCGTTCCTGCCACCGCCCGTGCGCCAGAGCTGGCCCTTCCTGGCTGGATCGGCGGTCCTGTCTATCAGCTATTATGGGCTGGTCGCTTGGACGTATCGGGTCGCGGAGATGAGCCGCACTTATCCGCTGATGCGGGGTGCCGCGCCATTGCTGGTCGCAATAGCAAGTACGACTATCCTGGGCGAACCATTGCGCTGGCAGGCCTGGTGCGGTGTCGCCGTCATCTGTGCCGGTATCCTCGGTGTGGCAGGAAACCCGCTCCGCTCGCTGGACAAGGGTGCGGGCCTCGCGTCGCTCAATGCGGTTGTCATTGCCGGCTACACGATGGTCGATGGTGCTGGCGTGCGGCATTCGGGAACCGCAGCGGCCTACACCTTGTGGATCTTCCTGCTCACCGGCATTCCGATGACGAGCTGGGCGATCTTCCGGCGCGGCCACGCGTTCCGCGTCTCTCTGGGGCGGAACTGGCGCCTGGGCATTGTCGGCGGTGCAAGCACCACCGCATCCTATGGTCTCGCGCTGTGGGCCATGACACTGGTCCCCGTCGCCATTGTAGCGGCGCTTCGGGAAACGGCGATCCTGTTCGGTGTCCTGATATCGGCTGTTTTTCTTAAGGAGCCGGTGGGGCCCGGGCGCGTCATCGCGGCGGTGCTCATTACCGCCGGAGCGGCTCTGCTGCGCGCCAGTTGATCACCCTTTCCGCTGGTCGCGCGTGGCCTCCTCAAGCGCGCGAAGCACCCCGATCATGTCGATGCCGCCCAATCCCATTTCGTCAGCCTTTGCATAGAGTGCGTTCGCCTGGTCCAGCAAAGGCGTGGCAACCGCCGAGGAATGGGCCGCATCAGCGACCAGTCGACTGTTCATCAGCACGTCAGCGAGGCTGGCCTGGGGCGCAAAGTCGTCGTTCACGAGCTTGTCGAGCTTCACGCGTGATACGTCGCTGGACATGGGGCCGGCATCGATGACGGCGCGGAACAGCGCGATATCGAGCCCAGCGGCGCGGGCGAAGTGTGCCGCTTCCATCAAGCCGGTAACCATGGTGATCAGGAAGAGGTTGACGGCCAGTTTCATGGCCAGGCCACCGGGCACGCGGCCGCAGGCAAAGGTCTTGCTGCACATCGGCTGGACCAGGTCGCGCACCGTGGCGACGTCGGCCTCCTCGCCGGAGACCATGGCGACCAAGGAGCCCTGCTCAGCCGGCACTCGCGACCCGGAAACCGGTGCCTCGACGTAGCGACCGCCCGCCGCTTCGACTGCGGCAGCCAGTTTCCGCGAAAAGTCAGTCGACGTCGTCCCCATATGGACGATCAGGCGGCCGCGAACATTGTCAGTGAACGCCGGGGATCCGCGTTCCAGCACATCATCGATCGCCGCCTCGTTGGCGAGCATGAGCAGCACGGTGGCGGCGCCCCGAATGGCATCCCTGGCCGTGGGCGCGATCGTTGCGCCGAGCTCGCCAAGACGCTCAAGCGCCGGCAGCGACCGATTCCACACCGTCAGATCCAGCTGTGTTTTCAGAAGATTGGTCGCCATCGGCGCACCCATATGGCCCAGACCCAGAAACGCGACAGTCATCAAAACCTCCTCGGCTTCCGCGCCGCAAAGGCGACGCGGGCGGAACTAAGCACTCTGGTCGGATCAGGCCTCACGGCCATCGATGATCGCATGCGCACGAACCGGGAATGTGCCGACTTCCTTGAACTTGGGCGGCACGGCCCAGAAGCGGAAGCCTTCCGCAGGCAGCGACTGGAGATTGGTCAGGTGCTCGACGATCGGGATGCCGGCCGCGAGCAGCACCGAATGGACGGGCCGCGTCCCACCACACGTATCGTCAATGTTGAATGAGTCGATCCCGACCAGCCGCGCGCCGCTGTCGCGCAGATGGATCGCCGCCCGTTCGGTCAGATGGACATGGTTCTCGAAATATTGATCCGTGCGCCAATGCGCGTCCCATCCGGTATGGACGAGGACAGCCTTGTCGCGCACGTCGACGGAGGCAAGCATTGTCCAGTCGATCGCGCGGCCCATCGCCCCCGTCACGTTGATCACGACGCCTGGGCAGTCAGATACCGTGTCGAGGCTCAGTCCCGACAAATCATAGCCGTCGGCGTAGCGATGGAAGGGCGTGTCGAGATACGTGCCGGTGTTGCCGACCATCTCGATCCGATCGATCTGGAACTCGGTGCCGGGATCATAGCTCTGGCGCGATGCCTCGCGCGAAAGATGGTCGCAGATCAGCGGCGCCGGAAGGCCCTTGTAGGTGATCATGCCAGCTTCGATCACATGGCTGAGATCGATCCGCTGCGCTTGCGCATTCGCTGCGACCGGCGTTTTGCGCGCCCGCTTGTGCGGTTCCTGGATGATGCGCTTGTTGAGAATGTTGACGCGGGCAACCATCAGCAGCCGCAGGTCGGCGATGACGTAGGCGCCGAGAGTGTCGTCTGTGATGTCGTCATGCTCGATGTCGAGACGGAATTCCTGACCCTGAAGCGCGCCGCCGTTGGCGAACTCGATCTCGAAATCGAACTGGACGCGATGTTCTGTACTCATCTGGCGCTCCCTTCCTGGGCTTTTCTGGCGCGGTGGTCCCGTACCTTCGCGCGGTTGCCGCAGCCGCTAGCCGACGAGCACCAGCGGCGCTTCCCGGCCGGTGATTTATCGACGAACATCATCCGGCATTCCGGGCAAAGGCGAACTCGACCGGCCTGGGCGTCGGCGAGCGTTCCGACCGCATCGCCGGCGAGCAATGCAAGGGCCGCACGCACGCCATCCCGGGCGACGTGAACGACTTCGCCGTTGACCCATTGTGGACGGGGCGGGGTTCCCTGCGCCAAATCATTGATCCCATCGATGTCGGCTGGCACTGGCATTTCGCCATTCACGATCGCGAGAGCCGCTCGATAGAGCGCGTCCCGCAGCGCGCGGGCATCGACCAGATCGGCTTCGAGCGCTTCTCTATCATCGAGATCGAGCAAGGATGCCTGGCGCAGCCAGCGCGTGAAATCCTGCGGCGTCGCCAAGCGTTCGATGTCAGCCCCACCACGGTTACCCACGGTGTCAACAAGGCAAAGTGCAGGAGAGCCGGCTGAAAACTCGAACATGGCGACCGAGTAACAGGATGATGTGGTTACGTCAATATTGCGGCAGTCGAGATGCCTACGAGCGCTGCGCCCTCGATGCAGCCATCGTCCGAGGGAAGGATGAACGTTCGCATAAATGGGTCTCATGGCTCGCCGGCCCGATATTTGAGCATCGTGCCGGTGAGCCGTTACGCCTTGCTACGCTCGCCGCGTCTTGCGGCATCCAAAATATCGCGACGCAAGCGTTCGACTGCGCCGGCGTATGTCGGGCCGTCCCGAATCAGAGTGCGCGCGCCCGGCAGGCCGATGCTTCGATTTGCAGCGCATCGATAGAGAAGGATCCATCGGCTTCGATCGCGAAATAGGCGGCGGTTTCGGCTGATGCCAGTTGCTGCAGGGCGCGGATCGCTGTCCGATGCGCATCCGGCGTCCTCATCCGTTCGACCCAGGATGTGAACTCCATCCGCAGGCGCCGCTTCACCGTGCTGCGCACCCGAAACCCCGCTCTATCCAGCGCGGCCGCCCACTCGCTTTCGGTATGGTCGCGGACGTGGGACGGGTCGCGCAGCAGTTCGACCGCCTGGAGATGGGTGTCGAACGGCGCGTGGCCCGGAGAAATCACGTCGACGAAAATCGCGGTCGCACCCGGCTTCAGGACGCGGCGGGCCTCGCGCAACCCGGCATTCCAGTCGCGCCAGTGGTGAGCGCTGAAGCGGGTGGCGAGGAGATCGAAGCTGGCATCGTCGAACGGCAGTTGCTCCGCGGGAGAATTGCAAATCTCGAAATTTGACAAGCCCCGCTGCTTTGCGGCCGCCTGAACCGCTTCCAGCATTGCTGCCGACAGATCGACCGCCGTGACGGTGCCGCTATGCGGTGCGAGCCGATAGGCAACATGGCCGCCGCCCGTTCCCAGATCGAGCGCACGCGGAGCGGCTTCGCGCCGCGCGATCGCCTCGACCGCATCCAGGTCTTCGCCCTGTGCATGCACGATACTGGTGACATAGGCGTCTGCCTGACTTCCGAATTGCGCTTCGACGACAGTCTCATGGGAACGGGTCATAATTTCCTCCTGCGGACATCTGCAGGCAATCAACAACCTGTTACAAGAGACCTTCTTATCCTGTTATAAGCTGACACATGCTATCGGACGAAAAACGCAAACTCCTGGGCCACTTCATCCGCTCGCATCGCGAGCGGGTGATACCGGATCTTCAGGTCCGCCGCCGCCGAACGCCTGGGTTGCGCCGCGAGGAGATGGCCGCACGAGCGGGCATTGGTGTGACGTGGTGCGCCTGGATCGAGCAGGGCAGGGAGGTGCGCGTCTCGGCCGAAACGCTGGCGCGCCTCGCCGTGGCATTGGCGCTCACCCCCGCCGAACGCGCCTATCTTTTCGAACTGGGAGATAGGCGCGATCCCGATGCGCCCCCGACGGTGTCGACATCCACTGCACCCGAGGGTGTGTCTGCGCTGGTCGAGGCGCTCCCCTTTCCGGCCTATGGGCTGGACCGGCTGTGGAATGCCTGCTGTTGGAACGCTCCTGCGGAGCATCTGTTCGCCGACTGGCTGGGACCGGGCCGCCAGCGCAACCTGCTACGCTACACCTTCCTGGAAAGGTCGGTTCGGTCGCTGCTGCCCGACTGGGAAGAGCGTGCAAGACGGCTGCTTGCAGAGTTCCGGGCGGATTGCGCGCGGATTCTCAACGACGCTGACCTTGCCGCATTCACTGCGGACCTGTGTGTGGAATCTACCCTATTCGCGCAGGAATGGGAGGCACAGAGCGTCTCGGCGCGGGAGGGCGGTCTGCGAGATTTCATTCATCCGCAAGACGGCGTGCTCAGCTATCGCCAGCATACTTTCACAGCAGCGGAGCGCCCGGACTATAAGCTTGTGGCACTGATCCCTTCGCCAGGCTGACCGTCCATGACGCCTGCGCGAAGGAGCGTGACTGCGGCGTCGGCGGCCGATTCCATGTAGCTGGCGTCGCGATGGAGCAGCACGACCGCAAAGCCACCGTCCATGAGCAGAATCAGCTGGCGGGCCAGGACGCGGGCATCCTGGTCGTAACCCGCGCTTTCCAGGACGATGCAGATCCAGTCTTCCACCCGCCGCTTATGCGCGCGTCCCGCCGCGATCGCCGGATGGCCGGGCAGGTCGAACAGTTCGACGGACGTGCGCAGGAAACCGCAGCCTTTCCATTTGCGGTGTCGGGCCGATGCCGCGAGGCGCAGGAACACGCTGCGGATCTTGTCGGCGACATCGCCTTGCGCTTCTTCGAACCAACGCTGGAACAGGCGCAAATTGGGGGCATCGCGTGCCTGCAGATAAGCGGCGATCAAATCGTCCTTGCTGCGGAAATGATAGTAGAGCGTCTTCTTGGTGATGCTCGCCTTGGCAGCGACAGCGTCCATGCTGACCGCACGAATGCCTTCGCCGTAGAACAGTGCCGAAGCCGCATCGATGATGCGCTCGCGGGTCGGGGCGGACGGGCGGGTCATACCTATACTCACTAGTGAAGATACCCGGCATCGTCGATCCCCTAGCATGTGGCTTATGCACAAGCGTGAACCAAACGAAGCCTCGCCAGACGGCATGCCGGTCCACTTCCCCTGCGACGATGGCGTCCTGCTGGGCGGCACGCTCTGGATCTCGACGGGGGGCAGTGTCGGGCAGGTGATTCTCAATCCCGCGACCGGGGTGCTGGCGCGTTACTATCATCGCTATGCGCGCTTCCTCGCTGCCCATGGGTTCGATGTGCTTACCTATGACTATCGCGGCATCGGCGCCTCTCGACCTGCGGATCTTCGTGGATGCGGATATCGCTGGGTGGATTGGGGCTTGCTCGATTTCGAGGCTGCACTGGCCTTCATGGGAGCGCGCAGAGGGGCGGGGCCGCTAAGCGTCGTCGGCCACAGCTTCGGCGGGGTCATCCCAGGCCTGGCGCGAAGTGCTGCCGCCCAGGTCGATCGGTTGCTGACGGTCGGTGCCCAATATGCCTGGTGGGGCGATTATGCGTGTGATCGCCGGGCTGCGCTTTTTGGAAAATGGCACGTGTTCATGCCGCTGCTCACCGCGGTGTTTGGCTACTTCCCCGGCAAACGGCTGGGATGGTTGGAGGACCTTCCTGCTGGCGTCGCTCATGCCTGGAGCTTTGGCGGGCCGCTGTTCGAGAGCCGATGGGAGCGCGATGAGAAACCTGAGCTGCGCGCCCGGATGTCTGCGTTTCGCGCGCCTATTCTGGCGGTGGCTGTGTCTGACGATGAACTCGGCACGCCCCAGGCAATCCGCCGCACACTCAATTATTATCAGGGCGCCCCTCGCACGACTGTGCTGCTGCGCCCCTCGGATCTTGGACGGCAAGCCATCGGCCATTTCAACTTGTTCCATGACTCCCACGCAGCCGGATTGTGGCAAGACACCCTTTCCTGGCTCACATCTGGAGTGAATCCATGGCCGCAGCGGACGATCGACGATCTCTAGTCGCTGGTTCGCGCCGTGCACCTATCACCGGGCAACGGGTTTCGCTGGCTCCAAGTGTCGACGTTTGACGGGCAAAATGAACTGGATTGAGAGGGCGTGGGCTGGGACAAATCTGCCGTCCGCAGCGCCCTCGCCGAACGGCGGGTTAAGCCGAGATCTGCCATTCACGAGTGCCCCGAAAAGGACGGTATTTTTGGGGCAGCGCGGTTCCTTAAATGACGTTCCGCTTGGCTTTTCCAAAATCTTGCACCTTACGCCACCATAAGCTCGGTGGTATGCGCGCGTGCCCGGCTTGCCGGGAGAGAACATCGCTGCGGTTCCCCGCGAGGGGATTAAACGGGAATGTGGGACGAGGGGCGACCTTCAGTCCGCGGCTGTCCCTGCAACTGTAGGCGGCGAGCAAGGATTCTGGGTAGGCGCCGATGTGCGATCTGCCGACCACTGGGTGCAAGCCTGGGAAGGTGCATCCGAAGCGACGACCCGCGAGCCAGGAGACCTGCCGGAGCGGTTCGCTGATGCCTTGCGTCCAGGGGATGGCAGAGGCGCGGACGACCGTCCGAACGGCGATGGATTGCGCAGGCGCGCGCGTGGGATTCCTGCGCGTGCCACATCGGCGGTGTGTGCCTGCGCCCGAGCGTGAGGACAGTAGTGAGACGGAATTACGATCGGTCGGAGCGGGTTAACGATCGAAGGGCAGCCGAGACCTACCGGCTTGCCGATATGGTCAGCGTGACCGCCTCGACGCCGGAATGGGCACGGTTGAACTTCACGTCGATCAGGCGTCATCATCTCGGGTTAGCCCTGCGATGGGACGAGGCGCGTCGTCAGATCTCGGCGGCACTTCGCGGGGTGGTGAAACGCGAATGGATCGATGGCGCGGATCATCTGCTGGTCGAAACAACGCACCCGGACCTGTCGCTGCGGTCGATCATCCTGCGGTGTACGGATGCGCTGGTGGGGCCAGCACGTCGGCCCCTGACACCACGCCTGCTCATGGCCGCCCTGTCGATCACCAACAAGGAACGGCTCCGCTGGACCAAGGACGGCCGTTTGCCACGCTCGGGATCGGTCACGATCCGGGCTGCACATCCTGTATCTGTCAGCACCTACGGGGTCGATACTGTCGCCGAGCTCGTCGCCGATCCGTCGATCATCGCCGCATGGCGGCGCGCTGATGCCAGCGCCGAGCGTCAGGCAACTGGATAGGGAACCGGAGCGGCGGTGTTCTCGTCGATGGTGAGCGCCCGCCCGATCGGCGGAAACGCACGCTGCGGGCAGGCCGGGCGCTCGCACACCTTGCACCCGGCACCGATCGGCGTCGCGAAGGAGGGATCGGCGAGATCGAGGCCGCGCGAATAGACGAGCTGACCGGCATGGCGCAGGTCGCAGCCGAGCCCGATCGCGAACACCTTCTCCGGCTCACCGAACCCGGCAGACCCGCTCGCCACCGTTCGCGCAACCCAGAGGTAGCTGCGACCATCGGGCATCTGAGCAACCTGGCGCAGCACGCGCCCTGGCTGCGCGAATGCCTCATAGACATTCCAGAGCGGGCAGGTGCCGCCGACGCGCGAGAAGTGGAAGTCGGTCGCAGATTGCCGTTTGGAGATATTGCCCGCCCGGTCGACGCGGACGAAGAAGAACGGCACGCCGCGTGCCCCTACGCGCTGGAGCGTCGACAGGCGGTGGCACACCGTCTCGAACCCCACCCCGAAGCGCCGCCCAAGACGCTCGATGTCGTAGCGTTCGGCTTCGGCGGCAGCGAGGAAGTCCGCATAGGGGAGGACCAGCGCGCCTGCGAAATAATTGGCGAGGCCGATCCGCCCCAGGCGGCGCGCCTCCGCATCGGCGAGGACTGGATCGTCGGCAAGGTCGTCGATCACGTCGCCGAGTTCGATAAAAGCGAGCTGGGTTGCCATCTGGAACACGCGCTGGCCCGGTGTCAGCGAGGCGGACAGCGTTAGCGCCTGTGCAGCGGGATCGAAACGGCGTGGCGCGGTGGTAACGTCGGTCAGCACCGCGATCCCGTGCCGCGCCTTCAGCCATGCCGTCAGCCCATCGTGGATCGTGCGCGGGCTGAGACCCGCGTCGCGATAGAGGCGTTCGGCCGCCTCATCCAGCAACTCGACATGGTTGTGGCGGGCATAGAAGAAATCCCGGACTTGCTCGAAGGGCTGGCGGGCACGATCCCCGATGCTCCATTCATCGCCCAGCTCGGCCGCCATCGCATCGCCGCGCTCGATCGCATCGCGATACCGCCGATGCAACGCGACTAGCGTGCGGCCGACCGCGGGCATGTTCGTTGCCAGCTCGCGCAGTTCGGCAACGGACACCGCCTCCTCGACGTCGGCGATCGCGTCGCGGATGTCGGTCATCAGGCGGGCTTCCTCGTCCTCCGAGAAGATCTGCACATCGACGCCGAACGCCGCGTTGAGCTTCAAAAGGATCGGGACGGTCAGCGGACGCTGGTTTTGTTCGAGCTGGTTGAGATAGCTGGGCGAGATGTCGAGCGCTTGGGCAAGCTCGACCTGCTTTAGCTTGCGCTCCTCGCGCAAGCGCCGAAGCCGGACCCCCATGAATGCCTTGCGCGCCACCATAACTTCGCAACCTTCGCAGATTTGCTGATCGACCTTCGCAGGACTTCGCGCTTTCAGCCCTGTAAAAGCGCGCCCGTTTGCGGATTATGCGAATATGCTTGCTACCGCCCAACCGCAAGGTGCCGACCTTCTCGAACGTGTCCTCGGGGCAGCGACGGCACGCGCACGAGAAGTCTTGGGGGGAAGCGTTTCGCTTCACCGCTGCCACGATATCGAACTGCGCGCCGAGCTGGATGATGTCGTGTTCGAGGCATCGTGCGTCAGCCGCAGTGACGATGGTCTCGTCATCGCCGTCTTCGCCAGCGGGCGCGACGCAGCGGGATGCGACTGCATGGTCGCCGCTGGCCGCTTCACCTTCTCGACCTTCACCCGACCGAGCGCGTCGATCGCCACGCGGCTCGCCCAATGGAACCCGGGAACCCGATGAACACTGCTTATCAGAAACCGCTCGACGGTACGGCTCTCGCTTACTTCGATGCGCGTGCCGCGATCGAGGCGATTCGCCCCGGGGCCTATGACACGCTTCCCTATGTGTCGCGCGTGCTGGCTGAGCAACTGGTTCGCCGCTGCGACCCGGCGCTGTTGAACGACGCGCTGATCCAGATCGCCGATCGCCGGCGCGATCTCGATTTTCCCTGGTATCCGGCCCGCGTCGTCTGCCACGACATCCTCGGGCAGACGGCGCTGGTCGACCTCGCGGGCCTGCGCGACGCCATCGCCGATCAGGGCGGCGATCCCGCCAAGGTCAATCCCGTTGTCCCGACCCAGCTCATCGTCGACCACAGCTTGGCGGTCGAGCATGGCGGCTTCGACCCCGACGCCTTCGCCAAGAACCGCGCGATCGAGGACCGGCGCAACGAGGACCGCTTCGACTTCATCGAGTGGACCAAGCGTGCCTTCGACAACGTCGATGTGGTGCCGGCGGGGAACGGCATCATGCACCAGATCAACCTGGAGAAGATGTCGCCGGTCATTCAGGTCCGCGACGGCATCGCGTTCCCGGATACCTGCGTGGGCACGGACAGCCACACGCCGCATGTCGACGCACTCGGCGTGATCGCGGTGGGTGTCGGTGGCCTTGAGGCAGAGACGGTCATGCTCGGCCGCCCGTCGATGATGCGACTCCCCGATATCGTCGGCGTGGAGCTTACGGGGCGGCGGCCGGAAGGCATTACCGCGACCGACATCGTCCTCGCGCTGACCGAGTTCCTGCGCAAGGAGCGCGTCGTCGGGGCCTGGCTGGAGTTCTTCGGTCCCGGCGCCGACAGCCTGTCGATCGGCGACCGCGCGACCATCTCCAACATGTGCCCGGAATATGGGGCCACGGCAGCGATGTTCTACATCGATCGCCAGACGCTCGACTATCTGCTGCTCACCAATCGCGCGCCCCAACAGGTCGCGCTGGTCGAGACCTATGCCAAGGCGGTGGGCCTGTGGGGCGATGCGCTGGCGACCGCGCAGTATGAGCGGGTGCTGACCTTCGACCTGGGCAACGTCGAGCGCAACCTTGCCGGTCCGTCGAACCCGCACCGGCGCCTGCCGACCGCCGCGCTCCACGACCGCGGCGTGGCAAAGGATCTCGATGGCGCCATCGCGCAGGAGCGCGAAGGACTGATGCCGGACGGCGCGGTCATCATCGCGGCGATCACGAGCTGCACCAACACCTCGAACCCGCGCAACGTCGTCGCGGCGGGGCTGGTGGCGCAAAAGGCCAATGCGCTCGGCCTGACGCGCAAGCCGTGGGTCAAGACCAGCTTCGCGCCCGGATCGCGGGTGCCCGCGCTCTATCTCGAAGAAGCCGATCTGCTGCGCGAGCTGGAACAGCTCGGTTTCGGCATCGTCGGCTTCGCCTGCACGACCTGCAACGGCATGTCGGGCGCGCTCGATTCTGTCATCCAGCGCGAGATCGTTGAGCGTGACCTTTACACGACCGCCGTCCTGTCGGGGAACCGCAACTTCGACGGGCGCATCCACCCCTATGCCAAGCAGGCGTTCCTCGCCTCACCGCCGCTGGTCGTCGCCTACGCCATCGCCGGCACGATCCGGCTCGACATAGAGAAGGACGTGCTGGGCATCGCGCCCGATGGTCGCGAGGTTCGGCTTGCCGACCTGTGGCCGAGCGATGCCGAAATCGACGCGATCGTGCGCGACCATGTGAAGGCCGAGCAATTCCGCGAGGTCTACGAGCCGATGTTCGCACGCTCGGGCGACAGCAGCGCGCCGGTCAGCCCGCTCTACGACTGGCGTCCGCAATCGACCTATATCCGCCGGCCGCCCTATTGGGACACCAATGGCCTGGGTGCGCTGGCCGCCAGTCCGCGCACGCTCACGGGGATGCGCCCGCTCGCGATCCTGCCCGACAACATCACCACCGACCATCTGTCGCCGTCGAACGCGATCCTGCCGACCAGCGCCGCGGGCGAATATCTGACCGCGATGGGGGTGCCCGAGGAGGACTATAACTCCTACGCAACCCACCGCGGCGATCACCTGACGGCGATGCGCGCGACGTTCGCCAACCCCCAGCTCGTCAACGAGATGGCGGTGGTCGACGGCGCGGTGAAGAAGGGCAGCCTCGCCCGGATCGAGCCGGACGGCACCGTCGTTCGCATGTGGGAGGCGATCGAAACCTATCTCGGTCGCCGGCAACCGCTCATCATCATCGCCGGTGCCGATTACGGGCAGGGATCGTCGCGCGACTGGGCAGCGAAGGGGGTCCGGCTCGCGGGCGTCGAGGCGATCGTCGCCGAAGGGATCGAGCGCATTCATCGCACCAACCTCATCGGCATGGGCGTGCTGCCGCTGGAGTTCATGCCCGGCACCACGCGCCTGGGGCTGAAGGTCGACGGGACCGAGACGTTCGACGTGTCGGGTGCCCCGGATGCCGGCGCACAATTGCTGCTGGTGATCCAGCGGCGTGACGGATCGGCCGAAGAGGTGCCGGTGCTGTGCCGCCTCGACACCGCCGAAGAGGTATCGATCTACGAGGCGGGCGGCGTGCTGCAACGCTTCGCGCAGGACTTCCTCGCGTCGAGCGCGGCAGCATGACGCCGCAGGTCCGCATCCCGGCCACCTATATGCGTGGCGGCACCAGCAAGGGCGTGTTCTTCCGAGTCGAAGACCTGCCCGAACGTGCGCAGGCGCCGGGCGAGGCGCGCGACCGGCTGTTCGCCCGTGTCATCGGCAGCCCCGACCCGTATGGCGCGCACATCGACGGCATGGGCGGTGCGACGTCCAGCACATCCAAATGCGTGATCGTCTCCCCGGCGACCCGAGCGGGCCATGACGTCGATTACCTTTATGGGCAGATCGCGATCGACAGCGGTGCGCTCGACTGGTCGAGCAATTGCGGAAACCTGTCCACCGCGGTCGGGGCCTTCGCGATTGCGGCCGGCTATGTCGACGTTGCCCGAGCGGTCAACGGCCTGTGCACGGTCCGCATCTGGCAGGCCAATATCGGCAAGACCATCGTCGCCCATGTGCCGGTCGCCGATGGGCAGGTCATCGAGACGGGTGATTTCGAGCTCGACGGTGTCGCCTTCCCGGCCGCCGAGATCGTGCTGGAGTTCGTCGACCCCGCCGATGCGTCGGACGCGCTATTCCCGACCGGCCATCCGGTCGATACGCTGAAGGTCGACGACGCCGTCGTGCCGGGCGGCACGATCCTGGCGACCCTCATCAATGCCGGCGTGCCGACCGTCTTCGTCGAGGCGGAGGATCTGAGATATACCGGCGCCGAGCTTCGCGACGCCATCAACGGCGACGTGGACGCGCTCGCCCGCTTCGAGGCGCTGCGCACGGCCGGAGCCGAGGCGATGGGCATCGTCAAGACGACGCGCGCGCCGGCCATCGCCTTCGTCGCCTCTCCCATCGATCACCGCACGTCGAGCGGTCGGGAGGTACTGGCTGGCGAGGTCGACCTGCTGGTCCGCGCGCTGTCGATGGGCAAGCTACACCACGCGATGATGGGCACTGTCTCCGTCGCCATTGCCGCCGCAGCGGCGGTGCCAGGCACGCTGGTCAACAAGGCCGCCGGGGGCGGCGAGCGGACATCGATCCGCTTCGGCCATCCGTCCGGCGCGCTGCGTGTCGGTGCCGAAGCGCACCAGGCGAACGGCCAATGGATCATCACCAAGGCGGTCATGAGCCGCAGCGCGCGGGTGCTGATGGACGGTCATGTCCACGTCCCCGCCGACAGTTTCTGAGAGGAAAGCCAGACCGATGAACGACCTCCCCACCTTCAAGCCGAAGAAATCGGTCGCGCTCTCGGGCGTAACCGCTGGCAACACCGCGCTGTGCACCGTTGGGCGCACCGGCAACGACCTCCACTATCGCGGCTATGACATTCTCGACTTCGCCGAGACGAGCGAGTTCGAAGAGATCGCCCATCTGCTGGTCCACGGCACTCTGCCGACCGCGGCGCAGCTCGCGTCCTACAAGAAGAAGCTACGGACGCTGCGTGGCCTGCCGCGCTCGGTGAAGGACGCACTGGAGGCGATCCCGGCCGCGGCGCACCCGATGGACGTCATGCGCTCGGGCGTGTCTGCGCTCGGCTGCGTCCTGCCGGAAACACACGATCATAATGTTGCCGATGCACGCGACATCGCCGACCGACTGATGGCCTCGCTCGGATCGATCCTGCTCTACTGGTATCATTTCGCGCATCATGGTCGCCGGATCGAGGTGGAGACCGACGACGACAGCATCGGCGGGCATTTCCTCCACCTGCTGCACGGTGAGGCACCGTCCGAGAGCTTCATGCGCGCGATGCACACCTCGCTCATCCTCTATGCCGAGCATGAGTTCAACGCCTCGACCTTCGCCGCCCGCGTGATCGCCGGCACCGGCTCGGACATGTATTCGGCCGTCGCCGGCGCCATCGGCGCCCTGCGCGGTCCCAAGCATGGCGGCGCGAACGAAGTCGCCTATGAAATCCAGAAGCGGTACGCGACCCCCGACGAGGCGGAAGCCGACATCCGTCGCCGCGTCGAGGCCAAGGAGGTCATGATCGGCTTCGGCCATCCGGTCTATACCGTGGCCGATCCGCGTAACGTCGTCATCAAGCGCGTTGCCAAGGCGCTTGCCGACGAGGCGGGTGCCCAGCGCCAATTCGCCGTCGCCGCCCGCATCGAGGAGGTGATGTGGAACGCCAAACGCATGTTCCCGAACCTCGACTGGTTCTCAGCCGTTTCCTACAACCTGATGGGCGTGCCGACCGCGATGTTCACGCCGCTGTTCGTCATCGCACGCACCAGTGGTTGGGCGGCGCATGTCATCGAGCAACGCCAGGACAACAAGATCATTCGCCCGTCCGCCAATTACACCGGCCCCGAAGACCTCGCCTGGGTGCCGCTCGCCGCCCGCGGCGACCATCTCGCTGCCTGAAGGAGTATTTCGCTTTGCCGTACCTTGTTGCCGCCGAACTTCCGACCGAATCCGCAGGCAAGCGCTTCCGTGCCGCGCTGTCGCGCCCGGGCATCTACCGTCTGCCGGGCGCCCACAACGGCCAGTCCGCGATCCAGGCCCGCAATGCCGGGTTCGATGGGCTCTACCTGTCGGGGGCGGCGATGACCGCGTCGATGGGGCTCCCCGATCTGGGCATCATCACCATCGATGAGGTGGCGTTCTTCATCCGTCAGATCGCGCGCTCGGCCGCGCTGCCGCTGCTGGTCGATGGCGACACCGGCTATGGCGAGGCGCTGAACGTCATGCACATGGTGCGGACGTTCGAGGATGCCGGAGCCGGCGCGGTCCATCTCGAAGACCAGATCCTGCCCAAGAAATGCGGCCACCTGAACGGCAAGAGCCTGGTCCCGACCATCGACATGGCGGCCAAGGTCGCGGCCGCTCGTAAGGCGGCGCGGGATCTGGTGATCGTCGCCCGCACCGATGCGGTCGGGGTCGATGGCTTCGACGCCGCGGTCGAGCGCGCCCAGGCCTATGTCGAGGCAGGCGCGGACGCGATCTTCCCGGAAGGGCTGACCAGTCGCGAGATGTTCGAAGCGTTCGCGGCCGCGATGCCAGGCGTGCCGCTGCTCGCCAACATGACCGAGTTCGGCAAGACCCCGTTTTTCACGTCACAAGAATTCGAGGCTATGGGCTACAAGATGGTGATCTGGCCGGTGTCGTCCTTACGCGTCGCCAACAAGGCGCAGGCCGAGCTGTACACCGCGATCCAGCGCGATGGCGGCACGCACAACATGGTCGAGCGGATGCAGACGCGGGCCGAACTCTACGACGTGATCGGGTTGCACGATTACGAGGCGCTGGACGCATCGATCGTGAAGACGATCGTTCCAGAAGCCATGCCGCAGGCGTGATCGACTGGGATCTCGGCCGGTGAGAAGACGGTTGCGATCCTCCCCTCCGGCGCTACCCGATCGGCGTCAGCGTGTGAAAAACGCTGGAGTGAAAGACCAGCGGCATGATCTCCTCCGCGGTCGTGGCACGGTGGAGCCGGAACAGGATGATGTCGTGATCGCCCGCCGCGATCTCCTGCTCGACCGAACAGTCCAGCCAAGCGCCGGCATCGGTCAGGAACACCGCGCCGTCCGGGGTCGTCTCGTATCCAAGCCCTTGGAAGCGATCGCCGCCCTTCTGCGCCAACTGACGCGCGGTCGCGGCGTGGCTCGCTCCGAGGAACGAGATGCCGATGCGACCGAAGCTGCGCAATTGCCGCCAGGTCGCCGAGCCATGCTTAATGCAGACCGAGACGAGGGGCGGCGTGATAGAGATGGCGACGAAAGCGCTCGCCGTCATGCCGACAGGCGCGTCCTGGTCCATCGCACAGAGCGCGGTGACACCGGTCGGGAACCGGCTGAACACACGGCGCAGATCTGTCTCTCCATCGATAGGGGTCAACAGGTTCATCGGTTTCGGTCCTGGAGCGCCAGACGCATCGGCATCGGGGGATGAGATCATGTGCGAGCAGGGACGATCGGAACGGCCGTCTCGGCGCGCCGGGCGTAGCGCCGGGCCAATGCCGCGCAGACCATCAACTGCATCTGGTGGAACAGCATCAGTGGCAAAACGATCAGTCCGACCGCACTGGCGGGGAAGATGATGTTGGCCATCGGCAGGCCGCTCGCCATGCTCTTCTTCGATCCGCAGAACACGATGGCGATCTCGTCTTCGGTGGTGAAGCGCAGGAAGCGGCTTGCCGCCGTGGTTGCGACCAGCACGATGGCCAGCATGACGAGGTCGAGAACGATGACGAGCCCGAGGCTTTGCGGCGTCACCCTGCTCCAGATACCGGCCACGACGCCTGCGCTGAATGCGGAATAGACGACCAGCAGGATCGAGCCGCGATCGACGAGCATCGTCAGCGTCTTCTGCCGGTTCAACCATTCGCCGATCAGTGGTCGTGCGAACTGACCGACCACGAACGGCAGTAGGATCTGGAGCGCGATCTCGCCCACCGCATCCAGCGACATGCCGCCTGTCCCGGCGCTGAGGACCATCGTCGCCAGCAGCGGCGTAATGACCACCCCTGCTAGGTTCGACAGGGATGCGCAGCACAGGGCGGCGGGTACGTTGCCGCGCGCGATCGACGTGAACGCGATCGACGACTGCACCGTCGAGGGCAAGAGCGCGACGAACATCAGCCCGGTGACGAGGCCGCTGTCCAGATGCCCGTCAGCGAGTTTGGCGATCCCGAAGCCCAGTAGCGGAAACACCACGAACGTCGTCACGAAAACCAGCGATTGCAACCGCCAATGGAGGATGCCCGTCCAGATCGCCTGTCGGGAGATCCGAGCGCCATAGATGAAGAACAGGAGTGCGATGGCGGCGTGCACCACGATGTCGAGCACGTCCTTGCCCGCGCCCCGCGCGGGCAGGATCGCGGCGATCACCACCATTGCGACGATCGCAAGGATGTAGGCGTCGATCCGCAGCCGGCTCAGGATGGCCTTCATAGATGATAATCCGGTCTTGCGGTCCGCCGTGACGCGCAGATGCGTGCGAACCGTTTATGCAACGATTTCCCCGGCACCGTGCCCGCCCCGTCATGGACGGGCGGGATCGACCGCGCCGGAGAAACTTTCAGGTAAGGCGCGCCATCGTCCGGGCCGAAAAGGCCAGACGATGACGGCTGTCGCTCAGGCCGCCAGTTCCTTGCGGATGATCTCGGCACCGGCACCCAGCGCCTTCAGCTTGCCCCGAGCGATGTCGCGCGACAGCGGCGCCATCCCGCAGTTGGTGGCGGGCAGGAGCTTGTCGGCATCGACGAAGCGCAGCGCGTTGCGCAGTGTGTCGGCGACCTGCTCCGGCGTCTCGATCGTATCCGTCGCGACGTCGATCGCGCCGACCATCACCTTCTTGCCGCGGATCAGCTCGATCAGGTCCGTCGGCACGCGCGAGTTCTGACATTCTAGTGAGATGATATCGATCTTCGACTTCTGCAGGTTGGGGAAGGTTTCCTCATACTGGCGCCATTCGGAGCCGAGCGTCTTCTTCCAGTCGGTATTGGCCTTGATGCCATAACCATAGCAGATGTGGACGGCGGTTTCGGCCTTCAGCCCCTCGGCCGCGCGCTCCAGCGTGGCGATGCCCCAGTCGTTCGCTTCGTCGAAGAACACGTTGAAGGCGGGTTCGTCGAACTGGATGATGTCGACGCCGGCGGCCTCCAGCTCGCGTGCTTCTTCGTTGAGGATGCGGGCGAACTCCCACGCCAGCTTCTCGCGGCTCCGGTAATGCGCGTCGTAGAGGGTGTCGATCATCGTCATCGGCCCGGGCAGCGTCCATTTGATCGGCTGATCGGTCTGGGCACGCAGGAAACGGGCGTCGTCGACGAACACCGACGTGGGCCGCGAGACGGACCCGACGACCGTCGGCACGCTGGCGTCATAGCGGTTGCGGATGCGCACCGTCTCGCGCTTCTCGAAATCGACGCCGTCCAAATGCTCGATGAACGTCGTGACGAAGTGCTGGCGGGTCTGCTCGCCGTCCCCGAGGATGTCGATGCCCGCCTGCCGCTGATCGTCGACCGCGAGGCGCAGCGCATCCTGCTTGCCCGCGACCAGCTCCTCGCCCTCCAGCTTCCAGGGTGACCACAGGGTCTCGGGCTGGGCCAACCAGGATGGCTTGGGCAGGCTGCCTGCAGTCGTCGTCGGCAACAATGTCGTCATGATGCAAATACCTGTCGTATGGGTGGGGATCAGAGGCCGCAGGTCGCGGACCAGCGCTGAAGCGCGGGCCAGTGCGGCTTGATGAAATGCTCTTCGGCGAATTTGCCCTGCTCGACGGCGAGGCGGCTGCGCTCCTCGCGATCATAGACGATGCGGGTCAGCGAATAGTCCTGATACCTCAGGCTCGGCTGATAATGCTCCGCCGCGACCGAGTTCGCGTTGTAGATTTCCGGGCGATAGATCTTCTGGAACGTCTCCATTGTCGCGATGGTGCTGGCGAGTTCGAGGTTCGTATAGTCGCTGACCAAATCGCCGGTATGGTAGAAGGCGAACGGCGCGACGCTGTGGGGCGGCATGAAATATCGCACCTTCATGCCCATTTTTGCGAAATACTGATCGGTGGGCGAGAATTTGTCGTTGCGATACTCGACGCCGAGGATCGGATGTACGTTGGCGGTTCGGTGATAGACCTCCTTGCTCGACACGCTGAGGCAGATGACTGGGGGCTTGCGGAAGTTGTCGCGGTAAGCGCTCGATCCGAGGAAATGCTTGAACAGGTTGCCGTGCAGATCGCCGAAGTCCTCCGGCGCGCCGCCACCCCCGGCCTTCAGGTGATTGGGCAGGACGACGCTGAAGTCGTAATCGCGGACATAGGATGAGAAGTTGTTGCCGATCATCCCGTCGCTGCGCTCGCCGCTGATCCGGTCGGTGACGGTGGTGTGCAGGATCTCGATCAGCGGAAACGCTTCGTCGTCCGCGCCGCCTCCAAGAGTGAGCGCGGCCGAGACGATCTTCAGCTCCAGCGTGTAGCGATCACCTTTGGGATTGTCCCAGTGCATCAGCGCGTTGAAGCGGTGGTCGATCATCTCCAGCGTGTTGCGCAAATTCTCCTGCCGGCTGTCCCCACGCGCAAGATTGGCGAAGTTGGTGGTGATCCGCGTGTTGTCGGCCGGACGATAATTCTCGTCGAAGGGCAAGCTGCTGATCGAGAATGTGAACCCGCTATTCGTCATGACTCAACCCTGGCTTTGCGGGCGGGAGGTCAGGCGAAAGCGCGCAAGGCGTGAACAGGACCGGATGGCGGCAAGCCACGGACCGTCGCATCAAGCGCGATCCACCGGAGGAACCCCCGTCCGAGGAACGTTATCGCGTCAAAGGCAGGTCTCCTGGCTCACGGGTCAACGCGGTGGCTCCGGCCTTCCCAGGCACCTTGCGGGAGCCCAGTGACACGAAATGGAACCGCCGCTCGCCGCTTACAGTTGCGGGGGCAGCGCCGGATTCTGCCCCGAAAGGCACCACCGGCTTCCCGTCTTAGCCCCATCGCCATGCCTGGGATGGGGAACCTCGACGTGGCCGTTAAACACCATTGGTCCGAAGCTGTCAATAACGATATAAAGATATCTTTATATGACGGTTTGACGTTGTGGCATCGACCATCGGATCCGCGTCATCGCAGCACCAGCGTGTCAGGAGCGAGCGGGATCGGGAGATGGCGGAGCAAGCCTAAACCGATGCGTCCCCCCCCCTCCGCCTCGCCATAATAGAGCTTGCCGATATCGATTTCCGATCGACTCTGGCTCACACGGTGGGCGTTGGTGTCGCGCAGCGAATAGACACAGCCGCAATATTCCTGCTGATAGAAACGCTCGCGCTTGGAGATGTCGATCATGCGCGCAGCACCACCGCCCTTGCGCCAGTTGAACGTCCAATAGTCGATGCCGGGATAGTGCGACGCCGCGCGCTCGCCCGAGCCGTTAATCTGATTCATGTCCTTCCAGCGCGAGATGCCGAGCGACGAGGTGATGACGGGGAAGCCGTTCTCGTGCGCGTAGAGCGCGGTGCGCTCGAACCGCATGTCGAAACACATCGTGCAGCGCTCGCCACGCTCCGGTGCCCATTCCATCCCCTTTGCCCGCTTGAACCAGTTGACCGTGTCATAGTCGGCATCGACGAACGGCACGCCGTGGTCCTCGGCGAAGCGGATGTTCTCGTCCTTCCGCAAGATGTATTCCTCTTTGGGATGGATGTTGGGGTTGTAGAAGAAGATGGTATAATCGATGCCGCTGGCGGTCATCGCTTCCATCACTTCACCCGAGCATGGCGCGCAGCAGCTATGCAGCAGAACCTTGGTCTGGCCGCCCGGTGGTACAAGCTTGGGTCGATCGATCGGCGTCATGATATTCTCTCAGGTGGTGCAGGCGGCTTCGAACAAGCGGAAGCGCAGGGTCGTTCTATCGGATTGAAGCATAGTGGCTGATCCAGTCCACCGTCTTGCCGATATTCCCGAATGGATAAAAGTGAAGTCGCACCGGACCATGTTCGTTCGTCAGGCCGGCAGCGAGACGATCCACGAACATTTCCGGTCCGGACGTTCCCAATAGTCTAGTAGCGGAGATGCCATATTTCGCCAAGATGACGGTCGACGCACCGACGCCGCACTGAGCGGCGAACCGCATCAAGGTCGCTACGCCCGCCGGACCGGGAACACCGATCCGCACCGGATGATGCAATCCGCGTTCGCGAAGACCCTCCAGCCAGCGCAGGACGATGTCCGCGTCGAAGGCGAATTGGGTGACAATCATCGGCGACATGCCGCGCTCCTCGATGCTTCGACACTTCGATTCCAGCACGGCCCAGCATTCCGCCTCGCTCATGACAGGATGGCCTTCTGGATGCCCCCCGATGCCGACCGTCTCCACCCCACACCGTTCGAAAGCGCCCGTCGCGATCAGGGATGCGCTGTCGGGGAACGGCCCAAGCGGATGGAGCCGGTCGCCGGCAACGACGAAACAGCGCGTGATGCCGCCGCCAGCAACCGTCTCGGTCATGAAGCCGTCGAACGTGCTGGCCGAGGTGATCCGTCGGGCGGCGAAATGAGGCATGGGTTCGAACCCGAGCTGACGAACGGCCCGTATCGCTGCGACGCGCGCTGCCTTGTCGTCAGTGCGCAGGAACGGGATCGCTATCTGCGTCGAAGGCGGGAGCGCTTTCGCCACCTGTACCAGCCCAGGAATATCCCTGACCGTCACCTCCAGCGAATAGTCAGCTGTGATGCAGGGGCGAACACGGAGCGAGGCTGGTTGATTGAGCGGCGGGTTCATCGTCTTCTATATGCAGAGGGTGGCCGGCTGACACCGCGCGCGCTCCTAGCCTCAATGGGCCGCGTTTCCATGTTCGCGCCTGCGATCATCCGCGAGGTCGTGACCTATGCTCTGTTCTCGCACGGAGGAGCAATGGACGAATATGGGGTGACACCGTAAGCGGACGCCTTCCTTCCTCGCCAGCAACGCTTCCGGAGCACAGCGAATGTCACGATCCTACACGCTGGTCATCGACTGTCCTGACCGTCCCGGCATCGTTTACAGCGTCAGCAGGATCATCTTCGAAAATGACGGCAACATCCTCGAATCCCGGCAGTTCGAGGATCGTGAGACGGGCCGCTTCTTCCTCCGCGTCGTCTTCGAAAGCGGGTGCGATCAAGCCGTGCTGGCGGATGCGGTCGCGACACTCGGCGAAGGGTTCGACATGGATTGGAAGCTGGTGCCGACAAACCAGCCCGTCAAAGTCCTGATCCTCGTGTCGAAGTTCGATCATTGCCTGGCGCACCTGCTCTATAAGGTGAGGATCGGGGAGATCCCGATCGAGATCGTCGGGATCGCATCGAACCATCCGGCCGCCGCGCTGACGGCAACCGACATCCGGGACATTCCCTTTCACCATCTGCCGGTCACGCCCGACACCAAGGCGCAGCAGGAAGCCAGCATCAAGGCTCTGGTTAAGGACAGCGGCGCCGAGCTGGTCGTGCTCGCACGCTACATGCAGATCCTGTCGGATGACCTGGCTGCGCATCTGTCAGGCCGCTGCATCAACATTCATCACAGCTTCCTGCCCAGCTTCAAAGGCGCGAAACCCTATCATCAGGCTCACGCCCACGGTGTGAAGATGATCGGCGCAACCGCACACTACGTCACCGCCGATCTGGATGAGGGGCCGATCATCCACCAAGGCGTCGAAAGCGTGACCCATGAGGATTCACCGGACGATCTCATTCGCAAGGGCCGCGAGGTCGAGAATCAGGTTCTTGGGCAGGCCGTTGCCTGGCATGTGGCGCACAGGGTTATTCGGAACGGCAGGAAGACGGTCGTCTTTAAAGGCTGAAACGCTCTCGGCTTATCGTGCGAGTGGTGAGTTGCGCTTTTCCTGATTGGGAACGAGACCGTCCGAAAACTGTCTATCAGCGCGGCGGTATGGGCGCCGGGCGGTAAATTGGCTGGAGATCCGGTATCTTCGACATCTATGCGGCGGAGAGGCCGAGATAAGTGTCCTGTCTGGCCGTGTAGGGCGTAATGACGAGGCGTTCGGGCTTCCAGCTCAAGCCTGTACCGCCCGGATCAACCCCAGCACGCCGATGAGGGTGATGGCGCGCCTCATATTGTAGGCCAGTGCCGTCAGGCTGAACTCGGCGCGGACCTTCTCCAGTCCGCGCATCAGGAATGCCCCCTGGTTCATCCACTGCTTGATCGAGCCGAACGGGTGTTCGACCGTGGACTTGCGGATGGTGAGGATGCCCGGCCGCTTCGCGAGGCGTTCGGCCATGCGTTCGATGACCGCCTCGTGCTCGCCGCGATTGATGCGGCGCCAGCGGCCCTTGGTACAGCGCGCCTTGATCTGGCAGCCGGCGCACGCGGCAGGGCTGGAATACTGGACCGACAGATGCCCGCGCGTCACCGAAGCGTAGCGGGTATCCAGCACCTGCCCGCCGGGGCAGTGATAGGCGTCGGCCACGGGATCGTAACGGAACCGCTCCTTGGGAAAGAGGCCGTTGCCGGTGGCGGTGCCACGATGCGGGCGGGGAATGTACGGCGTGATGCCGGCCGCCTCGCACGCGACGATATCGTCGCCTGAGTGATACCCCATGTCGGCGACGGCATCGATCCGCTCGACCCCGAGCACCTCCATCGCCGCGCCGGCGGTGGGCGTGAGCAGGCCCATGTCGTTGCAGGCGTTGGTGACGTGCTGTTCGACGATCAGGCTATGCTTCGCGTCGACCGCGACCTGGGCATTATAGCCGACCGTGACCTTGGAATGCGCGACCATGAGGCGGGCGTCGGGATCGGTGAGCGAGATCTGCCCTTCGCCGCTGGCCTGCAACTGGCCCAGCAGCGCCGCGCTGGCCTGGCGCTGTTCGCGCAGCCGGGCGATCTTCACCGCCAGCGCCTCGCCGCGACCGGTGCCGGCACCATCCTCGCCACGGTCGATCTGGTCCAGCTCCGCCAGATAGCGCTCGAGCCGTGCGTCGGTCGCAGCAAGATACCTCGCCAGCCGTTCGCGGCTGAAGTTGCGCGCCCGGCTGTTCACCGCCTTCAGCCGCGTGCCGTCCACCGCCAGCAACTCGCGCCCGAACAGGTCCAGCTTGCGGCACAGCAGGACGAAGGCGCGGAACACCGCCTTGAACGCACCCCGGTTGTCGCGGCGAAAGTCGGCGATGGTCCGGAAGTCCGGCCGCACCCCGCGCAGCAGCCAGATCAGCTCCAGATTGCGGCCCGCCTCCGCCGCCAGGCGTCGGCTCGACCGCAACCGGTTGAGGTAACCGTAGAGGTAGAGCTTGAGCATGTCGGCCGGATCGTAACCGGGCCGCCCCGTCGCCTTCGGCCGTGCGCGCTGGAAACCGGCAGCGCCCAGATCAAGATCGTCGACGAAGGCGTCGATGAACCGCACCGGGTTGTCCGCCGCCACATAGTCCTCGACCGACGGCGGCAGCAGCAGCGCCTGGTCCCGAGCATGTCCCTCGATGTACGCCATGCCAGAAGATTACACCGCCGCGATGCGCACGGGAATCATGATCCGCGTTTTCGGACGGTCTCGAACGTGATGCCGGGTTAGCGGGTGACTGCATGCGCAGGCACCCGGCGACAGGCTTGGCTCTTCCGAGACCTGTTCCCGATTGTGTTTTCCCGAAATTGCGAATCGGTGATGGAGAATTGGGACGAGCACACAAACCCCACGCGCCCGATGTCGGGAGCGGGAGTGACTGATTGAACGACAATCTGAGCGGCGCTTACTGTCTGGCGGCTTAGCGGCGATCAGTTGGCGGCTTCCGGCGAATCCGGACGTTCGGACCCACTCATGTGAGCGGCAATACCTGGTCGCATGCGGTCAGGCGATGCGGCTAAAGCTGAAGGACTATTCCGGCGGGGTCGATCACCAAAACCGGTCCGCGCACTTTCCACCACTCGTTGCCGTTCCCGCTTCAGACCGTGCGGATCGTCTAAACGTATTTTGCCCGTTTTCTGCGAAGTGCCATTCGACGCACCTGAGGCTCAACGAAGAGGCGCTATCAAGGCGGGCAATGCCGCGATCACTGTAGCCGGTTGCTCCAAGGGAAGGAGGTGGCCCGCGCCCTCGACGATGGTAAGTACCGAGCCCGCAATGCCGTCCCGCAACGCTTCGCTCTCCGTCACGCTGCGGAGTTCATCGGCGCCGGCCGCGAGGATGGCGGTGGGACAGTCGATTTCGCGCAGCCGAGCTGCATCGCCTGCTCTTTGGATGCTGGACTGACGCGCGAAGACGTCCGGGCCGAGCCTTTCACTCATGCGCTGAACGCGCTCGATCATTGCGTCTGTGCGACAGCGCGGCGACAGTGACCGCTCGATCGCGCGGCGGCTCAGGCGACGAAATGGTGGTACCTTGCCACCCGTGGGACGCCGCGTCTCCCTGAGAAGGGGACCGTCGGGCTCCGCTGAGGTGGCGACAAGCAAAAGCGCCTTCACCCGTCCCGGCGCCTGATAGGCGATCTCGCGGGCGACATAGCCCCCCATCGAAAAGCCAACGACGATGACCGGCCCTTCCGTCGCGATAAGCGCTCGGTGGGCCATCGCAGCAATCGATGTGTCCCGCGTGGTATCGACATCGATGACCTCTCCCATCGCGTCGAGGCCCGGCCGCAGGTCGGTCCAGAGATCGGCGTCCAACATAAAGCCGGGGACGAGAAGCAGTTTCATCGGTTTACCCATGAGGCGCGGGGTCCCTCTGGCTCGCGGGGCGGCGGTGCTTATGCGGCAAGCGGCGGATTGATCCGCGCGAAGCCCTCCTGCCGCCGATAGGGGAAGTGGGGGTAGGGTGCTGTGACGGCACTGGCCCTGTCAAGCTGGGCGATCTGTTCCGCCGACAACGTCCAGCCCACGGCGCCAAGATTGTAGCGAAGCTGGTATTCGTCGCGCGCACCGATGATGACGGAGGACGGTTGTCGTTCCCGTGGTCGGGCTGTTCAGGCGAGCGAGGGTAAAGCCTTGCGTCAGGTCGCCCTCGGCGGGGCTGGCATTGCCCGTCTCGCCGATCTCACGATCCGCGACGATATCGCCGCAGGGCGTCTGGTTCCCGTGCTCGATCATCTCAATCCGGGCGATCGTGAGGATTTCCACGCGATCCATATCGGGCAGGGCGGCCCGTTTCCTTCCCGCGTGCGCGCCCGACTCGACTTCTTGGCGGGACGGGGAAGGGTGGAATGGACCGGCTGAAGCTCCAATCGGCGCCATTGGGGATCGATGTCTGCGGTTGCCGGCCGTGCCCGGCAACCAAGCGAGATGGCGTTACGTCGCAACGATTTGCCGGTATCTCGAGTCTCCTCGGCCGAGCATATCTCCCCGCTCAATACATCTGGGCACTTTTCAGCAAGACGCGTTCACCGCGCGCGCAGTAGCGGCGGTCGCCCTCCGCATCAGCCTCCCTTGCCGATGTCGATCACCACCTTGCCGAACGGGCCGCGCTCAAGGTGGTCGAATGCTGCTCGGACCTCGGCAAAGGGATAGGTCCGATCGATCACCGGCTTCATCGCCAGCGTATCGAACGCTTGCACCATGTCCTCGAAGGCCCTCCTATGGCCAACCGTGACGCCCTGAAGGACCGCTCGCTTCAGCATCATCGGCACGACCGACAGGACTATTTCGGCATCCTTGAGGAAGCCGACCTGCGAAATCCGGCCGCCGCTGGCGAGGGCTGCGGTTGATTGAGCGATGTTATCGCCGCCGATCAGCTCGAGAACATGGTCGACACCGCGCCCGCCCGTCAGGTCGAGCGCGACATCCGACCATTGCGGCTTGGCTGCTGTATCGATGACGCCCCAGGCTCCGAGCGCCTTCGCGCGTTCCAGCTTTGCGGCGCTGCGCGAGGTGACAATGACCTTCGCGCCCGACGCACGCGCAATCTGCAGCCCGAATAGCGCGACGCCGCCTGTGCCCTGCACCAGAACGGTCTGGCCGGGCTTGATGCGGCCGTTTTCGACGAGCGCGAACCAGGCCGTCAACGCGGCGACCGGAAGGGTCGAGGCTTCCTTATCGGTGAGAGAGGCGGGTGTGGCGACGGCGATATCCTCATGCAGGAGGACATACTGCGCCAACATGCCCGGCAGCGGCCCACCAAGTGATCTGCCGTGCCGAGACATGTCCGGCGGGGCCTCTCCATCGAGCCATGTCGTCCAGAAATTGCCGACGACACGGTCACCCGACCGGAAGCGCGAGACACCCGCACCGACTGCAACGACCTCACCAGCCATGTCCGAAACTGGCGTGAACGGCATCACCGGCGCCAGGGGCAATAGATCCCCCTCGATGACGAGCTTGTCCCGATAATTGAGGGACACGGCCGAGACTCGTACGAGCAACTCGCCCCGGCCGGGTTCGGGGATCGGCGCTTCCACGAGCTCCAGCTTGTCTATTCCGAACGCGGGCAACTGCCATCGGTGCATTGTCTCGGCCATTGTTGGTCCTTTCCACCTTCGTGAGGAACGAACGATATTGACGACATGGCGGCGTGTATCGCGATATAATGGCAGATCATCTCCTCCAGGAATTCGCCAATCGATGAGCATCAATTTGCATTCTCAGCTTCAGGGCATCAGCGCCTTCGTGCACAGCGTGGAAACCGGAAGCTTCACGGCGGCTGCAGACCGCATGGGGTTGTCCAAATCCGCGACGGGGAAAATGGTCGCTCGATTGGAGGCGCGCCTCGGCGCGCAGTTGCTGCATCGTACGACCCGCAGCCTGAGCCTCACCCCGGTAGGGCAGGCTTATTATGAGAGTTGCCGGAAGGTGTTGGAGGAACTCGACACGGCGGAGGCTCTGTTGGCGTCGCGGCAGCGGCTCGTTTCCGGCAAGGTACGGATCAATCTGCCGGTGTCGTTCGGAAGACTACACTGCATGCCGGTGCTCATTCAGCTCCTTGCGACCCATCCTGCGCTTGATCTCGATGTGTCGTTTACGGATCGCCGAGTGGATTTGATCGAGGAAGGCATCGATCTTGTCGTCCGGCTTGGCGACCCGGGCGACCACGCCCATCTGGTCGGTCGGCGCATCGCATGGCAACGCTCCGTCGTCTGCGCAGCGCCGAACTATCTGGAACGTCGCGGCCGGCCCTCCACGATCGGTCATCTTGCAGACCACGACTGCCTCGCCTTCGCTCGCGATGGGCGCCCGCTACCCTGGACGATTTTGGATGAAAATGGCATCGCTCAGCCGGTCTCGGTGAGGCCTCGTCACACGATCAGCCATGGTGAAGCGTTGCTTGATGCGGCGGTCCACGGTCTTGGCCTGGCCTACCTCTCCACCTGGCTCGCCGGCGATGACATTCGACGGGGTGAGCTTGAGCTTCTGCCACTTGCGACGCCGGCGGAAGAAGCGCCGATCTCGATCTTGTGGCCAGGCTCTCGCCATCTGGCGCCGAAGGTGCGCGTGGTCGTCGATGCCCTGAGCGCGGCCAAATTCGCTTAATGGACTTCAACGTTGGCGAAGGAATTTAAGGGCGTCTGACTGAGATGGCGATCAACTGGTTCCGCGCGGCTTCTCACTTTTCGAGCCACGCTTCGCCGTCAAATGGATGACAGATTGGCGCCCAGGAAGAGCAGTCCAAGTTTGTACCAGCGACCGAGCATGGGGCCGTCCATCTCACTGTACGCAAATCTGCCGAACACGTATCCCAAGGCCACAGGCGCTATCTGCCAGATGGAATTCAGCGATATTTGATGGTCGCTCGTGGAGCTTGTCGGGAACACGATTGATGCCGGCAGCAGCGCCATGAAAAAGCAGCCCAGCGCGGCGACGCGCTCATCACGGTCCAGCTTTAAAATGATAAGATAGAGGAGAGCCGGAAAGGCGACCCCTGTCACCCCCCCGGCCAGGCCGGAGCTCAGGCCGACGATCGGCGAAAGCCGCGGTTCCCATTGAGGCGGGAGCTTCCGGTCGCTGAAGAGGAGCGCGGTGGCGGACGTCGCGAGCATCGTGAAATCAAACGCCGTGTGCCAAAACCCATCAGCATGGACGCCAAGCATACGGACCGCCGCGCTCCCCGCAAGAATGCCGGCGCCGAGCGCGCCGAACCTGCGCAGCAACATCGGACATGAGCGCACCGCCGCGACCTGCCAGACATTGACGATGACCGCGGGCATGATCAGGTCCGTCGGGATTTCCAAACCTGGCTGCAGGATGAGCAGTCCCGCTGCCATGGCTTGAAAGCCGAAGCCCAGCGTACCCTGGATGAAGCCGGCGGCGAAGAAAGCACTCGCGACGAACGTCACGGACAGGAGGTGATCTGTCATCCGGCTTCAGGGGAGGCAAAGGGCAGCGGCATCGCAAAACGAAGGCCGCCTCGCAGCTTAAGCATAGACGTCCGTATAAAGCTCGCTCGGGTCCGGCTCAGGACTTTGGATCGAAAAGTCGACAGCTTTCATGACGACCGCCTTTATGCGCTTGTCGATCTCCTTCACCTCCTCCGGGGAGATGTTCCAGTCATTGAGAAGGCGGCCCAGCACTCGTTCGATAGGATCGTTCTCGGTTTTCATCTTCTGGACCTCGTCCCGCGAGCGATATTTTGCCGGGTCGGACATCGAGTGGCCGCGATAGCGGTAGGTCAACATCTCGAGAATATACGGTCCGCCGCCACCGCGGGCACGATCCACGGCGCGCTTGCCGGCTTCATAGACCGCACGCACGTCCATCGCATCGACCTGCTCCCCGGGAATGTTGAACGAAGCGCCGCGCTTCGAGAGGTTCGTCGTTGCCGATGCCCGCTCGATGCTGGTGCCCATGCCGTAGCGGTTGTTTTCGATGACGTAGATTACGGGCAGGTCCCAGATCTTGGCGATGTTGAAGCTTTCATAGACCTGGCCCTGATTGGCGGCGCCGTCGCCGAAGTAGGTCAGGCATACTCGATCATTCTCATTGTACTTGTTTGCGAAGGCCAGGCCGGTCCCGATCGACACCTGGGCACCGACAATGCCGTGACCGCCGTAAAAGCCGAGTTCGGGACTGAACATGTGCATGGACCCGCCCTTGCCGTGCGAGATGCCGGTCGAGCGGCCGGTCAGCTCCGCCATGACAACATCGGGATCGACACCGAGGGCGAGCATATGGCCATGGTCGCGATAAGCGGTGATGACCTGATCACCTTTCTCGATCGCCTTCTGCATGCCCACAACCACCGCCTCCTGGCCGATGTAGAGGTGGCAGAAACCTGCGATCAGTCCCTCGCCGTACATCTGGCCCGCGCGCTCCTCGAAGCGCCGGATGAGCAGCATCTGCTCATAGGCTTTGAGGTCGTCCTCCATTTGGAACAGGGAGTTACTCGTCCGATGACTGGCTTCCTCGGTCGGCTTGACTGCGTTCTTTGCCATGCTTGATCTCCGATCACATGCTTGTTGTCTTGAGGCCGACGATCCCCACCAGTGTGACCGCAATCCAGATCAGCCGTGCTGCCGTTGCCGCCTCCCGGAACACCAGGATCCCCAAGGCTACTGATCCGACGGCGCCGATCCCGGTCCAGACGGCATACGCCGAGCCCACAGGAAGAACCTGAAGGGCGCGGCCGAGTGAGACGATGAAAAGGATCAGCAGGACGATAGACGTGGCCGTCCAACCGAAGCGGGTGTAGCCCGCCGACATCTTAACGCTCGCCGCCCACGCCACATCGACCAGTCCCGAAAAGACGAGCAAAGCCCAGGCATTGTTGGTGCTCATCGCGCCTCTGCGTTGCTAGATTTGAATTGCGACGAGAGCCTGCTCGCCGGTTCAACCCAGACCATAGAGACGTTTCAAAGATACTGGTGTTGGCGTTTCGAAAGTGCAGCTTGCGCAGCTGCACTCAAGGGAAGCGCGGAAAAGTCCATGCTCCTGGGGGATGCTGTTGCGACAGCAGGCTAGCCGACGAAGCCGCTATATTCGCCGGTGCAAAGCCCTGTTCATGCTCAGGACGCCGGCAAGCGCCAATACAAGGACGACGGCCACGACCCACGGGAACACGATGGTCCCTGGACCATCAAGCAGAACGCCGCCCAGCATGCCGGCGACGGCGACTGCGGTGTTCCAGCCGGTTGTATACATGGCCTGAGCAACATCCACTGCGCTACCGGCGAAGCGTGCGAGGGCGGCTTGCGTGATCGTCGCGAAGCCGCCGACCGCCAGGCCCCACACGATGACCGTTGGATAAACGGCCGACGGGATGTTGCCGCAAAGGGCCAGCAGCAAGACCGCCAGAGTGAAAAACAAAACGCTCGCCAAGGCGAGGAGCTCAAGACGACGATCGACGAGCATGCCGACGAGCCAAAGCCCGGCCAGCGACCCCAGGCCGAAGGTGAAAAGAACGATGCCAACGCTCCCGGAAAGACCAGAGGGCCGGAGGAGGGGCTCGATGTAGATATACAGGGTGTTGTGCGACAGGATGAAGGTGAACACCAGAAAGAGGATCGGGCGAATCCCCTGGATGTTGAAAAGCGCCACGAGCGACTGACGCTCTGCCTTTGACTGCCCTGGGAAATCCGGGACGACTGCGATCACCCAACCAATCACGACCAGCGACAAAGCAGACATCACGCCGAACGCGCCTTGCCAGCCGACCAGGCTTCCGAGCAACGTCGAGAGCGGCACACCAAATACGACGGCAATCGTCGCGCCGGACGCAGCGATCGCAATCGCGCGGCCGCTCAGATGCGCCGGTGACATGCGCGCCGCATACCCGGCCAGGAGTGACCACAGCAGTCCGCCGAACACGCCTGCGAGAAAGCGGGCAACGATAGAGAGAAGGTAATGGCTGGAAAGCGCAGTGGCTGCATTGACGGTGGCAAAGCCGGCAATGGTCACAAGCAGTAAGGAGCGTCGCCGGACACCTTGTGTAAGCGAGGTAACAGGGATGGCGGCGAGGAAGGCTCCTGCCGCATAGGCGGTGATAAACTGGCCCGCGAAGCTGTCGGAAACACGCAGGCCGCTTGCGATGGAAGAGAGTAGCCCTGCCGGCATGACCTCCGTCAGAAGAGCGATGAAGGCTGCGGTGGCCAGCGCCAAAAGTCCGGAAATCGGCAGTTTGTCCGTTGGCGGAAGCGCCGGATCCGAATTGCACTCGTTGAAATGTACGGTCGATCCCATGCTTATGCTTTCGTTCTCGATCTCCATCACCTTGTGGAGCTTGCTGCCTGCCTTTGCTCACGCGTGACGATGGTCTGCTTGCGGCGCGGGGCGATGTCGTTGCTCGTCATTGCGGATTCCGACGATGCCGCCCGTCTATTCCGAGATGATCGCGCCCAGCGTTCCGGGATGATCGCGCCCACCTGAAGGGTCGTTTGGTCGACAGTGTGTGGTTGGCATTTTTGGCGGTGGAACGTCAACCTGCGGCGGTCGGCTTTGACCGGCGCAAGGAGTCGCCGGTGAGTTCGATACGGTGGGCATTGTGAAGGAGCCGATCCAGGATCGCGTCGGCGTAGGTGGCGTCACCGATGGCGCGGTGCCAGGACGCGATGTCGAGCTGGCTGGTGACGATGGTGGATTTACGTCCGTAGCGGTCCTCGAGGATTTCGAGGAGATCGTGGCGGGCCTGAGCGTCGAGCGGCTGAAGTCCCCAGTCGTCCAGGATCAGGAGCTCGACCTGGCCAAGGCTCTTGAGCTTGCGCGCGATGCGACCATCGCCGCGCGACAGCGCCAGGTCGTCAAGCAGGCGCGGGAACCGGGTATAGAGGACCGAACGATTGTCGCGGC
>Ga0247735_1000036_pt1 | contig 110357 bp, 96 predicted proteins | sample UWRJL178409R2_FD_180934 | JGI IMG/M metagenome (GOLD analysis project Ga0247735, IMG submission 180934) | Plant litter microbial communities from Arlington Agricultural Research Station in Wisconsin, United States - UWRJ-L178-409R-2 | ecosystem: Environmental > Terrestrial > Plant litter >... | reverse complement strand
GTTTTCGTCATCACTCACCATGCCACGGCAAGCATCAGAGGAAATGATCTCCGTTGATTTGAAGTGCTTACTGGCAAATGAAGATTTTCCTGACCCGGTAGCACCTATCAATACCACCAATGATAATTCAGGTATTTGTATGGTTTTATTTGTTGACATTTCTTTTCTTCTTAATTGTGATCACACCAATTGTTCTGCTATCTCATCACGGCGGCTAAATATCGCCATCTGGCTTAATGCCCCAACTTCGGCATCGACCTCTCCAACCGGTTTAAAAATCACGTTATAACTATATTTTACAGCAAGGTCAGTGGCCCAGCTTTCAAATTCTTTCCTCGTCCATTCAAAGCGGTGGTCATTGTGGCGCATTTTTCCTTCCTGGTAATCTGCAAAACGTACATTATATTCTGCATTAGGCGTAGTAATCACTACAATACCCGGTTTAGCATATTCAAATACCGATCTTTCCAGCGCAGCTAATCGTGGCTCATCCAGGTGCTCTATCACTTCAACCAATGCAGCTCCATCAAAGTCTTCAAGCCGTTTGTCCCTGTATGTTAACGAGCCTTGAATCAACTGTACCCTTTGCAACTGTCTTTCCGGTATCCGTTCCAGTTTCAGTCTTTCCTTTGCGATCTCCAACGAGCGATAGCTCACATCCATGCCCAAAACAAATTCAAATTGCTTTTCGGCCAATAAAAGCTTGATGAGTTTACCTTCGCCGCAACCCAAATCCGCTACCCGTTTGGCGCCAGCCAACAATAACTCCTCTTTAGCGGCATGTAAGCGTAATTCGTGTATGCGTAATTGCGGCTCTTCAATATCGGTCATTCCTTCTATCGTTATTTCATTTTCTACCGCTTCCTCGATCTCATACTTGCTCAACAATCCACCTAATGCCTGATTAGTCAGCAATCGCTGATTTTTCAGGTACCTGCGAACGACCATTTCTTTGGCCGGATGGGTTTCCAACCAATCCTTACCTTTCTCCAGTAGCTTTTTGACTTCCTCCTGGTTTACCCAATAATGTTTGTCGTTGTCACAGACAGGTATCAATACATATAAGTGCGAAAGCAGTTGCTGTAGAGTTAATTTGTTGCTTAGCTCTACAGTAAAATATCGGCTGTAACCCCATTCCGGGAAAGTGGGATCAAGCGGATGTTGCACGGCATTGACCTGGTAACCCAGTGGCTCAAACAATGATCTTAACACACTTTCGCTGCCCTTTACCGGCAACACCGATAGCTTGACTATAAATGGCATAGCTACATCCACCAGTTCCGGCTTATCCTTGCATTTGCCGTTAAGGGCAGATGAATAGGCCTTGGCAATGGCAGCGCTCATAAATGAACTTGACACATAAGGCCGGTCATTCACATATTGTTCCAGGGCAAAGTCATTGCCTTTAGGCCCGGCGCTCCTTACCAACCCCACTGGGTCGATGTCCAGTAGTAAAGCGGCTGTGCATTTTTCATCACTTACCTCCGGATAAAAGATATGAGCCTTTCCTGCCGATAGATCAACAGATTGTATTTTACCCGGATGCTTGTGCAATAAGTAGCTAAGATCATGTGCTGGGAAATGCGTGGTGGATATGGTTAGTAACATCAGTTTAAGATTGAACGGTTAAGATAATTATTCTCCTCAATGCGGCGTGCATTACCCTCTTTATTAGCAATGCACGCTTTCAATACTACAAAGGTGAATACCAAGTGCGCAGTCTTTTTGCGCAGTGAAAAATAATTAGCATATTTATTAAAATATTTTTCGATGCCTGTTAACCGCAATGCCCTTGTCCGATATCGCACTATTGATAACTGTCTACAGAACCGCTATAAGAAATGGACGCTGGATGATCTTATAGATGCATGTTCTGATGCTTTATATGAGTTTGAAGGCATTGATAAGGGTGTGAGCCGCAGATCAATACAAGCAGATATTGAAATGATGCGTAGTAACAAGCTGGGCTACGAGGCACCTATCATTGTTGTTGACCGGAAATATTACACCTATGCTGAAAAAAACTATAGCATCACCAACAGCCCGATCAGCCAGCAGGACATGCAGGTTTTAAGTGAGGTATCCAGTTTACTGAAGCAGTTTAAAGGCTTTAACCATTTTAGCGATCTGAACGAAATGGTAAGTAAGCTTGAGGATAAGATCTATTCACAAAAAACGCACAGTCCGCCGGTAATTGATTTTGAAAAGAATGATAACCTGAAAGGATTGGAATATATTGAAGGCATCCGTAAGGCTATTGTGGCTAAGAAAACGCTTTGTTTAACTTATCAGTCTTTCAAGGCACGGGAAGCCAGTACTTTTTGCTTTAGCGCTTACTTATTAAAGGAATATCGCAACCGGTGGTTTGTTCTGGGAATACCGCATAAAAACAGAGGGCATCTGTTGAACCTTGCACTTGACCGGATACAATCCATAGAGGAGCATGATGAAAAATACAGGGAAAACAGAATTATAGATCTGGCTACTTATTACAATGATGTGATCGGCGTTACTAAATCCCCTGGACAGCGTGATTGTGAAGTGGTATTCTGGATCGATAATGCTAACGCGCCTTATGTGATCACCAAGCCGCTGCATCATACACAGAAGCTGTTACGTGAAGAAAATGATGGTAAGGTTTTCAGTATCAAAGTAATCCTTAATTTCGAGTTAGAACGGGAACTATTGGGGTTTGGCTCAAAAATAAGAGTCTTGCGGCCAAGGATATTAGTTAAGCAAATTAAGCAACAGCTACAAAAAACACTTAGTAACTATGAAATAGTAGAAAAGCAACATTCATTAGAGCACGAATTGCCAAACGAGGGTTGAGGATTTTTCAAGTATCGATCTTTAAACTAATATAATTTTTCTTCCAATAGATCCTTCCAAATAATAAAGCCTTTGTCGTCAGAATAATCATGAACAATACGGCTAAAGTGCTCAGGATTAGTTTCAAGATATAGCTGCCGCCCTATTGTTCGTATCTGTCCAAGCAGTGCATCTATCCGCTTTAAATTCCTTTCAAGTTCGTAGGCCGACTTTTCGATATGCCATATATAGGTTGCTTCTTCGGTATCTAATGTTTCCCAAACCAAATGATATTGATTATTGCCAGAGAGCAAGAACACAAATGAAAAAGGCTCTAATACAAAGCGGAGCTTTAATATAGATCGTTCATGTTTTTGGGAAAGGTAACGGAGATGACGATGATGCTTATACTGCTTGAGAGTCAGTATGTTTTCCAATAGATCATCCTCATTTGTATAAATCAATGGTTGACTACCTCCTTGCACTTGCCCGGCATCCAATAGATTTTCTTCACCAGCAGGAATGCCTTTAATGATCTCTTTACTCAAGAACCGGAACTTTACACTTTCAATAACCTCGCGGTTTATCTTATCAAGATCAATTGAGGTTGCTGATTTAAACACCAGCCTATTATGTTGAAAAGTGGCCCGGATATTTATCAATACAGTTGTGCTTTTTAGAAACCTGATAAAGTAGGGTTTAAGTACGGTAAACTCGGGCCTGATATTTAGGTTCTCTATTTCAAATTCAACTTCTTTATTATTGAAAGCGGCTAAGGGATGTTTAAAAGCAATACTACCAAATCTAAATTCCAAATTTTCGATGGGCACTTCAATTTTTTCGTTGATTTGTCCACTGACTATTTCACTTTCATCTATTGGGACTGTTAGCCCACTTTGATCAAGCTTTTTATAATACTGGTTTCTTTTCTGAAAGAGTCTTTCCAGATAGCTAATCTTGTGGTCACGGTAATCGTAAATGACAGGTGATACTTCTGATCGTTGTACCCTGCCAATGTATTGAATCAGCTTACCCTCAAAAGCAAATGGGTAAACTAAGAACAGGCACTCTATATTCTGGATGTCGGTTCCTTCGCCAAAATACTGGCCTGTTGTAATCAGCACTTGGAAGTCACCTTTATTTATAGCTGCCCATTTAGACTTTTTAGATAAGTCGGAATCTTCGCCACTTAATGCTATGGTATCGTAATTTTGTTTTAAATATTGTTGCAGAGAAGTGATATACTCTTTCCGTTCTGTGATGATAACAGCTTTTCTACCGGTATTTAATTTTGATACCACATCATTTAAAATGAGTTGATTTCTTGCTGAATCGTGGATCAAGATCTTAAATAGCGTTTCGAACTTGTCTGTTTTGGTATTAAAGGGTACGAACAGATCGGTATCCCTAATGATAATCTGCGTACCATTTTGATTTTGCACCTCCGGTGCTTTAACCTCATGGATAATTTCTCCCAAATGAATAAATATTAACTTGCCATCGTTATACTTTCTAAATGGTGTAGCGGTAAGGCCGTACATATAGTAGCTACTGAGTTTCCCAATAACCCGCTGATAAGTTTCCGCCGGAACATGGTGGCACTCATCAATGATAATGGTGCCAAACGCATTCATCAGCTCTGCATTTTCAGATGTTGCCAGCGCTTTTTCCATGCTTTGGATCATGGCTACAGTAATGTGTTTACCCGGCTTGCTCTTTCCTTGACCAATACGTCCAATATCCTTTTTGGGAATCCCCAGGAAGGATTCTGTGCGTTCTATCCATTGGTCTGCCAATTGCTTGCGATGAACTAAAATGAGTGCCGGTTGCTGCTTGTCTTTTATAATAGCTAAACTCAATACCGTTTTACCGGAGCCTGGTGGAGCGACAATAATTCCAAAATCTTTTTTGGTAGCTGCCTGCTGCGCGGGTAACTGATAGTCCCTCAACACAATAGAGCCTTTAAAACTGATTAGCCCTACTTTTTTCCTTTGATCGTCAAGCACATATTCAATTTGCTGCTCTTTACAAAACCGTAATAACCTACCAATAAATCCACGAGGTACTGAAATCGACTCAGACGTTTCATTCAAAAGTTTGAAGTAGCGTTTTACGCCAAAAGTATTTTTGTTGATATTCTTTTTTACCTGGTATTCATTGTTAGCGAAGTTTAGTTCTTCTTTTAGAAATGCGGTAAGGGAGGCTGGTAATCCTATGCGGCTAATATGAATTTCATTGTTTAATAATATGGCTAACTTACCAGCTATAGGCTGATCTTTTTGAAATAGTCCTGTTGAAAGTTCGTCGTGGGCAGTTTGTTCTTTGTAGATGTAATTGAGTTGGCTTACTGTAATCCTGTTAATCGTTTTTAGAAACGCCCACTGGTCATCAAAAGGCTGTAAAGTTTCAGGATCGATGAAACAACTATTGCCATTATTTAAGCTGGTTTTATTTAAGGGTAAAGCAATGAGGTTGCCTAAGCCTTTTTTTGAATGATAATCTTGATTTGGAAACAGCCTGTCAAAACTTGAATTTTTATCAAAAACAGAAATTAAACCTGCTTTTTGAAGCAGGGAAATCATTATTTTTCTACTTCTGAATGCTTCATAGGGTTCTTCAAAAAATACCCATACGTGGCCGCCTTTGCCGGAACGAGAGCGCTCTAAGTAAGTAGGTATATCATGTTCCTCACAGATTTTGATAAATGCCCTGCATTCTTCAATCCAGTCCGCTTCATCAAAATCAGCCGCAATGAACCAGGATGTATTATCTTGTAATAATGGGTAGAGGCCAACAACTTGCTCTCCTTTTAAATGCTTAATTAAATGATCGTCTGTTAAGAGTTGGTATGTTTTATCAGTAAAGGTTTGAAAAGTACCACCTTTCATTTGATGCAGTCGATATCGGTGTGGATCAAAACTATAAGCAGGCATATAGCTGCTTTTGCCACCTTTCTCCCATCTTAATGCAAACACATCTTCCCTGCCTTTGAATAAGGACTTGTATAGATTTAATCGGTCATCTTTCATTTAAGATAGAAATTTAGCCTCGTCCAAATTTAGGAAACAAATTATTCCCGTTCTAATTGATTTGAGTAACCACGGTTTTGGTTAGGATTTCATCTTTTTTTATACATCCTCTATTTTTGTAGTTTTGCGAGTGAACCATAATTCTTTATACAATGCTTATTAATCAATCTCTCATAGCTGATATTCAAGCCATTATTCATGATGCTAAAGACAAGGCGATCAGGTTGGTTGACCATGAGCGTACATTAATGTACTGGCAAATAGGGCACCGCATTTTCGAAGAAGAACAACAAGGGAAAGACCGGGCGGATTATGGTAATTATCTCACTAAATTTATTGCTGATCAATTAGAACCCGAATACGGTAGCGGATTCTCGAAGCGGCAGATAGAACTATTCCGCCAATTTTACCGCACATTCCCAATTGCGAATACAGTGTATTCGCAATTGAGTTGGAGCCAGTATAAAGTTATCATCAGGCTTGACAGCCAAGATAAACGTGATTTTTATATAGCTGAAACTATTAAGAATAACTGGACCGTACGCCAATTAGAACGTCAAATCCATAGCAGTTTATGGGAAAGGTTATTAATGAGCAACGACAAAGATAGCGTTTTGGCTGTGGCCCGAAACGAAAAGCAACCGTCTGATGCTAAAGAGATCATCAAAGACCCAATGTACTTGGAATTTTTAGGATTACACCGTGAGGCATCCTATTATGAAAAAGACCTGGAGCAAGCGATCATTACACATTTGCATGATTTTCTATTAGAAATGGGTAACGGTTTTGCATTCGTTGCAAGACAAAAGAGGTTACATATTGAAGGTGACGAGTTCTTTATTGACCTTGTTTTTTACAACCGGCTTTTGCAATGCTTTGTAATCATAGAGATAAAGACGACAAAATTCACCCATCAGGATATAGGTCAGCTGCAGATGTACCTAAATTATTATGACCGGTACGAAAAGAAGGACTTTGAAAATCCAACCATAGGTATTTTATTATGTGCAGAAAAGAACAATGCCGTCGTGAAGATTTCACTTCCGGAAGATAACAAAACCATTTTTGCAAGTGAGTATAAATTGTATTTACCTACCGAACAACAATTAATTGCAGAAGTTAAAAAGGAAATTGACAAGAGGGATAACGACCAAGAGAAGTTGTGAAAAGTCGTAAAAGAAAAAAGGATTTAAAATTAAAAGAGTGGTTAAAATACTTGAATTTTTAGTGGAGAATAGATGAAAAAAGGCCTAAAATCATAAAAAAAGTCAGTATTTTTATGAAAGGCAATTTTGAAAAAAGTTTAAAAACCGCCTTTTTGATATCCTAAATAAGGATTTTGGGAATAATTTCCGGCGAAAAACTCTGTCAAAAGTCTGCCAAAAACCCTAAAAAACTGCAAAATGAAAATTAAAAAACCGCTCTCAGAGCCTCAAAAACGCAGTTTGAGTAATGCAATAACGGCTTTAAGTAATCCGATATTCTCCACCCGGTAAAAGGCTTTACGAACTTCGTAAGGCCTTTTTTATTTTGCGAAGATTGCCTAATCAAAACCTTCGCGTTCTGCGATGGTTATAGTTTACATCTGCCTTTATAAATATGATTCCCAAAACCAAAAGCTATTACCTGCCGCAAACGCGCTCTATCGCCGTTGGGGTGATATTAATGCTGGTGGGCCTGGCCTTTACATTCGGGTTTATTGATATTCACCGGTCTTTATGGTATAATATCCAATTTATACTGATCAGTTTTGAGGGCGTGGTTGAATTTTTCATGTCCATAATTATGCTGGTTTTTAAAGCCGGGCTTATTATTGGCGGCTATTACTATATCAAAAACGCAACCGGCGTAGAGCGGGCCAGGCTCGACGATAAGGGCTTTTACTATCGCCTGATACCCAAAGGCTCGCGGTATACCAAGATCATGATAGACAGCGGCCCTTTGGCCTTTACCCCCTACAGCCAGATCATCGACCTTACCTACAAAAAAAACTTTTGGACGGGCGGGCAATTATACCTCACCTTGCCGTCAGATATGCTGCCTTTAATAGCATTGGGCGTATTAAAGGACAGCGAAAAAATAGAGATAGCCCAACGGGTAAAGGCGCAGATAAACACCAGGCGTTAACTTCCTCCCCGCACCTCGTTCGGAATGACATCGGGGTTTGAATGTACTACCCCGCCCCACCAAACCCGACTGTACGGAAAGCCCGCTTCTATCAGCGGCTTGCATCCCGATCTGCATCGGGACAGGGTACAAGCGGGGCTACCCTATGATAGCACCACCGCCTTTGCTTTTTAAACTCATTAACTTACTACTTTAAAAAACCATTCAGGTAGGTTAACAGGGTTTGGGTTTGCATCATTAAGCCAACATGGCTCTGCGCAGGCACAACGGCCAGTTGCGATTTTGGCATCGGTGCCATATCTGCAGATACGCCACCACCCAGTAACTGGTAGGTTTTTGCCAGCTCAACTTTATCCAGGCCATCATTGTCGCCGGCTATAATAAGTACCGGCGAAGTAATTTTGGCAATATTGCTGTCGCCCGTATCAAACGGCGCTGCCATAAAAACAAGCATCTGGTCTATAAACTTTGTCCATTTTGTTTTGTCGGGCGCTACGGCATCATACGCCGATTTCAAGGGGCTGTTGGTAAACATTTCGGGTTTCATATTTTTAAACGCGCCTGCTATTGCAGGCGCCCAGCCGGTACTTTTATAGGTAGAAGAAATGATGACCAGTTTTTTTACCCGTTTAGGGTGTTGTATGGTCAATTGGTAAGCTACGGAGCCGCCCATGCTGTAGCCTGCAACATCGGCACTATCAACCTTTAAATAGTTCATTACGCCATCCACATCACTGGCCAGGGTAGCAATGTCCAGTTTCCTGTCTGCATAGGGTGTGTGCCCGTGGTCCTGCATTTCAATAGCAATTACCTTCCTGGTTTTTGATAGTTCGGGAATCAGCTGGCCCCAGTTGCTCTCAATGGTCATGAAAGCGCCGTGCAGTAAAACAAGGGGTTTGCCATCGCCATACACTTCGTAATAAACCTTTAGGCCATTTACAGGTGCGTAGCCACTGGCCGCGGGTTTAAGTTGTTGCGCTTGCAATGAGGTTGCTGTAAACACTGCCATTGCAATAACCAATATTGCTTTTAGGGGATTAATGCTTTTGAATAGATTTTTCATGATGTTGTTTTAGTTTAGTTTGTTGATATTACAAAGATGGCGTGGATTTAGGAATTTGATGCGGTGCAAAAACGACTACTTAAGGGGGGATTTGCGCCGTTTAAACTTTAACACACCCCTCCCCCCTCTCAAGGGGTAAGGGTGTAATACCTCACCGCACAAAACAGAACAATTCCTGTCTGAAAACGAACACTTTTTTCGACTTTAAAACACCTGTTGACTATTCTTTACAACAGGCTGTACTGTTTTTTTATACATTTTTTTCTCCAGTAACTTTTTTAGTAAAGATATATAAATAGCTCTTTTACAGCGCTTTTTAGTTTTAATGTAAAATTTCGGCGTGCCGGATGTCATTTTTTTTGAGCACCGGCCAAAGTTTGGCATTAGTTTGGAATAGTACTTATCAAACGGAGTTAAAATGGTAATCGACGAAACAACAGAAAACCCGGGCGAAGAGAAAGAGTGGGAAAACCCGCAAGCGCCTGAAAAGACATCCGACGAACGGGACAGGGAACAACTGGCAAGGCAGTACAAAGAGGCAAAACGCCGGCATGATAACCTTAGCGAGAACCAGGAAAACGAAAACAACGAAGAAGACAACAAACAACAGTAAAACTAAAAAACTTAAAAATATTTGATTATGAAAACTTACCAAAAACCAGCTACCAGCAAATTAGTTAACCGTTTCGACAAAGAATTGATGAATATACTAATGAGCGACCTGAAGAACATTAAATCGAAAAACACAAGCCGTTTAAACGCTGCTTAGTTATAAAAACTAAAAAAAACTTACAACACTAAACACATCTACCTATGAAAGCTTATAAACAACCTGCAACAAGTAAATTAGTTACCCGTTTTGATAACGAACTGAAGAATTTATTAATGGAAGACCTTAAGGCTTTCAGAGAACGCAACCAGTTTTTAACAAGCAACAAACGGGCTACTGTGCAACAACAGTTGTCGGCTGCCTGATCAATCATATATCTACATCTATTTAAAACATCCTTTTGAGACAAGTAAGGCCCGGCTATTTTAGCAGGGCCTTATTGTTTTGAAGCATATTTTACAATGAGCTTAGCCGTTTTAGCCGAAGCGCCCGGCAAGCCCATCCTTTCGTCAAGCGCATCATACCCCGCCAGCATGGTTTCGCGGTGGTGGGTATTGTGCAGCAGGTTATTCAATTCTTCGGTGATGTTGAGCGTGGTACAATCTTCCTGTATCAACTCTTTCACCACAGCACTATCCATTATCAGGTTTACCAGCGATATAAACTTCAGCTTCACCAGCATACGGGCAATAGCTATGGTTAGCGTGTTGCCCTTATAAACCACCACCTGCGGCACGTTAAACAGGGCCGTCTCCAGTGTTGCCGTGCCCGATGCTACAACCGCGGCTTCGGCATTGGCCAGTATATCATAGGTGGCATTAAATATTACGGGGATGGTTTTGCCGCCCAGGTATTGATGGTAATAATCCTTATTAAACGATGGCGCACCTGCCACCACAAACTGGTGATGCGGGAATTTATTGACAGCGCCCAGCATTTGGGGCAGTAAACGGCTTATCTCCTGCTTACGGCTACCGGGCAGCAGGGCTACTATCTTTTTACCGGTAAGGTCGTTATCTGCAATAAAATTGGGGTTTTGTTTAAACGCATCTACAGCATCCAGCAGTGGGTTGCCTACATAATCTATCTCCATGCCCCAGCTTTTGTAAAAATCAACCTCGAAGGGCAGGATGCAGAACAGGTGGTCAACAATGCGTTTAATTTTCAGGACACGTTTTTGGTTCCAGGCCCAAACTTTGGGGGAGATGTAATAGCAAACCAGCAAACCCTGCGCTTTGGCAAACTCGGCTATTTTTAAGTTAAACCCGGGGAAATCTATCAGTACCAAAACATCGGGCTGGTAGGCTACAATATCCTGCTTGCATTTTTTTAAGTTTTTGAGGATGGTGTTCAGGTTTATCACTACTTCCACAAAGCCCATAAAGGCCATATCTGCGTAGTGTTTAACCAATGTACCACCTTCGGCCTGCATCAGGTCGCCGCCAAAAAAACGGAAGTCGGCCTGGCCGTCCAGCTCTTTTAAAGCCTTCATCAGGTTTGCCCCGTGCAAATCGCCCGAGGCCTCGCCGGCTACCAGGTAATACTTCATCTTGCGTATATTTTAAGTACAAATATCAATAGGGTACACGCAAATGTAGCTATCATTATCCCGTTTGATGTTTTATCGAGATGCGCCCTTGCTGAAAACCGCAACATTACAAAATTTAACAATATAGCAATAAGGTAAGGCGCAGCGGGTTTATCCATCATAATGGCGTCGTTTTTTAGCAATACGGCAAATATCAACCATGCTAAAACCGGCGGTATAAAACCGTAGAGTATCCCAAGGAAAAGATTGTTCTTTTTAAACATTAAAGGTCCAGGTATTTAAAACGGGGATAGCGTGGTGGGCGGTCATATCAAACTGTACCGGCACTACCGATGCGTAGTTATGCTCAAGCGCCCAAACGTCGGTATCTTCGCCATGGTCATTATTTTGGAACACGCCGGTAAGCCAGTAGTAAGGGCGTTTGTACGGGTCATACCGCATATCAAATTCCTCGGCCCATTTGGCGTTGGCCTGGCGGCAAATTTTTATGCCTTTTATTTTATCCCCTGCCGGGAAGTTCACGTTCAGCACTGTGCCAACAGGCAAGCCATTTGCTAAAACCTGCTGCGCTATCTCTTTCACAAATTTTTGGCTGGGCTCAAAATCAGCCTCCATTGTGTAATCATCCAGTGAGAACCCGATAGATGGAATGCTCTCTATAGCGCCCTCAACCGCGGCCGACATGGTGCCTGAGTATAGTACATTGATCGAATTATTCAACCCGTGGTTAATGCCAGATACACACAAGTCCGGCTTTTTACCGCCGAAAACTTTGGTTACGGCCAGCTTAACACAATCTACCGGGGTGCCGCTGCAGCGGTACATTTCAATACCTTCGTAAATGTCCACCTCGTCAAGTCGCAGGGGTTTACCAATGGTGATGGCATGCCCCATACCCGATTGCGGACTATCAGGCGCTACAACCACTACCCGGCCCAGTTCTTTCATGGTATGCATCAGGGCTTTTATACCCGGCGCGGTTATACCATCATCGTTTACTACAAGTATAGTGGGTTGTTGAGATTTTGACATGGGGCAAAAATAGTTATAAATTTTATTTAACTATTGAAGTGATGTTCGGCTTTTAGTTGAGCATATTTTGATTTTAAACACAAAGGGCACAGCGTTTTCACAGAGGGCACAAAGAATTGCTTTTGTGTAATACGGAACTAAAGGAATGCAGCATCTATTCGCCGGCATACATTTAGGCGATTGCACAGTTCACCAACAGGTCCTTCGCTCTCGCTCAGGACGACAAGTATTAAAATAAAAGGCCTCCCTACAATTGTTGAGAGGCCTTTTATTTTAGGCAACAGAAATTAATCTGTGATTACTACAAGCTTTTAAGCCAGTCTATAAGGCCTTCGCGGGTTTTACCCGTTTTTTGTTGCAGGCGGCCAAGTGTTTCATCGTCCTTACCTTCTTCCCAGGCCAGGTCATCGTCGGTCAAATCACCGTAGGCTTGTTTTATTTTTCCTTTCAACTCGTTCCAACCGCCTTTTAATTCTAACTTATCCATGGTTTGTTTCTCCTTATTTAGATGTAAAGAAAGAACGAATAAGACCTTATTTGGTTTTTATTAAAGTCAGGAAACAAGAGCCGGAATGGTACGACTTTGACAACCTAATTTCGCCTCTTGATTCTTTTAAAGTGCTCCCGCTTTTATCTCTTCAACTATAGCCGGATCAAGCAAGGTGGAGGTATCTCCCAAATTGCCGGTATCACCTTCGGCTATTTTCCTTAATATCCTGCGCATAATTTTACCTGATCGTGTTTTTGGCAGGCCGCTCACAAACTGGATCTTATCCGGCCTGGCGATGGCACCAATTATACGTGATACCGTCATCATGATATCTTTTTTGGTAAGCTCGGAGTCGTCGTGCAGGTTAGGGCAAACCACAAAGGCATAAACACCCTGGCCCTTAATATCGTGCGGATAACCTACTACGGCGCTTTCTACCACACTGCTGTGCATGTTTATGGCATTCTCTACCTCGGCAGTGCCAATACGGTGGCCTGATACATTCAGCACATCATCTACACGGCCGGTAATGCGGTAGTAACCATCCTCATCGCGTAAGCAACCATCGCCCGTAAAATACAGATTGGGGTAAGTAGCGAAATAGGTGGTGCGGCAGCGCTCATGGTCGCCATAGGTAGTGCGCAGCATGCCCGGCCAGGGGAACTTAATACAAAGGTTTCCGCTTACGCCGTTACCTGCTATCTCTTTGCCGTTCTCATCAACCAATACAGGCTGCACGCCCGGCAATGGCAAAGTAGCATAACCCGGCTTTAAAGGTGTTACATTGGCAATAGGCGATATCATAAAGCCCCCGGTTTCGGTTTGCCACCAGGTATCAACAATAGGGCAGTTACCTTTACCTATCTTCTCATCAAACCAGTGCCAGGCTTCCTCGTTAAGCGGTTCGCCTACCGAGCCCAGTTTGGTTAACGAACTGAAATCTTTTCCTTTTACCACATCATCACCAAAGCTCATTAGCGAACGGATGGCTGTTGGTGCGGTATATAATATGTTAACCTTATATTTTTCTACAATATCCCATAAACGGCCTGCATCTGGCCAGGTTGGGACCCCCTCGAACATTACTGAAGTTGCCCCCTGTGTAAGCGGCCCGTAAGCTATATACGAGTGCCCGGTAATCCAGCCGATATCAGCTGTACAAAAATAAACTTCGCCCGGTTGGTATTGGAAAGCATTACTAAATGTGTAACCTGTATAAACCATATAGCCACCGCAGGTATGTACCACACCTTTTGGCTTACCTGTAGAGCCGGATGTGTACAGGATGAACAGCATATCCTCCGCGTCCATTTCTTCGGCGGGGCATTCCATATTACGCTGGGTCTCTACTTTTTTGATCTCATCTTCCCACCATACATCGCGTCCTTTTATCATTGATACCGGGGTATGGCTGCGGGTAAGTACAATAACCCTTTGTATAGAGGGGCATTGCACCAGTGCATCATCAATAATTGACTTAAGCGGAACTTCCTTTGTACCACGGAAACTACCATCGGCAGTTATCACGATGTTACATTCCGCATCCTTTATCCTATCAGCAATAGATTGCGCCGAAAAGCCGCCAAACACTACCGAGTGGATAGCGCCGATACGTGCGCAGGCCAAAACTGCAATGGCCAGCTCGGGCACCATAGGCATGTAAATACAAATACGATCACCTTTTTTGGCGCCATTGTTTTTTAGCACGTTGGCAAACTGGCACACCTTATCGTGCAATTGCTGGTACGTTAATATACGGTGATCCTCATGCGGGTCATTTGGCTCCCAGATAATTGCGGGGGTATCGCCATTCTTTTCTAAATGTCGGTCAAGGCAGTTTTCGGTAATATTTAGTTTGGCACCTTTAAACCACTCTATCTTGGGTTCTTTAAAATTCCAGTCTAAAACCTTGTCCCACTTTTTTTTCCATAAAAAATTGTTGGCTATGTCTTCCCAAAATTGTTCAGGCTGTTCAACGCTTTTGCGGTACACCTGCTGGTATTCTTCAAATGATTTTACTTGCATGGTAGTATATAAATGGTGGCGTAAATTAGTAATTTTTGTGTTATCTGCGTATGAAAAGTATAACTTTTTAAAAAAATTTAAAAAGCTCTATTCTTCGCTTTGCTTTATTTGCTAAATCGAGTTAGCTAATAAAGTAAAAAGTTTGTAATCAGGCTATAAAAACGAATGTGAAATACCATGCCATGTGCCTTATTAAAGATTTTTGAAATATTTTAAAAACACCGTTGTATATTTCACTTAAAAAGCTGATATTTGCAAACTCTTTTTAGGAGAAGAACGAGAATTAAAAAATATTTGTCATGTCAAGAATTTGTGATTTAACAGGAAAAGGCTACATGAATGGCTTTAACGTTTCTAACTCAAACGTTAAAACTAAACGCAAGTTTTATCCAAACTTAAAACTTAAAAGGTTTTATATCCCTGAAGAAGATAAATGGATCACTCTAAAAGTATCTACTTCAGCACTTAAAACTATTACCAAAAATGGTATAACAGCTTGTATCAACAAGTTTGTAAAAAAAGGCTCTATTTAATATTAATAGATTGTTGGGGCTACGGTAAAGATGTGATATCTTAACGATTGGCAGGCAACTCAAAACATAAAAGAAAATGGCTAAGAAAGGCAACAGGGTTCAGGTAATTTTAGAATGCACAGAGCATAAAACCAGCGGCATGCCGGGTATGTCTCGTTATATTACCACCAAAAACAAAAAGAACACTACTGAAAGACTGGAAATGAAAAAATTTAACCCAGTTTTAAGAAAAGTAACTTTACACAAAGAGATTAAATAATTTAAGCTTGATGCTGTAGATGCAGGTTATTAATTACCCTGTAATTGTAAGCACAACTTATTAAAACATAACAACATGGCAAAGAAAGTAGTTGCAACCCTGAAAGTAGCGGGTAAAGGAAAAGAATTTTCGAAAGTAATAACAATGAATAAATCACCACGTACTGGTGCTTACTCATTCAAAGAGCAAATCGTTGCAAACGATTTCATTAAAGATGCTATTGCAGGTAAACTGTAATAACTTTCGATAAAAATATAAAAGCCGTCTTGTTGATAACGAGAGGGCTTTTTTTGTTACTGGCGGATGTACCGATAACATGATAAGCAAACAGGCCTGTCATAATATCCAAACATCCCGGTTAGAATTGTTAATTTGCATATCTGCACATTTAAAATCTGCACATCTGACCTATGGGACTATTTGATTTTTTCAAGAAAAAGGAAACCACACAGCAGGAACAGCAGGCGCTTGACACCGGCCTGGAAAAAACCAAGGATAATTTCTTCTCCAAAATAACCAAAGTAATTGCCGGTAAAAGTACCGTTGATGATGATGTGCTGGATGACCTGGAAGAAGTACTGGTAACATCTGACGTTGGCGTAAGCACCACACTTAAAATTATTGAGCGTATACAGGCACGCGTTGCCAAAGATAAATACGTAAATACATCCGAGCTTAACAACCTTTTAAAGGATGAGATACAAAAGCTGCTTGCCGAAAACAACAGTAACGATTTTCAAAACTTTGAGTACGGCGATCATAAACCCTACGTAATAATGGTTGTTGGCGTAAATGGCGTGGGTAAAACCACTACTATAGGCAAACTGGCCCACAAACTAAAACAAGCCGGTAACAAGGTAGTATTAGGCGCTGCCGATACCTTCCGTGCAGCGGCGGTTGATCAGTTACAGCTTTGGGGCAAACGTGTTGATGTAAAGGTTGTGGCGCAGCCAATGGGCAGCGATCCGGCATCTGTGGCCTATGATACCCTGCGATCGGCCGTTGCCAATGGTGATGATGTGGCAATTATTGATACCGCAGGCCGTTTACATAATAAGGTAGGCCTGATGAACGAGCTTACCAAAATAAAAAATGTGATGCAAAAGGTTGTACCCGGCGCACCGCATGAGATACTACTGGTGTTGGATGCATCAACCGGGCAAAACGCCATTGAGCAATGCAAACAGTTTACCGAAGCTACCGCCGTTAATGCCCTGGCCCTAACCAAGCTTGATGGAACAGCCAAGGGTGGTGTGGTGATAGGTATATCAGATCAGTTTAAAATACCTGTAAAATACATAGGCGTTGGCGAAGGCATGGAACATTTACAGTTGTTTGATAGAAACGACTTTGTGAACAGCCTTTTCAAATAAGATAATACAGCGCAAGCTGTAATAAATAATGCGTCATTGCGAGGTACGAAGCAATGACGACGCGGAGAAAGAGTAATGAGGACAAAAACAATAAGTAAACCAGCCATGATAAAGAAACCCCGTGTAAACGTGGTTACCTTAGGCTGTTCAAAAAATATTTACGATAGTGAGGTACTGATGGGCCAGCTTAAAGGCAGCGCTTATGATGTGGTTCATGAATCTGATAAAATGCGCAGTGATGATATCATCGTGATAAATACCTGTGGGTTTATCGACAATGCCAAACAGGAGTCTATCGATACCATCCTTCAATACAGCGAGCTTAAAGAACAGGGTAAGGTTGGTAAAGTAATTGTAACCGGCTGCTTAAGCGAACGCTACAAACCCGAGCTGGAAGCCGAGATCACAAACGTTGATGCATACTTCGGTACAAACGACCTGCAAAATATCCTGCAAAATATCGGTGCCGATTACCGCCACGAACTGATTGGTGAGCGTTTGCTTACTACCCCATCTCACTTTGCGTACTTTAAAATTGCCGAAGGTTGTAACCGCCCATGTTCTTTTTGTGCTATCCCGCTGATGCGTGGCAAGCACGTAAGTACACCAATGGAGCAACTGGTAAAGAACGCCGAAAGCCTTGTTAAAAACGGCACAAAAGAATTGATCCTGATTGCGCAGGACCTTACCTACTATGGCCTCGACCTGTATGGTAAACGTAATCTTGATGAACTGTTGCGACGCTTAAGCGATGTGAACGGCGTAAAATGGATCAGGCTGCAGTACGCCTACCCTTCCGGCTTCCCGATGGAGATACTGGATGTGATGAACGAGCGTGATAACATTTGCAAGTATTTGGATATGCCATTACAGCATATTACTGATAACATGCTGAAATCGATGCGCCGCGGGTTGACCAAACAAAAAACCATTGATGTGGTGAACGAGATCCGCGATCGTGTGCCGAACATCGCCATGCGTACCACGCTGATAACCGGCTACCCCGGCGAAACCCAGCAGGATTTTGAAGAGATGGCACAATGGGTTGAGGATACAAAATTTGACCGCCTGGGCTGCTTTACTTACTCGCATGAGGAAAAAACACACGCCCACTCATTGGTTGATGATGTACCTGAAGAAGTAAAACAGGAACGCGCTGATGCCATCATGGAAATTCAACAGGGCATCTCGTTCGATAAAAACCAGGAGAAAATAGGCAACACCTATAAAGTACTGATAGACAAAAAAGACGGCGGCTACTTTGTTGGCCGTACCGAATATGATTCGCCGGAAGTTGATAACGAGGTTTTAATTGATGCAGCCATAGATTATGCAGCCATAGGCACTTTTGTTAACGTTAAAATTAACACCGCCGAAGACTTTGATCTTTATGGACAAATTGTAAAATAAAACCCTTTTTACCAGCGGCGTGTTGCTATTAAGATATTAAAATCTAATTTCGACATTCAGGATTTGATGCAGGTATAGCTAAATGTATATCCGGCAATTAACTCACCCCGACTGCGCTACGCTGGTCTACCCTCTCTGCTTCGCAAAGAGGGTAAAGAGAAGGCAAATCCCTCTTTCCACGCAGCGAACAGAGGGTGGTCGAGCGCAGCAACGACCGGGTGAGTAAACTAAGCGCCAGGCATCTGATATTCTGATATTAAATTGAAACAATGGACGCAGCCTGTATTGACTATAAAGACACGGGATACTTTTCCCAAACGGTTATTGATTACCTGGAGAATGTTCCGGAGTTAAGGTCATTTTACAGCCACCGCCCCACCCTTAAAGGCTTTGCCGAATTATTCGACCATAAAAAAGTTATTGCCAACCGCGATCTGTTAGCAGAAGTGTTAACAGAGCAATATTTTGGCAGCTCACAAAAAGGCGAACCCGAACTGGAATCTGCCGATTTTATCCGCAAACGCATCCAGTTATTACGGGAACCCGATACTTACACCGTAACTACAGGCCATCAGCTTAATATATTTACCGGTCCACTGTACTTTATTTACAAGATAGTAACGGCCATAAAACTTACCCGCCAGCTAAAAGAGGCCCATCCCGATAAAAATTTTATCCCGGTTTACTGGATGGCATCTGAGGACCATGATTTTGCCGAGATAAACTACACCAACATTGGCGGTAAAAAAGTACACTGGTGGTACGAGGCATCAGGCGCTACAGGCCGTATCAACCCGGATACCATGCGCCAGGCCATTAACCAGTACAAAGGTGTACTGGGCATAGACGGCCACTCGAGCGATCTGGGTGAAATGGTTGAAACCGCCTACACCAAGTTTGATAAGCTTGCCGATGCTACCCGCTACCTTGTGAATGCCCTTTTTGGCCGCTATGGGCTGGTTATTATTGATGCCGACGACCATCGCCTCAAAGAATCCTTCGCCCCTATTATGGAGCAGGATATCATTCAGCAAAACAGCTTTAAAAACATTACCGCTGCAAACGAAAAACTGCAAAAGCTGGGTGTACACATCCAGGTAAACCCACGCGAGATAAACTTCTTTTATCTGAAGGACAACCTGCGCGAACGCCTTGTTTTTGAGAACGACCGCTACAGCGTTATGAATACCGATATCAGCTTTACCGAGGCCGAATTGAAAAAGGAAATAAAAACCGCGCCCGAAAGATTTAGCCCTAACGTGGTGATGCGCCCGCTGTACCAGGAATGTATACTGCCAAACATTGCCTACGTAGGCGGTGGTGCCGAGGTGGTTTACTGGCTGGAGCTTAAATCAAACTTCGATTACTATAAAGTTGATTTCCCGATACTGATACTGCGCAACTCGGGCCTGGTTATCCGTAAGGAAACCGCGGCAAAGATAAAAAGCATGGAGCTCGCCCCTGCCGAGATCTTTAAAAGCGCCGACGAGATAAAAAATAACTGGGTAAAAAAACACAGCAACCACGACCTTTCCCTTGCCGACGAATGGCGCGAACTGGAACGCGCCTTTGAAAAAATAAAACTACGCGCCCATAAAATAGACAGTACGCTTGAGCCATCGGCAGCGGCGGTACAGGCACGCCTTAAACATGCTATTGATAACCTGCAAAAGAAACTTGTAAAAGCCGAGAAACGCAATTACCATACCCGCCTGGAACAGATAGAACATATCAAGGCAGATATTTTCCCAAACAACAGCCTGCAGGAACGTTCAGAGAATTTTGGCCTGAGCTATGTAAAATGGGGCCAGCTTTTTATAGACGAACTTATCCGCAACTTTGAACCGCTTGATTTTAAGTTTACGGTATTAACAGAATAGTATTAACTAAGAAAGCCCCGCTAATAGCGGGGCTTTCTTGTTTTAGGCTTAAGTATATTATTTACTAATTATAGCAACTTTAAACTTGCCATTGGTAAACGATTTAACCTTAACAGCTCCGTTCCCAAATGCTGCTGTATTAACTTTACCTGTAAAAGTACCTTCAATACGGTTTGCCGATGCGCTTGTTACCGTAATAGACTGAACACTGGCTGCGTCATTAAAATAAATATCTTCATCATTAAGTGTTGAAAATGATAATACCGATCTGTCTATAATATCAGCAGCATTTGATAAATAAGTTTTACCAGCTGTTACCGTTCCGTTAATGGTCATTGAAATGGTGTTGCCGCTTTTATCGGTACCCTGTATACTGGTAAACTCCATTCCGTTTACGTCGCCTTTTAAGGCAAGGGTATTTGTGGTAAATACAGTAGCTGTACCGTCAATATCAACAGTTATAGTGCTTGTGGCTAATGTGTCTTCGCTGTTGTCTTTTTTGCATGAACTGAATGTAATAACAGTGAATGCAATTGTTAAAAGCAAAAGCTTTAATTGATCTCATGATGTGTAAATGTTTATTATAGTGTGTAATTTATTGATTTGCTTATTCTTAAAACCTCGCGAAAATACCCAAATTAAGCAATTAATTTAACAGTGAGTGAAAATATTAAACCATAACATATTATCGATAATGGTTTTTGCCAGGTAACCCCCATAAAAATGCCCCGGCAAACCGGGGCACTTTATATCAGACAATTGCTGTAATAACTATTTTACTACTTTGGCAGTAAATATACCGTTGGTTATTGCTTTATTTTTAACTGTAGCATTACCCGATGCTACTGTAGCAAGGTCGCCTTTAAAGGTTCCTTCAACCAAAGTATCTGTAGCCTCTGTGATGGTAACACTTACCAGGTTTGCACCTGCATCATTATTTAAGTAAGTATCACTACCTAATAAATACGATATAATTGGTGTTTGCGTAGCGCCAACTGTTGCAGCCGAATACGTTCTACCCTCAACAATATCACCTTTTATAGTTATAGACAAGGTACTTCCGTCTGATGCATTACCCTTAATAGTAGTTAATACACTACCACTTGCAGTGCTGGTAGTACTTGTAACATTAGTATTAAAAGAGGTAGCGCTGCCGTCAACATTAGCTGTAATTGCGTATATTCTTGTAGGGTTATTATCCTCTTTAATGCATGAACTAACACTAAAAACTATAGTTAATAAAAGTAGAGCTTTGATAATTTTCATAATTTGTAAAAGATTAATGTATAGATGTATTTGTTTGTTGTTTGAATTTCTTGTCGGGCCATGCAATACCAGGTGCAGGCCGGCGCCGAAACTAATTACTTAACGTATTAGCTAACAAGCAGTGTATGGCATAACCCAATTATAGCTAATTTGTTTGTGGAAAGTTTATTTTTTGTAAAATTCACAATAATTCGCAAGCATTAAAAGGGTATTAACTATAAACCAGCGGTTTATAGTTATTTAATTATAGCATGGGGAAGTGGCACTTAGTAACACAAAGAGCACAGAGGTCAACTAAATCTCAATTAAAAAACCCCTGTGCCTTTTTGTGAAAATTTGCCCTCAAATATATCGGGTACACAAATAAATATTTTTATCTGCCTATATAAAAACGTAATAGATAGCCGCCGCAAGAACATAGACGAAGGCCCGTTTTTAACCGTTAAAATTTAAAACAAAAAATGCCCCTGTATAAACAGGGGCATTTTTTTATACCGGGTTTGTATTATTGTAAAAAGATATACGCTTTAGTGCCGTACTCTTCGTACACATGTAGTTTTTTGATAACCTGGTTGTTATCGGCGTTTACAACCAACTGGTAGTCGCCGCTTTCAAGTTCAGATAAGTTATAGGCTTTTTCAACCGATTTACCTTTGGCCAATTTATCAAATAATATAACATTGTTGTTTTTATCGGTAATAGTTACCGATGCTTTTGAAGTGCTTACATTTTGTATGCTAACGCCAAAACCTAACGCATTGCGCATGGCCTGTACAACAATTGTTTTGTTTACATCATCATTGCCAGGTTTTTTTGTTGGTGTTGCTGCGAATAAACCTGTGCTTAATACTAATAATAATGCTGCTAATGTGAATGACTTTTTCATGATGTTTTCTTTTTTAATTATGTTTTTAAATTCGTTATCAACTTTTAATACTCAAAGAAACAGTGGTTTACGCAATTAAAAAAACGCGATAGACCGGCGCCTGATACAAATAGACAGGAGGCTGTTTTCATTCGGCAAAAGCCTTTTTTTTACCAGCACGCTTTTAAAAAGCAGTTTTAACTGATAAAAATGCCCGCCCGTCGGTAAACTTTACGCCCCTGTAGATTATAATTGGCATTATGGCCATATCATTTGTAATATTGTGATATCCTGTTAATTATAAACCCAAGGGAATGACATTTCTTAGATCTAAAAGCACACTGGTTAATATCCTTATCCAAACCCTTATATGGGTAGTGCTTGGCACGGTGCTATTGTTTAACCAACCCCTTGGCTGGGGTATTGATGTACCTTACCAATTTTGGATAAAGCAGAATCTATTTTTTATCATATTAATAGCAGCCTACTATCTCAATGCCTATTATTTTGTCCCCGAATTTTTATTAAAAAACCGCAGCCGTATTTATTTTTTACTGATCGCATTAGTAATAGCCGTTATCATGGCGTTTATGAGTTGGTTTGATAAATACCTTGAACTTCCGCGCCTTTTTGTAGAGGCGTTTATGAAAAAGAAAAACTCATTAAAACATCTGGAAAACAAACAGGGTTATGATATCCTTACCCTGGCTATATCGGCATTGGTATTAGGCATCAGCACCAGTATAACCACCACCCAAATCTGGCAAAAAGACAGGCAGCGCAATCAGGAAATGGAGCAGGAAAAGATAAGTTCTGAATTATCTTTTTTAAAAGCGCAGATAAATCCGCATTTCTTTTTTAATACACTCAATAACATCTACGCGCTTACGGTGGTCAACGTAGAAACATCGCGCACCGCAATACACCAGTTATCTCGTATGATGCGTTATGTACTTTACGATACCCAAAACAGCACGGCCCTGCTAAGCCAGGAAATAGCTTTTATAAAAGATTATATCAGCCTGATGCAACTTAGGCTAACAGAAAAAGTGACGGTTAAATTCATCACTCCACAACCCTTAAAAGATTTTGCAGTAGCGCCGATGCTGTTCTTAACTTTTGTAGAAAACGCCTTTAAACATGGTGTAAGCGATACCCTGCCAAGCACTATTGATGTTATTATTGAGCAGAATGATAACAAAATAAGCCTGATTGTAAAAAACGAGGTATTTAAGGCCAATGGCCACAACATTGAAGAAAACCAGGGCATCGGGTTAAATAATACTATCCGCAGGTTAGACCTGCTTTACAAAGGCCGATACACTTTAAAAGTAGATGATGGCGGCGAAGGAAATACATATATTGTAAATTTATCCATTAACCTGTAACCATGACAATAAACTGCATAGCTGTTGATGATGAACCATTGGCCCTTGGGCTGATATGCGCTTTTATTGAGCAAACGCCATTCCTGAATTTAGTTGGCAGGTATGGCAGTGCGGTAGAGGCTTTGGGTGGATTGCAAAACCACAAGGTAGACCTTATATTCCTGGATATACAAATGCCCAACCTAAACGGCGTTGAACTTGCCCGGGTATTGGATAGCCGCGGGCCTAATAAACCCCGTGTTATTTTCACCACCGCTTATAACCAGTTTGCGTTAGAGGGTTACCGGGTTGATGCTCTGGACTATCTGTTAAAACCATTTAATTACGAAGAGTTTTTGCACGCTTCCAACAAGGCACTGGCTTATGCCGAACTGCTCCATAAATCAAACGCCGCATCTGTTGCCAAAAGCACGGTTACAAACGGCCGGGTAGAGGACGAATACTTATTTGTTAAGGTAGAGTACCAACTGGTGCGCATAGCGCTAAACGATATTCTATACCTGGAAAGCCTTAAGGACTATGTAAAGGTATTTTTGCAGAATTCAGAAAAAGCCATCCTTACCCTTGGCAGCCTAAAGGTACTTGAAGAAAAATTACCTGCAACGCGGTTTTTGCGGGTACATCGCTCCTATATCGTATCGCTCGATAAAATCAACTCTATAACCCGCAACGCTTTGCAAATTGGCAAAATCAACATCACGGTTGGCGATCAGTATAAAGAAGAATTTGGCAAGTTTTTGAGTAAGTGGATATAACTATCTTTTGATAAACCCATTGTTTGCGGGTTGCTCCCCGGTAACCGAGTTTTACAAGACTGAAGGTTATCATCAAAATTATTACAATGACAACCCTATGAAACCATATTGCGCCTTTGTGATACAGCCCAAATTAAATAAGTTTGCCAAAGAATTTACTGATAAAATAAAACCGGAGCTTTTGTAACCCGGCTTACCTTTGCGTACATGAAAAAATCACTCACTGCATTGCTGGCAGGTGCTATATTATTGGCCGCCTGCTCTACCCCAAAGAAAACAGGAGGCGCTTCTATTGCCAATAATGGTAAGGTTTGGGCATCACTTTGGCAACAGCGGTCGGCAGAATATAAAGCTTTGTGTTTCCAGGCATATAACACCGCAAAGTGGCGTTTAGATGAAGCGCTGAAAAACCCAGGCAACAAACCGTTGGCTGTAGTTACCGATATTGATGAGACCCTTTTAGATAACAGCCCTTATGATGCCATGCGCGGTGCCAACAATCAGGAGTTCAGCCCCGAAACCTGGAAAGCCTGGACTGCAAAAGCCGTAGCCGATACCGTACCCGGTGCACCCGCATTTTTTAAATATGCTGCATCAAAAGGAGTGACTGTATTTTATGTAACTAACCGCGATGAAGATGAACGCGCAGGCACTATAAAAAACCTGCAACTTTACGGCCTGCCAAATACCGATAATGCCCATCTGCTGTTAAGGCAAAAATTGTCAAGTAAAGAAAGCCGCCGCCAGCAAATATTAAGCACCTACAACATTGTTTTACTATGCGGCGATAACCTGCCCGATTTTAATATGCTGTATGATAACAACCCCGCCGAGCAAAACAGGCAGGCAGTTACCGAGCAATTGAAAAAAGATTTCGGCAGTAAATACATCGTGATCCCGAACCCATCCTACGGAGATTTTGAAGGCGCATTGTTCAATTACAACTACAAGCAAACCGGCGCCCAAAAGGATTCTATCATCAGGGCGAAAGTTAAGGTAGATAAGCAGTAGTTAAAAACCATGTCATTGCGAGGAGCATAGCGACGCGGCAATCTTCGACATGCTTATCGCCGACTTTTCTATCGAAGATTGCCATGCTATCGCTCCCAATGACGGGTTCGACTAAATCCTCATATCTTTTCCTATTTTTATACAATAGAAACCAGATACAAACTTGTTTGTTGATACTCGTTTAAAACCATCACACAGCATGACCATCCTTGAGAATGAATTTCTGAAAGTTAAGATTGATGCCAAAGGCGCGCAGCTAACCTCTTTATTTAATAAAGAAACCGGCGTTGAACAACTATGGCAGGCCGACCCAAACATTTGGGGCTACCATGCGCCAAACCTGTTCCCTATTGTTGGCGGATTGTTAAATAATGAGCTGCATGTTGACGGAAAAAGCTACCCCATGAACAGGCATGGCTTTGCACGCCAGTCGGATTTTATTTTGCTGGATAGCGATGATGCGCATGCGGGTTTTTCATTACCCCACTGCGAAAAAACACTGGCGGTGTTCCCTTTTAAATTCGATTTCCAGGTGTTGTATACACTGATAGATAATGCGCTGCGGGTAACCTATAAAGTAATTAACCGCGATAAAAAACCGGTGTACTTTTCGGTAGGCGGGCACCCGGCCTTTAACGTTCCTTTTAACGCCGGCGAAAACTATGAAGATTACTACCTTGAATTTGAAACCCAGGAAAAACTAAAAAGGCACCTGCTAAATAAAGATGGCTTGTTTAGTGGTGAAACAGTACCGGTGCCAACGCCCGATAAAAAACTCGCCTTAACACGCGATTTGTTTAAGGATGATGCCATGGTTTTCAAAAATATGCAATCGCGCATGGTTACCATTAAAAGCACTAAGCACGAGCAAACTTTATCGGTAGAGTTCCCTCACTTTAATTACCTGGGGCTATGGGCCAAACCCGGTGCCGATTTTGTATGTATTGAGCCCTGGCTGGGCTGCGCCGACAGCGCCGGTGAACCAAAAGATATTACAGCAAAAGAAGACATACAAAAGGTTGTTGTGGGGCACGTTTTTGAAGCATCTTTTTACATCAGCATTTAAATACCCGATTAAATACCCGATTATTTTTTTAGTTTTTTAAAACATTTGAATTGCTTTTATACTTATCAGTAAAATAATTACTTAGAACACTACAACTATGAAAAAGAAAATTTATTTAATTGCCATGACGATGCTACTGACTGTAGCTGCCTTTAACAGTAATGCTGCAACTTTTGATGATAAAAAAGATGCTTATAAAGAAGCTGCTGCCAACATGACCAAAGAGCAGAAAGAGGCTCGTGTTGAAGAAATAAAAAGCCGTGTTGAAGAGATCAAAGCGATGGATAAATCGCAGTTAAACAAAGCAGAAAAGAAAGAATTAAAGTCAGAATTGAAAGAACTTAAACATGAAGCACAAGCCATGGGTGGCGGTGGTGTTTACCTTTCAATTGGTGCTATCATTATCATCATTTTAGTATTGATCCTGATCCTGTAATCAGGCAAAACAAAAAGCACTTACAAACAACAAAGGGCGCCTAAATGGTGCCCTTTGTTGTTTTATAAGATCTTATTACTATTCTTTAACCACTTCGTTCAACACAGGGTGGTCAAACGTAGAGACCGTTGTGTGTCCACCCTTCAACTGGTCAAATATCACAATCTCGTTAGTGCCTTTTTTAAGCCATGCCGCAGGCACATACAGCGTTTGCTGCGGGCCTATGTTCCAGTATTTACCCAGGTTGTGCCCGTTAACAAATACAAAACCTTTACCAAAGGTTTTCATATCCAGGTAGGTATCAACCGTAGTACGTAACGAGAATGTCCCCCGATAAAGCGCGGGATATTCAGGTGGATAAACGGTTGTATGCCATCCTGCATCTATTTTTGCATCAGCGGCAGTACTTTGAATTGGCTGATATTTGAACCCTGTTAGGTCGGCAAACGGGAATTTATACATTTTCCAGCCCAAAAGTTCCTGCCCATTCAAGGTAACCTTATCGGTAATGCCCTGGCGGTTATCAGTTAAGTAAGGGCCGTAATTAATGCGGCCATTATTTTCTACCAGTATATCAAGCACGCTGTTAGCTGTCGGGTTATTTAGCTGTAGCGAATCCTGTTTTAAACGGCGGTCTAACACGCTGATGCGTTTGCCATTTAAATAAACGGTAGCATAATCGCGTAGTTCTTTTATTTTAAGTATCCCGCTTGCCGCGTTAGCTAATGTGGTACGGTATAGCACAAAACCATACCCCTGGTCAATATCTTCAAAGCTTTTCGGCTTTTCAGATTCTACAGGGGTACCTAAATTGCTGAACAGGTTTGCCACTCCACTTACTTTTATTACCTCCAAACCAAAGGTGCGGCGTTTCTTTTCGGGTACATCGGGTAAGGTTTCGCCTGCGGGCAGGTGTTTGGCAATTATGGCCCGTAGTTTATAATATTTGGGCGTAGGGTTACCGGCCTCGTCAAGCGGGGCATCATAATCATAGCTGGATGTTTGGGGTGCGTAGGCTTCGGTACGGCTCATGTTGGCGCCGTTCATAAAATCGCGTGTGGTACCACCATGAAACATATACATATTGATAGAGATGCCTGCCGATAAAATCTCATCCAGCTTTTTTGCATCCTCGTTTGCGTTGCTGCCTGTATGCGGTTTGCCCCAGCTATCAAACCAGCCCGGGTACCATTCGGCTATATAATACGGGCCTTTACCGTTGTGATATTTATTGATCAGCGCCTTTGCTTTTGCCGGGTCATCTTCGCCATTTACGGCTGGTAAAAAACCGGGCAAATAACCAGCAAGCATTTGGCTTGGCCCATCGCAGGTAAACAATAAGCCATCAAACCCTGCCTGCCTAAAAATTTTCTCGTTTTGTGCCAGGTACTCCTTATCGTTACTGAAGGAGCCGTACTCGTTCTCTATCTGCACCATCAGGATGTTACCGCCGTGGTTTACCTGTAGCGGGGCTAGTTGCTTACCCACCTCCATCATATAGTTTTGGTAAGCATTGATAAAGGCAGGGTCTTTACTGCGCACTTTCATGTTCTTGTCTTTTAACAGCCACCATGGATAGCCGCCAAATTCCCACTCGGCGCATACGTATGGGCTTGGGCGCAGTACTACCCAAAGGCCTTCTTCTTTTGCAATGCGTACAAATTTGGCTATATCGTTATTACCGGTAAAGTCGTACTTGCCCTGTACCTGCTCATGTGCGTTCCAAAAAACGTAAGTGCCAATAGTATTTAAGCCCATGGCCTTAGCCATCTTCATCCGCTCGCGCCAGTACTCGCGGGGGATGCGGGTGTAATGCATCTCGCCCGAGATCATCTGCAAGGGCTTGCCATCCAACAAAAATGTGCTGTCGCCCAGGGCAAAGGTGTGTTCAACTGTTTGTGCGTTAGCTACGGTAAGCCCGCCAAAAAACAGGGCGCAATAAATTAATATCCTCTTCAACATAACTTTCTCACTCATTAAAATAATCCCAATTGCCCTTTGTCATCTATGTCAATATCATCCGGATTGGTGATCTCAAAATCAACCTTCTTAGCCGGTGGTACCACTGGCGGTTCAGGTGCTTTAGCGCCATCTTCCGACTTTGATTCATCTTTTTTCGGCTTTAGTTCGTCCGCTTTCGCCTTTGGCTCTTCCGCTTGCGGCGTTGGTTCAACCGGTTTCCCTATAACGGGTTTTGCCGGTTCAGATTGTATCGGCGCAGCCTGTGGCTTTGCTTCTGCTACTACGGGCGCGGTGTCGGTATTTTCTTTATCCTCTCCGGTTATCACAATTTCAGTATCCTCAACCGAATCGGGTGCCGGGTCTGGTACGTCCTCCGCATCATCATGCTCCGTCAATAGCTCAACACTTTTTACCTGGTGAACAGATAAACGGTTACCCATCGCCTTCATGCCTTTTACATCAATCAGGTCGGTAAGGTTAAGATCGGCCTCTTCCGGTATTAGCGTTTTACCTTTTAACTGTTCTACCTTAACAACAGGCTGTGCCGCACCGGAGATGATGATCAGTTTTGAACCGCTCTCATCGCTGATGATACTGGTTTGCTTGCCAATTACGGTATTCTCAAACACAAAGCGTTTCACCATGTAATTTTTTGATTTGCCATCGTAATGCACCACGGCAAACACCTTAGCGGGATCGTATTTCTCAATAACGATCATCTTATCATCAAAGTGGTTATTGAGGTCGAAACTGGTTAGCTCATAGATGCCATTGCTCATCACGGTAAGTATGCGGTCGTCGCCGTCAAACTCGCCCAGGTACTTCCCACGCCCATCGGCGTTCAGGCGTTTCAGGATATCATCATACCATATTTTACGGCCGGCCAGGGTTGAAACACCTTTGCTTTTCAGTATCACCTTTTTAACAGGGTACTTGGTAACCATATTACCTATAGAGGCCCGGCCTTTTATGGCAAGCGCTGCAAAATCCTCGTCAAAATTTAGTTTTTTTAGTTTGGCGTGGGGCTTCAACTGTACGTTCACTATCTCGGCTTCGCCGTTGGGGTTGGCTGTAAAGTAAAGCATCTTTGAGCCCTTGCTGCCTTTGGTCAGGTCGTACTCCTTATCGCGGGTTACGCCAGTTACCGAGAAACGTTTGATATAACTAACGCCGCTTTGCCCATCTTTATATATCATGTTATAAACGGTGCGCTCGTCGTTCTTTTTAAATACGGCAACGTGTTCAATATCCTTGCCCACAAAAACCTTATCCTGCACTTTGGTTACAATGAACCGGCCATCTGCACGGAACACGATGATATCATCAATGTCAGAACATTCGCCCACCAGCTCCACATTCTCGTCTTTCTTTAAACCCGAGCCAATGAATCCATCAACCCTGTTTACAAAAAGCTTTACGTTGGCTAATGCTACCTGCGAGGCTTCCACCCTGTCAAATGTGCGCAGCTCGGTTTTACGGCCGCGGTCTTTACCGTACTTCTCTTTCAGTTTTTCAAACCAGGCGATGGTATATTCCGTAAGGTGTTTAAGATGGTTCTTAACAACCTTTATTTCGGCTTCTAAAGCTTTGATCTGCTCATCCGTTTTCTTTACATCGAAACGGGTGATGCTGCTCATCGGCTTGTCTATCAGCTTCTTATAATCCTCGGGCAATATGGCACGATAGAACTGCGGGAAGAATGGCTCGAACAACCTGTTCAACACCACCAGTACGCCTTCAAAATCCGACGATTGCTCGTAGTCGGGGTGTTTGTACATCCCTTCCTGGATAAAGATCTTCAGCAGTGAACTGAAGAAGATCTTCTCCATCAATTCTTTCAGCTTTATCTCCAGTTCCTGCTTCAACAATTCTTTGGTGAAGAAGGTGCTTTCGCTCAGCATATCGTTCACGCTCATAAAGCGCGGCTTATCATCCTGTATAACACAGGTATTTGGCGATATGGATACCTCGCAATCCGTAAAAGCGTAAAGCGCGTCGATGGTAACATCGGGCGAAATGCCCGGTGCCAGGTGGATCACGATCTCTACATCCTGCGCGGTGTTATCTTCAATCTTTTTTATCTTGATCTTACCCTTATCATTGGCAGATATCACACTATCTATCAAACCACCGGTGGTGGTAGTAAAAGGTATCTCTGTGATGGTAAGCGTTTTCTTATCCTTCTCTAAAATTTTAGCACGTACCCTTACCCTGCCGCCACGCTGCCCCTCATTATAAGCGGAGGCATCCGCCATCCCTCCTGTAGGGAAATCGGGCAATAAATTTGGCCTGTTTCCACTTAATACAGCTATCGAGGCATCTATCAGTTCAATAAAATTGTGCGGTAATATCTTGGTAGCCAAACCTACGGCAATACCCTCGGCTCCCTGCGCCAGCAACAACGGAAATTTCACCGGTAGCGTTATCGGTTCGCGGTTACGGCCATCATAGCTGGCCTGCCATACGGTGGTATCCGGGTTAAAAACAACATCAAGCGCAAATTTTGACAAGCGCGCCTCGATGTAACGGGGGGCGGCTGCTGAGTCGCCGGTTATGGGGTCGCCCCAGTTACCCTGGCAATCTATCAGCAGGTTTTTTTGCCCTATCTGTACCATGGCATCGCCAATAGAAGCATCCCCATGCGGGTGATATTTCATGGTGTTACCAATAACGTTGGCGGCCTTGTTAAAACGCCCGTCGTCCATCTCTTTAAGCGAGTGCAGGATACGGCGCTGCACGGGTTTTAACCCATCATTTATATGCGGAACGGCACGGTCAAGTATTACATAGGATGCATAATCCAGGAACCAGTTTTCGTACAGCCCGTCGAGTGAAGTGACTTTATGAAGTTTATTGTCTTCGTTATTTTCAGGAATATCAGGATTGTTCAGATCGTCGCTCATTCTGTAGCTAAAAAATAATTATGGATGGGTAAAGATAAGATAATGCTAAGAAATGCGGATGCGCTGAAAGGTGGTTTTTAGCTATAAATGCAGCCTTTTTACTAACATTTACACAGTAATGCACCTTTAATGTTTAGCTTAAACCAAATGGCTTGCAGATTGATATGTAATCAACAGAATTGAATTATCAAATCAGGCCCGGCGCCCACACAGTTTCGGTTTATTGCTCCCTTAGTTTCTTCTGCTCGCGCAGCATAGCGCCATAATCCATTCGGCGCATGGCGGCATTAATTGTTTTAGCTATGCGGTTAGCCCGGGTTTCGGCTGTTTTGGCATCGGTTATCCATTTAATAAAATACCCCCGGTGCGATTTGGAAAGGCTTTCGAAATATTCCAGTGCTTCGGGCTCGCCAAATTCAAAGCATTCCTGCAAATCCTCCGGCACCTCTATTTTAAAATCTTTATCATGTTCTAAGCGCACACGCAGCATGGCTCCGCTGCTTTTATGAAGCGCCTTTCTTATTTCTGCCCGTAAGGCCAGCATAAAATTGCCCTCACCAACCGGCATCATAGACATGCCGGCAACCGGAAATTCATCCAGCCGGCCTTTTACCCTTAATGACCTTTTGTTACCCGACAATATTTGTTGCGCTATATCAAAAGGTATAAGAATATAAGTCCAACCGCTTTTATCGCCATGCTCATTGTGGTGATGAATAATTGTGGTAAAATCAACCATACCCAAATATATGGCATTGGGTGGCAAATGTTAAATGTTTGTTAAAAGGTGTTATTTAACACTTCAGGCTGTAACTATTCGGCGCCTGACTGCATCTTATAGATATAAAAACTAACTGATCGGTTTACAACACGCACACAAATTAATTACAACTTTAATTTACAACATTATGAAAACCTTAAAATCAGTAACCATTGCCTTAGCCCTTTTCGCCGCATGTAGTTTTGCAAAAGCTAATGATGTACCACCGGCAAATTTAACAAAAGCCCACGCCATTAATACTTATATCGATGCCATGACACATGGCAAATTAGGTGATTTTAAACAAGTGATTGACCCATCGGCAACGTTTAGCATTCAACGCGGCGACGATGTTTTGAGCTTTACAAAAGACCAGATAATTGATGACCTTAAAGGCAAGGAAAACATTGAACAAGAATGCACCACCACCAACCAGGTTGTTGACGAAAGCAGCAATAAGGTAGTTGTGAAAGTGGATATGGCTTTTAACAACTTTACCCGCACCAACTATGTAACCATAGCCAACACCGGTAAAGGCTGGAAAATCACCAATGTTAACAGTGTATTTAAATAGTTAAATTTTAGTGTTTGAGTGTGATTGGCCTTCCGGTATATTGGAGGGCCTTTCTTATTTTAAGTAATATCGAATATTCTTTCACGACCGAATTTTCGCGTACAATTGTTAACGATTTAAAATCTAAAAAAATACTTTAATCGGAAACCTATTCATCTACCAGGTTGTCGATAAATCCTTTGAAAGACTCTGAGATCAATGTAACATACTCTTCTATCCAGCCAGGATCATAATGATGCATGTCAAAAAAGAAAACCTGGTTAAAAAATTGAGGTAAGATTGAAATACAGAAGTAGTCGCCCCCATCATCTACAGCAAATGGCAAAAAACCTTGTGGCAATATTTGTTCTGTTATAAAAAGGTTTTCATAAGCCGTTTCAAATCGACTAAAGCCATCATATTTAATAGAAAAAAAATGATTAATTCTCGTCTTAGCCCCATCATCTGGCCATAAGAAAAAACTTTTTACAGGATACCCCCCATTATACTTAAGGTAGTGTTCTTTGAATTCGTTTGTAAACGAGATACCCAGCTGCTCTTCGGCTTCCTTTAAATCAGTTTCCTCTAATTTTTTACTTACCTCTAAGAATTCCACGCACTATTTTTGTATTAAATCGCTTTGTTATCTCGTATAGATATACCGTTTCCCGAACGAAGTATAGTGTTGATATTACTTCACAAACGGCTGCAATGCTGCCTGCCACTTATCATATCCCTTACTGTTAAGGTGCAGCATGTCACTTTTAAACAGCGTGGTATCTGACTGATGTGTACCGAGAATAAATAATGCCTTCGATACATCTACATAGTGGGTACCCTTCCTTGCCTTGATAAAATCCAGGATCAGGGTGTTGGCCTTTTTAAATTCCGGGAAATATTTTTCCCTGCTCGGGCTTAGTTTTATAGCCATAAAATAAATCTCGGCCTTAGGCAGGTTTTGCCTGATCATGGCCCACAGCTTATAAAACTCACGGGCGGTAAATTCGCCGGTTTTACCTGCGGCGATATCGTTATCACCTGCATAAATAAATATTTTACGCGGATGGTAAGGGTACATAATGTATGGTGTAAAATAATCAACCAATTGCTCTAAGGTACAACCGCCAACCCCGCGCCTGATGATGGGTTTATCACTGAAACGTTGCTCCAGATCTGTCCACATACGAATGGATGAACTACCAATGAACAGTATGCCGTTTTTTGCAGGCATGCTGATGCTATCCTGGTGTTTAAAATCGCGGATCTCGTTATCAAACGGGAAGCCTTGCTGCGCACGGGCGGTTATACCTGCCGTTGCTAAAACAAAAAATAATAGCAGTTTTAATTTCATAGTGGCAATTGTACTAAACGTTCTTCAGAAAACATAAAGGGCATTAAACTTTGTATACCGTTAATTTCCCAAACGGGCCCGTTAATGCAATATAACAACATGCGTAAGGGCCTATTTTGCATTTTTTCGCACTCGGCCATCACCTGCAGGCAGGCACCGCATGATGTTACGGGTTTTAATAAATCAAAATCATCTGTATGGGCGGTTACGGCCATATTCACGATCGGGTCATCCAGGTGATTTGCGCCCCAGTTGAACAAGACCACGCGTTCGGCACAAAGGCCAGATGGGTAAGCCACGTTTTCCTGGTTACTGCCATAGAGTATCTTACCACTCTGCAATTGTAAAGCTACCCCTACCCTGAATTTTGAATATGGCGAATGTGAAGTGGCCAAAGCTTTAACCGCTTCTGCGCAAAGGTTTTTATCTGCCGTGTTTAATTCTTCTAAGCTGTCGTATTCTTTAAAAGCTATTTTTATTTCGTGTTCTGTCATTTTGTTTCACTTACCCTATCCAACACAATAGGGTGTTTTAAGTTTCTAAATAAAAAATCCCCCAACCTAAAAAAGATTGGGGGATACAATATAAGGGTTATTTCTTTAAATATCAACAACCTGTAAAAGAGACGCGAAGTATCGCGTCTCTACAAAAATTAATTTACACCGCTACCGGCAATTCTACCTCATCTAAATTTTCCGCTATCAGCGGGTTTACGCTTTCATCGTCTTTCTCTACGCGCAGGTTATTTACAATATGCTGCTGGCGGGTTGGGGTGTTCTTACCCATAAAATACTCCAGCAGGGCTTTAATGTTTGCATCTTTCAGGAACACAGGATCAAGCCTGATATCCTTACCGATGAACAAACCAAACTCATCAGGCGAGATCTCGCCCAAGCCTTTAAAGCGCGTTATCTCGGGCTTAACACCCAGGCTGGCTATGGCGTTACGGCGTTCTTCATCACTGTAGCAATAAATAGTTTGTTTCTTGTTCCTCACCCTGAACAATGGCGTTTGCAGGATTGATACGTGACCGGCTTTTACCAGATCAGGGAAAAATTGCAGGAAGAAGGTCATCAACAGCAAGCGGATGTGCATACCATCCACATCGGCATCGGTAGCTATTACAATATTGTTATAACGCAGGCCGTCAATACCGTCTTCAATGTTCAGCGCGTGCTGCAGCAGGTTAAATTCCTCGTTCTCGTAAACTACTTTTTTGGTTAGCCCGAAACAGTTTAGCGGCTTACCCTTTAAACTGAATACCGCCTGGGTTTGCACATCGCGAGATTTGGTGATCGATCCACTGGCCGAGTCACCCTCGGTGATGAACAGGGTGGTTTCCTGCTTGCGTTCGTGGTTATCATCAAAATGCAGCTTGCAATCGCGTAGCTTACGGTTGTGTAATGATGCTTTTTTGGCGCGGTCATTCGCCAGTTTTTTAATACCGGCAATATCTTTGCGCTCGCGCTCAGATTGCAGGATACGTTTCAGCAATGCATCGGCAGCAGCCGGGTTTTTATGCAGGTAGTTATCCAGCTCCTTTTTCAGGAAATCGTTGATAAACCCACGTACCGATGGCCCCTCAGGCCCAATATTTTGCGAACCCAGCTTAGTTTTTGTTTGCGATTCGAAAACCGGTTCCTGTACTTTTATAGCGATTGCCGCGACAATAGAAGCCCGGATATCCGCAGCATCAAATTCTTTTTTATAAAACTCGCGGATGGTTTTAACAACCGCCTCGCGGAAGGCTGCCTGGTGCGTACCGCCCTGAGTTGTATGCTGCCCGTTTACAAACGAGTAATATTCCTCACCGTACGATTGCCCGTGCGTCATGGCTATTTCTATATCCTCGCCTTTTAAGTGGATGATAGGATAACGCAGATTTTCTGCATCGGCGTTGCGTACCAGCAGGTCATACAAGCCCCGCTCCGAAAGATATTTTTGTCCGTTAAAGTTCAGCGTTAAACCGGCATTCAGGAACACGTAGTTCCAGATCATATTTTCTACAAACTCCGGGATAAAGCGGTAGTGGCGGAAGATGGTATCGTCGGGCACAAAGTTAATAGCTGTACCGTTGCGTTGCGATGTTTCCTTTTCAGGCTCATCCCGTATCAATTCTCCTTTTGCAAACTCGGCGATCTTAGTACGGCCGTCGCGGTATGATTGTACCGTGAACGAGTTTGATAAAGCGTTAACTGCCTTTGTACCCACACCATTCAAACCAACCGATTTTTGGAAAGCCTTACTATCGTACTTACCGCCTGTGTTTATTTTTGATACACAATCAATCACTTTACCTAAAGGGATACCGCGGCCATAATCGCGAACAGAAACTTTATGATCGCTCATGTTCACTTCTATGGTTTTACCCGATCCCATCACAAACTCATCTATAGAGTTATCCACAATCTCTTTAAGCAACACGTATACGCCATCGTCATAAGCAGAGCCATCGCCCAGCTTACCAATGTACATACCCGGCCTTAAGCGGATGTGCTCTTTCCAGTCGAGCGACCGGATACTATCATCATCATAATTTACTGTTTCTGCCATGTTCAGATCAAATGTTTTGGGGTAGAGATTTTGCCCGTATGCAAAAATAAATTTATGCCACTTAAATTAACATTTAAATGTGCCAACTTATTAACATTTGCGGGCCTTATGGTTTAAACTTTATGCAGTTGCTGGCCCTGTCAATGTTCTTGAAAAACTCGGGGCCTTTTTCATTGGCAAAACAAACCGCCAGGATGGTACCGATATGGTCTTTTTGCAGGGTTATCAGCAATGCGTATTTATAACCCTTGGTAACGGCTTCATCCTGCAGATTTAACAGGTATGATTTGCCGGCATCAGCGTTGTAACGCGCCAAATATTTGGGCGGGATAGTGCGTTGTAAAAAATTATTATCGCCCGCAAAGGTGAGGGCATGGGCGGTGCCCATCCCAAGGTACAACGAGTCGGGGTTGGCCTGGGCTTTACTTTTATCTCCGATAGATTTTTGATAGCCGGCGTAATTCTCTTTCTGCGATTTTACCTGGAACCAGATCTCGAATTCCTTACCGGGCATTTCCATGGCATAATCAAAAGAAAGGTCTTCGTTATCGGGTGCCTTTATCTCTTTAAAACCTTTAGGGAAAATGAAATTTACGTTTGCCGCAGCGGTTAACTGCTGAAAGTTTTTTAGTTGGGGGCTAATATATACAGGTTTAGCGGCTTGTTTTATAGCCACAACCTTTTTAGTTTTATAAGGACGCCTCTGCGCCTCTACCATAAGTACAGGTGCAACACAAAACAGCAATATACCCGTAAGTAATATTTGTTTAAGTTGCTTCAAAACACGTCGGGTTTTAATTAGGTAACACAAAATCAATGAACGAATTTAAATGATTTGAAACGTTAAATAAAATTAATTTATATATAAATTTAAAAAATAAACATTTAGATAATTACATCATATACAACACATTGCCTTTCACCTGGAATTTTAATCTTTTTAAAATAATTTAAAAAGTATTTTGTTTTTTAGATTTAACTTTATTAAGTTTGCATCAATGATGAAAAACAGGTCATTAAAATATGTATACTTTCTATCCTCATTAAGTGGGTTAAAATTTATAGTTAATTGGTTGTAAATCCTCACTTCGGTGAGGATTTTTTTTGTACCAGCTTTTTTAAACTGACCGAATTAAATAACACTATATAAACCTGATTATGGCAAGATTAAATTTATTAGAAGAAACGCGTTATGAGAAACTGCCGGTTACGGTATATGCCGACCAGCAGACAGCATCGCTGGCAGTAGCCGGGCGGATAGCGGCACTCATCCGTACCAAACAAGCAGCCGGCGAACCCACAGTATTAGGCCTGGCAACAGGCGTTACCCCGATACAGGTTTACGCAGAATTGATCCGCTTACATAAAGAAGAAGGCTTATCATTTAAAGGTGTGATCACCTTTAACCTGGACGAATATTACCCCATGAAACCGGATGCAGCGCAAAGCTACGTTACTTTCATGAACGAAAACCTCTTCGATCATATAGACATCGATAAAAGCCTGGTTCATATCCCCGACGGCACCTTGCCGCAGGATGAAGTAGCCGCTTTTTGCTTAGAATACGAAAAGCAGATTGAAGAGCTTGGCGGATTGGACCTTCAAATATTAGGGATCGGCCGTACCGGTCACATCGGGTTTAACGAGCCGGGCTCGGCACCAAACTCGGGCACACGTTTAGTTACCCTTGACGACCTTACCCGAAACGATGCCTCGCGCGATTTTGGCGGTAAGCAAAACGTACCAACCAAAGCCATCACCATGGGTGTAGGTACTATTTTTAAGGCCCGCGAAATTATCCTGATGGCATGGAGCGCCAAAAAAGCACCGATTGTTCGTAAAGCGGTAGAGGGCGAGATCTCGGGCGAAGTGCCGGCTACCTTCCTGCAATTATCAGACAATGTAGAATTTGTACTGGATAAAGACGCGGCATCCGGCTTAACCCGCTTTGATACCCCCTGGCTGGTATCTGATTGCGTATGGGACAACAGCCTGAAAAAGAAAGCCGTGATCTGGCTATCCACTGCGGTGGGTAAACCTATTCTGAAACTAACAGAAGAGGATTACAACAACCATGGCATGGCGCAGCTCGCGGTGGAGCAGGGGCCGGTATACCAGATAAACATTGATATATTTAACCAGGTGCAGCATACCATAACCGGTTGGCCGGGTGGTAAACCGGGAGCTGATGACAGTCAGCGCCCCGAACGTGCCGAACCTGCACGCAAACGTTCTATCATATTCTCCCCACATCCCGATGATGATGTGATCTCGATGGGTGGTACATTCATTCGCCTTGTTGACCAGGGGCATGATGTACACGTGGCTTACCAAACATCAGGCAATACCGCTGTATGGGATGATGATGTTTTACGCTATATGGAATTCGCTATCGACTTTAAACAAAGCGTTGGCGAGGATACCGCAAAGCTACAGGGGATATATGACGACATGCGCAAGTTCATTGATCAAAAACTCCCTAACCAGGTAGATACCCCAGAGATTCGTGATGTAAAAGGTTTCATCCGCAAAACCGAAGCAATTTCGGGAGCGCGATTTGCGGGACTACCGGACAGTAATATCCATTTCCAGGCGCTGCCATTTTACGAAACAGGCAAAACCAAAAAGAACTCCGTTGGCGAAGAGGATGTACGTTTAACAATGGAGCTTTTACAAAAAGTAAAACCCCAGCAGGTATTTACCGCAGGTGATTTTGCCGACCCGCACGGCACACACGTGGTTTGTTTTAACATTGTAATAGAGGCCTTACGCCGATTGCGTAAAACCGAAGCATGGGTAAATGATTGCTGGGTTTGGATGTACCGCGGTGCATGGCAGGAATTCCCAACCTACGAAATTGAAATGGCTGTGCCTTTATCGCCAGCCGAAGTGTTACGTAAACGCAACGCTATATTTAAACACCAGTCGCAAAAAGACAGACCTGTTTTCCCGGGTGATGATGCACGCGAATTTTGGGTGCGCGCCGAAGACCGCAACCGTGAAACCGCGCAGAGTTACGACAAATTAGGCATGGCCGAATACGCAGCCATGGAGGCTTTTGTAAGGTATCATTATTAATAACCCTATATCTACCATAAAAAAGGGAACGCAAATGCGTTCCCTTTTTTATTTAACGTATGTAGAGACACAGTACTTTGCGCCGCTACATACTATTTATTTCTTTACCGCATCATTAGCTTGCTGTGCAGCTTCTAAATGGTGTTTCAAAATAGGGACATGTTTTGCAGCAAATGCCTTTAATTCGGCATCTTTTCCTTTATCAGCCTCTTTCTGAAACTCTTCTACATCCTCTTTATGGTCTTTCACCATATAATCGGTATAGGCTTTATCAAATTCAGTTTTACCCAATTTAGCCATGTCATCATAGTCTTTTTGGGTTTTATTATCTAAAATGGCAGGCAAGGTAATAGTTTTAGCACCCGCAATAGCCATCAGTTCCTTATTAGCTTTTGAATGATCTTCAACCATCATTTTGGCAAACTCAAGTACCTTTGGCGATACACTTTTACTTTGCGCCAGCTTACCTAACTGTACTTCAAGCAAACCACCGTTGGCTGCTGCCACCGCGAATTTGGTGTCGTCAAATACCGCGGTAGAATCTTCCGCTTTTAACTGCTTTTTGTTACTGTCAATGGCCGCATCGGTACTGTTACTGTTGTAACTTGCTGTGCTATCAGTATCAGCATTACCCTTGCTTCCGTTACCGCTACACGATGCTAAAGCCGTGATTGCTATAACTGATAAAAATTTTAATACGTTTTTCATGGCGTTGATTTAATTATATATTAAATAATTAACCAACAATTATGCCACGCTATTTTATCTTCCCATTCACCAAAGCAATTATCTCAGCTTCGGCAGCTACTGTTTTCTGCTCTATTTCTCCCCCTCTTTTCAATATATCATCCACAAAAACCTTATCCTTATAGCCCGAAGCGTTGATCTTCACATTCATAAAAGCGCCCATCACGGCCGACCGTGCACAAAGCGCGGCCACACCCGCATCCGTTACCGAATTGGGGTTTCCCTGCTCTACCATCGCGCGTATCAGTGTTAAACTATCGTAAGAAGTTTGCATCACTTTAAACGGGATCTCAATAGCGTATTTGGTTGCATCCTGTATAGCCTGGTCGCGTGCTGCTTTTTCTGCATCACTGCCTTTTGGCAGGCTAAAAGCTTCCATAATTTTATTAAAGGCGGTAGTGTCCAGATCAACCAGGCGCAGTAATTCATCCTTATAATTTTGCCCTTGTTCGGCCCAATTGCCAAACTCTTCCCAGCGGCTATCACATCCTTTTTTGTGCGACGACAAGTTAGCCACCATCGTTGCCAGAGAAGCCCCCAAAGCGCCCATATAGGCCGATATAGACCCGCCGCCCGGTGCAGGGCTTTCGCTTGCGGTTTCGTCGGCAAAGTCGGTTAAGCTCATGCTCACCAGTTTGCTTGCAGCGGTATCTTTCAGTAAATACTCAATAATACGTTCGTCCGGGTTAAACGGACCAAGCTCATCCAAGCCCATGGATTTGATGGCAATCTTGATCAGTTCTTTTTCACTCACCCCTGTTGAGCGCTGTTGTTTCCGCAGAAAGTATTTACCTGCATCCAACATGGCTTTCAGCGGGATCAGGCCAACCAACTCGCTACCCGTAACACGGATACCTCGTTCAGCCGCTTTTTTACAAACTTCATCAAAAGCGATGTGGATTGGGGTTACCTCGATATTGGTGAGGTTCATAGAGATCTGCGCAATACCATACTCCTCAATGTACCAGCCTATAGCCTTTACACTTTTCAACGTGCCGGGGATAGATTTCGGCTTGCCATTCTCGTCGGTTATAATTTTACCGGTTACCGGGTCGCCTTCGCGCATTACACGGCCTGCCTCGCGCACATCAAAAGCAATGGCATTTGCCCTGCGGGTTGATGTAGTGTTTAGATTGATATTATAGGCGATCAGGAAATCGCGCGCGCCAATCACTGTAGCGCCGCGTTTAGCGTCCATTTCCGCCGGACCAAAATCAGGTTTCCATTTCGGTTCTTTTATTTTTTTGAAAAAACCTTCGTACTCGCCTGCCCTAATTACCGACAGGTTATCCCGGGTTTTATCTGCCTGTGCATGCTGGTACAAATAAGCCGGAATGCCCAATTCCTCGCCAACACGCCTGGCCAGTTGTTTAGCGTATTTGGCGGTTTCTTCCATGCTGATATTGGCGATCGGTATCAGCGGACAAACATCAGTAGCGCCCATCCTCGGGTGCTCGCCTTTGTGCTTGCTCATGTCTATCAGTTCTCCTGCTTTTTTTATCGCCAGGAAGGCCGCTTGTATCACCTGCTTTGGCTCACCCACAAAAGTCACCACAGTTCGGTTGGTGGCCTTACCAGGATCAACGTTAAGCAGGCGTACCCCTTCTACAGATTCAACCTCGTCGGTTATTTGTTTAATGATAGCCAGGTTTACACCTTCGCTAAAGTTTGGCACGCATTCAATTAGTTGGTTCATTGGTTTATTAGTTCAATGGTTCATTAGTCTTTTTCTATTCCCTCCCTTGGGAGGGGTGTGTTGGGCGTTGTGGTGGCAGGGAGGGGTTATACGTAGCAAAGTTTACTAACCCCTCCCTACACCCTCCCGTTGGGAGGGAATCGCACTATCCTACGCCTTATCTCCGCCAGTCCATACCTGTACCGGCTTTAATTTTCCCTGGTAATATAATATTTCGCGGTAATCGGCACATGGGTAGGCCTGCATATCGGCAGTCATACCCGGTGCTAATATACCACCTTCCATTTTTAAAGCTGATGCCGCGCGATAGGTCAGCCCCGCGAAGACTTCGGCAGCCGATAACTTTTCAGATGCGCTCATTACGGCGGCTTGCATCAGCAGGTCGCCCATTGGGGCCGATCCGGGGTTCCAGTCGCTGGCAATGGCCAGGCAGGCGCCCGCGTTTAATAATTTACGTGCCGGGGCGTATGGCATACCCAACCCCATCGACGCCCCGGGCAACGTAACAGCAACTATATTTGAGTCAGCTAATAGTTCAATTTCATGCTCACCGCTGGCTTCCAAATGGTCGGCAGATACGGCCCCAACCTGCACAGCAACAGCGCTGCCACCGGCAGTAAACTGGTCGGCATGTACGGCAATATCAAAGCCCATTTGTTTGGCTTTGTTTAAATAAACAAGCGCGTTTTCTACATTGATGGCGCTTTGCTCAATAAATATATCTACGCGGTTAGCAAGGCCTTCCTGTTTAATAACAGGAAGCAATTCGTTCAACACATGCTGCAAATACTCTTCCTGCGACCCTGTAAAATCCTTCGGCACCATGTGCGCAGCAAGGCAGGTAGGTACCAGTTTGGCTTTAGTTTGTGCCGATGCTGTTTTAATAGCACGTAATTGTTTTAACTCTTCCTGCAAACTCAGCCCGTAGCCACTTTTTACTTCAATAGTGGTTACTCCTTCGGCAAGATGGCGGTTGGCACGTTGCACGAGTGTTTTCACAAGCATTGCTTCATCAACCGCACGGGTTTGGGTTACGGTATCCCATATACCTCCGCCTGCTTTAGCAATTTCCAAATAGGTTTTACCGGCAATGCGCATGGCATAATCTTTAGCCCTGTTACCACTGAAACAGATATGCGTATGGCAATCTATAAAGCCGGGCAGTAGCACTTGCGGACTTTGTACTTCTTCAATTTGAATAGATGGGTTAGCTTTACGTAATTCGTCAAAACTGCCAATTGCAATAATAAGTCGGTTCTCAACCAGCACACCGCCGTTGGCAATTAGGTGCAATTGCTCATCCTTCAAAGCGCCTTTTAAGGGCAGCCCAGTTAAGGGAAGTATTTGGGTAAACGGACCTATTAGTTTTTTCATTTTTACTTTAACAAGTTTGTCATTTCGAACGAGGTACGAGGAGAAATCTTGTTCATCGTACCAAGTTCGCCACCTATCATTTGAACAAGATTTCTCACTATCGTTCGAAATGACAGGTGTATTTTTTAGCTTTACCTGCGGCCCGGGCTTTACGCTTATACTGCGCAGGCCTTAACCACTGGCCGGTATCCGTTGCAATCCCTAACGCGACTTTCTCCACGCGTCATTGCGAGGCACAAAGCAATCTCCTGCCATGCATATGCGGCTTTGCATAGTCGCCTGTCTATCGTGAGATTGCTTCGCACCTCGCAATGACGGGTTATTTAGCAAGCCTCTTCAACTACTCACCAATCAACCATTCTCTACTTACCAACCAACTACCACACCTTCAACCCAAACCTATCGGCCCAATCCTGTGCTTTACCATACCCGGCATCCGCATGGCGGAAGATCCCCATCGCAGGGTCATTATGCAGTACACGTTTCAGGCAGGTTGCAGCGCGTTCGCTGCCATCGGCAACTACTACCATACCGGCATGTTGCGAGTAACCCATGCCTACCCCACCGCCATGGTGAAAGGATACCCATGTTGCACCTCCCGATGTATTAGCCATCAGGTTGAGCAATGGCCAGTCTGACACCGCGTCCGAGCCATCTTTCATCGATTCCGTCTCGCGGTTTGGTGATGCTACCGAACCGCAATCCAGATGGTCGCGGCCGATAACGATAGGCGCTTTTACTTTGCCGCTTGCTACCAGTTCGTTAAAAATCAACCCGGCCTTTTCACGTTCGCCCATACCCAGCCAGCAAATACGCGCAGGCAGGCCCTGGAAAGCGATCTGCTTTTGTGCTTTCTCCAGCCAGTTGATCAATGGCTTATTTTCGGGGAAGGCTTCCATTAGTGCACGGTCGGTTGTGTAAATATCTTCAGGGTCGCCGGATAGGGCTACCCACCTAAACGGCCCTTTACCCTCACAAAACAACGGACGGATAAACGCCGGGGTAAAGCCAGGGAAATCGTAAGCATTTTGCTCACCGCCTTGTTTAGCAAATTCGCGCAGGTTGTTACCGTAATCAAACGTAACCGAGCCGCGTTTCTGCAATTCCAGCATAAAGCCCACATGGCGTGCCATACTTGCTAACGACAAGCGTTTGTATTCTTCCGCATCCGCTTTGCGCAGATCTGCTGCTTCTTTTAAAGTTAACCCGTTAGGGATATATCCATTCAAGGGGTCGTGTGCCGATGTTTGGTCGGTCACCATATCCGGAACAATTCCGTCGGCTATCAATCGTTCCAGCATATCACCAGCATCGCTAACCAAGCCTACCGATAAAGTTTCGCCTTTAGCCATGGCATCCTGTACCCAGCTAATCGCTTCCTGATATGAATGGGTTAACCTGTCGATGTATTTACTATCAATTCGTTTTTGGATGCGGGTAACATTCACATCGGCACCTAAAAATACAGCGCCCGCCATGGTTGCAGCCAGTGGCTGTGCGCCACCCATGCCGCCGATGCCGGCGCTAACAATGAGTTTGCCCATCAAATCATTATTAAAATGCTGGCGGCCTGCTTCTACAAAGGTTTCATATGTGCCTTGCAAAATACCCTGTGTGCCTATATAGATCCAACTGCCGGCGGTCATTTGGCCGTACATCATCAGGCCATCGGCACGTAGCTTATTAAAATGCTCCCAGGTTGCCCATGCAGGAACCAGGTTGCTGTTGGCTATTAAAACCCTCGGCGCTTGCGGGTGACTGCGGATAATACCCACCGGTTTACCCGATTGTACCAATAACGAATGGTCGTCGTCGAGCTCCAGCAAAAGCTCAATGATCTTCCTTAACGATTCCGGGTTACGGGCTGCCTGGCCAATGCCGCCGTATACCACCAATTCGTCGGGGTTTTCGGCAACCTGCCCGTTAAGGTTATTCAGCAACATGCGCAATGGCGCCTCCGTTTGCCAGCTTTTGGCGTGCAGTTTGTTGCCAACCGGGGCGTAATACACCGGGTGGTTGGCGTATGTTTTAATAAATTCCGAATTCGTCATCGTCGTTTATGTTGATGTTATGTTTTTGGGCAGTTTCGTTGGCTATAGATTGAAATTGACCGCTAATAATTAATTGATGCAGGGCGTTGATATCATCTGCGAAGATCCTGTCCTCTTTGATGAAGGGCACATGCTGCCTCACCAGCTGGTGCAGGTTTTCTATAACCGGGGTGCTTTGTAACGGCCTGCGAAACTCCATAGCCTGCGATGCGTAAAGCAATTCAATGGCCTGGATATATTCCAAATTATCCAGCACCATGTGCAGCTTGCGCCCGCTGATGGATCCCATGGAAACGTGGTCTTCCTGCCCAAGCGAGGTTGGCACACTATCGGCGCTCGCCGGGAAACAGAAGGTTTTATTTTCGGTAACCAACGCGGCTGTGGTGTATTGCGGTATCATTAAACCCGAGTTTAAACCGGCGTGTTCTGTGAGTAATTTTGGCAAGCCGTAACGGCCTTCGCTCATCAGGTAACAGCGGCGGTCGGCAATATTGCCCAACTCGGCTGCGGCAACGGTGGCGTAATCTAAAGGCAAAGCCAATGGCTGCCCGTGAAAGTTACCACCGCTTATGGTATCATTGGCATTAAAAATTACCGGGTTATCGGTAACCGAGTTTAATTCAATCTCGGTCAGTTCTTTTAAATGCAGCCAGGCGTTCCGCGATGCGCCATGCACCTGCGGCATACAACGCAGCGAGTATGGATCTTGTACCCTGTCGCAATCCACATGAGCATTACCAATAGCCGAACCGTGCAGTAAGGCAGCTAACCGCTTCGCTACAAGCTTTGTGCCCTTATATGGGCGAATGGCATGCAGCCTTGCGTCAAACGGGCGTGCTGAGCCCATAAGCCCCTCCAGCGACATGGCACCGATCAGGTCGGCGGTATTCAGTAAATTATTTAAACGCTCAACCGCTTTTATGGCGAAGGCCAGTATAAACTGGGTGCCGTTAATTAAGGCAAGCCCTTCTTTTGGGCCTAACACCAATGGCTGTAAATTATGTTTTCTCAGGATATCGCCTGCGGGATGCTTTTCATCACCAACATTCACATATCCCAAACCAATTAAGGGTAGGAACAAATGTGATAGCGGTGCCAGATCGCCCGACGCGCCAACCGAGCCTTTCTCGGGCACAACCGGGATCACATTGTTATCAATATGCCAGATGATGCGCTCTAAAGTTGCGGGGGCTATACCTGAATAACCTTGCGCCAACGCCTGTACCTTGGTAATCAGCATCAGCTTGGGAATTTCCTGCGGGATAGGTTTACCTACGCCCACGCTATGGCTTTTTAAGATATTGCATTGCAGCAGGCTGGTATCCTCTTCAGAGATACGGGTATCGCAAAGCGGACCAAACCCTGTATTGATACCGTAAACAGGCAGGTGAGTATGCACAATTTTCTCCACCTCTTTCCATGAGGCATGGATGTGTGCGGCAGCGTCTTCATCAATAACGCCCTGCACTTTATCGGCAGCTATGTCCAGGCAAATGCCAATAGTAAGGTGCTCGGTACCGTAATTAAACTTTTTCATTGCGTATCGGCTTTAATTTATCGCTTACCTTACCGGCAAGGTTATAGTTACGGAACGTATTCTCCATTGCGGATATGGCAGGCAGTATCTCTTTGATCGCCTCGTCGCTTTCAGCAAGTTCAGTCATTGTTGTGCTTATGGCATCCCAAATAGGTAATATTTGTGTTAACAAGTCGCGGCCTTTATCGGTAAATTTAACCAGCTGCCTGCGGCCATCATCGGCACAAACGGTGGTTTCTACCAGGTTACGGTTCTTTAAGTTGGTTATCAACTGGCTTGCCGCCGGGTGCGACACTTCGGTTTGTTCGCTCAGCTCTTTAATGGAAAGCGAATCGTTTTTTGACAACAGGTAAAACACCGGGAACCAGCTGGCATCAAACTCAATGCCCTCATTCTGGTAAATGCGGTTTATTTCGGCCAGGAAGGTTTCGCTCATGCGCCTAAGCCTGCTGCCGAAAACCAGGTATCCTAAACTTTGGTACAAATTCATGAATGCAATTTATATAAGTACTTATATAAATGCAAGTGTTTTTTATTAATAATTGATAATCAGGTTGAAACTTGCGGGTAATTTTACTCACCCGGTCATTGCTTCGCCCGACCACCCTCTCTTCGCTGCGCTGAAAGAGGGTTTTGATTTACAGTTTTATTATTTCCTCACCCTCTTTGCGAAGTAGAGAGGGTCGACCAGCGGAGCGTAGTCGGGGTGAGTAAAATAAACGCCACACGAACTACTTAATAGCATTTGTCTTAATTTGCTCTCAACTTGTCGCTATTACCCCCGCCGCGTACCAATCTGGCTGCCCATCTTTGTGTTATTAAAACTTACAATCATGAAAGAGCAATTTAAGATCACTGTTAACGCACCACGCAAAAAGGTTTGGGAAACCCTTTGGGGCGAAACAACTTATCCGAAATGGACAGCCCCTTTTTGTGAAGGATCTACCGTAACTACCGACTGGCAGGAAGGCAGCAAGGTTTTATTTGCCGATGGTAAAGACCGGGGTATGATATCTGTCATTGCACGGAATATCCCCTACGAACACATGTCATTTAAAATGCTGGGCGAACTTATTGATGGCGTTGAGGATTATACCAGCGAGAATGCCAAAAAAATTGCAGGTGCATTTGAAAATTACACTTTAACGCCCGATGGTGATAAAACCCTGCTAACAATTGATTTGACCGGATTAAACATGGACCAGGGTATTCAGGATTACTTTACGGCAACCTGGCCCAAAGCGCTGAAGGTTTTAAAAACTGTTGCCGAAGAATAGTATTGTATCAGGCTTTTTACGGTGTTATGGCTTGCAATTGCTCATTTAGGCTATTTTTGCCATATGAAAAAATTAGCATTACTATTACTTACAAGCCTGATATGCGGCATCGGCTTTGCCGCGGGGATAGATACCATAAAAAGGGACGGTTACACGCTGATCGTGTCTGGCAATGACGAGCATTTTGATGAGGGTATTAAACAGAAGCTCATCAGCACGTTTTTTACCGTGTACCCTAAAATTGTTAAGGAGTACAACAAAAAAAGCCTGAAGACGGTAAACTTTTTCATCGATACAGCTTACCATGGTGTTGCCGCTACCGATAACGGCCGCGTTGTTTTTAGCGTTGCTTACATGACCAAGCACCCTAACGATATTGATGTGGTTACCCACGAGGTAATGCACATTGCACAAGATTACGGCAGTTTTGACGGGCCAGGCTGGTTAACCGAAGGCATTGCCGATTACGTACGTAATGAGCATGGCGTAGCTAACCCCGCTGCCAACTGGAAACTGCCCGATTATAAGCCAACCCAAAACTATGATAACGCCTACCGCATTACCGCACGCTTCTTAGTTTGGGTAGAAACCAAGATTAAAAAGGGCACGGTTAAAAAACTCGACAGCCAAATGCGCGATCATACTTACACAGCCGACACATGGAAAAAGCTTACAGGTAAAACTGTGGATGAGTTGTGGAAGGATTATTCTGCTAACCCGGCGATATAATAAAAAACCGTCATTGCGAGAGCGTAGCGACGTGGCAATCTTCGATAGTCAAATCGACGACAAGCATGTCGAGGATTGCCACGCTACGCTCGCAATGACGCGCGGGGAGAATGTAAACAAGAAAGGCTTTCCAAATTGGAAAGCCTTTCTTGTTATATAGTGTCTTCGATAAACTCAGACTGACATTCCTGTCATGGTGAACCTGTCGAACCAATCAACCACCCAATGCTGCTGCACCACTTACAATCTCGGTAAGCTCGGTAGTGATGGCTGCCTGGCGTGCCTGGTTGTATGAAAGTTTTAGAGCTTTCAAAAGGTCACCTGCGTTTTCGGTTGCTTTATCCATCGCGGTCATACGTGCACCATGTTCAGATGCGTTCGAATCTAAAACGGCACGGTATAACTGTATCTTAATATTTTTAGGGATCAGTTGCTCTACAATCTCTTCCTGTGAAGGCTCTAATATGTAGTTAACCTGGTTTTCAATAACAGCATCTTTAGTTTTTACTGTTTCGGCTGGTTTAGCTTCTGGCAGTGGTACAGGCAACAATTGTTCAGCCACCTGGTATTGTACAGCCGCGTTACGGAAATGGTTATACACCAGTTCAACACGGTCGTAATCGCCATTGATAAAGCCCTGCATTATCGATTCAGTAATTTTTGAAGCGTTAATAAAGTTCAGATCAAGGTATAAGTCGTTATTGTTACCAATTACGTTAAACTTACGGCGCTGAAAAAACTCCTGGCTTTTTTTACCGATAGCAACGATAGATACATTGCCCGCTCTTAACTGCTCGCTGTATTTTTCGGCAATAAGGTTATTGGCAGTTTTAATAACGTTAGTATTAAAAGCACCCGCCAAACCACGGTTTGATGATACAACCACAACCAATACACGTACCGGCTGGCGCTGCTGAAGATATGGTGAAGCACCGTCCTCTAAACTTGCCGATAGGTTAGCCAACAGGTCTTTCAACTTATTAGCGTACGGGCGTAATTGTACAATAGCATTGGTTGCCCTTTTCAGCTTTGCTGCCGAAACCATTTTCATGGCTTTGGTGATCTGCTGTGTTGAGCTTACGGATGCTATCCTGTTTCTTACTTCTTTTAAATTAGCCATTCTTTATTTGAGTCTTAAGTCTGGAGCCTTTAGTCTTAAGTCAATATGTCTGACTTAGAACTAAAGACTTCCGACTTTGAACTTAATTAATATTTACCTGCCAGTTCTTTAGCCACTGTTTCCAGTACGCCTGTTAACTGGTCATCAAATTTACCTGCTTTAAGGGCTGCCAGCACTTCTGGGTGGCGTTGCTCTAACTGGTTGGTGTATTCTGTTTCAAACTCACGTATCTTGTTAACCGGCACGTTACGCATCAGGTTTTTAGTACCCAGGTAAATAATAGCTACCTGTTTTTCAACCGTTACCGGCGAGTACTGGCCTTGTTTAAGGATCTCTACGTTACGTGCGCCTTTGTCAATTACGTTTTTGGTTGATGCATCTAAATCCGAACCGAATTTAGAGAATGCCTCAAGTTCACGATATTGAGCCTGGTCAAGTTTAAGTGTACCGGCAACTTTCTTCATCGATTTGATCTGCGCGTTACCACCCACACGTGATACCGAGATACCTACGTTAATTGCGGGGCGGATACCGGCTAAGAACAAGTTCGACTCCAGGAAGATCTGACCGTCCGTGATCGAGATCACGTTGGTTGGGATATATGCTGATACGTCACCTGCCTGAGTTTCGATAATAGGCAATGCGGTTAATGAACCACCACCTTTAACGATGTGTTTGATAGACTCCGGCAAGTCGTTCATTTGCTGCGCGATGTTATCATTGCTGTTAACTTTAGCGGCACGCTCTAATAAACGGCTGTGCAGGTAAAACACGTCACCCGGGTAAGCCTCACGGCCCGGTGGGCGGCGTAATAATAATGATACCTCACGGTAAGCAACCGCCTGTTTAGAAAGATCATCATAAACGATCAATGCAGGGCGACCAGTATCGCGGAAGTATTCGCCGATTGCAGCACCTGCAAACGGAGAGAAGAATTGCATAGTAGCAGAATCCGCAGCACTTGCCGAAACAACTATTGAGTAAGGCATAGCACCGTTCTCTTCAAGCGTACGTACAATATTTGCAACGGTAGAGGCTTTTTGGCCACAAGCTACATATATACAATATACCGGGTTACCGGCATCGTAAAATTCTTTTTGGTTGATAATGGTATCGATACAAACGGCAGTTTTACCGGTTTGGCGGTCACCAATAACCAACTCACGCTGGCCACGGCCAATCGGGATCATCGCGTCGATAGCTTTGATACCTGTTTGTAATGGCTCGGTTACCGGCTGGCGATAGATAACACCCGGAGCTTTACGCTCTAAAGGCATTTCGTAAGTTTCGCCAAGTATCGGGCCTTTACCGTCAATTGGGTTACCTAAAGTATCTACAACACGGCCAAGCATGCCTTCGCCTACGTTGATAGATGCGATACGGTTGGTACGTTTTACATTGTCACCTTCCTTGATATCGTCAGACCTACCCAACAATACCACACCCACGTTATCTTCTTCAAGGTTCAGTACTATACCTTGTAAACCGTTATCAAATTCAACCAGCTCACCTGATTGTACTTTAGTTAGTCCGTAAACACGTGCAATACCGTCACCCACCTGGAGTACGGTACCCACTTCTTCTAATTCAGATTCTGACTTAAAGCCGGCCAATTGCTGACGCAAAATTGCTGATACTTCGTCTGGTCTTACCTCTACCATTTTTTGAATTTATTTTAGAGTTTTAATTTAATACTATTTGATTGCAACTTGTGCAAAATCCTTTTTCATTCGTTTTAAGCTATGGGCAATGCTGGTATCAACCTGCCTGTCACCTACAGTAAGTACAAAACCACCAATCAGTGATGGGTCAACTTTATCAGTAAGCTTAACAGTACCGCCGATTGCTTTCTGCACATCGTCAAGCATTTTCTTCTTGTTCTCGGCAGATAGCGGTGATGCTGTTACCACTTTAGCATTGGTAATATGGTTCTTAATATCATACAAGCCAATAAACTCATGCGCGGTAGTGTATAACACTTCTCCACGGCCTTTATTAACCATAATGTTTAAGAATGCCAGGGTTACCTTGCTTACTTTGTTACCAAAAATATCGGCAATAATGTGTATCTTTTTGCTATGTGATATAATAGGGTTGCCTAAAACAGCCTCAAGCTCTGAGCTACCTTTTACAGTATTCAGAAAAAGCTCCATATCTGTCTTAACCGCTTCAAGGGCTTTTTGCTCCTCGGCAAGGTCAATTAGTGCTTTCGCGTATCTTAATGCTACTGTTATTTCTGACATATTTTTTTGAGCTGTGAGATGTGAGATATTAGATTTGAGATAAAATTCTCAGCCCCATATCTAAAATCTCATTACTATAACTTAACTTCTTTAAGCAGGTCGGCAACTAATGCATCCTGTTTGCCCTGGTCTTCAAATTGCTTGCGCAATACTTTCTCAGCAATCTCTAATGATAAAGCTGCAACCTGGTTTTTAACATCAGCCATAGCAATTGCTTTTTGGTTGTGTATATCTATACGGGCAAGCTCAATCTGGCGGGCACCTTCTTTGTGTGCGGCATCTTTAGCATCAGCTATAATTTGGTCTTTAACCTTTTTAGCTTCCTGCAAAATGGCGTCACGCTCTAAACGTGCTTGTTTTATTAAAACTTCGTTCTCATTTGTTAAACGAGACATCTCTTCTTTAGCAGCCTCTGCTTTTGAAAGCGCATCTTCAATAAAGCGCTCACGCTCGTCAAGGGCACCCATAATAGGTTTCCAGGCAAATTTGGCAAGTAAGAAAAACAGCACCAGGAATGATACCGTTGTCCAGAACACTAAACCAATATCGGGGGTAACTAATGGATTCATTATTATATGATGTATATATTTTAAAAAATCAATTTAATAACCGTGCCCGCGGCCAATCGCAACGGGAACGGTTAATTTTTTTGTCCTTGAGGAGAAATATTATTTCAAGCCCAGGAAAGACACAACCACACCGAACAAAGCAGCACCCTCTACAAGAGCGGCAGCAATGATCATTGCAGTTTGGATTTTTGAAGCAGCTTCAGGCTGACGAGCAATACCTTCAACAGCTTTACCACCAATTTGACCGATACCTATACCGGCACCAATTACGGCTAAACCTGCACCAAGTGCAGCGATACTTCCAAACATTGTTTTAAATTTAAAGTGAATATATAGTATATAATTATTTACAAATATTAGTGGTGGTGCTCTTCAATAGCTGTACCTATAAATAAAGCGGTTAACAGCGTAAAGATGAAGGCCTGCAGCGCTGCTACCAGCAACTCAAGCACATCCATAAACACCACAAAAGCAACTGATACCGGCGCAATGCCAACCGACTTAAACACAAATATCAGCGATATTAAGCTAAGCACAATAATGTGCCCTGCTGTAATGTTGGCGAACAAACGTATCATCAACGCAAAAGGCCTTGATATGATACCCACCAACTCGATAACCCACCATAAAGGCCAGATCCATACAGGCACATCAGCCGGGATGAATATGTGTTTCCAATAATGTTTGTTACCATTAAGGTTTACCACTATTAAAGTGATAACAGAAAGCACAAGCGTTACCGCTATATTACCCGTTAAGTTTGCACCACCCGGGAAGAAAGGCACTAAGCCTATCAGGTTATTGATCCAGATAAAAAAGAATACAGTTAACAACAGCGGCATATAGCGCTGGTATTTGTAACCAATATTTGGGCGGGCAATATCATCACGCACAAAAAGTATAAGCGGCTCTATAAAAGACTGCAAGCCTTTTGGCGCTTTACCCTGGCGTTTTTTATAAGCCGATGACACGCTGAAGAATATAATAAGCAGGAACGCGATAGACATCCACATACTTACCACATTGCGGGTGATAGAAAGATCGGTTAAGTTGCTATTCCATTTAATAATGCTCGAGCTTTCTGCAACCGTATTATTTTCGCCAACAATATTTACTTTATCATTAATTAAGCGGTAGGTATAATATTTACCGGTATAATCTGCATGTCCATGCTCAAAATGTGCTGATGAGAAAACTTCAAGGCCTTTATCAGTATATAATACAACTGGTAGTGGTAATGAAGTTTCGCCCCAAAGGTGCAGGGAATGTGAGTCGGCAATGTGTTCTAAAATCACTTCGCTTGGCTCAAACTTTTTTTCAGCGCCTTCAGCATGCTCAGCGTGTTCTTCTTGCGAAAACGCCGGTATCGAAAATGCGGTCAGCGTTAAAAAAACGGCACAAATTCGTAAAAGTGTAAAAATTTTTGATTTCAAAATTGAGCTTTTATACATCTAAATAAAGTTTTTTACTTTAAATTTTGGTTGCGCAAGTTACGCAACAAAACGTAAACTTCAAAGGCCGTATTTAAGAAATATAAGTAAAAGAAATTGCCCGCAAAAACACCCTTTTCTACCTTGTTTTTGAGCAAAAATATCACCATAAATGCCAGGCAGGCCAATATTTTAAAAACAGTGCCGGCCAAAAAAACCTGGGCATAGTTTTCGGGGTTTATTTTTTGAGTAAATAATATTGCAATAACTATTAAAAATGTAAGGCCAGTAATATAGGCGAACATGCCCCAAAAATGCGGCATCAATAAATTAGCGTTGCCGGTAAGTGCAAGGCATGCCGGCAGTATGGCCAAAACCACTACAAAAATGGCAAACGAGATAAGGGCAGGTTGTAGTTTCAATTTCTTACAGATCTGATAACAATAAACAATGATATAAATACACCGGCTAATGAAAGCGCTGCGGTAACCCATTTGGTATCGTGATGGGTAGCTTCATCAATTTTATAACCGGCGAATGCAAAGATGCCAATAATCGCTATCATCTGGAAAGCCAGGCCGGTATATTTAGCATATGCGTTTATAGCCTTGCCTTCCTTGTGAGTACCGGGTTGTTCATTTTCTGCCATGCTGCAAATTTATTAAACCTATTGCATAATGTTTAGTATTTTAGCAAGGCATTTATAAACCTTGGCTGTAGGCTTTATTTTAATGTTTTACAGTTATATAATTACAATATTATTCCATTGAGGCACACTTATACCATTTCTGTACAAAAGTTTTTTTTGCTTGCAATAGTAATGGTTATTGCGGGGTGCTCGCTCGAAAAAAAGAGCGCCCTTAACCGTAGCCTGCAAAACCTTACCGCCAAATACAACATCCTTTTTAACGCTAACGAACTGCTGCGTGCAAAACAGGCCGGTTATGAAGAAGCTTACGTGGATGATTATACCGAGCTTTTAAGCGTTTACCGCGATACCGTTGCCAAAAGCGATGTACCCGATAAAGAACTTGATGAAGTTAAAGCAAAGGCCAACACTATCATCAGTGTAAAAGAGCAAAGCCATTACCTGGGCGATGCCTACCTGCTGCTTAGTAAGGCCAACTACCTGGACGGGAATTATTTTGATGCGGTTGAATATACTAACTATGTTATCCGGTCATTTGGCAACAATGCCGACCTGAAACAGGAAGCCCTGGTTTACAAGGCACGGTCCTTATTATACATCAATCAGCCTGCTGATGCTAAGGCCACTTTAGACAGCGCCTTACAAAACATCAACCCAAAGAAAAAAATAACAGCCGATGTTTACGCCACCAAACTGCAGTATGATATAAACGTACAGGAATACATTGATGCCGAAGCAATGGCAAAGCTGGCTATAGAATACGCCCATTCAAGTGACCAGAAACTAAGATGGACGTTCATCCTGGCACAATTGCAGGAACTTAACCACCAACCGGCCGACGCAATAGCAAACTATGCCCGCGTTAGCAAAAGCAACGTGGAGTTTGATATGGCCTTTAACGCCAACCTAAACCGCATACGTATTGAGGATAGCCAGAGCGGTGTAAAAGTAAGCAGGCTAACACGCTTGCGGTCGTTACTTAAGAACTCCAACAACAAAGATTTTACTGATCAGATATACTTTCAGATAGCACAACTGCAATACAACGATGGCGAAATTGATAACGCTTTGAAAAGCTATCGCTTCTCGGTTAACAGCAGTACTAAAAATCAAAGCCAGAAAGGCCTCTCCTACCTGCGCATGGCCGATGTTTTATTTAAAAATAAAGCCGACTATAGCGGTGCCGGTAAATATTATGATAGCGCGCTGGTTAACCTGTCGCCCAACTACCCTAATTACGCCATCATTAAAAAGAAAAGCGATAACCTGCAAATATTGGCCGACAGGCTGCAAACCATATCACGCGAGGATACTTTACAAATGCTGGCCAAACTGGATGAGCCAGCCCGCCTTGCACGTATTGATAAAATGGTGGATGCGCAGGTACTTAAATCACAACCATCGCCGGTAAGTGTTGCACAAAACAAGGGTATGGTTAATATAAACCAGCCCCCTCAAGAAAGCACACCAAATGGCGATAACTTTTATTTCGCCAGCAGCAATGCCATAAGCCAGGGCTTTAGCAATTTTAAACGCGTGTGGGGAAACCGCCGTTTAGAGGATAACTGGCGCCGGGCCAATCGTGCAAGCAGCGATATCACCCAAAACAATTCGGCAGCTATACAGCAAATTGGCGACCCTGATGCACCGGCAAATGATGTAGTAAATAATGCTGCCCAAAACAAAGCAACCGCGGGTAATTACAGACAAAGTTTAATACAAAACCTGCCGCTTACGCCTGTGTTAATGGCACAATCAAACAAACGCATGTTTGATGCCTATTTGGATATTGCCAACTTTTACCGTGACGTACTGGACGATAAGAAGGAAGCCATTGCCGCTTATGAACTATTGCTGAGCCGCTTCCCCGATAGTGATAACACACCAGCCATTTACTATAACCTGTACCGTTTATACGCCGAAACAAATGTACCGGCATCGTCTGATAAGTATAAACAACTGCTGGTTAAAAATTATCCGCAAACACCATTCGCCAAAATCATCCTCGACCCTGATTACGCCAGACACATAAGTGATGAGGATAACGGTTTCAGCACCTTATATAATAAAGTTTATGACCTGTATGCCGCCAAACAATACCCGCAGGTAATAGCCGCCGCCGATGCGTTAATGGCGCAATACCCAAACAACAGGCTTGCCGCGCAAATCTATTACCTGCGTGCTTTTGCCGCAGGCCACCAGGAACCGTTAGCACCGTTTAATAATGACCTGCAACAGATAGTAGCCAAATACCCTGCCGATAAGCTGATAACGCCATTAGTAAACCAACACCTGGCCTATATTACCGCCAACCAGGCAGAACTGGCTGCACGCCCGGTAGTAATATCAGACCGTGAATTGAACGACCCGCAGTTTACCATCCCAATCGTTTATCAGCAGAAAACAGAATACCGGGTAAAGGCCGAAAAATATGAGCCTGTTGAGGATGTGCGCAAACCGGAGCCAAAGCCTGTTGCCCCGCCTGTAAAAGAAGAAAAAGCTTCGGCAATAACTGCAATTACACCGCCACCTGCTGCCACACAACCGGCACAGGTAATTGTACCGCCAACCCAACCGGCAGCACAGCCTGTTAAAGAAGCCCCGTCAATTTTTAACATGCGCGATAGTACCAACTATTACTTTGTGGTAAATGTGAGTACCGGTACAACTAATTTGGCCTCTTCGCGTTTTGGTATCGGGCAGTTCAACAGGGTAAATTTTGAAGGCAATACCATTAAACACCAGCTAAAAGCAGTGGGTAAGGACAACCAGCTGATATACGTTGGCCGTTTTGCAAACCTTACCAATGTTAAGGATTATGCCCGTGCTATTATCCCGCTTATGCCCGATATTATGAAGGTACCAAAGGATAAATACAGCTTTTTTATTATAACACAAGAAAATCTGGATAAATTAGCCGACCAAAAAACATTAGATAATTACATAGATTATTATCAAAAACACTACTAAAGGAATGATCAACAAAAAGAATAAGAATAGTATTAGCACGCAGGATATAAGACGTTACAACTGGTATATATGGCGGTTGTTTATAGCCGGCTTTGCCTTTTTTGTGATCATGATATTGCTGATAGCTTTTCAGGTGTTTGGCCCGCTTCCATCTTTCCGTGAACTGGAGAACCCCAAAAGCGACCAGGCATCAGAGATCATATCGTCCGACAAGCAGATCATCGGTAAATATTATATAAAAAACCGCTCAAATGTAACTTACAAACAGATCTCTCCAAACGTAATTAACGCGCTCATCTCTACCGAGGATACCCGCTTTTACCAGCACTCCGGGATAGATTTTCAGCGTACGTTCAGCATTGTATTGTATAACCTGGTAGGTAAAAAACAGGGCGGCAGTACTATTACACAGCAACTGGCGCTAAACCTTTTCTCAGAGCGGGCCCACAACCCATTTAAACGTATCATCCAGAAACTACAGGAATGGATAACCGCCGTTAAAATTGAGCGCAACTACACCAAAGAAGAGATCCTGACCCTGTACTTAAACACTGTTGATTTCGGTGCTTATAACACTTATGGCATCAGCTCGGCTGCCCGTACGTATTTTTATACCACACCCGATAAGCTTACGCCAGACCAGGCTGCACTTTTAATAGGGATGATAAACGGGCCAGGCATTTACTCGCCTATTAACCACCCCGATAATGCCAAAAACCGACGCAATTTTGTATTACGCCGCATGAACGAAGAGGGCCTATTAAGTGATGGGCAGGCCGAAGAATATAAAGCAAAACCTCTGGGCTTAACTTTTAGGCCCATTGACCATAATGAAGGTATTGCAACTTATTTTAGGGCCGTATTGAAAAAAGAGGTGCAAAAAATACTGGTTGATAAATCTATCATGAAGCCGGATGGCACTACCCCTTATGACCTTGACCGCGACGGACTTAAAATATACACTACCATTGATGCCACCATGCAGCAATACGCCGAGGAAGCGCAGAAAGAATATATGCGTACCCTGCAGGCTCAGTTTAACGCGCACTGGAAAGGTATCAGCCTTTGGAAGAGCATCCCAACCTTTAAAAACTTACTGGAAAAAGGCAAGCACCGCTCAGACAGGTATATCGCCTTAAAAGCGCAGGGAAAATCGGACGAAGAAATTACCGAAGATTTTAACACCCCGGTAAAGATGAACCTGTTTACCTGGCGTGGTGATATTGATACGCTGATGAAGCCTATCGATTCGATAGTATACTGCAAAATGATGCTGCGCAACGCGTTGATGAGTATGGACCCAACAACCGGCTACATTAAGGCCTGGGTAGGCGGCACCAACTTTGAGCATTTTAAATACGACCAGGTAAAAATGGGTACGCGGCAGGTTGGCTCAACCGCTAAACCGTTTACTTATGCCGTGGCTATTGAAAATGGCATTTCGCCGTGTATGCAGGTAGCTAACGAGCCCATCACCATAAAAGGCTACGGTGCCGATTGGACGCCGCGCTCGTCGCAAACGGGTACAATACCCGGTGTAATTACCCTGCGTACGGCTTTGGCCAATTCGCAAAACTGGGTTACAGCTTATGTTATGAATGAGGTTAAGCCCGAACCTGTTGCCGAACTGATCAAAAAAATGGGGATAACAAGTAATGTGCCTCCTTACCCTTCCATTTGCCTGGGTAGTTTTGATGCGTCGGTATTTGATATGACAGGTGCTTATTCGGCATTTGTAAATGAAGGCGTGTGGACAGAACCCACCTATCTGCTGCGTATAGAAGATAAAAACGGGAACGTTTTATATAATAACAGCCCACGAATTGTACAGGCCATGAACCCCCAAACCGCCTACGTAATGACCTATATGTTAAAAGGTGTTATACAGGAAGGTACCGGCTACAGGTTACGCGGCAAGTATGGTTTAACCAATCCAATTGGTGGTAAAACAGGTACAACAAACGATAACTCGGACGGCTGGTTTATGGGAATAACCCCACAACTTGTTACCGGCATCTGGACAGGCTGTGAAGACCGCGATATCCACTTCCGCACAACCCGCCTTGGTGAAGGTGCAAATACAGCCCTGCCCATATTTGCAGGTTATATGAAACGCATTTATGCCAACCCTGCGCTCGGCATCAAAAAAAATGTAGACTTTGTACCGCCAAAATCGGGGGTATCTATCACGCTTGATTGCGGGGCCTACAGCCAGCAGCAAACGGGGACAAGCGATGTGGATAAGAAGTTAGACTTTTAACCCCCCGCCCCCCTGAAGGGGGAGCTAAAAAGGAGAGTGATTAACAATGATAAAACCAATTCCCCCTTCAGGGGGTTAGGGGGTATGGAGAAATTCGATTACAGGGAAGCTTTAAAAAATATACCGCACAAACCGGGTGTATACCAGTACTGGGACAGCGAGAAAGTGCTGATCTATATTGGTAAGGCTAAAGACCTGCGTAACCGTGTAGGCTCTTATTTCAATAAGGATACCCAGATAAATGCCAAAACAAGGGTGCTGGTATCCAAGATCCGCAATATCACCTTTACCATTGTTGATACCGAGGTGGATGCCTGGCTGCTGGAAAACAGCCTTATCAAAAAGCATCAGCCGCGTTACAATGTAATGCTGAAAGATGATAAGACCTACCCATGGATCATTATCAAGAACGAGAACTATCCCCGCATTTTCTGGACACGCCGTATCATTAAAGACGGCTCAAAATATCTTGGCCCGTATGCATCGGTAAGCATGATGCACACTATTTTAGGGCTCATAAAAGAAACCTACCCGCTGCGTACCTGTAACCTTGCCCTTACCCGGGCAAACATCGAAAAGGGGAAATTTAAGGTTTGCCTGGAATACCAGCTGGGTAACTGCAAAGGGCCTTGCCAGGATTACCAGTCAGAAGCCGACTACGACCATAACATCAGCGAGATAACAGATGTATTGAACGGCAAGATCGGCAACGTTGTACGCAGCCTGAAGAGCGACCTTGACAAAGCTGTAAGCGAGCTTAACTTTGAGCAGGCACACCGCCTTAAAAGGAAACAGGACCTGCTGGAGAACTACCAAAGCAAATCCACGGTTGTAAATTCATCTATTACCGATGTGGATGTTTTCAGCATCGCATCCGAAGAGAAATACGCTTTTGTAAACTTCCTGAAAGTGATGAACGGCACCATCACCCAAACACAAACTATCGAGCTTAAGAAACGGCTTGACGAGACCGATGAGGAACTGTTAACCATTGCCATAACCGAGTTCAGGACCAGGTACAACAGCACCTCTAAAGAGATCATTGTGCCATTTAGGATAGATGTAGACGACGTTAAACTAAAATTCACCGTACCTAAGCTGGGCGAGAAACGTAAACTGCTTGATCTGTCGCAAAAGAACGTGATGTTCTTTAAAAAGGAAAAGATAGATCAGTATGAAAAGCTAAACCCCGAGGTACGTACCGAGCGCCTGCTTAGCCTGATGATGAAGGACCTGCGTATGAATACCCTTCCGCGCCACATTGAGTGTTTTGATAACTCCAATTTCCAGGGCAAGTACCCGGTATCGGCCATTGTAGTTTTTAGGGATGGTAAACCATCAAAAAAAGACTACCGCCACTTTAACGTAAAAACCGTTGAAGGCCCCAATGACTTTGCCACCATGGAAGAGGCTGTGCACCGCCGTTACAGGCGTATGCTTGATGAGGGCACCGAACTACCGCAACTAATCATTATTGATGGCGGAAAGGGGCAGTTATCGTCGGCCATGAAAAGTTTAAAGCTTTTGGGGATTGATAAACAGGTTACCGTTATTGGCATTGCTAAACGCCTGGAAGAACTGTATTACCCCGGCGACCAGTACCCGCTTTACCTGGATAAACGCTCGGAAACACTTAAGGTGATCCAGCAGTTGCGCGATGAGGCACACCGTTTTGGTATCACCTTCCACCGTAAAAAACGCGATAAAGGCACCCTTGCTACCGAACTGGAACTGATTGAAGGCATTGGTAAAACCACTGCCGAAAAGCTACTGAAATACTTTAAATCGGTTAAAAAGATCCGCGAAGCAACCGAGACTGAGTTGCAGGAAGTGGTGAACCTTAAACAGGCCAAAGCCATTACCCAATATTTTAACCCCGCTGTAAGTGATGTGACAGGGCCTGTTGGTAGTAACGAATAACTCCACGCGTCATTGCGAGCGATAGCGTGGCAATCTTCGACATATAAGTCGCCTACTTATTCCCCACGCGTCATTCTGAGCGTAGCGTGGCAATCTCACGATAGACAGGTGAACATGCACCGCGTATATGCATAGTCAGAAGATTGCTTCGTACCTCGCAATGACGCTTGGAGAAAAAAGAGAGGCAAAGGCACAAAAAAGCCCGTATGCAAATGCAAACGGGCTTTGATATTTTTAAGCGACTATTATTCGCCGTATTTCCAAAGGTTAAACTCGTAATCCATCAGGGTTTTCTTTATCCTGTCGCTTTCGTACAGTTTATCAATACCCTGCGCGTAATCGCGGATACGCTCGTCTTTATCATTTGATTGTTTTACAATATAGCTGGTGAATAGACGCTTCACAAAGCAATCGTCAAAACTTAGGCCGGTTGCATCGTTATTACGGCTCACCGCCTCATGCACAGCCAGTACCTGCCTTGCTTCCTGAAAATTGATCCAGAATGCGGGTTGATAGTCAAGATCTAAACCACCTGCTTTCGGTTTGTAAAGCGGGGCAATACCCACAATGCGTGGTTCAAAAATAGAACGTTGCTTATCAAAAACCCAATCCTCTTTAATACGGAACTTAATAACACTATCAGGGTTAAACTCACCGGCTTGTACAGATGAACCTATTTTGTTACCGTCCTTATCAAATTTATCAACTACCGAGCTATCGGCCATACGGGCGCGGGCTTGTCCTGCTGCCAAAGGCTGTGTAAATTTATCACCTCCCGGATCGTCCTTTGTTGAAGCCGGATCGTATGCGGTTAACTCGCCTGCATCAATGGCGGCCATCAGCACATCAATTAACCTGCCTTTTGGTGATGCCAGGTACTGGTTCATCTTTTCGCGCAGGTCAATCTCGCGCCAAACACGTTTGGCAAACATTACGTCGGCTTCGCGCAGGTTAGCATAAGGGGTTACCTTAGCACTAAGGATGTTGTTCTTTTTATAATAACCATCCAACGGGCGGTCAAAAGCTTTTTTCTTTGTTGTATCAACCGCTTGTAGTCCCGTATTAGCAGCACCGTTTGCACCGGCAACCTGCTTATTGGGGTTAACCCTCAACGTAACCGGGTTTTGGTTAGTTGTGGTTGGCTTGGCTTTTGGTTTAGTTGACTTTTTCCTTTGCGCAAAAGAAGCACTGCAAGCCAGGCAAAGTACAATAATCAAAAATCTTGTTTTCATAACTTTATTAATTAGCCGATATGATGATCGGGTCAAGTCCGCGTTGTGTACCATCCGGGCCAACTGCAATTATATCCTGGAATACAACTGTGGTTCCCGGCGTTACACCGTTCATTGCCGCACGCATAGCTCCTGACAGTTCACCACCCGTTGTAGTAAAAGTAGCTGCATCCTGGCGAGGCTTAATTATGATTAAATTAAACCGGGTAACATTAAATTTGGCATCAAACTCAAAATTATCCAGTTTAGCGAAAAGCCTGTCCTGCGCGCGGATGTTGGCCGCGCTGGTTTTACCACCGCTTTTGCCTGCAAACATTGCTTTAGGGTCAGGGATACGTTTTACACGGAATTCTGATGTGCCTAACACCATGCCTTTATCTCCTAATACGGTAACTTTAGCAGCACCGGGGCTGCTTACAGTAGCTGTATAATGGCCGTTTGAACCACTTACCGAACCACCGCTCATACTAACCTTAATGGCTTCTTTAGGAACGCCCGGCGCAGAAACCGAAATAGGGTTTGGTATGCCTATATAAAGTACGTTCATTTTATCCGGAGATACTACTGCTGATGGTTTTGCTACCATGTAGCTGCCGGTTACAGTATAAGCCTTTGGCGGGCCATCAACCTGTTTAACCAATAGCTGGCCTGTCCAGGTACGTAAGCCTTCGCCGCTTGCAGTTGTTGTGTATGTACCAACGCCGTTAGATGTTGGCACTGCCGAGCCACCTACCGTAATAGTAGGGTTTGAGTTTTGATCGTAAGCGGTCAAAAATATTTCGGCTTTATATTGCTGGCCCGATAAAACGTAGCTTGTTGGAGCAACCGCTACCGCTTTAAACTGGTTAAGGGTTACCTGTGCCTGGTCTACCTTACCTAATATCCTTTTAACAACTTCATTTTCGGCGTTCTTATTATCAGCCTGTATTTTGGCCAATGTAGTTAATGCAGCACCTAAAGGTATGCCTTCGCCAAAATAGGCGTTTTGGAACGTTTTACCAGGATAACCCGGGCGTTTAGGCGGATCGTTAGCGTTCAATGAAAAGTTAACACCTGCTGCATCTTTACCTAATAAAGCAATAAGCTTAGCTTTTGTTGCTTCAATTTTCTCTTTTAGCACATCAGCTTTTTTTCCATTTATCATCACTTCTGATGATATATCAAGGCTTTCCCTTGCATTAACATCATTGATCTCGGGGTTTATACCACCACCCTTTTCAATTAATTCTTTTTTTAATTCTTCAATATAAGTATTAAGCTCTCCCGCTGTTTTTGTAGCTTCTTTTGCAGTAGCTAATAATTTACCTGCTTTTTCGGGTTGCTCTTTCACCTTAGTCGCCTCAAAAGCCGAATAGGTATTATCTAAACCGGTAGTAACATTTACTCGAGACTGATCTAGGCTATTTGTAATATTCTTGAATGAATCTAATAAGCTGTCCGGAACATTTAGTGCAATAAGCCCTAAAAGTACCAGGTACAGTATACCGATCATCCGCTGTCTTGGGGTTTCTTTACCTCCGGCCATGCTGTATATTTATTCTTTTTGTGGTTTGATTAAATATTGTTAGTTAACCCGGGGCTGGTTCATTGCTGTTAGCATATTACCATATATCGCATTTAACGATGCAAGGTTTTTAGCTAAACGGCCTACTTCTTCTTTAAACTGTTTAGAATCATCTAATGATTCGTTAAAGTTATTCATCGTTAATGACAGGTTTTTGTAGAAGCTGTTCATCGCCTTTAAGTGAGCGCTTGAGTCCTGAAGCTCCAGCTCATACACCGCGTTTAATGACGACAGGTTTTTAGCCAGGTTAGTTACCTGATCATGATATGCCTTTGAATCTACATTGGTGTTAGCCATTTCATTCAAATTAGCAGATGCCTTTTCAAAAGAAACACTCAGGTTATCGTAGCTTGCTGTAGCCTGTTTCACCTTATTGGTAAAAGCTAAAGTAGCATCGCCTGCATCAGTAACCCTTGATATACCGTTAACCTTATCGCCAAAGGTGCGTAAACCTTCGCCCAGGCTACTGATCAACTCAGGGCCTATTTTAGCATCAGATAACATTTTATCTAAAGCAGCAGTATTTGAAAAATTATCACCGCCTGAAATTACCGGCCTTGCAGATGCCTTTGGTAATTCGCCGCTAAAATCTTCATTTAGCTCAGGATACACCCGTACCCAATCAACTTCTTTATCCTCGCGCTGTAACCCAAGTATAAAAAACAATACAGCTTCAGTACCTAACCCAACCGTTATAAATTCAGAAGCGAACTTCCAGTGTTGAATTTTAAACAGCAGCCCGATTATAACAACTGTAGCTCCAATTGATATAATATTCCCAATTCCAAAAGGTTTCTTTTTCCCAGCCATAAACTTTAGTAAATGTGATTGATTGTATAATTAGTTTTTTGTTTTGTTTAGCGTTTGTCTTTGATGTCCCGGCCCAGGTATTCTGATACGCAACGGAAACCGATGTAAGATTTCGCCGTATCCTGGTATTCAAAGGTACGGGTAGAGTTTTGAAGGAAGTAACCGATATCTTTCCATGAACCGCCACGTACAACTTTGCGTTTCATTACTTCCGGGTCGCTTGCTTTAGCTTCGTAATTAAATGTTGGTGCAAGGTCATGCACAAATGTAGATGCCGATTCGTCATAAGCAGATGATGTCCACTCGGCTACGTTACCTGCCATGTTGTACAAGCCATAATCATTAGGAAAGTACGACCGTACGTTAACGGTATAAGCGCCGCCGTCATCGGTATAGTTACCACGGCCGGGTTTAAAGTTGGCCATTAAACAACCTTTTGCATTTTTAATGTAAGGGCCGCCCCAGGGGTAATCTGTACCTACCCTGCCACCGCGGGCAGCATATTCAAACTCGGCATCATTTGGTAAAGCAAAAGGCGAGTTGTGTGGTAATTTGCGTTTGTCTTTATAACCGTCGCTTAAGCGGGTGCGCCATGCGGCAAACGCCCTTGCCTGGCGCCAGGTAACACCCACAACAGGGTAGTTACGATAGGCCGGGTGAGAAAAGTAGCCTTCAACCATTGGCTCATTGGCTGCGTATGAAAAATCGTTAAGCCATACGAGTGTATCCGGGTAAACGGCTACTGTATCGCGTAAAATAAAGTCTGAACGTTTTTTTGTTTTATCGTTACGATAGTTTGATGCATCGCGCAGGGTGAATAACGCGTAGTTGTATTTTAACATACGTACATCAATTTCATTACGGTCAAATACCCTGTCATCGCCCTGATAGTACATCCCCTGCAGTTTTTGCTGATTGGCAGATGCGTTTTTACCGCGGGTACTAAAAACACCATTCTTGGCAACATAATCCCAGTTGATGTATTTCCGGCCGTTTGGATCGGCAGCTGCACCTTTTTTGGGTTGCAGGTAATATTTTGGATCGTTTAAGTAATTACTGATGGCTATTGAATCGCGTACCCAAAATACAAACTGCTTGTATTTACTGTTTGATATCTCCGTTTCATCCATAAAGAAAGGGGGAACAGTTACCTGCCTTACCTGTGATGTTTGTGCAAAGGTTACATCCTGGTCTGTTTGGCCCATTAAAAACGTACCGCCTTTAATATAAACCATGTTTAACGGCGTAGTAGCCCTGAACGAACGCTGCTTTACTCCTGTAACCTCGCCGCCGGCTCCGCCGCCACCGCCTATACCACAACCGGTTAAGATAGTACCGGCCAAAACTATTATTGTAAAGTATATTTGTTTCATTTTGTATCCAAAATCAGTAATATGCTATCAATTTATACAACAGAACGCACCTCCGAATATATCACTTTTACTTTAAACCAAACCGAAAAAATGTTTTTTAAATCCAATAAACGAGTTTATCGGTTAAAACAACGCTTTTCTCTACTCGTGTAAAAATCAGCCGGATGGTAAAAATATTTCGTTATTACATAAATACTTTCACCGTTATACGTGAAATAATCAGGAATGTTGCGGCAAGGCAACAGTTATATTGATTTATTTATTAGCCTGTTTAACATACTGATCGATAGCCATCGTCATAGACGGGGCAGCTGGCGTAGGGGCCGGAATATCTAAAATTAAACCGGCATCCAGCACCGCTTTATGGGTAGTTGCCCCAAAAGCCGCGATACGTGTGTTATTTTGCTTAAAATCAGGAAAGTTCTTGTATAATGATTGGATACTTGACGGGCTGAAGAAGGCAATAACATCATAAAAAACCTCGGCCAGATCGCTCAGATCGCTGCACACCGTACGGAACAATACCGCAGGGGTAAAATCATAGCCGTTATCAAGCAAAAACTTTTGGGTTTCTTCGGCAGCTACATCAGAGCAAGGGTAAAGGAATTTTTCGGCAGAATGCTTTTTCAATACCTCGGCCAGGTCGGCAGCGGTTTGTTTGCCAAAAAATATCTTACGCTTGCGGTATTGGATATATTTTTGAAGATAAAGGGCAATAGTTTCTGAAAGGCAGAAGTATTTCATTTCTACCGGCACTTCAAAACGCATTTCTTCGCAAATGCGGAAAAAATGGTCGGCAGAGTTACGGCTGGTGAATATCACCGCGGTAAAATCAGCCAGGTTAATTTTTTCCTTACGAAAATCCTTGGCAGGCACCCCTTCAACATGAATAAAAGACCTAAAGTCAATTTTCAAATTAAGCTTTTTGGCCAATTCGGCGTAGGGGTTTTTGTCATTTTCAGGTTTGGGCAGTGTAACTAAAATGCTCTTAACCTTTTTCTTTCTATCTTCCAATGCCATACGTTCGTTCTACCTAAATCCAATATTAAGCGCCTTAATTAGTATCAATATTGGGCAAATTTCGAGGGCACAAAGATAGATAAATAAATAAAACTTATGAAATCGAAAATTAGAAATGATACTTACACTACTTCTGAGGTACTGCCATATAAAAATTACTACCACAAACAGCAGGGTAACAGCCAGCAAAAAGGGAATAAATTTATCGGCTATTAAGCTGAAACACAGCGCCACGGGCAAAAAAACAAAGGTAATATTAAAATAAGTAAGCGATAGCGCCGATATATATTCGCTTACCAGTTTATTAATATCAAACACAAACCCTAAAAACTTTAATACCAGGAACTTACTGGCAAACAGGGCAATTATTACAAATGAAAGGGTTATAAAAAGCTGTAACCCGCCAATGGTGTAATAAACTTTATAGTAACCGGTGGTAAGCAGGTATAAAAAAAGACCGCAGGTAAAGCCAAATAAAAGGAACAGGCCGATGAATGTCCAAACGTTAATAGGGCTATCCTCTTTGCCTGCCTGGCTAATGGTTCTGCGGTTATAAAATGACTGGAAAACGTTACTCATATCCTTGCTTGACCAGATATTGAGCACTGCTGTAAACAACAGTAATATGATAACCATGGCAATAACCCACACATCCCTTGATGGGCGGCTGCGCCCGTATCCCTGCTTTATTTTTGACTTTACCGAAAGACTGAGGTAATGATCGCCTTTGTAAGCATTTGCATTTAAAATGCTGTCTACAAACGCATTACGGCGCTGCGGATCGGGTGCCAAAACAAAAACTTTTGCTAACGAATCTGATACGAACCTCTCTCTTGCTGCCGTGGCATGTGCCACCGAATCAAGAAAAGGTACCGGGCCTTTAAAACGCGGCCTTGGGCGGATGCTATCGGTTACCTGCGCCGTGGTATCTGCCTGCGCATGGGCTGCCGTACAGCCCATAATCACCATAAATAAAAAGCAAAATATCCAGCGCATGTATAAAACCCGTATAAGGCCGCAAATTTACCTTATTTATGCCGGCTTATGCAAACTTATGATATTACTTTGAAGCATTCCACTTATACCTAACCGTTAAATTGCTTTAGGTGATGGTCGGTATGTTTATAAACCAAATAACCAATTTGCTCTTTGTTAATTTTCCCGAAAAAGGGATGCGTGATTTCCTGGTTAGAAGAATGGCCGTATTGTTCAATCAAATCTATCCAGTCCTTTTTCGCGGTGGCAATATCCCCGGTAGTTTCTTTTATAATAAAGCCTGGAACCGTTGGCATATTCTTTTTTAAAGGCGATTCATCCTTAATTAAACTCCTTAAAGCCATTTTACCGAATATATAGCCAAGGAATACTCTTTTAAATGGCATTTTGCCAAGCATCATATTCTCGTAAACGGCGCAATGTTTTACCATTTGATATGCATTCATTTTACCCCATTCGGGGCTGTTATCCTCGTTAAGCATATTAATGCGGTTAATTAACTCGTCCCGGGTAATTTTGTCAAATATGGTTTTCATCGTTCTATTTGTATAGTTAAGCAAACTTATAGCTTCGCACAAAATAAACCGGGTGGTTAGTATGACAACTTACAGGGGCAAATGCGACAATAGTTACGTCTACAGATGGATCATCTTCTCTTCAGGATGAACACTCCTCTTTACTTGAATTTTAAAAAAAATCTTAAACGTGCATCCGTTGCCAGGATTGGATTTTACCTCGATTTTACCGCCAGATGCATTAACAATCTTGCGGGTGAGGTAAAGTCCAACGCCTGTACCTTCCGTGGCTGCGCTAAGCCGTTTATACTTTTTAAAGATATGATCGATCTCGTCTTTAGCTATACCGATGCCGTTATCGATAACCGTTAATATAATAAACTGGTCTTTCTTTTCAGTTTTGACGATGATCTCCGGCACGCGATCCGGTGAGCTGAACTTGAGCGCATTAGTAACCAGGTTAAGCATTATGCTTCTAAGATTCTTTTTCGCGAACCAGACTTCCTTTTTCCGAAACTCAATATGAAAAACGGCTTTGGAAGCCTTTATCTTTTCTGACAGCGTTTCTCTAATCTCCTTTAAAAGTGCCGGGAAGCTTTCCAGGTATACTCGGATTCTTCCGATTCTAAATGACCGACCCTGGCCAGGTCGCTGATGACCGCTTTGAAGTTGGTTACAGCCTTGTTCATCATACCTGACAGTTCCATCACCTCTGGATCTTTGGTGTCCAGTTTATCATTAAGTATTCCCAGCAGTGATTCAATGTTCAAGATCGGCGCATTCAGGTCATGTGAGGCGCCGTAAACGAAGTTATTCAGGTCAGCATTGATCCTAAGCAGGCTTTTATTGCTATTATTCAGGCTGCGGTTACTTATGTCGAGTTCCCGCAGCACCTTTTTCATTTCAGTGATATCATAGAAGCTAATGATGGCGCCATCCGCTTTTTTGCTGTTTCTTTTTAGGTAAGGCATCGTCATCACTTGATATACCTTTCCGTCTGTGGCCTCAGCTTCGCGGGTAACAGGCACCTCGTTATGAATGACGTGCTTGATATCATCAATCAGGGTTTCAAATTTCATATTGGTTGTGATGTTACTGAGCGGGCGGCCAATGTCCTCTTCCCGAATGTTGATATGCTTTACTGCACCGGGAGAATATCTTTTCAGCAGCAGGTTCTGATCAACAAACAACTGGCCGTTGGTATTGCTCCGGAAGTAGTTATTCAGATCGTCATTGAGGTCCGTTAGTGCTTCGATGGTCAGCTGGTGATCTTTATTGACGGTTTGCAGTTCCTCGTTTACCGATTGCAATTCTTCATTTGTACTATGCATCTCTTCGTTGGCCGATTGCATTTCCTCGTTGGCTGATTGGAGTTCTTCGTTAAAAGACTGAGTATTCTCGTTAGTAAAAGCGATCCGTTCATGTGCTATCGCTACTGTATGTTTTAATTGCGCTACCTCCTGCTCCAGACTGCTGATATGGTCCCGGGTCACTTCACTAACATCACCCACGTGGACCACCTTTTCATTATTGATCGCGGTATCGCTTTCTGCAAACAATACCAGCAGCAGTTTTTCTTCCGACCCGGTAAGATAAAACGGACTGAGGACGATATTGATCAATTTGCTTTTTTTGTTTCCCTCGCCGTCCAGATTAAGCTGATCAAGCATGACTCTTTTGTCCAGCTTCAGGGCCTTGTGGGCGGCAGCTTTAAAAACAGTGGAAAGATGCTCCGGTAACAGGTCGTTCAGGTTATGCGTAAAATTAATGTTTTTTAAGTAGGCCTCCGTATTGCCGAATGACTGTACGACTGATAGGTTTTCATCCGTACAGACGCCGTTGAATTCGGCTTCTCTTAACAAGGCGGAATTGAACTGATCCAAGAGTTCGTTCTTTGATATCGGCACGATAGGTTTTGTGCTGACTTCTATCGCTGTTGTCGTGATTTCCCCAATCCTGTGAGATGAAAAGGAATCAAAACGAATCGCACGGCCCGTTTTAATACTTTTCAGGATGTTCCATTTGGGGCTGATCTCGTTAAAGCTATCTTTAATGACAGAGGCGCTCTCACTTGGCCCCAAAAAGAGATAGCCGCCTACTTTTAATCCAAAGTGCAGCATGGCAAATACTTTTTGCTGCAAGGCTACATTAAGGTAGATCAGGAGGTTACGGCAGCTGATCAGGTCGATGTTACAATAAGGCGGGTTCTTGGTCAGGTCATGCTGGGCGAAGATCAGCATTTTGCGGATCTCGTGCTTGACTTTATAGCCAATTCCTTCCCTGGTGAAAAACTGTTGAAGCCGTTCTTTGGATACAGTTTTAATGATACTTTCGGGGTACACGCCCTTGGAGGCGGTATCCAGCGCTGCCTTGCTGATATCGGAGGCAAAGATCTTGACCTCGATATTTTGGGGATGCTGATTTAAGTATTCCTTGATCAGTATAGCCATGGAGTAAGCTTCCTCCCCGGTTGCGCATCCGGCCACCCATATTTTCAGCACATCTGAATGATTTCTCTTGATGATATCCGGGATTACAGTTTCTTCGATGATCCTGAAGGCTTCCGGATCGCGAAAAAAGGAGGTCACGCTGATCAGGAAATCATTGGCCAGTAAGGTAACCTCTGCCGCATTTCCCTTAAGAAACTGGTAGTACTTATCCAGCTTACTGAAGTTATGGCTCACCATGCGTCGTTTGATCCGCCGGATGATGGTAGGGCGCTTATAGTCGCTGAAATCCAACGGCAGGTTGCCCTTAATCAGCGCAAATACCTTTTCAAGCTCTTCCTTGCTGATCTGTTCTGAAGGCTGGTCTGTCAGGAGTTCAAGGGTACCATCCCGAACATATTCGTCGATGACCTGCGGCATAGCTTCGGGTGATAGAATCCGGTCTACACAACCGGTCGCGATAGCGGCCTCGGGCATGTCTTTAAAGCCAGCTGTGGCTGAATCCTGTACCAATACGATACCTCCGGCGTTCTTAATGGCTTCGATTCCCCTGGAACCATCGTCGCCGGTCCCGGATAAAATAATGCCGATGGCTTTACTGCCGCGTTCCTGTGCCAGGGAATTGAAAAAGTAATCGATCGTCATATGCGGACGCGGCTGGTCCTTTTTGTCTAAGAGGATTAGCCTGCCTTTTTTGACGGACATGAATTTTGAACTGGGGATCAGGTAAACAGTATTGGGTTTGATATCTACATTCTCAACGGCCTCAATTACGTTCAATTTGCTATGCCGGTTAAGAATCTCTACCATCTGACTTTTAAAATCAGCGGAAAGATGCTGAATCAGGATATAGGATACCGAGTCCAGCGGGGTATAATCGAAAAAGGCGGATATTGCTTCCAGGCCGCCGGAAGACGCACCAATGGCTATTACATATTGTTGATCGGCTATTTTGGTCATGGGATGACGAGGTTTAAGCAAGTATATGAATAGTAAGAAGCAGAAAATTGCACAATTGTTTCATTTAAATTATTTATTTTCAAGCATTTAAACAATTTAAATATTGGCGCAGGCAACCTAAATCGGCTATTACACTACTTAATACGCCCAAGGTAATAATCAGCGGCAAGGGGTATTACTTCAGCCAAAAGACAGACCAGGGTAAAAGCAATTAGGCTTTATCTGTAATCAAGTATAGATCCACCTGATAACGTAGAGTCATCCGAAACCTGTATACAGCTTAAATTGCTACCTTTGCACTTCATGGCCGGTATCTACATTCATATCCCTTTTTGCAAGCAAGCCTGCCATTACTGCGACTTCCATTTCAGTACATCTGCTAAGTATAAAGATGAGATGGTGCAGGCGCTTATCCGGGAAATAACCCTGCAAAAAAACTACCTGAACGGCGAAACCATCCAAACCATATACTTTGGCGGTGGCACACCATCCGTACTTTCTGCAGATGAGATCATTAGCATCATCAACACCATTACCGGGATCCAGACCGTTACATCCGATGCCGAGATAACGCTGGAAGCCAACCCCGACGACCTTGACCGCCAAAAGATAAACGCTTTCAGGCATACACCGGTAAACCGCTTCAGCATAGGTATCCAATCGTTTTTTGATGAGGATTTGCAGTGGATGAACCGCGTACACCGCGCAAACGAGGCCGAGGCATCTGTTAAACGCGCGCAGGATGCCGGGTTCGAGAACATAACCGTCGACCTGATATACGGCTACCCCCTGCTTACAGATGTAAAATGGAAACACAACCTAAATAAAGTGTTTGAACTGGGCATACCCCACGTATCTGCCTACAGCATGACGGTTGAACCGCAAACCGCACTGGCGGCCTTCATCAGCAAAAAAAAGCAGCCCCCCATGAACGAGGGCCAAAGCGCCAACCAGTTTAACATAATGCTGGATGCTATGCAAAGCAACGGTTTTGAACAATATGAGATCTCGAACTTTTGCAAGCCCGGCCAGTATTCGCGCCATAACTCTAATTATTGGCGTGGCATACAATACCTGGGGATAGGCCCATCGGCGCATTCCTTTAACGGCGATACCCGCCAGTGGAACATAGCCAATAATGCCAGGTACATCAAAAGCTTAACAGAAAATACTATCCCTGCCGAAATTGAGATACTTACCGAAACCAACAGGCTGAACGAATACATCATGACCTCGCTCCGTACCATCTGGGGGCTTGATCTGGATAAGCTTAACACCATCGCCCCGGGCGCATCAACCGAAGTTTTAAAAGCCGCCAGGCAATATTTTGAAGATGGCAGCATCACCCAAAACAACAACCTCATTACCCTTACGGCACGCGGGAAGCTTTATGCGGATAATGTTGCGGCTGGGTTGTTTTTTTAAAACCAATTATTTCCCTTTACCCTCTTTACGCGCAGCGAAGAGAGGACTACAATCGTAAGATTAAATCGCCAGGCAACCACCCATGTTATAGCGTTTTGTTGTTGGAATTATGCCCGCCTTTGAAAACCGCGATTAAAATTACGGCGTATCTTCTTTGAAATAACACACCTTAAAAAACATGAAAAAATTAATTATCGCGGCATTTGCATTAGCAGCTATTGCAATTGCCCCTAACGCAAATGCACAAACAAAAATGGTAGGCGGTGCAGCCATGTACCCAACAAAAAACATTGTTGAAAATGCCGTAAACTCAAAAGACCACACCACACTGGTTGCAGCTGTTAAACAAGCCGGCCTGGTAGAAACTTTAGAGTCGGCCGGCCCGTTCACCGTATTTGCACCCACCAATGCAGCTTTTGATAAACTGCCAAAAGGGACTGTTGAAACCTTATTAAAACCAGAGAACAAAGCAACACTTACCAAAATTTTAACTTACCATGTAGTTAGCGGTAAATGGAGCGCAGCACAATTAATGGCCAAAATTAAAGCCGGCAACGGTACTGCCGAACTAAAAACCGTTAGCGGTGGCATTTTAAAAGCCATGGTAAAAGGTGGTAAAATTTATTTGGTTGACGAAAAAGGCGGCAAAAGCTGGGTAACCATTGCCGATGTTAACCAAAGCAACGGTGTTATACACGTAGTAAATGCAGTGTTAATGCCTAACTAAAGTAGAAATAGCGGTTGCAGCGCACTTTTTGCTGTTGCCACTAAATATTATTCTACCTAATTAAGCAAAGCCCGGTTGCAGAAGCACCGGGCTTGTTTTTTGTTAAAAAACAGCATAAAATACTTTTTATCATATTTTATTTAAAGAAGCTTAATTTTGTCCTTACAATTGAATAACGCAACGTTAATCTGTAAAAGGTTTTTATTGTGTTATTTTGATAACTTTTAGGTAACAATTACGTCTATTACATATAATAACGACTTGTAAAACATGAGCTTTATACTACACCCGATAGATACAGTAGAAAATATCAGCCCCGAGGATTTTAAGAAAAACTACCTTGACCCGCGCCGCCCCCTGATTATTAAAGGCTTGACCAAAAGCTGGCCCGCCCGCGATAAATGGACGCCCGAATACCTGAAAGAAGTGGTTGGCAAAAAAGTGGTGCCTTTGTACGATAACTCAAAAGCCGATCCGTCAAAACCCATAAACTCATCAGCAGCCGAAATGCCTTTTGATGAATACATCGACCTCATAAAATCACAGCCTACCGAGCTGCGTATATTTTTCTTTAACATATTTAAGCAAGCGCCACAACTGCTGGATGACATCGTGTTCCCGAAAGATTTGATGGGCGGTTTCCTGGAGAGCATGCCTTCTATGTTTTTCGGCGGATCGAACTCGGTTACCTTTTTACATTACGATATCGACCTTCCGCATATATTCCACACCCACTTTGGCGGCCGCAAGCATGTAATATTATTCGAGAATAAATGGAAACGCCGTTTATATTGTATCCCTAACGCCACCTACGCTTTAGAAGATTATGATGTATTAAACCCCGATACCAAAAAATTCCCGGCCCTTGATGGTGTGGAAGGCACCGAGGTGTTTTTAGAGCATGGCGATACCTTATTTATGCCTACCGGCTACTGGCATTGGATGAAATATATAGATGGCTCATACTCGTTAAGCTTACGCGCCTGGGATGCTTCTATCACCCGTAAAGCTGCCAGCGTATATAACCTGGCTGTAAAAGGCGGTATAGACAGTTTGCTTAAAATGGCTTTTAAAGAAAAATATGCCAGGTATCGCGAAGATCTTGCAATTAAATGGGCAAACAGGGAACTGGCAGCAGGCAAACCGTATTAGTACGATAAGAACATCCGTACGCAGAACAGCCTCAATTGGTTTGTTCTGCTTTTTTATTAATACGCTTTACCTGTTCATCAAGTTCATAGGCAGAGGTTAACAGGTGGTTTAGTAACTCTATCTTTTCCGGGTCACTTTCGGGGGCATCTTTAATTAATTCGATCAGTGCCATGATCCTGGTTAGCGGTGAGCGGATCATATGCGATTGCATCCAGGCAATATCAAGCAATTTTCGGTTTTGTTGCTCAATAGCCTGCATCTGGATAACTGTTTCGGTAATATCCAAACAAGCGCCAATCATTTCTACAGGAGCACCCTGCGCATCCGTTTTCAGCTTAGCCCATGAGCGCAGGTAGCGTATATCTCCGTTTGGGCGAATCACCCTTTCTTCAAATTCGGTGCCTTCCCCACTTTGCAAAACGTTTTCAATGATCTGGCATACGCGGGTCCGGTCTTCGGGGTGCAGCAGTGTCTGGTATCCGACAAATGTCGCCTTAAAATCTTGCAGATCAAGACCATAGATGATATACAGCGTGGGCGACCAGCTAACAATATCCTGCTGCACATCCCAGCGCCAGTTTCCAAAGTGGGCCAGCTCCTGGCTCTGCAGCATCAGCAAATTGGTTTCGCTGATGATCTCTGTCTTCCCGCGGTTCTCCATAATTATCCGTAACAGGGCGGTGGCCTTTTCCATCACCTGCAATTCTTCTCTCGAGGGGGTTTTGGGTTCCTGGTAATACATCGCCAGTGTAGCCATCACTTCACCATCCGCATCTATCACCGGGTTTGACCAACAGGCCCTTAATTGATACCTTAAGGCCAAAGCCCTGTACTTCTCCCACCGATGATTAGTTGCTATATCACTTACAATAACCTGCTGCCCGCTTGCCGCCGCGGCACCGCATGAGCCTTCATTTTCGCCTACAGGCACTCCAATAATGGCGTTCATATAATCAACAGGCAGCGAAGGTGATACACCGCTAACCAGGCGCCCGTTATTAACCCGGTGAATGGAACACTGCATTTGCGGGAACAATGCTTCGAGCCCCTGCAGATAGTTGAGCAGCACATCATGAAGTGGTACAGCAAGATCTGAGTTTAGCTTTAGTACATCACGTTCTAATCGTTCTAATGCCTTTAACCTTTCGGCAACAGTATTATCCAGCATAATGCCACCTAACAGGCAGCCACCATTATCCCCGCGAAGCAGCGAAACATTATCCTTTATCCAGATGATCTGGCCATCGGCCCGTATCATCCGGTACTCGAGGGTACGGCTTTTAACAGCATCATTTTCTAAGCCCGAATAGTCACTCACCACGTGCAGGTCTTCCGGATGTATACATGTTTTCCAAAACCCCGGCCGATCCAGCCAATCTTCAGGCGAAAAACCTGTTATATGCTGTACGCGGCCGCTAATAAAGGTAAACTGTTGCATCCCGGTGTCTGCCTGCCACACTACTCCTTCAATAGATTGCAACAGGGTGTATAACTGCTCCGGGTTGTTTTTCATTGCCGTTTAGGTTTAACAAGAATGTTTTTACTAAAAATAAGGTTTTTTTTATATAATTAAAAAACGATGAGCCAACCCTGCCAAAATGAAAAACCAACATTTCAAATCGGTATGCTTATATACTCTGTTTAAAAGTTAAAAAATAAATAATTGGCTTTTAAAGTGCCTATAAAGCCCTTTTAAGGGTTTTAGTATAACAGGCATTCTTTTGGCGACCATGCATAATTGAAACCGGGACCATAAAAATCCCCGGCGAATAAATTATACTAAAATGGACGACGGACGAATAATTGTAAGGTTAGCGCAGCCTTCAGACAACGTTTACGCGCAGCAAATATCAGACGAAACAGAACGTTCTGCCATAGCCCGCGGCTCGGGCATCTCAAAAAGATCGGTAACATCCATCATCGAAAAAATAAACGCTGGTAAGGCCATCATGGCTGTATCTGATGGCGGCAAGTGGGTGGGGTTCTCCTACTTTGATGTATGGGACCAGGGCAAATTCATATCAAACAGCGGGTTGATCGTATCGCCCCAATACCGGCAAAACGGCGTGGCTGCCAAAATAAAAGAACAGGTTTTTAACCTTTGCCGCGAGAAATACCCCGAATCGCTTGTGTTCTCTATCACATCGGGCCTGGCCATCATGAAACTCAACACCCGCCTGGGTTTTGAGCCCGTAACCTACTCGGAAATAACCCACGACGAAACCTTTTGGGAAGGTTGCAAAAGCTGTGTAAACTACGATGTACTGAACAGCAAAAACAAATGCAACTGCCTTTGTACCGCTATGCTTTTCGACCCTTCAAAAAACTAACATCTACCCAAACAAAACTAATAACTATGGCATACCAAACAATAAGCCAACACCCTGCTGATGACAGCCGGCACATTAATGTTTTAGCTACAGATGCGCTCTTCCTGTTAAAGCAGCTCATCGCTACCCCATCGCCAAGCGGGGAAGAAAACACCACGGCAGGCCTCATAGAAAACTTCATTAAAACCCGGGGCATTAAAACCCACCGGCTGCATAACAACATCTGGGCTTATAATAAATATTACAATGCGGGCAACCCCACCATCCTGCTTAACTCCCATCACGATACCGTAAAACCCAACGAGGGCTACACCCGCGACCCGTTCCGTGCAGACATCATAGGCGACAAACTTTATGGACTGGGAAGTAACGACGCTGGTGGTTGCCTGGTATCGTTACTGGCGGTTTTTACCTATTTTTATAATACCCCTAACCTTGCATACAACCTGTGTTTCGCGGCAACTGCCGAAGAAGAGAACTCGGGCCAAAAGGGATTGAAAGCAACACTTCCCGAAATTGGCCCCATTGATTTTGCCATAGTTGGAGAGCCCACCCAAATGCACATGGCTACCGCCGAAATGGGCAATATGGTGCTTGATTGTACCGCCTACGGAATTGCCGGGCATGCCGCCCGTAACGAAGGTGATAACGCCTTGTATAAAGCCCTAACAGATATCCAATGGTTCTCTACCTACTGCTTCCCAAAACAATCGGCATTTATGGGGCCGGTAAAAATGACGGTTACGCAAATAAACGCAGGGCTGCAGCATAACATCATCCCACATGAATGCCATTTTACGGTTGATGTACGCCTGAGCGATTGTTACTCGCCCCAGGAAGTATTAGCCATCATCAAAGCAAATACCACATGCACTATTAGCTCAAGGGAAGGTGTTTTAAAAGCATCGAGTATAGACCAGATTCACCCTTTGGTGAGGGCGGGCGTGGCACTGGGCCGGAAAACCTATGTATCGCCAACCAGCAGCGACCAGGGCTGGTTAAATGTCCCTTCCCTAAAAATGGGCCCCGGCGATTCGGCACGCTCACATATGGCCGATGAATTTATTTATGTGGATGACATAAGCGAGGGTATAAACATTTACATCAGCCTGTTAAAAAGTATGGTGTACTGCTTATTGCACAACCCCGAAGCCGGTAAAACTTTCATATAAACCCCAATAGCTTTGGAAATAAAAAAACACAGGCCCGCTTTAGTAATCAATAAGTGTGATCGAAAACAAAAGCCCCTGGTTGTTTACTCAACCGGGGGCTTTTTGTCAAGGTTTTTTTATTGCCTAATTACATCACCAATTCGCCAAGGGCTTCTTTGGTAAAACCTTTAAGTTCATCAGTGCGGCCTTCGCGGATCTTTTGTGTCCAGAATGGGTCTGCCAGTAATGGTCTGCCCACGGCTACAAGGTCAAAATCTCCACGGTCAAATCTTCTTAATAATTCGTCAAGCGAGCTTGGCTGTGAGCTTTCGCCGGCAAACGCACCAAAGAAATCTCCTGTTAAACCTACCGAACCAACAGTTATAGTGGTTTTACCGGTTACCTTTTTGGCCCAGCCTGCAAAGTTAAGGTCGCTGGCTTCAAACTCAGGCTCCCAAAAACGGCGTTGCGAGCAATGAAATATATCTGCACCGGCATCAGCCAAAGGGTTTAACCAGGCTTCCATTTCTTGCGGGGTTTTAGCTAATTTATTATCATAAGCCGATGGTTTAAACTGCGATAAGCGGATGATGACAGCAAAATCCTCACCTACACGTTTGCGCACTTCTTTAATTACTTCTATAGCAAACCGGCTCCGCTCGGCCAAGGTTTTACCACCATAAATATCAGTACGCTGGTTGGTTGCATCCCAAAAAAACTGGTCTATCAAATAATCGTGCGCACCGTGTATCTCTACCGTATCAAAACCCAAAGCTTTAGCATCTGCCGCTGCCTGGCCATAAGCTGCAATGGTATCGGCAATGTCCGTTTCGGTCATGGTTTTACCATTGCTGTTGCCCGGCCTGTTTAAACCCGATGGGCCTTCGAACGGTTGGGACGGTACCCAACCCGAAGCGTGGTTATCCATAATACCCATGTGCCATATTTGCGGGCCCATAGCGCCCCCTTCAGCGTGTACGCCATCAATAACATTCTTCCATCCTGCTAAAGCATCGGCACCATAAAAATGCGGCACATTGGCATCGTTTGATGATGCTACGCGGTTGATGACCGTACCTTCAGACAAGATCAAACCGGCCCCGCCTTCGGCACGTTTGCTGTAATAAGCTGCAACATCTGCCGTTGGCACACCGTTTGGCGAAAAAGAACGCGTCATCGGTGCCATTACAATGCGGTTTTTAATATTTAATGATTTCAGGCTGAACGGCCTGAATAAACTATCTGTATTCATATATATATTCTGATTGTTAAATTTCTGATTGAATAAGCTGACTTAAAGCGGCAAAGGTTTCTTCATTACGCTTATAGTAAGTCCACTGCCCTGCACGGGTTGACGTTACCAAACCTGCACGCTGCAAACTGGTTAAATATTCGGATACGGTAGATTGGGTAAGCCCCGCTTTTTGGTGAATCTGGCCAACGCAAACCCCATTTTCGAAGCCATTTTCCTTTTGCTCGGGAAAATGCAGCTCGGGGTCCTTAAGCCAGTTGAGTATCTGTAGCCTTGTTTTGTTTGATAGTGCTTTGAAAATTTCTACCTGATCCATACCACAAAGATATATCGGCTTTTCCCGATATTCCTATTAATATTGAGGATATGACGGTGGGTTGATAAAGTGCGGATGCTTAAAGTGGTTGCATTTGAATTCGATGGAATCGTTATAAAATCTCAGGATGTATGGTCACAAACTATCTTCCACTCCCCGTTTATCTTTCTAAACCATAGAGTAAAGTAACCACCGGGCGCATCTTTTTCGCGGGCAAGGCTCCAGGCGCCCATCACAAAGGCATCGCGTTTGCCTAACAGTTCTACCTTATCTATCCTGAAGGTTAGCTTACCCATAGCGGCTTTATCGGGGTACCCTTTTTTATAATTATCAAACGTTTGCTGCCACCCGTAGGTTGGCCCCCGCTTACCGATGAACATCAGCGAGTCTGATTTCCAGTACCCTTGCATAAAACCATCTATATCACCGTTGCTCCAGGCAATTTGCTGGTTGTGCATAAGTTTTACAATGGCTTCCCTATCCTGAGAGAAGCATAAACAAGATATAAGAAGAAGTAGGCAAGAGAGGATAAGCTTTTTCATAGGATAAATATATCAATCTAATCACAATTAAAGATATTTCTTGCTAAGACACAATGTTTACTTTATCCCCTTCCATGCTCTGCGTCTTTGCGTGAAATTAAAACCCAACTCATTGTTAAACAAATGTTAACAAATCATACAGTCAATTATTATAAATTTAACATTGTTTACCATAAATCCTTTATAGCTTTACAGCCTTTAAGCGTTCCACTATATATGAAAAACAGGGTACTGTGTTTTGGAGAAGTTTTATGGGATGCCTTCGGCGATGAAAAAAAAGCCGGCGGCGCGCCAATGAATGTTGCAAGGCACCTGGTGCAGCAACACGTAGATGTAGTTTTTGCCAGCCGTGTTGGTAACGACGCATCGGGTAATGAGCTGCTTGATTTTCTGAAAAACAACGGCTTATACTCTGACCTCATACAACGCGATAACACCCTGCCTACCTGCGAGGTTACGGTTGAGCTTGACGACAAAAATCAGGCTACCTATATTATACCCCAGCCTGTTTCATGGGATAAGATCCACCTTGACAAAAACCTGATAGAAGCAGCAAAACGCTCGTCAATCATTGTATTTGGCAGCCTGGCTTGTCGCGAAAAAGCAACGCACGATACTTTGTTAAACCTGCTTGATGAGATAGACGCCATCAAAATATTTGATGTAAACCTGCGCCACCCGCATTACACGCTGGCAACTATCGAAACCCTTGCAGCCCGCGCCAGCGTTATTAAAATGAACGAGGAAGAAGCCGACCTGCTTATTGGCGGCGGCAGTAACGATCTTAAAAGCAAGATCACCGAGTTTCAGAAAAAGTATCATACCAAAACCATCTGCGTAACCCGTGGCGATCAGGGTGCTATCATCTGGCACGATTATGAGTTTTTTGAGCATCCGGGTTTCTGCGTAGATGTTGCTGATACCGTTGGTGCAGGCGATGCATTCCTGGCTACCTTTGTGGCAGGACTGATAGCTAATAACCCCATCCCTAAAATATTGCTCAACGCGTGCGCTATTGGTGCTTATGTAACCAGCCAGCGTGGTGCCAACCCGGTTTACAACCGCGATGAAATTGGCCGTATCAAGAAAAGTTTGGTATAAACCCGGCTCTATTGTCATGCTTAGTTAACAATTACGTTTAAATGGCGTGGTTTAAAACTTTTGAACTGAATAATGCGTTACTTTATACTCAAGAAAGGGTAAAATATGCGTGGTTTTGGATTTTCACAGTTTAAACCAAACCAGATCCCGAAGGGCGGATTTGAAGAATTACTAAAGTTATTCCTGGAATTGTTGAACTATACCGCCGGTGATGCCGGGGAGGCTTTGGCATGGCTTAACGAATTAGATAAGCAATACAACATCACCAATGACGATTACGGCATGGGCGATTTTATTGATGAGCTAAAGCAAAAAGGTTACCTGAACGAGGATAACCAAAGCGGCGAGTTCAATATTACAGCCAAAGCCGAGCAAAGCATTCGCCAGGCGGCGTTAGAAGAAATTTTCGGGAAGTTAAAAAAATCGGGCAAGGGCAACCACCGTTCGCCGCAAAGCGGGCAGGGCGATGAAAAAAACGCCGAACGCCGCGAATTTGAATTTGGCGACAGCCTGGACCAGATAGACATGACGCAATCCATCCAGAATGCGCAGGTTAACCATGGCATAGGCGGCGATTTTATGATGACCGAGCGCGACCTGGAAGTAGAGGAAATGGATTACAAAACCCTAACCAGCACCGTACTGATGATCGATATATCGCACTCCATGATCTTATACGGCGAGGACAGGATAACCCCGGCCAAAAAAGTAGCTATGGCCCTCGCCGAACTCATCCGCACCAAGTACCCTAAAGATACTTTGGATATTGTGGTTTTTGGCAACGATGCCTGGCCTATCACGCTACAGGATTTGCCTTACTTGCAGGTTGGCCCCTACCATACCAACACTTACGCAGGCCTTGAACTGGCTACCGATTTGCTGCGCCGCCGTAAAACGCACAACAAGCAAATTTTTATGATAACCGATGGTAAACCTACCTGCTTAAAGGAGGACACCAAGTATTATAAAAACAGCATCGGGCTGGATAGGAAAGTGGTGAACAAAACGCTTAACATGGCCGCGCAGTGTAAAAGGTTAAAAATACCTATCACCACGTTTATGATAGCAAAAGACCCTTACCTGCAGCAGTTTGTACGCCAGTTTACCGAAACAAACGGCGGCAAAGCGTTCTACAGTTCGCTAAATAACCTGGGCGAATACATTTTTGAAGATTACGCCAAGAACAGAAGGAAAAACGTTAGATAGATTCAAAAAACAAGAGTCAAGAAATCAAGACAAAAATCATTAATTAATCATCGGTAAATCACAAAAATCGGTGAAATCAAGAATAAGAAATGAGCAAATACTTAGATATAAAAACACTCGGCGAGCTTAAAAAAACAGGCTACAAAAGCCGTTCGGTTAAAGATGAGCTGAGGGCTAACCTGATTACACAGCTGCAAAAAAAAGAAGGCGGTTTCGAAGGCATCATCGGGTTTGAAGATACCGTTATCCCCGACCTGCAAACTGCTATCCTGTCGCGCCACAACATTTTGCTGCTGGGCTTACGCGGGCAGGCAAAAACACGTATTGCCCGCCTGCTGGTAAACCTGCTGGACGAGTACGTGCCGTATATAGAAGGTTCTGAATTGTTTGACGACCCTTTGGCGCCTATCAGCTGGTATGGCCACAGCACGGTAGAAAGCAAGGGCGACGACACCCCTATCGGCTGGATCCACCGCAGCGAACGCTATACCGAAAAACTGGCTACGCCTGATGTTACCGTTGCCGATCTGATCGGTGATGTTGACCCGATAAAGGCGGCCACCATGAAACTAACTTACTCTGACGAGCGTGTTATCCACTTTGGTTTAATTCCACGTGCACACCGAGGCATTTTTGTGATAAACGAACTGCCCGACTTGCAGGCACGTATCCAGGTATCGTTATTCAACATTTTGCAGGAGCGCGATATCCAGATCCGTGGGTTTAAACTGCGCTTGCCTTTGGATATCCAGTTTGTGTTTACCGCCAACCCCGAGGATTATACCAACCGTGGTTCTATAGTGACGCCGTTAAAAGACCGTATAGAAAGCCAGATACTAACGCATTACCCACGCACGGTAGAGATCTCCCGCAAAATTACCCAGCAGGAAGCCCTGTTAAGTGATGAACAACGCGCCAATATCGAAGCCGATGGTTTGGTAAAAGATATGGTAGAGCAAATCGCTTTTGAAGCGCGTAACTCCGAATACATCGATAAAAAATCGGGGGTATCCGCGCGTTTAACCATCTCCTCATACGAGAACCTGATCAGCAACGCCGAGCGACGGATGATCATCAACGGCGAAGCTACTACCTTCGTCCGTATTTCCGATTTTCTGGGTGTTATCCCTGCCATCACCGGTAAAATAGAGCTGGTTTATGAAGGCGAACTGGAAGGCCCCGGCAAAGTGGCCAATATTCTTATCGGCAAAGCCATTAAAACATTGCTGCTGCAATTTTTCCCCGATCCGGAAAAGGCAAAAAAAGCAAAAGCACCAAACCCTTATGCCGATATCGTTAACTGGTTTAGCGATGGCAACACGCTCTCGCTGGTAGATGACCTATCGTTAGTAGATTATAAAAAATCACTGAACGCCGTACCTGGATTAAAGGATGTGGTTAAAAAATTCCATCCTAAACTAAGCGAGAACCAAACGCTACTGTTAATGGAGTTTATTTTGCATGGTTTGGCCGAGTTTTCGCAGTTGAATAAAGGTTTCCTTGATAATGGATTTGCTTTTTCGGATATGTTTAACAGCTTGTTTAACTTAGAGCCCGATGAAGACGACCTTGACATTGACGACCGTTACTAACGCAATTATTCACCAGCTTAACACCTCATGCAGGGAAACGCCCTATACTTTATCCTGATACCACTTGTACTTTTAGCGCTTGATTATTACCTGTTAAGGGGTATAAATATCGCTTTTAAGTTTACGCGTAAAAAGTGGTTTTGGGGTTTGTATTGGTTTGGGGCGGTATTTTTAATAGCCGTTTTATTGCTGGGCATATATAGCAAAATGTCGGTAGGTGCGCGCGGTGCGTTCCTGTTCCTGTTTTTCATCACATTTATATTTAAGCTGTTTTACGCGCTGTTTATAGCTGTGGATGACGTACGCCGGTTTATTGTTTACCTATCCCGCAAAAATAAAAAACCTGCAACTGACACGGCTCCTGCTACTTTTAAAGCCATCCCACGGTCGGAGTTTTTGATGAAGGCCGGGATACTGGCCGGTGCTGTGCCGCTTTACCTGATCAAGCACAACATGTCTAAAGGCTTGTATGATTACCAGGTAAAAAACGTCACCCTTTACCTGCCAAACCTGCCAAAGGCATTTGATGGGATGCGTATAGGGCAGATCTCTGATATTCATTCAGGCAGTTTCCATAGCGTGCATGATATGCATGGCGGCGTTGATATGCTGATGAACCAAAAGGCCGATGTGATATTTTTTACCGGAGATTTGGTAAACGGGCAAACATCAGAGGTGAACCGGGTGGTTGATGTATTTAAAAAAGTGCGCGCGCCGCTGGGGGTATATTCTATACTGGGCAATCACGATTACGGCGACTATGGCCAATGGCCTACTCCTGCAGATAAAGACAAGAATTTTGCCGATATGATACAAGCCCACAAAACCCTGGGCTGGGACCTGCTGATTGATGAGCACCGCCGTTTAAAAGTTGGCAACGACGAATTGGGCATCCTGGGTATAGGTAACTGGGGCGAAATGAGCCGGTTCCCCAAATATGGCAAAATGGAAAAAGCCGTTGTAAATACAGACGACCTGCCCGTGAAGTTGCTATTGTCGCACGACCCATCGCACTGGCGGGCCGAGGTGATCCCAAAATATCCGCAGATAGATGTGATGTTTAGCGGTCATACCCATGGCATGCAGTTTGGCGTACGTACTAATGATTTTCAATGGAGCCCGATAGAATATGTTTACCAGGAATGGGCCGGTTTATACCGCGAGAAACACCAGCAGATCTATGTAAATGTTGGTTATGGCTTTTTAGCATACCCCGGCCGGATTGGGATATTGCCGGAGATTACGATGTTTAACTTAAAGGCCGGGGAAGACCCGACATTAAAAGCTTAATTAATATAAGCAAGGATGACAAGCGTTTGAGATTTTCTATGATTCCCTCCCCCGGGAGGGGCGCGGTTGGTTTGCGTAGTGGCAGGGAGGGGTTATACACGCTATCGCCGATTGCAATAATATAACCCCTACCTCCTCCTTCCCCAAGGAAGGAATCGCACGAGCCCCACTGCTTTCAATCTTACCAACGATAAAAAATAATTGTTTATTTTTTATTCCTATTGCCGTATTTTAGCAAAACCGATGAAAAAAGCCTTCCAAAACGCGCTTGATTTTTTGCTTTTCAGTAACATCTTCATGTCGTTATGCGCAGTAGCACAGGCGTTGGTTACTTTTCACATTATAGGTTCAAAACCGGTTTATAGTGTTACCGGGTTGCTGTTCACCTCAACACTGGGCATCTATAATTTCAGCATACTACTTAGCAAACCCAGGCATCCCGAAAAATCGCCCTATAAACGTGTACGCTGGTTTTTTGCACACTACAGGTTAATGGTAACCTTTACCATGATCTCGCTATTGTCGCTTATTCCGCTGTTCTTCTTGCTGTCGATGGAATCGCGCATATTGCTCATATTCCTTTCTGTGCTTTCGTTTTGTTACAGCCTGCCTATATTTAGTGTAGGCGAACAAAAGTTTGGGCTTCGCAATATACCCGGCTTAAAAACCTTCCTCATCGCTTTGGTGTGGACCATGAGTTGCGTGCTGCTGCCCGTATTAGAGGCGCAGGATCTGCACCTTGCTGATATCTCCATGCGGGATATTACCATCATGATAGCCAAGCGTTTCCTGTTTATATTCGCCCTTGCCATTCCCTTTGATATCCGCGACCTGTTTAGCGACCGACAGGCTGGCCTTAAAACCATACCGGTTGCCTGGGGCGAAAAGAATGCTTACCTGTTTTGCCAGGTACTGCTGGCAGGCTATATTGTGCTGCTGTTCCTTTTCAGGAATAATGGTTTTAGCCTTGATTTTTTTGGCCTTACCACTACTGCCATACTCATGGGCTGGCTGATATTTAAATCAAAATGGGAGAAGGACGAATACTATTACTTCCTTTATATGGATGGTGTATTGATACTGCAATACGTAATACTGGTAGGTTTCGGCCTTGTTTTCGGCAACAGCTATGCCGGCTAATTACGATAACTCGGCCTCCTTTTATGACAAGCTTTCGCGGCTGGTATTTGGCAAAGCCCTGGTTAACGCGCAAATCTGGCTTTTACCACGCATCCCTAAAAACGCAAAAGTATTAATAGTTGGCGGCGGTACCGGCTGGATACTGGAGGAGATAACCAAGTTGCATCCAGGTGGTTTAAATATTACTTATGTGGAGATCTCGGCCAAAATGATGGTACTTTCCCGCAAGCGAAACACCGGCGCAAACCAGGTTAAATTTATAAACAAAGCTGTTGAAGATGCAGGCCTATCCACAGATTTTGATGTGGTGATAACCCCCTTTTTGTTTGATAATTTTACCGAAAAAACACTGCCCGGCGTATTTCAACACATCCACCCAACCTTAAAACCCGGCGGCTTATGGCTTAATACCGATTTTCAACTTACCGGCAAATGGTGGCAATACCTGATGCTGAAAAGTATGCTGCTGTTTTTTAAAGTGCTTTGCGGCGTACCCGCATGGCGATTGCCCGATGTAGGGAAACAGTTCAGTAAATTTGGATATGATGTTACTGAGGAGAAGAGATTCTTTGGGGATTTTGTGGTGACAAGGGCATATCGTCAATAGTTTCACGCAAAGACGCTAAGACGCAATTGAAGTCCAATCTTAGCGTCTCTGCGTCTTTGCGTGAAATAATTAATAAACAAACTTATACCCTATCCCCCTAACTGTTTGCAGGTAAGTTGGCGAATCGGGGTTATTCTCAATCTTTTTACGAAGGCGAACGATGTGCATATCTAACGTGCGGGTGTTTACGTCAGCATTGTAGCCCCAAACCTCCATCATCAGTTCTTCGCGGTTTATAACCTTGTTTTTGTTTTTAAGGAAGTATAACAGTATGCGGTTCTCTAAAATAGTAAGCTCGGTTTTACGGCCATCACGTATCAGCAGGTGAGTGTTGGGCAGATGCTCCATATTCCCAAACTTGTGCGATTCGGCCCGCTCATTATTCAGCGAGAATTTGATCTTGCTGTCTATCATCGCTACCAGCACATCCATATTAAAGGGCTTGGTTATATAATCGCTCACACCGAAGTTGTAGGCGCCTATTTTATCAATATCCTGGGCTTTGGCGGTCATCATAATAACCAGCTTATCAAACCCTTTTTCGCGCAGGCTGCTGCATACTTCGCTGCCTTGTTTGCCGGGCAGCATCCAGTCAAGCAGTACAATATCTGGCTGCTCGGCCAGTATCATGCTTTCGGCTTCTTCGCCGTTGTTGCTTTCTAAAACTTTGTAGCCTTCACTTTGCAGGCGTTCGGCCACTAAAAACCTCAGGTTCTCATCGTCCTCAACCAGTGCTATTTTAATTTCTTTGTTCATTATCTTAATCAATATGTTTTGCACCTACGGAGCAAATAAATTGTGTTTTTGTTTTATCTAATGCCCTAAAGGCAAGGTAACAATAAACGTTGAGCCTACATTAAGCTTGCTGGTAACGTCTATTTCTCCGTCCATAAAGTTAACCAGTTCTTTACAAAAAGCAAGGCCCAGGCCTACGCTTCCATTTTGATTGTACTGGTTCTCTATGCGGTAAAACTTTTTAAATACATCGCCTTGCTCATACCGGGCCATGCCTATGCCCTTATCGGCAAATGAAAATACAATATTGCGTTTTTCGGGCTTAATATTTATAAATAATTCTTTTTTACCCGGGTGCGAATATTTGTAGGCATTCTCCATCAAATTCTGGAACACACTTCCCAACAGTACCGGGTCGCTGTAAAACTTATTTACATTCTCAATATTAAAGTCAAGTTTAAAATCTGGATATTTTATCTTAAAGGTATCAATATACCCTTTCACAAATTGCTGCAGATTTATTTCCTCGCGCTTTACGGTAATAGAGCGGTTTTCCAACTGGGTAAAACTGAGTAGCTTGTTCATCAGGTCGTTCAGCTTGTCGGCCTCCTCATCCAGTATTTTACCGTAATGGCGGCGCTGGCGTTCGCTTAGTTCGGCATCCCCTTTAAGGTTCGAGCCCGCAATTTTTATAACACTCACCGGGGTTTTAAACTCGTGGGTAAAGTTGTTTATAAAATCGTACTGCAGCTTAAACACCTTTAGGTTAATGTTTAGGTTGCGGTATATAAGCCAACTTATCAGCACCAAAAAAAAGTAAATAAGCAATACAATAGCGCATATAGGCAAAAACCGCCTGTCAATCTCTTTGGTAAGGTGCTGGTTTGTTGAAATAAAATACAGCTTAAAGTTTGAAAAAGCACCGGTTAACGCGGCCTCGGTTACTTTTCGGTCGCCTTCCACATCAAGCGGGTCGTACACTACGGGCTGTATGGTAACCTGCTGATACAACTCGGGGTGGGTGTTTTTAACTTTAAGCTGATGTGCATCCAGCAAAAAGGTAAGCATGTTTTGTTTATAAAAGGCTTTGGTATCCCCTTTTTTTAACAGCGACTGATAAATGCGGATATCCTCGCGGCGGGGGATGTTGAGGTAGCTTATTTTATCGGGCGTAACGTTGTAAAAAGTACGGAAGATCTCGTCCTGCGTGGGCAGGCGCGAGGTATCGGCTATGCTGATAAAGTTACTCAGCTTCAGCGCCATGTCTTTAAAATCACCATCATTTGCCCAAACGGAATCTTTATACCCCTTTACACTGCCATGCTTAGGCTTGTACTGGTAAACAGTTTTTACAGAGATGCCTTGTTTATTGGCAGGCTTTTTAGACGAGGGGTTACCAATCTGGATATCATAAAACAACACCTTGCGCACAAAAGGGTAGCTTTTAAAAACCGTAGCCGAATAGTTTGCCGCCGATGCCGAATCCAGGAAACCCTGGTAGGAGGTAATCTCGGGGATCTTTAACTGGAAGAAATCGTAATAAGGTTTAACCGTTTGATCCAGCACCTCTATCTTTTTAGAGGCAAATTCGTTCTCTACATATTTGGTAGTAAGGTTATACGATATAACGATCGCGATAACAAGGCTCACCGTTATCAGCACCAGGAATGCGGTTATCAGCGAAAAATTTTTGCGGTATAGATTTTTCTGCGCTTTCATAACAGGTTAGGGTTTAACCTGCATATTGTTGCTCAGGAAGGTTTCTATCTCTGCGTACATTTCCATACGGTTATGTTCGCTTTTAAAATAAGCGCGTTCGTTTTCTTTAAGGCGGTATATTACCGGCACGTTGCGTTTATTCAATTCGCGCACAAACTGGTTAAGCTCGCTGATGTTAGCCCGCGGGTCTTTAGCACCCTGGAATATCAGCAGCGGGCTTTTTATCTTATCGGTATGGAAAACCGGCGATATGGCCCGTAGCTGGTCGGCGTCAGTCTCGGGGTTGCCCACCATCTCGTAGGTCATTTTTAAATAGGGTTTAAAAAACGGCGGTGCATCTTTTAAGTAGGTAAAAAAGTTGATCAGCCCGTATTTAACAATCGCGCAATTATACATTTCGGGGTGGAATGACACGCCGTACAAAGCCGAGAATCCGCCAAACCCGCCGCCAAAAATGGCTATCTTTTTGGGGTTGGCTATTTTATTAGCTATAAGCCATTTTACACCATCGGTAATATCCTGCTGTATTTTGCCGCCCACCTGCTTAAAGCCTGCTGTACGAAATGCTTTACCATAGCCGGCAGATCCACGGAAATTTACCTGGAACACCGCATACCCTCTGTTGGCCAGAAACTGCACCTCTGCATCATAATCCCATGAGTTTCGCCCCCATATCCCGTCGTGTGGCATCACTACAACCGGCAGGTTCCTTCTTTCTTTCCCTTGCGGGATGGTCAGATAGCCGTTTATCGTCATCCCATCGCTGGCTTTAAATGATATGGGTTGCATATCGCAAAGCTCTTCGGGTTTTATTTCGGGGTTAATATCGGCAAGTTTGGTAAGCTTATCGCCCCCCCGCTCATATAAGTAGTACGAACCGGGGTTCTTATCGGTAGAACTAACTATAATAAACTTATTCTCCGCGCTGTCTCGGTCAACAATATCTACAGCGTTGCCTTTTATCTTACCCGACAGGTTTTTGTAAAGTTTTGCTATATCATCATCCAAAAAATGTTTCTGTGGTTTGGCTTCTTCCCATCCCACAAGCTCTAAGCGGTGTTTGCCTTTTGAATAATCAACACCCAGTATATCGGCCTTATCGCTGGTATAAACAACCTTTGCTTCTTTGCCGGTTTCGGCATCTATTTCTATCAGAGCGGTTTTATCACGGTTAACGTTTGATAAAGCGTAGAAATCGTTCTTAACGCCAGTAAAAGCAATCGGCTCTACCCTGTCGTTAAAATTATTTTTGATGATAGACTTAAACGGAGCCTTATCATTTGCGCGGTACAGGATACTCTCGTTAACCCCGTCAGATACCTTAACCAGGCGGATGTTACCATTAGCATCAGGGTACCATTTGGTGATATTGCCGGGGTTTAGCAAATAAGGCTTCAGTTCGCCGGTTTTAACATTTAAGCGGTACACATCAAAGTTAACCGGGTCGCGCTTGTTCATGGCCACGGTTATTACATCGGGCTGCATACGGTTACGGTTCAGTATACGGATGCGCGCCTTCTCCAGGTTAACCAGGCTTTTCACCTTTAGTGTAGCCACATCAAGCGTATAGATCCTGAATTCATCCACAGCGATAATATCCTGCGTAAAAACTATCTGATTATTAAACGTCCAGGAGTAATCGCGTACCGAGTAATCGGTAAAATTGGTTGCCATTTGCTCGGCGCCGGTAGCTAACGACCGTATGTATATATTTTGTTTATCTTTATAAGGCCTTAAATAAGAGATATATTTACCATCGGGCGAGATTTTGAAAAAGCTTTTCTCGGGTGTCTTAAAAAAGTCACTTACAGGTATTTGCCTTACTTGGTTTTGTTTGCAGGCGCAAAAAACAAGTATAAAAGCTACGAACAAAAATGATCTTAAACGACCCTGCATTTGGTTTATCCTAATTGTTAAGAGAGGTCAAATTAGTTAATTTAGTTAATGTTTATACATATGTCACTACAATTTTACCCGCTTGCAACGTTACATATAATATATCCCCGCAAGGCTAAAATATAAAAAAAGAATGAAGCGATTATACGTGTTGGTACTGGTACTATTTATTTGCAGCACAAGGCTTTTAGCCCAAAATAACGATCTTTTACTTGCCCGCCAATACGCCGCAAACGGCGAACAGCAAAAGGCCCTTGATATATACCAAAAGTTGTTTAAGCAGGATAATGAAGCTTATTATCAACAATATCTCACCAGCCTGTTAATATTTAAGAAATTTGATGAGGCCGAAACCATCACTAAAAAAATGCTGCGCAAATACCCCGGCAATAATGAATACACCATAGCGCTTGGGTCTGTATACACCCAGCAGGGCAACACCGCCAAGGCCGATGCCTTGTATAACGACCTGATCAGGAACCTCCCTGCCGACCAGGGGGCTATTGCCAACATAGCCTCGCAGTTTTACCAAAGCGCCAACGCCGATTACGCCATTAAAATATTTTTACAGGGCCGTAAGCTGATCCATAATGATAATGCCTTTGCCTTTGAGCTGATAACCCTGTACCGTTACAAACGCGATAAAGCAGCCCTTACCGAAGAATACCTTACCTTTTTGCCCGCAAATCCTGTTTTTTTAAGCCAGGCCGAAAGCACGCTGGCTACCGTTTACGAAGGCCCTGCGGATTATGATATGCTTAAAGTATCGTTACTTAAACGCATCCAGAAGGACCCGCAGCAAATTGTTTACACCAACCTGCTTACCTGGCAGTTTTTGCAGCAAAAGGAGTTTGATATGGCGCTGAACCAGGCACTGGCCCTAAGCCGCCGCCAAAATGATGACGGCAGCAACGTGTTTGAGCTTTGCCGCACACTGGTGGCTAACGAGGCTTACGATGCCGCCATACGCGGATATGAATACATTGTGAGCAAAGGCAATAAAGACAATCAGAACTATATATCTGCCAAAATTGAGCTCATCAACACCAAAAACCTGAAGGTAACAAACGGCCAGTACACCCAGGCCGATCTGCTGGGACTGGAGAAAGACTATACCGACCTGCTAAACGAGCTTGGCCGCGGCCGGGGCACCGTGTTTGCCATGCAAAAACTGGCCAACCTGCAAGCCTTTAAACTGCATAAGCTAAAAGATGCCCAAACCCTGCTGGAAAGTGCCATCGCCATACAAGGTGTAAGGCCCGCCCTGCTGGCTGCCTGCAAGCTTGATCTGGGTGATGTTTACCTGCTTAATAACCAACCCTGGGATGCCTCCCTGCTATACAGCCAGGTAGAAAAAGACAACACGGCCACCCCCATGGCGCAGGATGCCGCATTGCGCAATGCCAAGCTGGCCTATTATACAGGCGATTTTGACTGGGCCCGCCGGCAACTGAATATCCTGAAAGCGGCTACCACGCAGCTTATTGCTAACGATGCGCTGAACCTGTCGTTGCTGATATCTGATAACCTGAATGCCGATAGTGCGGGTAAAGCGCTTAAAATTTACTCGCGTGCCGATCTGCTAATATTTGCCGAACAACCTGCCAAAGCCATGCTTACGCTGGATAGCATCGACAAAAAATACCCGGGCAACGCACTCGAAGCAGATATACTGATGGCTAAAGCCCGCATTATGATACAGCAAAAGGATTTTACCAATGCCGTAACCATATTAAAAGAAATTGTTGAAAAACACTCATTTGACCTGTGGGCCGATGACGCAGTTTACATGCTGGGCGATATTTACGAAACCAAACTAAACGATGCCAACCAGGCTAAAACCTACTACCAGAAGATTATTACCGATTACCCCGGCAGCCTCTGGATAAACGATGCCCGTAAACGGTTTAGATTATTACGGGGAGATAAGAATGACGCGAGTTAGTTTATTGGTTCACTGGTTCATTTGTTCATCAGTAGCACAGGTTCTCTAACCGGTGAAATCAATCCAATCGCTGAAATCCAAAATCAAATAGTACTTTTACAGCATGATTGTATATAACGACACCGTAATTTTAGATGATACTGTTGAGCAGGAGTGGTTAGCCTGGATAAAAGAGGTACACATCCCTGCAATTATGGCTACCGGCTGCTTCAGCTCGTACCGTTTGCTTACCATTATCGATTCGCCAAACGATGGTATCACCTACTGCCTGCAGTTTAACGCCGATACCATTGAACAATTCCAGGATTATTACCGTACCCACCTGTTTAAATTCCAGGAGATACACCAGCTACAATTTAACGAACGCTTTGTATTATTTAATACATTAATGAAAACGGTTGACGAATAATGACGATTACCGAAACCCTTATACCCGGCGTACTGATATTTGATCCCAAAGTTTTTAACGACGACCGCGGCTACTTTTTTGAAAGCTACAGTAAAAAGGTTTTTAACGATGCCGGCATCGATGCCGATTTTGTGCAGGACAACCAATCCCTGTCGCAAAAAAATACAATCAGGGGCCTGCATGCGCAGGCACCACCATATGCCCAGGGCAAACTGGTAAGGGTTTTACAAGGCGCTGTATTAGATGTTGCCGTTGATGTGCGCAAAGGTTCGCCCACTTATGGCAGGCACGTCTCGGTAGAACTTACCGCCCAAAACCACAGGCAGCTTTGGATACCGCCGGGTTGTGTACACGGCTTTTTAACTTTAGTTGACGATACCATTTTTGCCTACAAAGTAAGCGGCGGGCTTTATAACAGGGCATCAGAAATTGGCCTGGCCTGGAACGACCCCGAACTGGCTATTGGCTGGGGCATAGCCGAAAAAGATGCTATACTTTCTGCTAAAGATCAGGAACTTCCGGGTCTTTCCTCTTTCAACAGCCCCTTTATTTATACGCGCTGATCATATATAAAGCCTCTTTTAACGGGTTAGTGTGGCCCGGCGTATTTTAAATTTTATTGTTGTTAATAAGTAACAATAGTGTGACCATGCCACTCTAAAGGCATATTTAACACTTTTTAACATGTCCCGCCTTTTTATTACTAAACTTTTAGTTATATCTTGGCTCCACAATAAACCCTAAGTATGAAATTCACAATTACAGCACTGGTATTACTATGCCTATGCTCTTTTTCTACCTTTGCACAAAATTCTTATTCGGTTAAAGGGGTAGCGGTTGATAGTGTTGCCAATATTAAACTGGTAAATACTTCTATCAGCGTGCTAAACGCTAAAGACTCTACCCTGCGCAAATTTACAAGGGCCGCTGCAAATGGCTCTTTCAATATCAACAACCTTGGTAAGGGCAAATTTATATTACTGGTAACCTACCCCGGTTATGCCGATTACGTAGAAAACTTTATTTTAGATTCTGCTAAAACCACCCACAATGTTGGCAATATCAACATGAACCTAAAATCGAGGTTATTGAACGAGGTGCTTATAAAAGGCACCGTTGCCGCCATAAAAATAAAAGGCGATACTACCGAGTTTAACGCCAAAGCATACACCATACAACCAAACTCTAAGGTTGAGGATTTGCTGAAACAATTGCCCGGTATACAGGTGGATAAGGATGGTAAAATAACCGCGCAGGGCCAAACCGTACAAAAGGTACTGGTTGATGGCGAAGAGTTTTTTGGCGATGACCCTACGCTGGTTACCAAAAACATTCGCGGCGATATGGTTGATAAGGTGCAGCTTTACGACAAAAAAAGCGACCAGGCGGCCTTTACCGGTATTGACGACGGGCAGAAAACCAAAACCATTAACATTAAACTAAAAGAGGATAAAAAGAACGGCTACTTTGGTAAGCTGGATGCCGGCATTGGTACAGATGGTTACTACCAGGGGCAGGGGCTTTATAACAAGTTTAAGGGTAAAAAGAAATTCAGTGTTTACGGCACCGTTGGCAACACAGGTAAAACAGGCCTGGGCTGGCAGGATAATAATAAATTGGGCACCGGCGATGGTATACAGTTTGGTGATGATGGCAGCGCTTTTTTTGATGGTGGCAGCAACGATGGCGGCCTCGACTCTTTTAGCGGCAGGTATGACGGGCAAGGGATACCTAAGGCTTACACCGGCGGTGTGCATTATGATAATAAATGGAATAACGATAAAAACAGCCTTAACACCAATTACAAAGCAGGCTCATTAGAGGTTGATGGTACCCGCAATAACAAACAGCAGCAAAACCTGCCCGGCGACTCAACCAACATCATCAAAAGCAATACCGACCAAACCTTTAACAATTACATGTTCAGGCAAAAGCTGGATGCTACCTACACTGTTAAGCTTGATACCACATCAACCTTAAAAGTATCTGTTGATGGTACTATAAAAAACAGCGATACCCACACTACCAGCAATGCCGAAAGCCGCCGGATAGACAGCACACTGATCAACACCAACAGCCGCACGCTGAGCAATAAGGTAGATCAGCAATTGTTCAATGCATCGGCCTTGTACACAAAAAAACTAAAGAAAACCGGTCGCACCCTATCACTTAATGTAATTGCCGGTGTTACCGAAAGCAAAGCGCGCGGTTTCCTGAAATCAGACCTGGAAATATTTAACACCGACGGTACGCCAAAAAGCAGCGAAATTGTTGACCAGTTAAAAACCGACAACACCAAAACATCGCGGTTTAGTTCCAATTTAACCTATACCGAGCCTCTCTCTAAGGCATTATCGGTTATCTTTAATTACGGGTTCAGCACAAATAATAGCAACGCGGATAGGAAATCGTTCGACCAATCGGCACCCGGTAACTATAACCTGCTGAACGACTCGTTAAGTAACCATTACGTTTTCGATCAAACATCAAACCAGGGCGGTATCAACTTCAACTATAAAAAAGGCAAAAGCACCCTGCGCTTTGGTACACGCGTAGCCAATATAGATTATAAACAGGTTGACGAGATAACCGGTCTATCGGGCCACCGTAACTTTACCAACTGGAGCCCGCAGGCAAATTTTCAGTATAAAATATCTAACTACAGCGGCTTAAACTTTGGCTACTACGGTAACCAAACCCAACCAACTATTGATCAGTTACAACCCATCCGCGTAAATACCGACCCGGTGAACCAAACTATTGGTAACCCTAACCTAAAACCATCCTTCACCAACGGGTTTTATGGTTACTATAACATGTATAAAGTTATCAGCGATCAATCCATCTGGTTAAACGGTAGTTATAACTTTACCACCAACCCTATTGTAAGCAATGTGGTTACCGATAAAGAAGGCAGGAGCATTATACAGTCGGTAAACCTTAACGATAAGCAGCAATCCAACTATAACTTTGGTTTGGATATGAGCCGCAAACTAAGCTTTATAGGCCTTAACATTAATGCAAGGCTAAATACCGGCGGTAACATTTATTACAGCATGGTAAATAACGAGCTTAACAAAACCAAATCAAACACCTATGGTGGTACTATTGGCCTGTCAAAATACAAAGAGAAAAAATACACCATATACATAAGCGGCGGGCCTAATTATACCGTTGGCCAGGCTTCGTTACAGCCCGATAGAAACAACAACGGCCGTGGTTTTAACGCCGACTACTACCTGAGTATTTTCCTGCCGGGTAAAATTGAAATAGGCAGCGATGGCCAATACCAGTACACCGCCGCTACACAATCATTTGATAACGCTTTCCGCCAAACCATTATCAACGCCCGTATAAGCAGAGCGTTTTTTAAAGGCGATAATTTAAAAGCATCAATAAGCGGCAACGATTTACTAAACCAAAACCAGGGCTTTACCCGCAGCGCATCAAGCAACCTGATCACCGAGAACCGTTACACCACCATCCGCAGGTATTTTATGCTATCGGTAACCTGGGATTTTAACGGCATGGGCGGCGGCACTCCAAAAAAATAAGTTAAGGATATAACAATTAAAGACATATCAAGCAATGAAGAAGCACCTGTTAACATTATTTACCTGCATGTTTGCAAGCAGCCTGCTGTTTGCCCAAAACACGCATTTCACCACATCGGGCACTATAGAGTTCGAGAAAAAAGTGAACATGTACGGCGTTATTAAAAAGGTAATAAACAAGGATAACGAAAGCTGGTACGCCCCCGCCTTTGAATCGTACAAGAAAAACAACCCGCAGTTTAAAATCCTTAAAAGCACGTTAACTTTTGGCGGCAACAAAACCCTGTATTCCCCGGTTGTGGAAGATGCGCCGCCATCAAACAGCTGGTTTAGCGATATGCCACTGGCCCAGCAAATAAACACGATTTATACCGACCTGAACACCAACTACAGCATCACCGGTAAAAAGGTGTTCGACGAGGGTTTTTTGATGAAGGATAGCACCCGCAAGATCACCTGGAAAATTACCGACGAAACCCGCGAAATTGCCGGCTACATGTGCCGCCGCGCCAACGCCGTGGTAATGGACTCGATATACGTGGTGGCCTTTTACAGCGAAGAGATCCCGGTATCAGGCGGCCCCGAATCATTCACTGGTTTGCCGGGCATGATACTTGGCCTTGCCCTGCCGCACGAGAACGTTACCTGGTTTGCCACCAAGGTTACCGACCTGCCCGTAGCCGAAGCATCGTTAAAAGTACCGGCAAAAGGCAAGGTTGTTACCTACGAAGGCCTTAAAACCACCCTTGGCAAAGCCATGGAAGGCTGGGGCGAATACGGCAAGAAGTTTTTTAAGATATACCTTTTGTAGAGTCAGGACGAGAAGAGTCAAGAATCAAGACAAAAAGAAAAAGCCTGTGCAGTTTGTTACTGTACAGGCTTTTTTGTGTGGTATCCGTCCGTCCGCAGGAGAGGGTATGCCGGGCGGGGCGCGGACGCCTATTTAAAGCTCCCTCCCTGGGGAGGGGTGCGATGGATTGTGTAGTGGCAGGGAGGGGTTTAGCTAACTATGCAATATGTTTAAACCCCTCCCTAACCCTCCCAAGGGAGGGAAATATAATTTATTACACAAGCTTCAATCCTTTTAAATACGCCGCGTTCTTCTGCGCGCTTTGCAGCGGGGTTTCGTGGAAGAAACGGCTTTGCTCTACAAAAAAGTAACGCATGCCGTTATCCTGCCCAACACTGATAAACTTTTTAAAATCGATAATGCCCTCGCCCATATCACAGGCCGATTCGTCCTTGCTGCCTGCGGGGAGGCGTTTTTTGAGCACATCGCGCATGTGGGCCAGTTTAAAGCGGCCTTTGTGTTTGGTGATGTAGGCGTATGGGTCGGCACCCTCGGTTACGGTGTAGTACACGTCCATCTGGAAATCTACCAGCTCCTTATCCGTACCGGCAAGCAGCACGTCGATGGGTAGTTGTCCGTTTACCGGTTTGTAAGGGTAATCGTGCGGGTGGTAGCCAAACCTTAGGCCGTGCTTTTTACAGATGGCGCCGCGCTTGTTAAAATCATCCGCAAAGGTTTTAAAGGTTTCGATAGATTTTTGCGGGCCGAGCCATGGGCATACCAGGTACTTCATACCTACCTCTGCCGACTGCGCTGCCAGCTTGTCAAATTCGGGCAGGGTGCAGGGGTTGTAGTGGGTGCTTACCAGGTTAAGGCCAAAGCCGGTGGCTATCTTTTTAAACTCGGTATTGGTTTTGCCCCAAAAGATGCCCTTATCGCTGCCGTAGCTTTCTATCTGGGTGTAGCCCATTGCGCCAAGCTGTTTAAGGGTGCCTATAGGGTCGCGCTCCATGTCTTCTTTTACCATGTAAAGCTGGATGCCGGGGGCGGGCTTTGTGCGCCCGGCTATGGTTGCGGCCATTGCGGACGATGATGCTGCCAGCATGCCGCCGGTGTATAGGAATGTTCGTCTGTTCATGTTGGTTTATTGGTTCATTAGTTCATTGGTTCTTGTCCTAAACAATATGTCATTGCGAGCGTAGCGTGGCAATCTCTTTAGGACAATTGTAAAGGTATGCTTATCAACCTTATAGCTTTGTAGTTGTTTTAACAGCATTAGTATTTAAATGAAATTGGCCCGCTCAATTGCCGCGGGAGGGCTTCTTCTTTTTGCTTGATCAAAAAGAAGCAAAAACCGAGCGTAGCGAGTTCATGAACACCAAAAAACAAAAAATAGGTGAATAAATCAAGTCAGAGCGAATGCTTCCTACGCTCCCTGCCGGTTCTTAACGCTTTTGCTGGATGACTCGCTGCGCTCGCATCACGCGCAAAAGCTAAACCGGCATTCCCGCCATACGCCCGGCCCGCCCGCTCTGACCTTTGGGCCTGCGCTTTATTAGCATTAAGCACCATGTCATTGCGGGCGATAGCGTGGCAATCTCGTAGCCAGTGCATTACCGCTTTGCTTCCGACGAGATTGCCGCGTCGCCCCTTGCTTTTTCCCCCCGCTGCTCCTCGCAATGACATAGTGGCCACCCCGCGTTAGGGATAGCAGCGGATACCGGCCCTTGCGCCTAAGGCCTGCAGCCGTATGAGCGGATAGCCCGGCCCGAAGGGAACGCCATTGGGAAGAATCAAGAGATTAGAGTAAAGACGCAAGACCCGGAGGTGTTGTCAGTAATCATGCTCACCAACCTTTCCTATCTTGATTCTTGACTCTAACATCTTGACTCTCTCCCCTAAATATCCCTCACCACTACCTCCCCGGTGGTTTTGTCTTTTAATATCAGTTTGCGTTCGCCGTGGGGCAATATCTCTTCTTTTATTAAGTAGTACTGCTCATCGAAACTGGCGAAATCGGCGGCTATTTTGGTATTGGTGCTGCCTCGCCAGTCGGTTAGTTTCACGGGTTCCCAGATGCCGCTTTTGGCGGATGCGTAGGCGGCGTCGATAATGGCGTTTACCACGTAGCCATCGTAAAAAGTTTCGGCAGGCGGGCGGTTTTGCTCAATGGCTTCAAACATGTCGGTAAACATGTGGTTATAGCCCAGCTCGTTCACCTCGTCGCCCACGGGGAAAAGCCAGCCCTGGCTGCTCTCGGCCTTTTCGGCAACGTAGCCGCCGCCCTTGCCGGTGCTGAACATATCGAACCCGGTGCGCAGGAAGTTGTTGATCCAGATGGTGCCCTCGGTGCCCATCACCTCGTCGCGCAGGTCCATACCGCCGCGGAAACACCAGCTCACCTCGAACTGCCCGATAGCGCCGTTGGCGTACTTCACCATGCCTATGGCATTGTCTTCGGCATCAATGGGGTGCACCTGCGTGGCCGCCCAGCACATCACCTCTACCGGCCTAACATCCTTACCTATATAGTTGCGGGCAATTTCGATGCAGTGGCAACCCAGATCAACAATAGCGCCGCCGCCGCTTTGCTCCTTATCCCAAAACCAGTTGCTGTGCGGGCCGGGGTGCGCCTCGCGGCTTTTGGCCCACAGTATACGGCCCAACGCGCCCGCCTTTACGCTGGCCAGGCTCTTGTTGAACTTGGGGGTGTAACACAGATCTTCCAGGTAGCCGCCCATTACGCCCGCCTGCTCTACCATATCCAGCATTTGTTTGGCTTCGGCAGCCGTACGACCGAGGGGTTTGGTACACAGCACATGTTTGCCCGCTTTGGCGCAGGCGGCTACAGCGGCAAGGTGCAAGTCGTTTGGTAGCGAGATCACCACCACATCCACCTCGGGGTGGTTCACCACCTCGTCCATATTATCGCTGTACACGGGGAGTTTATAATCGTGCGCAAAAGTTTTGGCCCTGGCAATATCCCTGCTGTACACAGCGTGCAGCACATCCAGCCTGCGGTGCCCTATCAGCGAATCGGCATAGAAACGCGCGATAAAGCCCGAGCCAAGCATAGCAATTTTCATAGCGGTAAAATTTATTGTTTTAGGATTACACCGATGAAGATAGGGAATTTTGAGGATAGTTAATAGTTGATGGTTCATGGTTCATAGTAGCTGCGGGAAGGCGGTGGGCTATGGACTAATCCCTCCCCACGCGTTATTGCGAGGTACGAAGCAATCTCCAGATAGGTAATCGCCGGTTGGTTATTTTGTGAACTATGCACCAATAAACTAATGAACCACAAAACCCTGCGTTACGCTATTTCGCATTTGGACGGTGTAGTTAGGCCGGTACGCCTGCAAGGTTTGTGAACCATACACCAATGACTCAATGACCTAATGACCGCGCAGCTAATGACAGCGCAGCAAATGACCAATAAGAAAAGGTTCTGTAGTGGTGCTTAGGATGCGGTGGCCCCGCTATGCGCTTATACTGCGCGAGGCCTTAGTCGCGAGGGCCGGTATCGCTGCTATCGGGTTTAGGGGGGAATGGTGGCTTATTACTGCAAGCGGGAGTGCTGTAGTAGCTTAACAAAAGAAAGCCCCTCGTTTTACCGAGGGGCAGTTAATTAGTTTTTCTCATAAACTTAATACAACAGGTTGACTACAATTTTGCGCAATGAGCGCATTTTGGTCTTCCATCGGTACCTGACCTTTTATTGGCCGTTTCGATGTTGTTTCCTTCGGTACATGCACTGTTGTCATGATAAACCTGAGAAGTGTTCGGTTTAATCGAGTGAAAAGCTGCTACTTTTCAGTTAATATCATGCGGCAAAAAGCAATATTAGTAACATCAAAGAAAGATGCTTGCAGAAGTTGTCCTTGTTCCCCACAAGCGAGGACGCTTGCGGTAGCGGGAGAGCTTGTAGAACCATAGCAAACTTGTTATAGCACACGCGGCACGCGTGCACCAGCAGAGGGGGTATTAGTTATTTTACCTTTTCCAAGATCATCTTAAGTAAGAAATAGGCATTTTTATAAATCGGTTGAATCCCGTCAGATGGTATCAACTCACCATGAAATAGAATATTTCTCAATTGATAGAGAGTTTCAATTAATGCTTTGCACACAAAACTACCCCGACAATAAGCATCAGCTGTATCTCGCTTGAAATTATAAGAATCGCATTTATAGTAGTTTTTAGGACTCTCCAAGGGTACGGATTCTATTAAATTTGTAATTATAATTGGTTCCAATTGCTGGTAGAAGACTCTCAAATTCTCTTTTTGCTTGCTGCTTAAAGAACCGAAATTGGCATTCGCTGATGTGCTTAGTTTTACATGCTCAAAGTTATAATCAGTGTGACTGTAACTGAAGAATGTCTTATTGTGCCTATCCTTTAAAAATATTTGAATTTGATTTACATCACCCAGCCGCCCCCCATCATCACGCTTAATGTAGTATTGAATACTATTTATCTGTTCGTTGTTGATTACGTTCCTGGGATTTTTCTCTTTGATTATTTCATGAAAGGAGATAACGCCACCGTCACTAGTTAAAATATGATTTTCCAAAGCGAAATGAAATGCTGAAAGATATCCCCGAAAAGAGTCGCCATCTTGTCCGTCATTTTCCAAATAAGTGCTAATACCATTACGAACAGGGTTAGCATTATTTTTCGTAGCATTTATCTTAGCTCTTTCGCCGTCAAATGTTGGAAAATGATAAGTATACCAAGCATTGAATGGTATCCAGGCTTTGATGAAATATGTTACATAATCAATGTTCGATTGCTCTATCCAACGTCTTAGATTTTCAGTTGATGCCATACTATTTTTTTGACTTTATAAAACTGATAGCCTTAACTTCACTTTCCTCTATAGAAATTTCTACCGCTTTTTTTGCAATTGATAACAAACGCTCACTTTCCAACTTCAATTTAAAGCTTTCATCAACTAATTTGGCGATTTCCAATTGTTTATGATATTTAACAATTGGTATTACAACTTGCTCGATTTCCTCTTTCCTCCAATGTAAAATAATTGATCCTCCAGCATCACGCTCAGCCTGTTTTTGTACTAGTTCGGAATTTAACACTAATGTTAGATACTCCGGAACGACAATTTTCGAATTTTTGATATTCAAGTGTAGAATAGCACTAGAGGTTATTCCATTTAAATTATCTTTTAATAAATATGCTGTTCCAACACTACCATCTTTTGAAAACAAAATAGTGCCTTTTGTAGGCTTCAAATGACGTATGAGGTTTAAATTTTCCTCGATGAACGACCATTTGAGATTTTTATCGGGTATTGATAATTCAAATTTATTGTAGTCTGCTATCCTGTAAAATGGCAACCCATCTTCTTCATCATAATGATTTGAACCTGGCTCAATTGATTTAGAAATATGAACTAAGTTTGCAAGTATATCATGTTGGTTATTAACGATATGGTCTAATACTCTTTCATATATTTTTTGATAATATTCTGCATCGAGTCTACCGGTGACGATGAAACTTTTTTTATACGTTTTAATGTTAATTTGATCGCCAATCTTATTTTCGTTGTCGTATCCAATTTCCTCAAATAATAACCGTTCGGCAGCTTTATATTTGTTTTCAAAATCATTTCTAATGTTTTCCGCTTCTAAAACGACATCTTCTATTAACTCTTGAAATTTTTTTGTTGAAATGGAAATTAAAATATCTTGGAGTTCAATGAGTTTAATTTCAGGCCTAGATACTTTAATCCCTCGCCTTCTTAATTGATTATACCCAAACTTCGAATTCAGAAACATTGATAGGTAATAAGAATTAATCTCCTTATTAGGTGTTATTTTGGCTACGTGAGCGCTTGTATTCGCAACCTTAATATTAATTGGAACAACTGCGCTTTTACCAAAATAGACCCCGGTTTTTGTAAGGACTACATCGCCAGGTTTTAGCTGTGACCTTTTCAACTCGATGTTAAGCTCCTTGGAGATAAACCTCGTACCTACATTTAAGTCAATAAAACCCTCTTTAACCGACTCGCTTAATAAATATAAAACCCCAGCCTCCTGGTATTTTGTGGCTCCGTGGTCGCCATCTGTTATTAATGAAGTAATCTCAGATAGTTTCGAACATTGCAATTTTGATGATTTTAATATTTCAATGTTTTCTATAAAGATTTTAGAATAGTATTCGGCTCCAATAGTAAAACTGTTTTCTAATTCAGAGAGTTTAAATTCAACTATTTCTTGCCCTTTCAACAAAGTCTGATACTTAACTTCATTAAAAGGGCAATTTAAAAAAAACTTAATCGCTCTTTTTTTGCAAACTCTTGAAAAGCTTCGGCGATCCCATCTTTTGTTAACCCATCATGATTAAATAAATCATGTTTTACAATTAAGTGGCCATGAGTATCCAATAGATATTCATCTAAATCCCTCGGTGGTGCTATATCGTAGTGCTCTACAGGTTCAGCAACCATGTCTACAGCGCGTTCCTTTTCAGCCGATTTTGGAAAATCCTTTTTCCGAACAAATATTTTTTCTCCACTATTGTCTTTGCTTTTTTCCAGCATAGTCGCAAAAAAAATCGAATAGTCATCAACTTTAGGGCATGTCTTTTCATCCCATTTCTGTACGATCAATACCGAAGTTTTTGTTCCAGTATGAGGTTTAAAAACGTTGCCGTGTAAACCGACAACCGCTAATAGACGACAATGTTCAGCTATAAATTCTCTTATTTGTTTGTCACTGCTATTATTGAAACGCCCCTGTGGCAATACAATAGCCATTCTACCGCCAGGTTTAAGGAAATCAAGATTACGTTCTATAAATAATATATCCCGTCCGACCGATGTTTGATATTTTCCGTCACTTTTCTTACCTAATTCATACTTCGCTAATATTCTGCTTTCCTTTATATCGCCTGCAAATGGTGGATTAGCCATCAAAATATCAAACTGGAAATCCCTATTACTATTTTTTTCTGAACGGAATTTTTTTAATTTTTTCCACCCTTCATTGTATGTGTCTATCCAATCCTCGTCATCAGTCTTCTCATCCCATCGTTCATAATCTAGAGTATTAAGATGCAGAACATTCGTTTGCCCATCTCCAGCAATTAAATTAAGGGTTCTAGCTACTCTTACAGCTTTTTCATCGAAATCAATAGCAAAGACCTTATCATTTACGTAATCTATACATTCTTGTGGCTTGTCTTCAAGCGTAAATAAATGACTTTTGTCAAGGCCTTTTTTCTTAAGAATTTCTTCCCAAACATGAAAGATGGTATGTACTGGAAAACCACAGCTCCCCGCGGCTGTATCAATGATGCTTTCACTTGCTTTCGGATTAAGCATTTTTACACACATGTCGATCACGTACCGCGGTGTAAAGTATTGTCCTTTTTCTCCTTTACTACTTTTGTTTATAAGGTATTCAAACGCTTCATCCACAACGTCTAAATTGGAATTAAAAAGCTTGACGTCTTGCAAAGACGATACGCAAACGGAAAGGTGAGAAGGAGTTAACATTATTTTGGAATCTTCGGTAAAAACACCATCCCACTTTTGCCGAGCATTGTCAAATAAGTTCTGAATTTTAGTTTTTAACTCTGTCTCGGTGTCTCCATAATTTCTAAATTCTAAATGTCGACTTCGATTTCTCCCACTCTGCATCTCGTCATATAACTTTGTGAAGATCAACTTAAATAATTCTTCAAAAACATCAACACCTGCATTGGCAAGCACTTCGTCTTCCATTTCCAAAATCAGGTCTTTTAAGGATTTTCGTTCGGTCACAAGCTTATCCTTCTTTAGCAGGTCTTCAATTGTCCATCGCTCCTCCAATACATCAGAAAGTTTTTGATCTGCTCTTGGAATTTCAGGAATGTCTTCGAAATAGTTAGGATCTTTCCTATGATAAAATGAAATAGATTCGCCATTACTCCAAATTCCTATAGGAGCACCGGTTGCATTACAATAAGATTTTAGCTGCTCTTTACCGTCCTTCAACTTAGGCTTCTTCAACTCTACCATTATATATGGCGTTGTTGTTCTATCTTTATCAAATATTACTATATCAGCCCTTTTCTTTTCCCTACCAAAAGAAACCGCATACTCAAACTCCATACGGTCAATGGAGTAGCCGAATTCATCACGTAATACTAATGCATACAACTGCCTAACAGCTTCCTCAGGGGTGAGACGCATCTCCTTTTTCCGTACAATACAGCTGAGGTAAGGTACCTTTTTGTCTTTGATCTCTTTAACAATTATGCTTTGTTCTATAAGTGCAATTTGTTCAGCACGAAATTGGGTCAATTTATAGTTGGAATCTTTGAGTATATCTGATAGGTTCATTTACAATGCTCTTGGTGCGCTAAGTTACAACTAATGTTTAACTTTTAAATTTAGTGCCAGCTGCTTTTCCGTGTTTTACCACGATACTATCGCCACCGCAGATTTTAAAAAACTATATATCTCATCTCGGCATTAACTTATTCACCCAACCTAAAGCAATACAAAGTTCCTTGCTGATCTGGCGCTGGCTATAACCTTTGGCCGCGAGTTCGGCTACTTTTGGGGCTAATATATGCTGGTTTACCCCGCGGGTGCGCAGGTGCTGGCGTTCGGGGCTATTGCCTTCAAACTGCATCTGTAAAAAATTGCCGGGCTTTGTAATGCGGCAAAGGCAAACATGGTCTTCGCCGTATACCTGCCCGGTGCTGTGCTGTTTTATTTGTTTCAAGTAACGCAGGTGCGGGTCGGCAGCGCTTGTACCAATGGAGAAGGCGCTGTCGGCCAGGTTAATGAGCAGCTTGCTGCCGTGCATGTCGTCGGCAGAGATGGGCGAGCCGGGGTTACGGCGTTTGGGTGTATGGGCCAGCACCAGGATAGACAGGTTGTAATCGGTTTTAAGCGCCTTGAGGTGTTTGATCAGCTTAAGCGCGACAGACGCGTTCTCGATCCCGCCGCGCAGGCAGCTGATGTTATCAATAATCAACACCATGGCATTCAACTGTCGTATTTTATACTCGATGCCGGCAATAATCTGTTCGTCGTAATGAGTGTGGGAGTCATTCATCGCAATATCAGGCCGAAACTCAGCCCGTATAAAATTATCCGTAAAATGGTGATCGCCTTCGGCCCCTGTATAACGCTGGTAAAACTGTTTGGTAGAAAGTTCAAAGTCGATATACAGCACGTTGGCGGGGTCGGCATCCATGGCAAACGGCGCGATAGGTTTGCCACAGGCTATGCTGTTGCCAATTTGCACCGCCAGTACGCTTTTACCCAAGTTGGTATCGGCAAACAGGATGCTCAGCTCGCCCTCGTGCCATAGCTCCCCGAAAAGCATTTTAGGCGCGGGCTCGCGTTCGCCAAGTTCCATCCAGCGGTTACCGGTAGCCACCGAGAATATATAGCGGCAAGCTTCCGGGTCGGCAGGCTGAGGAATAAATTTAAGTCTACTGGCGGGGCGATATTTGAGTCCCCTGGCTTCCGCGCGGATCTTTTCGATACATTCCGGGCGCTCGGCGGTGTGGTTTTCAGGCATTTGATATGAATTATTTGTGAGCAATGAAACTATGGGCCGGAAACGGCCTGCTTATCAAGGGGTACAGGATATACCTTACATACAAATATATTCAGTGTAAATCATACAAATGGTGGCGCAATATTGTCAGTAGTCAATATCAGGAAATAGCTGATTATAAGCCTATTGGCGGTGTTCATAAGTGTTCACGGCAGTGAACGTGAACACCCGGGGGTGTTCGGGGGGCGTTTCAGGGCGTTTTGGGGGCGTTTTAAGGCGTTGCCCTGCAGGCTCACCTGCCCATAAAAAAGCTTATAAACAAAGAAA
>Ga0247735_1000035_pt1 | contig 112332 bp, 67 predicted proteins | sample UWRJL178409R2_FD_180934 | JGI IMG/M metagenome (GOLD analysis project Ga0247735, IMG submission 180934) | Plant litter microbial communities from Arlington Agricultural Research Station in Wisconsin, United States - UWRJ-L178-409R-2 | ecosystem: Environmental > Terrestrial > Plant litter >... | reverse complement strand
TTTTTCTTTTTTTCAGGGGGCTACGTTGGCTTGACTACTGCATATGCACTGACGCTCCCCACTCTAATTTTAAAGAAAAAAATAATAAATTCTCTAAGTTAGGCTGCCTGCTGGTACGCATCGCCTTTTTATTTTAGTAAATAAAGTTTGGAATTTGATAATTGCAGTTTTTATGTTTGTAGAACTAATGCTAAATATTAACGAAACAAAAATATTTAAAAATTATGGCTAATTTTTTTTCCTGCTATCACAGGAAAGCAGATTCCTTTTTAATGTAAAAATTTGCAAACAAATTTTGGAAGGTTCACGGTAATTATTAAAAAATGATAACTAATGCTGCCCTTATGGATCGTACGGACCATACGGGCTGTAATAATATATTTTCGAATTTTCAATAATAGTCTAATAATTATGGTGCTTGGCTACGCCCGGCGCTTGATTTATATGTCTGTGTCTGCATAGCCACGCTACGCCCTACTTAGGATTGTTATTAATATCGAAATTTAATATTTAAAACAAAAGGATTTGTGGTAAATAAACAGAAAATTTAATTTTTAATACCCGATAATACCAAAACATGACAGGGGGCGCAGCCTCAGTGTACTGCATATGCACTGTAGGGCGTATGCCATAGAATGTGTGCGTTGCTTGTTGTGCGTACGCATACAAATGCAGCACCCTCGTCTTAACTGGTTTTTAAATATTTCAATAGTATTTTAATAAGTATTGAATACTTTAACTGGTTTTATTTAATTAAATATATAATTGAACTACAGGTTTAATTCTATATTATATTGACATATTATTTCCGCTAGCACAGCGAGTCTTGAGAAAATTCTTTATTCTAAAAAATATTGTACAGTTCATAAGGCTTTAGCTACAAATAAAAAGATGTTAAAATTAAATTGATAAAAATTGAAAAATTTATACCTTTTTTTACCTATTAATATTTAGGAAAAATTCAATAAAACTTTATAAATAAATGAATAGTGTTAGAAATATATTTTACCTTAATTTTTTTTGGGAAGTGTTAATTTCAATTATTAATTTAAATATCCCTCTTGTGCAAGAACATAAAAGGCTATAAAATTTTTTACAAAAAGTGTCTTATTGTTTACTAAAATTTTTCTTCGCCCCCCCTTTTTCCTATTTAACTTTATTTCTCTTTGTGCACATTGTTGCACTGATCGATTCAGGCGCTGGCCGGCGCGTACGCCCGGATCAACAAATATTTTAATAATAATTTTTATTTTTTTTACGTTTTTCCTCTAGAGTCGCAAAACTTTAAATATTTAAAAAATATGTTATATTTATTCTCTTGCTCCCGCCTCGCCTTATTAAAAAAAATAAAATTAATTGAAAAAAAAAAAAAATTCCGGCATAGCCAAGCCTGTGACGTTGTATTTTAATTGTTATATTTTTAATTAAAATATTTTTAGTAATAATATTTTTTCGAAACCGCGTGGAAAGCTAGCTCTTTTATTTTTTTTTAATAATGTGCAACAATGTACAACAATGTGCAACAATATGCTCGCTTGGCTTGGCTATGCCAGAGGGTATAACTATTAGACTAATTATGTCTGGCTACGCGGGCATATGCCCCTAGTACTGCATATGCACACGCCGCACGCCCTTGTTACCCTACGAAGGAATTTTTCAATAATGATTAGTTCAATTACTTTGTTATATCCCAATTAACAAAATTTTTAATGGGACAGCTTTCTAGGATAGGAAACCTATAATTTATTTTTAATATTTAAAGTCCAGATATACTGGCTATTGATTATTCATCAATATGTTAATTGCTTTTCTTCGGAATGCGCGCCTTTAGTTTATAAACACAAATCTTTTTGAAATTCTATTTATTTTTTTATATAATGAAATTTTTTAGATCACATAATTTTTATATATTTTTGTTATCTGTTTTTTTTGCTATTTTTTCTGTGTTGCTTTTTTTTATTACAATTCATTATTTTAATGGTTTAAACTTTTTTCTTCCTGTTTTTATCGCAATTTATTCAATTTCAAATAAAATTATTGCAACAATAGTTGAATCTAACAATTTTTTTAATTCTTATTTAGAGCTTTTTTATTCTGGCTACGCCCTTAATTCAATATCTTTTCATAATGAAATCGAGCTATTAGTTTTTTGAGCACATAAAATTTTGTATACTTTAGCATCTTTACATATTTTTAACGTGTTGGTTGTTTTGCTTCCTGTTCTACTTTCTGTGGCCTTCATGACTATCATTGAAAGAAAACAGTTGGCAGCTATGCAAAGACGGGTTGGTCCTAATACAGTTGGTCAAATCAATATTAAAAACTCTTTTGGGCGCGCGGCACAGAGGTCATATCATAGTTTAAATCAAAATAAAATATTAAGCGAATTATATCTACATAGAAAAGCACCCATTATACCCTTTAAGGACAAAATTGTAAGTGTGTGTGAAGATTTGACCTCTTCAATTGTTCTTAATAAATTTTTTAAAGATTTAGAGGGTAGTTCCGGTATCTATATGTTTACTTGAAAAATTGACCCTAGCATTTATTATATAGGAAGAGCTAAGGATTTTCAAAAAAGATTTAAATCCCACCTTAATATAAAATTAAATGATCGGTTCCATACTTTTGCCAACGCTGTGGGTTGGGATAAATTCGAATTTTCTATCGTTGAACTATGTAATCTAGATGTGCACCTAGAAAGAGAAAACTATTATTTACAAAAATACTTACCATTGTTAAACACTATTTTTAAAAGCAATTTGGGGAAAACTCAAACTTTTGAATCTTTATATGAGCTTTTAAAACTTAAACAGTTAGATACCAAATTTGAAAATAAACACAAAGGTTTACCTATTAATTTATATGAACACGTTAATGGACAATTTTGTGATAATTATACGACCTTTAACAGTATAAATCAATTGTCTAAACATTTAAATATTAGTAGAGAAACTATTAGTATTTATTTAAATACGTATGTTCCATACAAGGAAAAATTATTCTTAACTGTTGTACTAGATGACGCTGAAATTTTAAATAAATTAGTTAGCGATGCTATTCTAGGTTTAGACTTAAATCCTACATCAGCTAAAAAAGTATGAGTGTATTGTATAGAAGCTGATAATAGCATAGTTAAAACAACTTTCGATTCTATAGGATTAGCTGCTAAATCTTTTAATGTACATCACACTTTTATTAATACACATCTGGATAAATGAATAACAGGTGGTATTGAAGGTAATTATTTATTTAGCAACGAGCTAGGTAATTTAGAAATAGATAAATTACTGAAAATATCTTTATTAAGAAAACACAATAATTTAAAGGTATGGTCTTACGATGCTAAAACATTAGAATTAATAACGGATGCTTTTCGCAGCATACAAAAAGCTGCAGATTTTTTTAATGTAGATTACAGATCTATACAAAATCATCTTGACACTAAAACAGCCACAATAAAAGGTGGTAAATTAGTTTTATTTTTTAGTAAAGAGCTAACTGATTTAGAAAAGGTTTCGTTAATTAATACAGTTAAAAAAGCTACTAATGAAACCACTCCTGTTTGAGTATATAAATTAATTGAAAATAAATTAGAATTGGTAAATAGTGATTTACCTTCTTATAAATCTAAATTAATGGCTTCTAAAAGTTTAAAAATGAGTGTAAAAACAATTGAGAAATATTTAGATTCTGGAAATCCTTATAAAGAATTATATTTTTATAGTTTTAAAATATAACCCCTTCCCTCCAAGCACCATAAGTGAGTATGTGCCTGAGGGCAGGACGGGAACCCAGAGAACAGTAAATAATAGTTTAAGAGGTAAGGAATAAGAAACCTTGCTAGGCCTTATTTAGAGTAAGAGTAATTTACTCTAATGAAATCATCAAATTGACAGGAAAGCCTTAAAGCTATTTAGACTAAGTGATTTAAGTAATTAAATCATGGCCCGGTTAACGACCAGGGGTATAGTGAAACATAAATAGATGCACGAAAGGAAATAGGCAATCTGCAGCCAAGTACCTAACTAATAATTTAGGTATGCAGTTCATCGACTAAACGGTGGTTAATATTGATTCCAAATTAATATTTAAGATATAGTCAGGCCCTACTCGAAAGAGTACAGGATAACTTATAAAATTGGTTTGTACAAATGTAAGTTATCTGTTAAATGGATAATAAATTATATTATTTAGGGAGAAAGCCCCTATCTTTACCTTAATTAAAGTAAATCTGCTTTAAATGGTTAAAGGGGAAATTCGTATTATGGTGTATTGCAACCGTTTGCAGATGCTTTAAAATTAATACTTAAAGAGAATGTTATACCTGCTCAATCCAATAAATTAATTTTTATTCTAGCACCTGTTTCTAGTTTATTTTTTAGTCTACTTGGTTGAGCTATTATACCTTTTGGTCCTGGTTTAGCTATATCTGATTTTTCAATGGGTATCTTATATACTTTAGCTTTATCTTCTCTTGGAGTCTACGGTATTTTATTCGCAGGGTGGAGTGCTAACTCTAAATATGCCTTTCTTGGTGCTTTAAGAGCTACTGCCGCTATGATAAGTTATGAATTGATATTAAGTTCTGCTATCTTAATAATTATACTTGTAACTGGTACTTTAAATTTCACAGCTATCATAGAATTTCAAGAATCTATTTGGCTAATTATTCCATTATTGCCTGTATTTTTATTCTTTTTCTTATCTATTTTAGCTGAAACAAGTAGGACACCATTTGATCTACAAGAAGCGGAAAGTGAATTGGTGGGTGGTTTCTTCACGGAACATTCTTCAGTTCCTTTTGTTTTCTTTTTCTTGGCTGAATATTCATCTATTGTATTATTTAGTTGTTTAACAGCTATTTTATTTTTAGGAGGTTATAATTTACCTCATATTATAACTTACTATTTATCTTTAAATGATTTATTCATTAATATTTTTGCTCTTGCTCTAGGTATTAAAACTTGTTTATTTTGTTTCTTTTTTGTGTGGTTTAGAGCTACACTTCCTAGATTAAGATATGATCAACTAATGGAAGTATGTTGGTTGTATGTCTTGCCTGTAGCCGTTGCATTTATTTTACTAGTACCTTGCTTACACATAGGTTTAGTGCTCTTTATATAGAAGTTCGCAATAAAATAAAACTTACTATGGTGGCTATGCTGTGGGCTGACGCTGGCATACGCTGGCATACGCCCAACATAAGACCTGGGTGCATATGTGCGTGTGCGTACGCAAGCACACACTCGGTCAGTCAGAAATACCTAAATATATTAAGTTCGGATTATTACGAATTATATTAAATAGTTCCGCTGCAAATTAAATATGTGCCTGTCTTTAATAATTATTAAAGTTCTAAAAACTTAGTTAAAAAAATTGAATTAATTTTTTATTTTATAGTAATGTAAAATTTTAACTAGATCGAGTATACTTAATATACTTAATTGAGGAGAAGGATAAGACATTACAAGTCGTAATAAGTGAAAAATATTACTAAATTTAAAGTCTCCGCGGTATGTAATTACTGCGGAATTTCTTATAAATGTAAAAAAATCAAGACTTGAAAAATTTTTAATATAAAATTGGTCTTGTCTTGTCTTGTCTACTTGGTTGTTTTATATAAAGCCCACCGACTGCTTACTCTTACAGGTTTTTAAGGTGATAAAAATTTTTAGAATAATAAGCTTTAACAATTGTTAATAATACTAATAATATCAAGATTCTCTCTGTCGTTTCTCCGCGTAGCGGTGGGGTGTGGCTGACATACATCTTACGCAGGCTCGAGAGCGTACGCAGGTGTAGTGTAGGAGGGCGTACTTTCCCCAGTACTGCATATGCACACAATGCCACCCTACACCCTTGGTCTTGTTTCTGTAAGGTCTTTGTTCTGTGGGTAAAAATACAGTAATAAAAATAAGTGAAAAATAAAAATTTAGAATCTTTTCTAGCGTTAGCGGGGCCCGATCGCCAAGTTAACGGGAGTTCGATTCTCCCAAAGATTAATGGTAATAATAATTTTAAAATTTTCAATATTTAACCATTCTTTAAAAGTATTTAATCAAAATTTAATTTCTTCCTTAGTCAGGCTCGGGTACGTACGCAGGTGTAGTGTAGGAGGGCATACTTTCCCCAGTACTGCATATGCACACAACGCCACCCTCCTGCTTGTTGTGCGTACGCATACAAACGCACTCAATTCTTTTTTAGCAAATCCATAAAATTGACTATAATTTGAGCGAAACCTTTATATTATTTACCGTTAAATTCTCGCTTGATACAAACAAACAAACAAGCAAACAAACAAACCAAACAAACCAAACAAATTAAAAAATTAAGTTGGGCGGTGTACTGTGCATATGCAGTACTGCATATGCACCCCCGTACGTCAAAAAGTTGGAAAAATTAACGGTGAAAAGGTATTAGCTAAACTTCTACTTTTTTATTGATTAATATATAATTTTTATTATGATTATATGTTTATTAATAATTCCTTTAATTGGAGTATTATTATTATTGCCTTTAGGTAAAGATAGTTCTCTAAATAATTTAAGTGTTGGTGTTCTACAAAAAGAACAAATATTAGGATCTAATTCTACTGATAAATCTTTGGCAAGGCGGATACAGTTAATTTTTAAAAATTCCGATCAAATGTTAAAAAAATCGGAAAAAGAATTAATGAAAAAAATAGCTTTATTTGCGTCATTATTAAATTTATTAGTATCTATTTATATGTGGTTTCAATTTGATAATAATACTACAAGTTATCAATTTGTTTATGAATTTAATAATTTAAATTTTTGTCATTTTCATATAGGGGTTGATGGTATTTCTTTATATTTTGTACTTTTAACTACTTTTATTACTCCTATTTGTATTTTGTCTAATTGATCAGATATCACAGTTAAATTGAAATATTTTTTAATTTCTTTTTTAGTTTTAGAAACACTTCAAATTGCTGTTTTTGTAGTTTTAGATTTATTTTTATTTTATATCTTTTTTGAATCTGTTTTAATTCCTCTATTCTTCATTGTAATAATTTGAGGAGGAAGTAGTAAAAAATTTAGAGCGGCTTTTTTATTATTTTTATATACTTTAGCAGGTAGTTTATTTATGTTATTAGCAATACTATTTATATCTCAAAATACTGCCTCTACTGATTTTTTATTTTTATCTTTAACAGATATTAGTTTAGATTATCAAAAAATTCTTTGGTTGGCTTTTTTTTTAAGTTTTGCTATTAAAACTCCATTATTTCCTTTCCATATTTGGCTGTTTAGAGCTCACGCTGAAGCACCTTTAGCTGGATCTATAATTTTAGCTGCTGTAATATTAAAGTTGGCATCTTATGGTTTCTTAAGAGTTTTAATACCATTTTTCCCTGATGCCACTTTATACTTTTTACCTTTAGTGCAAACTATAGCTTCTATTACCATAATTTATGCTTCATTATCTACCTTAAGACAGATAGATAATAAACAACTAGTGGCTATGTCTTCCGTTGCTCATAATGGGCCACATTATTCTAATGTGCAACAATCTATATGCGGGGAATTTCTCTATATTTCTTCATATTTTAAAAAAATATGTTGTTTTATAAATTATTTAAATACTGCGCCTTTGCCTTTGTCAGAGTACATTTCAGGGCAAAATTTTTCAGTTAAAATTTTAAATAATTATATAACCAATCCGCAGAATACAAACCTACACTTTGTTTTTTGGGATTATTTTTTGTTCCTTAAAAATAAAAATGTACGTATTCTCAGAGACTATATGATTGTAATTTTTAATTTTACGGTTCTAAACCTTTACAATACTTTACTTACTCTAGCATTATTTGGTAATACTGTAGTCGTTACTTCTATTACCAAATTTAATTGTATATTAATTTCAATCCCCACTTATTCGTCAGTCTTTAATTCATATCGCATAAATTTTTCAAAACATTATAGTACAGGACCAGCCGACGCTTTTGGCGATAAAAATTTTTATGAATGGTTGGCTGGTTTAATTGACGGTGATGGCTATCTCTATGAAAGACAAAATGGCTTTTTTAGTGTAGTTATTACATTTGATATTCGGGACAAATTTTTAGCTGAAAAGGTTCAACAAAAATTAGGTGGTAATTTAAATGTTTTAACAGACGCTAATGCAATAAGATATAAATTGCACGATCGTGAGTCTATAATTAATTTACTTGATAAATTAAACGGACAAATTCGAACTAAAAATCGAATAGAACAATTTAAATCAGCTTGTTTAAAATATGGTGTAGAATATAAAGAACCTATTAAGCTGGTTTACGACAATGGTTGGTTCTCCGGTTTTTTTGATTCCGACGGTCATGTCGGTTTTAATAAGATAAATGGTAGTGTAATTATCGCTGTAACACAAAAAAATAAAGATGTTTTAGATCTTTTAGCTTCTGTTTACAGTGGAAAAGTATACAGCCACAGCAAAAATGGGAATTCTTTTCGTTTTACAATTAGTAATAAAAAAGACGTTTTATTTATATTGGAAAATTATTTTTTAAATAATCCATCCAGAAGCATAAAACAAAATAGATTGTTTTTAATAAAAGATTATTATTATTTAAGAAATCTAAAAGCTCATTTAGCTCCGATAGGTAGCGATTTAAACAAACAGTGGGAATATTTTTTAAAAAAATGGCAGGATAGTTAAAAAGGATTATAAAATTTTATGAAGCAGTCTTAAGAATCGTCATCCCTTAAATTAAAAATTAAGATATAGTCCCTATTTATTTAACTTAGCAATTAATTGTTAAGTGAAATGAATAAGCATATGGGAGTAGTAGTATTAGCCTTATTCTCTAATAATGTACAAGGTATAGAAGGAGGAATACTTTTAGGTATATCCCACGGTTTCGTATCCCCTGCGCTGTTTATTTGTGTAGGTGGTATATTATATTCTAGATACCACACTAGAATTATAAAATATTTTAAGGGAATAGTAAATAGAATGCCTTTATTTACTACTTTATTTTTTGTGTTTATTTTATTTAATACGGCTGTACCTCTAAGTTTAAATTACGTAGGAGAGTTTTTATCTTTAACTGGAGTTTTCTTACAGTCACCTTTTATCTCTGTATTAGGGGCTAGTGGTATCGTTTTAAGTGCCGCTTACTCTATTTGAGTTTATACTAGAATTTCTTACGGATCTTATAATAATCCTGTATTTAATCTTATGGGTAGCGTAAAAGATATTAATAGAAGAGAATTTTTCTTATTATTACCTTTATTAATTGCCACCGTAATTTTAGGAATATTACCCAATATTGTGTTAGATGCATTACACGCATCTGTTACCACAATACTATATAGTATAATATAGTCAAATATAATCATCACCTCTTACATACTTCTCAAGCGCCTATGTAAGTGCTAACACAAGGCCAGAAGGCAGAGAAGGTAAAAAATATTAAAGTTAATCAATTAGTTATAATTATTACTCAACTAGTGCCACTAGGTATTTGATTTTAGTATTATTTACTTAAAAGATTGTTTTTGATTATTTTTTTTTCGACCGCTAATATTAGCTTGCGTTTTTTTAATTATAAATTTTACAAACACATTACCCCCCTTCCCCCCTCCCCGGTCCCTGGTGACAGGGAGGCTAGCCACATGCTGTGCTTGTGTAAACAAGTGCTTTGCATATGCAGTAAACAATAGCAAGCAGCATGATTTATTCCTCGTAATTGCTGAGGTAAAAAAAATAAAAGAGATATAAAAATTTGATTACATTCAGAATCAAATACTTTGAGTATAATGACAGCCGTAAAATTTGTTAAAATATAACCCCTACTATAATCCTCAATCCAACGAGCGGAAAGAGTTGGGGGGACGTATCTTCACCATATTGATGAATAATCAATAGCCGTAGGGCCTATACTGCATATGCACACAGAGAAAGAGTTATAAATATAAGGGCAGATGACCGAATGGTAATGGTGGTTCTCTGTAAAAGAATTGGTCTATGACTGGCCGAGGGAGGTTCGATTCCTTCTCTGCTCAAAAAACAATTTTTTACGTCTAGAATTATAGAAGTTTTGTTTCGGATAAAAATATATTTTTATTTATTTTTTTCAAATTAATAATTATTTTTCGCCCATCCGAGGCCCTGCAGCCGACTGGGCGTAGGGCTGACTGGTGTTGGGCTTGCGTTGCTTGTTGTGCGTACGCAGACAAATGCAGCACTAGCACGAGTAGGGTAATATATGTTAATATATCGCACCCTGGCGCACGCCCAGCCAAGCAAAATTAAAAATATAAAGACTGTAGCATAATTGGTAATGCAGTTCGCTCATAATGGATTAGTTAAGAGTTCAAATCTCTTCGGTCTTATTGATATAATAAACAATTTAAAGAAAAAAATAAAAAAATAATTCTCTTTAAAACAAAATTATCATATAATTTTATTTTTCCTTCCCCATGTTCCATATCTCATGTCTCGAAAAATTTGTTTGTAATCTTTTAATTTTTTATCAAAAATTAAAAGAGACTAAAAAAAATTAAAAATTTCTAATTAAAAAAAAGATATTCACACGTAGGGCAGTCAGCGCGGGCTTGCTTGCGTTGCTTGTTGTGCGTACGCATACAAATGCAGCACTAGCACGAGTAGGGTAATATATGTTAATATATCGCACCCTCGACGCCGGGCGCTTAAAAAATATTATAGCGAGCATGTTGAAATTGGTAAACAATCCTTTCTTAAGAAGAGGTGGAATTTTTTCCTTAAGAGTTCAAGTCTCTTTGTTCGTATAAGTATGTAATGTAGTGTAACCCCCTCTGGCGTATACCATCGCTGGCTGTGCATATACAGTAGCGAGCATAAGCCGGCCTAGCTAGTCCTTGTATGCCAACCACATCCTTAGGGGAAAAAGTAGGGCGTACTGCATATGCACAGCCAGCGCTTCTCTAACTCTAATTTGATTTTAATTTTAGGGACAAACATACCTGACATAGTCAAGCGAGCGCGGCCAACCTAAATTAGAAATAAAATAAAAGGGACATGTGGTAGAGCGGTTTAATACGATCGTCTTGAAAACGATTACTCTAAAAAAGTCGTGAGTTCGAATCTCACCGTGTCCGAGTTTCCGAGCGTCCTAGTCCGAATTAAAAAATTTTTTTACTTAATTGCTCCATCATTTTTTAATAAATCGTGGGCTTAAGTGAATTATTCCGTGCGTTGGCGTGTGTGCATATGCACATCCGCGCCCTTATTTAAAATCTAGTAAGGAGTGCTAAGCACCATAATCACCAAGTGTTAAAGGTAGAATAAAAAACAAGCAAATAATTTTTATTTTTTTGTACTTTTTGCACTTTTGCACTAAAAATTAATTCTTAAAATTTATAATTAACCTAAAAAAATTCCAAGCTAATTAAGGCCATGATTTAATGGTAGAATAGTTTCTTGATGAGAAATCTGTAGAAGTTCAAATCTTCTTGGCCTTATAATGAAAATAAATAGTTATTTATGTGGTTATTTCGTCCTTGACCTCACTATTTATCTCTTGCTGACTATGGGCCCTGCGGCTATTGATTATTCATCAATATGGTGAGTGAGACTATGCCACACCCGGCGCCCACGTTCAGCCACACCCCCCACTCGCGTGCTTGGGAGGCAAATTAAAAAAATTTTTTAATAAAAGAGATTAAAAAAATTAAAAGAAAAAAACATAAAAAATATTATTATTTTTATTCTGTGGCGTAGGGCGGTGTACGCCAGTGCATCATATGGGATATAATATTAATGTAATTAAATTACACTAATTAGGGGCGCTGCTGCATTTGTCTGCGTAGCACAACAAGCAACGCAGGGTAATATATAATCATATACGCCCACACCAGTCCCTATCCTTCTTGCTTAACTGCGATGATAAAGTAGAATTAATTTAATTGGCAAAATATTGTCTTGTGGCGACAAAGTACAGGGTTCAAATCCCTGATTTTACCTTATTTATTTTCTAAAACTTAAAAACTTTATCCTGCTTCGGGCGTATGTTTACTATACAAACATATACCCCAGTAGGGTGTAGGACATACTGCATAAGCACAGCCAACGTGATAAAGAGAAAATTTACTAATTAGCCCTGTAAAATTTTTGCTTGCGTTGCTTGTTGTGCGTACGCATACAAATGCAGCAGTGTACGATTTATAATCAAAATATTAATTCTAGGGGAAAAGGTGTTATGGTTAGGGCACGCCGGCCTCATGAGCCGGAGGATTAGGTTCGATTCCTGATTTCCTCAAATTAAAAAAAATTTACAATTATTAAAAAATATTTTAAGCTAAGCGCTAAAAGCTAAAACCACCCTACGTAGGAAAAATTAATAAAAGATTAAAAAACTAATAAAAAAAATAAACCTCAGCAATTAACAACTCTTAAATTATTAACCCAAAAAATATTGATACTTAAAATTTAAAAACTATAAAAAAGTATTAGGCTCTTTAGTAAAATCGGTATTACCTGAGCGTTTCATACTCAAATTGCCGGTTCGAGTCCGGTAAGAGCTATATTTAATTCAAGGGCTTGCTTGCGTTGCTTGTTGTGCGTACGCAGACAAATGCAGCACTAGCACGAGTAGGGTGGCGTACTGCATATGCACAACAAAAGATGATGCGACCCGCAGGGGAATTAGCGTGGGCGACACACGCTCGCGTGTGCTACCCACGGTGGTAAAATTTTTTAATAAAGGGAAGGAGATAAATAAATCTATGGTTGATATTTTTGATTTGGGATTTGGGGCACGGCTCTCCTTTTTTCAATAATTTCAATCCCTCTCCCTAAATTAATAAATAAAAAAAAATAATTAAAAATAACTTTATTGAAATAATTAAAAAAATTTTTTTAATAAAAGCCGGAATAGTTTAATTGGTAAAACCGTATCCTTGTAAGATACTATTTTTGGTTCAAGTCCAAATTTCGGTAAACACTAAGGTTTATATATTAGCACGCAACGCTAAAAATTAAAAATATTTAAATTTTTGGTGATAAAAATTCTAATTGCAGGGTCAGGTTTGCGGTTAATTTTTAAGAATATTTCTTACACTTGCTTTGCATATGCAGTAAACAAATGCAAATAGAGGATAGAGCCTAACATATAAAAGACTATTTTGGCTTTTATATTAGATAGCTTTAATCCTAGAAGTTTAAATAATTTTATTTTTTTGTCATGTTCTCCTTGGGCACTTGGTTACCTCTTTTATCTTGGTCGTCTCGGTTAGCCTAGTTACTGTGGTTACCTTGATTGTCTAGCTTATAAAAATTTTTTTAATGAGTTGTAGTTTAATTGGAAAAACACCATTTTTTGGAAGTGGCCGATATCAGTTCAAATCTGATCAACTCAGTATTTAAAACTTTTTAAGTTCGGCTGGGCTGACGAATATCTTACGCTCGCTTGGCGTACAAGGGACGTACATCAGTACACCACTGCTGCGTTTGTATGCGTACGCACAACAAGCAATGCAGAGCATTGGAGACATAATCAGCAGAGCCCTACGCCAGTCAGCGTAGCTAGAATCACGGTGTAAATAATTATAACTAAGAAAAAATTTTTATACGAAGTGTGTTTCCTCTCTGTAGTTTTACCCGATTAATTTCATGAACATGAACATGAAATGAAATGAAATGAAATGAAATGAAATGAAATTAAATTAAAAATTAAATTAAGCAAGGTAAATTTACAGCAATTATTGAACCTGTAAAAAAAATAGAAAAAATAAGATTTTGTGCGCGGTTTTTAATTAGTTAATAAAAGAGATATAAAAAAATTTTATAAAGAAAATTTAAAAATCATTGTTTTTAAACAGTCCAGCCAGTACTGCATATGCAGAGAGAACAAATCAAGATAAAAAAAGTTATAAAAGGGCAAGGGGAATTGGCGTGGTGGGGCGTAGGGCGTATGCCAGCCTGCCATAGACGTAAAAAAATTTAATATATAGTTTTACTGCCAAAAAAATAAGAAAGGGGGTTAGCTGAGTGGTTTAGCAATAAATTTACACTTTATAGACAGAGTTTCGATTACTCTACTCCTTAATTATCACAAGATTATTTCCCTACGAGCCCTACGGTTGCGTTTGTATGCGTACGCACAACAAGCAAGGGGCGTGCAAAGTTTATATTTTTGTTTTTTTAGTCCGGCATGGGGAATTAGCGTAGGACGTGGACTGGTAGTCAGTCAGCCACTGCATTGCTAGTGTAAACAAGTGCTTTGCATATGCAGTAAACAATAGCAAGCAGCAGAAAGTATTAAAATGCTATTTTTGTTTTTGATTTAGAATGGGGAAAATTCGAGGCACGCCTCTTGCTTGTTGTGCTAGCATACAAACGCAACTAGGGGGCTAGGCGCTTGAGAAATTTGAGAAATTTGAAAAATTTACATTTATTTAAATTGTACTCAAAGGCTGGCAGACGTGGACTGACGTAGGGCTGTGCATATGCAGAGAGGACATAACCACTACTGCGTATGCACAAACCAAAACAAAAAAATAAAATTAAGGGCTACGTCAAAAATGGATGATTACTAGGAAAATTTTAACTACGCGAGTATGCTGAAATTGGTAGCCAGGCCAAACTTAGGATTTGGTGTTCTTTAGAATGTAAGAGTTCAAGTCTCTTTACTCGTAAAAAAAATTTTTTAATTAAAGCGCGGGCGTACTGCATATGCACAGCAGCGCCTTAAGTTTTAATAATTTACTTAATATAATACTAGTCCGTATGGAGCGTGTGCGTACGCAAACGCAAGAATAGGATTATTATCTTAGTAACATTGCTCACCGCTCTTGCCTGATTTTATTAAAAACAAAATTTTTTAATACTTTTTAGGTTTTTTTCCGCGCGCTATTTCACGCTATTTCGTAGTTTTAAAAATTAATGTACTATGTTGGCGTAGGACGTAGGACTGGCTGACCGGCGTACTGGTGCGTAGCGAGTGTACACCCTCCCACTGCTACGCCACCATGCCAGTCAGTCAGCCCTTAAGTATAATTTTTAATTATTTAATTGTTTTTAATTTTTTGGCTCTGCAATTATACCAAAGGTTTCTCGAAAAAATCAATAAAGTGTCGCTAGGTAAAAGGAGGTAACCACACCTGCTCAACTATGGGCGTGTGCTGCATTTGTATGCGTACGCACAACAAGCAACGCAAGCCAAACAAACATCTTTAGCTGAATTGGTACAGCCATTGTCTTCGGAGCAAGGGATTATTGGTTCGAGTCCAATAGGATGTTATTTTTTTTTAATTATTTCTGCGTACTTGTGGGGCCTAGTTGCGTTTCGTAATGCGTACGCAGAGCAGCACCCGGTACGTCGGTCAGTATGCATTGATTTATTTTTTGATATTGCTTAATTTAGTTGACCGGGATTAAAATTTAATGTGGCACGACCATAAAATTACTTATTTAAAAATAAAAGAGAACATAATAAATCGTTAAAAATAATTATGAATACTATACGATAAAATAAAAAATCTAGATAAAAAGTAATATTTTTAGATAAATTTTTTAATTATTTAATTTAATGGAGAATTTAATTTTGGTTCTGATTGAACGTTATTCAGTAGTTTCAAGGCATGCAAATCGCTGATTTTTTCGGAAATCTGGGTGTAGGGGTGAGTATTTTAAAATAAGATCAGCTGTAGTTCATCACAAATGGATTGAATAAAAGTTTAACGATAATAAAGGATTAAAAATCTGCTATGGAAATTCTATTTAAATTGTTTAAGGGTAGTTGGAGGGATAACAGCCCAACCAAGCCTACGATCAAAAGCCACGGCTGAGAAGCCAAATGGTCACATTGGGAACGAAAATGCCCCAAGTAGCGGAAATTTAACGTTAAATTGTCGTTTATCATGTATAGAAATTTAAATAGAGCGCAAAAAGATTCTATTTAAGGATGCAGTAGTATATATTGCATCACAGCTTACATTAACGCTATCAGCAGTCGAGAATATTAGTCAATGCTCGAAAGAGTGAACTAGCTAACTGAAATCACATTTTTTTTTAATCCGGGTGCCTAGGAATCATAAACCGAACGGGGGGAAAGTCTATTGACTTTTCTTGCCGGCATATAAAAGCGGGTTCAATAAAAACAATATAAAAGGTACAATACTTTTTAGGTTTTTTTTTCAAAGTGTGTGTCACTTGTGATGTCGTAAAAGGAAAATCATGATACGCCTTTTATTATTAGTGTCGTCCAAAGCTGGTGCCAGAAGACTCGGTAAGGCCAGAGACGCAAACGTTAGTCACAATAAGCAGGCGTAAAGGGTTCGTAGGCATCTTTTTTTTTAATAACTTAAAGATAGAATCTCATGGAGTGTGACCCGCTAAATGCCTCATGTAGGGATGAAATACTTAGATATGAGGTAGAGTACTAAAAGCGATAGCAGCTTATCATGTACAGATTGACGCTGAGGGACGAAGGAGAGCGACAGGAAAAAGGATTAGATACCCAAGTACCCTCTCTGTCAACGATGAATGGTGACTATTAGCACAGGTTAGTCTGATAAGTAAACACGTAAACCATTCCGCCTTGTGAGTACGGTGGCAAACGCTGAAAACAAAAAAATTAGTCGGTCTCGAAGCAAACGAAGTGAAGCATGTTATTTAATACGATAGTCCGCGTAAAAACTTACCAGATCTTGAATATTTTTAAACAAATTTTTAACGTAAAAGATATGGGTTCCCGAAAAATATATTTTTTTTAGTTGCGAAATAAATAATGTTATTTAATAATGTAAGGTTATGTCTTACATTACATTTATCTAGTTTTCTAGCGACTTTGATTTAGAATTAAAATTAGTATAACTATTGTATTATATTTATAATCTTTATTTATACTAGTCAAGATTTAAATTAGGGAAAGATGGATAAGTGTAATTATTAAAAATCCTGTGATGATGAAAGATTGCAAATCTGGATTCATAAAGAGAAAGTCTAATTAGGGTTTAACCTATTTGTCGGAAAAGAAAATATATTTTTTTTCTATAATTTTATTTCTCGAAATAAAATTACTTAACTCTGCAGGTTAATTTTTTTAATAATTCACTGTATTTCTAGCGGGTTTAATAGCTTAGTCAGAGCTTAAAATTAATTTTAGAATTAATTGACATATTACTTTTATTTACAAAAAAATAAATAAAAAAATTTAAGGTAAAATTACTTTTATTTTAATAATGTCTTAGACTTTAGCTATATTCTTTTAAAATCCATCACTAAATTAAATACAGAAAAAAAAATCTTTAGACTACATTGTCAATTATTTAGTGCTCAATGAGCGGAAGTAATGGTTTGTTAAAAATTCAGTATAAGATATATATTATATATTAACTATGTTTTATATATTTTTATATTAAAAAAAAATACAGGTGTTGCATGGCTGTCGTCAGTCCGTGTTGTGAGAAGTCAGGTTAGTTCCTCTTAACGGACGTAATCCCTTCAGTTAATTTTAACTTAACTAAAATATATGAGTAGTAGCCTGGGAGTTATACGCTATTTGGGGCAAAGACAAGCCGTTATGGCCCTTATGATCTTGGGCTATAGATGTGCCGCGGAGGCTTTAGCAATATGAAGCAAAATCGCAAGAAAGAGCTAATCACAAAAAGAAGCCGTATACGGATTGTTCCCTGAAATTCGGGTGCATGAAGAAGGAATTTCGAGTAATCGTTGATAAGTAGACGCAACGGTGAAGTTTTAATTCTTGATGAACTAACTGTCTGTCGCTGGGAAGGAATTTAAACTGTTGGAAACGGGCCGTATTTTTAAACTTTGAAATTTCAAATTGACTTAAATTTTTTTAATGATTTAATTATTAAAATGGATTTAAATCAAACGTTTATATTTTATAAACAAAAATTTTAAGAAAAGTATTTGTCGTTAAGGCATTTAGGTAACATCTCAAAAGTCATAGCAAGGTAGCCGTACTGGAAAGTGCTGCTGGAGAATATTTGTTAAATTTAACCCCCCCACCCCAGGTATGCGCCAGTCCTTGTATGTCAACCACACCCACAAGCTTAGGGGAAAAAGTAGGACGTACGCGGATGGTACAAGGTTGCAAAGGCGACTACGTAGCATTATAATAAGGGAAAATCAGATAATGGTAATCTGTTGTGCTTGCACCACAAAAATGATAGTTCGAATCTATCTTTTTCCATAATAAAAATGCAAATCTCGCCGCTGACTGCATACGCATTGCACCACCCACGTAGGGGTGCGTAGCGAGCGTGTGCATATGCAGTACGTCCTTGCCTAGCCAGTGAGGGTGAGACAGGGCACATAGTAAGCGCTTGATAAATTCTTTTTTAATTAAGCCGGGTGTGCTGCATTTGTATGCGTACGCACAACAAGCAATGCAGTACGTCCACCGTGATTATTTTTTTTTGTGCCCTTTAACGTCTATGATGCTGTAAAGTAATTAAATCGAATTTCTATGTTAAATAGCCTAAATATATTGCACTGCTGCCGTACGGAACGCAGAAATTTATGTATTAAATTAAAAACAATTTTTTTTCTGCCCACTATTAATTTAATAGTCAAAACAAGATAGACTCTAACAATGAATTTATTATTACAAAAATTAAAGCCTTGGTCGCTTAAACGGTTAAAGCGTTACTCTGAAGAAGTAAAGCAGGGAGTTCAATACTCTCTCAGGGCAAAAATTATTAGTATAGCCACAAAAGTTAAGCTTATCTGGCTCGGCGGACATAGGGCATACGCCAGTCCGCGTAGCCACTACGCTGCTGAATTTCTATACACGGAAAAGGATATAATGCTTTCATATGGTCTTTACTTTTTTATACTGTTGCCAAGCCCTTAAACGCCAACACTAATCTGCGTGTGCTTGCGCACAAGCAAGTAAAGGTAGTGAAGGTGAGGCGAGGGGAATGAAATCCATAATAGAAAAATTTTAATTATTTTTATGTTAAATTTTATATAGTTGATTTACTACAGCGTAATTTTTAAATGAGATAAAAACAATTTTTTAAATCTTTATGTGCTGTACTTATTAGCCATAATTATTAATTAAAATACTTAGTAGTTTAAGATTTCTAAGTATAAAAAAATAAAACTTAAGACATACAACATAATTATTAAAAATTATACAAATTTTATTTAATTGCGGTGATTATATTTAAGGACATACGTCTTTAATTTTCGAAAAAGAAAAAAAAATAATGGAAATAATAGAAATAATTATTTTTATTATTAATTGTTAATTTTTTTTAATATAAACGCCTTGTCGCACCTTGACGCATCTTGGCTCGGAACGTGGCTGGTTTTTATTGCTCTACTTTTTTTATATGATTATTTAAGTTTATTTATAAAAAAAAAACAAAAACTTATTTATATTTGAAAAGAAATGGGGGCGGGTCTGCCAATATTTAATTAAACTTATTGTAAAGATGAATCACTCGCCTCACTCGCTTTAGCGATAACGCTGGAACTAAAAAGTTTAAAACAAATTTTTTTTTCCTTTTTTTCAACTAGGCTGCGAAAAAAAAATGCGTGGCGTTCGCCCTCTCGCCTTCCTTCAATTAATTTGTTTTTTTTTTTATAAATTAAGGGTAAATATGAAGTGCGTTAAGGATTATTAAATTTTAAATTTATTATGTTGTTTTTAAGAACCTCGGGTACTTAATTAAAACTTATTCTAATTTTTAATTATTATTTCCCATAAACCCCGTATTACCCTTTCCCTCTATCTTTACTTCCTTTTCGTATATTTGGCTATGCTGGCTACGCCGGCTACGCCGACTATGCCAGAGCAGCGCGTCGCCTCATACGCGGCAACAGAAACAGAAGGAAGCAATAAAACCTTTAACTATTTTTTTAAAGAATAATAAAAATTTGAATATGAGTGTATTAGTATTTTTTTTTTTACACGTTTTATTTTATTTTTAGTACTTTCGGGCTGCGCTCGCAACGCTGGCTACGCTCGCTTCTGGCGTGTAGTGAACATATCTAAGTTATGTCCATCCCGCCCCGCCTTTTACCTACGTAGCCAGACTTTACTAAAAAAATGAATAAAATTTAAACGACGATTTTAAAAATAAAAAGGAAAAAATTATTATAAATTAAGATAAAAATACGGTACCATTTATTAGGTCTGTAGTGAAAAGGATAACAGTTGCTTGCTACGCTCCATACGGACACACGCACTGGAATTAAGTTTTATAGTTGTGGTGCGCGAGTGGCATAACTTGGCTAAATTTATTATCAATTTACGATCTTTTATAAATCAATACCTCCATATATAAACTAATTTAAACTGTATTAATTTTTATTAAATTGTTATTTTATAAATTGTAATTTATAATTTAATTTTCCTTATCAATTTTTAAGTATATAATAAATATAAGGCAGTATTATAATTTACGATTATTTATTTAATTATTTTTATAATTAATATTAAGCATTCGTATAGCTCATTTATTTTTTTTTATACTGGCAGCAAACAGAAAACTCTATTGTACGGACGGCCTGTAATCTTTTAATATTTTTAGGCCGTCAAGGCTACTTTAACGCTATTAAATCCTTTGCGGTGTAGCCCGGAACAGATGGCTTGTTTTAATATTTAGAAAATTTAAAAATTTAATGTAGCTGTTCTCCATACTAGGTTTTAAAAATTTAAAAAAGAATAAATTATAAAATAATAAAATTAAAAAAATAATAAAGAATAATTATTAATAAAAAAAAAAAAAAAATTAGAAAAATATGAGTAGTATAAATAGATGACTGTTTTCAACTAATGCCAAGGATATTGGTACTCTTTACTTAGTTTTTGCTATTTTTGCCGGTATGATTGGAACTGCTTTATCTGTTTTAATCAGGGTAGAACTGGCTGCCCCCGGTGTGCAAGTTTTACAAGGAGATCATCAATTATTTAATGTGATCATTACAGCACATGCATTTATTATGATTTTCTTTATGGTCGAAAGTATAGACTTTAATAATAAATTTTTAAATTATAATTTTTTTGGTTCTACCCTTCATGCTAATATATTTAAAAAAAATATAAGTTACAACAATTCACCTAAAAAGGGACATAAGCACCCATATGTGAAATTTTTAATTAGTGATCCTTTTAATAATCGTACCGAAATAGCAAAAATTGCTAAAGGTGAAAAGGGTGTTTACTTATTTGAAGTAAAGTCTAAAAATTTAAAATATGTGGGTAGTTCTATAAACTTATATAATAGGGTATGTTCTTATTTTATGCCCTCTATTTTGGCTAAATCCGATCGAAGAGTTCTTCGATATTTTAATAAATATGGGTTTAACGATGTTAGTTTAACTTTGTTTATTATGAATTCCGATAGTACTTGAGATCAAGTTATTGAATTAGAACAATATCTAATAGACACATTATCACCTGAATTAAATGTAGATTTAGTTGCTGGTGGTTATATGGGATACCATAAACCTATGTCAGAAGAAGCAAAAATAATGCTTAGACAGTTGCGAGGTACACCTATTTATATTTATGATACCACTGCTAAATCTTTAATATTTATTTCAGATTCTAAACAATGAATATTTGATAATTTAAAAATTCACCTTGTGTCTTTAAATAATTGTTTATCCGATGGAAATTTATATCTTAACAGATTTTTTTTCTCTCTAGATATTATACCAGAATTTCCTTTTGAATCTGTAGTTAGTTCTAGTGAATTAATATCTTTAGTTGAAAAAACAAAATTTGAATATAAACCTAACCAACCTGCAAGTAAAAATATTTTAGCTGAAAACATTTTACGTCCTGAATTAACTAAAAATTTTACAAGCATTGGTGAATTATCCCGCCATTTAAAGGGGGATAGAGGAACTATTAGAAACTATGTTAACGGAAAATCTTGTGGATTATACCGAGGGCAATGAAAATTTTCAGTTATTGAAGCAGACAAAATATAATTAAAAATAATAAAAAAATTAAAAGTTTAAAGGCATGGCCGGTTTATATAGTAATATATATTTTTTATCTTGCTGTTTGCTAGAACCCCTTTAGAGCGTTAACAGCTAGGCCTACTTAAAGGTAGGAAACAGAGACATGTTAATGATTAGGCAATTAGCAGGAAACTTTTTAAATATTAGGTTAAAATTTTTAACTTAAGCGGAAGTAATCTATTATATAAGATCTCTGCATGTAGAAGAATATCTATTTTAAATAAAGGGGATCCTCAGAGACTATACGCAAGATATCCTATCAATATAGGATAAAGAAATAGTCCGTCCCTATTAGAAATTTTAGGGGTAAAGCGTTTTTCAAAATATCTTGTATGCCCGATAAATGAAAAGCAAAATATTTGTTAATATTTCTAACCCAATTCTTGTTAGTTATATTTTTATTACTTTTTGTTTATTTATTAAGTTTAGGTGCGTCAGACGTAGGTCTAACATTAATTAACAATTTTATTTTAATGTTTTCTACAAAACATTTTAGTACTAGCTCAAAAAATAAAGCTAAAAAAAGAAAAACTTTAAAATCTCCAGAATCTAAGCCATACGAAGATTTATATTTAGGTAGAGGAAAACCTGAAATTTCCCCAGATTGAAACGCAGATAACGAGGAAGAAAGAAGCCCTTTTGGTTGTTCCTGGTCTAAAAAAGAAAGAGGAATAAACCCTATAAAAACTAAATTAGAGCATTATAATATTGACGACCCTTTTAACAACCGAAACACAATTAAAGAAATTTGTAGAGGGAAAAGAGTTGTCTATATTTGAACTTATATTCCAACAGGGATTTGTTTAGTAGGTTCTTCTTCTAATAGTGTAGAACGAATAATCAGTTATTTTGAATCTAAAACTTTATTTTTAGATAATAGAAGAGGGGTTCAATTCCTAGCTAATTATGGTTTCAAAGACATCAGACTGACAATTATACCTTTAGACTACCAAGAATTTACTAGCCGAGATGTTAAATTATTAGAAGCTTTTTATATTCTAGAATTAAACAGTAGTTTAAATACGGTTAAAACAGTTTATATCGCCCCTGAAGTAGAATTATCTGCATTATCCTTTGTTGAATTAACTAACAGAGATACTTCAGTACCAATTTTTGTTTACGGTGAAGATCTAACTAGAGTTTTATATGTTTTTCCTTCAAAAACAGCTTTATATGGGGAATTTAATGTGCACCATATAACATTAGACAAAATTTTAAATAAAATTAATCAGGATAAATTAGAAGACAAATATTCTGGATACTTTACTTTTACTTCAGCATTAATTGACGGTTCAAACTTAGATAGTCTTTTAAGTTTAGAAGAATTGATCTCATTAAGAGATCAAGTAGATCCGGCAATAAGTCATAATGCCCAAAAAATAATAGTAATTGATCTATTATCCAAAGATAAAAAAAAATTACAATTTTTATCTATAACTAAAGCTTTTAACCATATTAAAAGTGTTCAAGGAACTGGAGATAGACACAGTATCGCTAGATGTTTAAAGGAAAATAGAATTTACAAAAAAAGGTGAAAAATTCTTGAAAGTAAATAATTTTTCCTAACGTCAATTTAAAAAGAATACCAAAAAAGAATATTAAAAAAACAATAAACCTACTAAGTATAATGTATGCCTGAATTAATTAATATTTGGATAAATATTAAATGGGCTTAACTATCAAACTCCGGGGACACCTTAAAGACTATAATACCAAACTATATTCGAAAGAATATAAGTGGCTGAAGTAATTACTCAGGTATGGTAACAAGTTATAGTATGCGTGAAAACAAAATAGGCAATCGCGGATCTAAGTCAATAACTAAAATTTATTATTTATTTATTGTAAAAGAGCAACGAGTAGACGGTAGTTACTTAGGTTTAAATTTAATCTAAGTTAAGGTGTACTCTGACGGAATATTATTATTATTATTCTAGAGCTTTCGAAAGGAAGTATTCGATCAAATTATTTTTCTCTTATCTATCGCTGTCCCGTGGGGAAGCGAAGCAACACAGTGCTATTAGAGATACAAATAAAGCACGGTTTTATCTGTGGCTGTGCTTTATAAAATTCAAGTATTAGTATTCATGTAAATTAATTATGGTTTTAATAAGTGGTTTCCCTTCTTCGCCTTATGGCCTTGTATCGTTTACTATTTCACATTTGAAAACAACTTGTAATAAAATATTTGATTTTCCGTTGGCTTTAGTAGGTGGATTTGGTAATTATTTTTTACCTGTTCAAGTTGGAGCGCCTGATATGGCAAAATATTTTCCAAAGAATGTTTCCAGTGTACCCGGAAAGGTACACAAATTTTCAAGATCTTTTCACTCTTACAATATTTCTAATACTCTTAATTTTCAATCGATTGATAATAATTTAGGATCTTATTTAGCTGGTCTAATAGAAGGTGATGGTTATATTTCTATTACTAAAGAGAACAGAATTAAATTGGGAATAACTTTCAATTTAAAGGATAAACCTTTGGCCGAATTTTTATTAAAAAAAATAGGTAAAGGAACTATAGTTAAAAGAAAAACTAACAGTTTAGAGTTAAGGTTTTCAGCCAAAAAGACTATAATAGCTGTTATTGAATTAATAAATGGTAAATTTAGAACCCCTAAAATCCACCAATTATGTTTATTAATAGACTGAATAAACAATAAATATAATCTTAATTTTGAAAAATTAGCTCTCGATATTACTCCTTTAAGTTCTAATGCTTGGCTTGCCGGTTTTATTGAAGCAGACGGAAATTTTTATATTAGATACCCTTTAGATAAAAATTTACCTTCATGCAGATTTTCATTAGAACAAAGGATGGTTTATCCTAAAACACAAGAAAGTTATTTTTTTATTTTAAATAATATTTCTTCTTTCTTAGGCGCAAAATTGGATGTTAGAAATCGAGAAAACTATAAAAATTCTTATTATAATATAAAAGTTGAAAATCAAAAGTCAGTTAAAATTTTAATTGAATATTTAGACAAATTTAGTCTTTTAAGTAGTAAATTTTTAGATTATAATAATTGAAAAAATTCTTTTGTTATTATACTAGATAAGAGACACAATACAGAAGAAGGTAAAAAAATTATATTAGAGAATAAAAATAGTATGAATGATAAAAGAACTTATCTAAATTGGGAACATTTAAATAAAGTCGAATTGGAATGCCGTTTACTTTAGCGATAAAGTATATTATTATTTAGCTAAATGACTTGGAACCCTCGAAGTATTTGTTTTAACGAAAAGAACAGGTATAAAATACATATTTTATTTATGTAAAAATTTTTATATTACATGGGGGGTTCGAGCAAGATTAAAAAAATCTTCAGAGACTTTATGCTAAAATTCTGTGTAGCCAATTCCTTTATCTATTTTAAATGTAAAAAAATTTTGGTTTTGTGCTCTCGTGACGAATGTGTTAAGAACACTATTCTGGTGTTGCATACGCACGAAGCTACCTCCCCGGGCAACCCTGGGTTACCACAGAATAAGAAAAAGTCCAAATAGGTAAGAAACTACCTATGTAAATTGATTTCCTCGACTTAATAATATTTCATTCTGGTTACTTCCTCCTTCATTAATTTTACTATTAGTTAGTTCATTAGCTGAAGGTGGTGCAGGAACTGGGTGGACCGTATTAATGGAAAATGATATGCGGTCCGAATCTATTATTAATATAATAGAGACAAAAACTTCACTCGATGCGGGAATATCCTCAAGCCTAATGGCATGAAATTGAATACTCGCAGATAATTATTCTGCAGTAAGAAAGTCAATAACAAGGGGACAATCCGCCTGAGTTAGAGAAGTTAATTCTCTTTCTAATTCATCAGAGACTACACGTGGAGAATTTTTACGTAGAAGGATAATAAATCAAAAATCTAATATAAACTTTGAAAATTGATTAGTAGGGGTAGTGGATGGTGATGGTACATTTCACTTTAGCGTAGATAAAAACGGTAAATGAATACTTCACTTTAAAGTAGGTCAAAGTTCTTACAACTTACGTTTATTATATTATATTAAATTTATGATAGGTGTAGGACAAGTTTCTGTCCCTGCTGATGGAAATGCAGAATATCGTGTCAGAGATGTAAAAAATATAGTAAATTACATTATCCCTATATTTGATAAATATCCTCTACTTACTAGCAAATATTTTAATTATGATTTATTTAGACAAGCTGCTTTTATTATTAATGATAAAAATATTTCACTTTCTGAACGACATTTATTATTGTCTGAACTCAAACTTAAAAAAATGCCTGAAAATTACATATCACCTGCTTGATCTAAAATAAATTATTTAATAAATAATTTAGAAGAAGCAAGTTCAGTTGTATCCAAATCTTGAATAATAGGATTTACGGAAGCCGAAGGTTCTTTCTATTTAGTAACAAAAAGTTTAAATAGAATAGTTCACGGATTTGAAATAACTCAAAAATTAGACAAAATAGTTTTAGATGCAATTGGACTAATATTAGGTATATCTGTAACGACAAAAAAAACATATTTTACGGTTGGAACAACAAATTCCAAATCTATTTCAAATATTATTTCTTATTATACAAATACTATGAAAGGTATGAAATCTCTTGAATTCAGAATTTGAGCAAGATCTTATAATAAAGCAAAAACCGATTTAAAAAAATTTGAGTATTTAACTAAAGTGAGAGATCAAATGAGACAAATAAGATCTATTCGTTTTGATAAAAATTTTAAACAAGTTGAAGATAAATAATATAATATTTACTAGTTACTGATTTAAATTTCAACATTACTGTAAATCGTTTTAGATCTAGTACTGCGTACGCAGCGCAATGAAATATTACTTCAAGTGTGTGTAGTACAAAAAAAGAAAAGTATTTCCCGTTTTAACTTTAAGCGTGCGCTGACCTACCCATTCGTATAAGGGTCTAAAAATATAAATGTAAAGTTTGAAAAATAATAACGGTAATTATTAAGGTATAGTCCAATCCCTGGAGAAATCCTAGGGTAACTTGCTTCTTTTTACTTTTAAATTTTAACATAATGTGATATATTATACTTACATTACTTAAAATATAATGGTAGTGTTAGAAGATTAACAAGTTAAATGTTTGTTATCCTCCATTAGCAAGTATCCAATCACATTCTGGACCTTCTGTTGATTTAGCTATCTTTTCATTACATTTAGCTGGAATATCATCACTTCTTGGGGCTATGAATTTAACCGTGTTAAACGAATATAACAACAACTTAATTGAGTGGTTATTCTACTCATATTCTATTATTTTTTCCTGTAAGGGCGTACGCCAGCCTGTAATTTCGAGATCTTTCTCTGTGCAATCGAAAGTATATAATAAAAATGCCATCGATAGTGCCTCAGCAGAAAAATGAAAATTAATTTTAGGCAGAAAAGGAACTATGCTGAATGCTCATAAAATATCAACGGATCATATAAAAAGCGGTAAGCCTGTAAACTATGAAGTAATTAACGATATTTTAGCTTACTCTAATATCTCAATTAGTCAAGAAATCTTTAATGATTTAATAAATATCAAAGATAGAGTACTTATTGAAAATTTAGACACAAAAGAGGCAAGAAAATTTATTAAAGATAATTTTGGATCACTTCATAGTAAAACCCAAATACCCGGTGTTTATATTTTTACTCATAAATTTACGGGGGATAAGTATGTTGGATCTACTTCTCAATTATCTATAAGACTTACTCGTTATTTAGGTTACAGACACGAACTATCAGGTAAATTTATCCCAATACTTCACAAAGATAAAACATCTAGTTTTACTTTAGAAATTATACCTTTAGTTAATAATTACCCCTTTAGACCCGAAATAATTTTAGAGCAATATTATTTATTAGATCCTAGTTTTAATTTAAATACTATTAAAGTTGCTAATAATCCTAGTGGATCTAATGCTAAGCCACTTTTTATGTATAATCGGGACAAAACAATCTTATATTATTCTTCAACCCAACAAAAAGACTTTATTGTTAATCTTAATATTAGTCATTTCACTTTTACTAAACATTTAAATAAAGGTTCATATTATCTTGGAAAATATCATTTTTCTAGAAAACTAGAATCGAATGCTAAAGTTAAGGAAATTTCCATATTTGATTTAGCCTTACAGTTAGAAAAAGATAGAAAAATATTTAACAAAAATAAGCCTATTACTAGTTTAAGTAGATCAATACTTATGTGTTTAAATAGCAATTCTATTGATTCTAATACAATAAGTGGCGATAATACAGTTCTTTTTCATAGCATTGGAAAATGTGTTGAATATTTAAGGAGCAAAGGTCATCCTGCTACTCCGATTACATTGTTAAAATACATAGATACAGGTAAAAGTTATTATGGTTATACCTTTAAATCAGTATAATCTTTTCGTTTAATTTTGGGATTCATATCAAATTTTTAACTATATGTCTGGAACACCCTTAGAGCTTTTAAGTACAAGTTTCATTTTTATAAAATACTTGTAAAAATCTTAAAAGATTGGACGACCGCGCAGGAAATTACAAAAAAAATATATAATTTAAATATATAAAATAATCCTCAGAGACTGTACGTTAAACACCGTTTTTTTTTTTAAGCGCTGAAGACATAGTCCACTATAATTAAGAAATTAATATGTACAAGGTCATATGTACACTTATGAACATGAGAACAAATGGTATGAGTTACCACCGAGTTCCTCTATTTGTATGAGCGGTATATGTTACGGCTATCTTGTTGCTTTTATCTCTTCCTGTGCTTGCAGGTATATTTGTAAAGTTGTGCCTGCTTAAAATTTGGCTATATGCGGGAAACTCCTTTAATTTTGAGGACAATCCGCAGGAAACTATGAAATTAGTATATTTTATAGGATCCTCAGAGACTATACGCCAAAATTTTTCAATTATAAAATATGATTCATATTTCTTACGTAAATTTAGTGATTCTTCTAATACCTCTATACCGAATAAAAATTTTAACTATTATTTAGCCGGTTTAATAGAAGGAGACGGTACCATAGTTGTACCTAAGTCTCAAAGAGATCAAAAAGGTAGATTAACCTATCCTAGTATTCAAATTGTATTTGGTTTAATGGATTTACCTTTAGCATTATTAGTACAAAAAACTATAGGACATGGATCCATATCAAGAAAAAAAGGGTCTAACGCTTATATTTATGCTATAAATTCTACTGAAGGTTTAATTAAAACTATTACTTTAGTTAATGGTAAATTTAAAACTGTAAAAATAGAAGCTTTGAAAAAACTTATAGAATGATTTAAAGCTAAAGAAATAATAGATTTTAATGTTTTACCTATTAATACTGTTCCATTGGATAATTCTAGTTGATTAGCTGGTTTCATAGAGGCAGATGGTAGTTTTAGTGTTCGTGCTACAGAAAGTTTACAAACTAATAGAGTAGAATGTAAATTTGAACTATCTCAAGCTAAAACAGGTACGTATGGAGATTCTTACAAAATTATGAAAGAAGTTTCAGATTTTTTAGCTTGCTCTTTAAAGGATATTCGGCTTACAAGTTCTCATCCTCAATATAGAGTTAGAACTTTAAATAGTAAGAGTAATTTAATTCTTATAAATTATTTACAAAAATATCCCTTACAAGGAAAAAAATATTTAGATTTTTATTCTTGGTTAGAGATTGCTGAAAAATTTTTTCCGGGTAAAGTTGACCATAAAAATTTATTGCCTAAAGCAAAAGAAATAAAATCTCAAATGAATGATCAACGTAAAGTATTCACCTGAGATCATTTAAATAATTTTTATAATATAGAAAAATAAGATATAGTCCCAACTTACGCTATATATAAAACGTAAGAGTTTCTACCCTTTTGTTTTTTACAAATTGAGAATATAACATAATTTATTCATGAGACCTGGTCTAGTAGAACAAGGTTTTTGGCAATTAAAGTTCTTATTTCTAGCCTAATATATTTATGTTTAAATTTTAAAAACCTATTTTTAATTACTAGCTTTGAATCTCTTGATATATTACTCAATGTTACTGAGATAACAGTTTCTTCTATTTTTATCACTTTTCCTGATATATTATCTAAAAAAGCACTAACTGCCTATAATGCTGATGAAAATTTAGCTTATTATATGGCCGGTTTAATTGAAGGAGACGGTAGCTTCAATGTACCTAAAATTATAAAGGATTCTAACAATAAAAAAAGGGTAGCAGGAATTGAAGTAGCTGGTAATTCTAAGGATTTTCCTGCTTTCGAGTTTCTTAAATCCAAGTTTGGAGGAAATGTTTACTGTTCAAAGAGCGGTAACAGTTTAAGGTGAATGATTAAAGACTTAAATTCTGTTGTTAATGTGGTTAATACCATTAATGGTAAGCTTAGAACTCCTAAGATTATCCGGTTTCACAGTATGATTGAATTTTTAAATCTTTACTATGCAACCAAAATTGATAAACTTCCTTTGGATAATAGTGTTTTATCTAATAATGCATGGCTTGCAGGGTTCATAGATTCTGATGGTTATTTCTCTATTAAAGGATTTACAGGAAACATTAGAACCCATATTGCTGTTCAATTTTATTTAAGTCAAAGAAAAATTGATATTAGTGGTATTAGCTTGGGGGAATTTATGTTTAAACTATCTGAATTTTTAGATTGTAACTTAAAGTCTAGAACTGTTAAACTTAATAATACGGAATTTGAAGCATTTACTGTTACAACAAGTAATAAAGAAAGTAATCAAATCTTGATAGACTATTTTTATAATTTTCATTTATTAACTTCAAAATATCTGGACTTTAAGTGTTTTGAAAGAGCTAATTACTTATATTTTAATAAGTTACACAGAGATCCTATATTCTATGAAGAAATTAAATTATTAAAAAATTCTATGAATAATAGTAGAACTGAATTTAATTGGGATCATTTGAAGCAGTATTAAAATAAAAAGAATAAATTTAAACATACCAATCGGCGTAAGCTGGTAGGATTATAGCTTCCTTAATAGGAATCTAATTTTGGGCAGAAATAATTGAGTTACTTTTAAGCAATAGGAGCATAATGGCAATTACTATGCTCCTAACTGATCGTAATTTTAATACTAATTTCTATGACCCTGCTGGTGGAGGTGATCCAGTATTATATCAACATCTATTCTTCCAAACAACACTATACGCTATTCCACTACTTACTGTGCCTTCGGGTTTCCGGTTTAATACTTTCTATTCACTATATGTTAAGCAATATCCTGACGCAGAAGCTCCTAGTCTATCTTTTCTAGAATGGCTAGTAGGGTTTGCTGAAGGAGATGGTAGTTTTGTAGTTAACAGCCGAGGTACAGCAATATTCGTGATCACTCAATATACTGGTGACATTCAAATTCTACAGTACATCCAACAAACTCTAGGTTTTGGTCGTGTTATTAAGCAAGGACCACGAACTAGCCGTTTTGTGGTAGAAGATATCTCTAGTGTGTCGCTACTCCCAGCTCTGTTCAATGGGAATCTAGTATTACCACTAAAGCAAGCTAGCTTCGCTCAATTCCTCGAAGCATTCAACAATCGTTCTAACGCCCCTGTAGTAGCATTCATTTCTACACTAGTGACACCTACACTTAACGACTATTGGCTATGTGGTATCACAGACGCTGAAGGTTGTTTTACTTGCTCACTACTAGGTAATTCTAAGGCGTACCGGTTCCGATTTATGCTGGCACAACTAGGCGCTATTAATCTTCCAGTACTAGCACATCTTACTACGCTTATTGGAGGTGTAGTTCGACCACATACAGCAGTAGAGGTTAACGAGCTTACAGTTAATGGAGTTCGTAACATGACACGAGTATTTGACTACTTTGACTCTCACCAACTTCTTTCTAAGAAGGCTAAGTCTTATCGACTATGGCGAGAAGTACATGCTTCAATTGTTAAGGGTGAACATCTATCACCTGAATCACGAGCTGTACTTAAGGCTAAGGCAGCCACTATCAACAGTAAGTACTAGCGTATTACCCAACGGGAATAAAGGATATGGTTCAATGTAATCTTTTATTGAGACAAGTTGTGAAACTTTAATAGGCAGGTGATAAGGGTCAATATAAAGACCTATTAAAGTAAATACTAATGTATGCCATTATTCTAGTCCATACAACACTATGCTGGGTAATCTTTAGAGAAAAACAGCCTCTATGTATGTTTACCCCGACAGGCGTAAAGGTGAAATTATATTCACTGGCTATACAAGTGAAAACGGTCAACGTATGCTCGTACAAAGACCGTCGGTAATCTAAATTATCGCTACAGACTGGGTCACTTGTGGGTATCTGAAATGATGCTTGATGTACAGTCGATCTTCCATATCCCTTTTTTATTTTAGATTTTTAATAATAAAAAGGTAGCACAAGGCTATTGGACTATATATTAGACCTCAATAGTACATGGGCCTCTGAGAGAGTTTTAAGGAATTAGAGGTTTTGGAGGATGGGTTCTTCGGACACCCAGAAGTGTATATTTTAATTATACCTGGATTTGGTATTATTAGTCAAGTTGTTTCAGTATTTTCTAATAAACCTATTTTTGGTTATATTGGTATGGTTTACGCTATGTTCTCTATTGCTATCTTAGGTTTAATTGTTTGATCTCATCACATGTTCGCTGTTGGTATGGACGTAGATACGAGAGCTTACTTCACTGCCGCAACTATGATAATTGCCGTTCCCACTGGTATTAAAATCTTCAGTTGGTTAGCAACTTGCTACGGTGGTTCTGTTAAACTAAATACTCCTATGATTTGGGCTTTAGGATTCCTTGCCTTATTCACATTAGGGGGAGTTACAGGAGTAGTTTTATCTAATGCCAGTCTTGATTTAGCATTACATGATACTATGATTACCCTTTCTTTCTTTTTAAATAATGCTAATTTACCGTCAAATGCATTAAAATTAAATAATGATTATATTAAAAAATTTTGAGTAGGTCTTATGGACGGGGATGGTAGTATTCAAGTTAACCATTGAAGAGAAAAATCTTTACAATATAGATTGGTTATTAAGTTAAAATATGATGCTCTAAATTATGATATGTTAATTTTAATAGCTAAAAACATAGGTGGTTATGTTAGAATCGTAAAACAAGATGTAATTTGAGTAGTTAATAAAAAAGAAGATATTCAAGAAATTATTAAAATATTTGAAGAATATCCTTTATTAACTTCTAAAAAAATATGTCAATTACAATTTTTAAAAACTTGTTTAACTAAAAATTGTATAAATTATTATCTAAATAATAGAGGTAATAAATACGAGAACCAACCTGAGATACTTAAGGCCTCATTTGAAATTCCTAATTATTTTAAAGAATGATTATCAGGATTTATTGAAGCTGAAGGTTGTTTTTCATTAAGAAAATCTAATAATCATTCATTTTCAATAGGACAAAACGATGATATATATTTAATAGAAGCTATAAAAACATATTTTGAGGCCAGCAATGCTGTAAGAAATTCTTACGGTAAATTTTATGCTTTAGAAATATATAAAAAAGAAGTTTTAAAAAGAATAATAACACATTGTTATAATTATCCATTATTAGGAGAAAAAAGGATATCATTTGAAAAATTTAGTCAAAAACTAAATAATTAAATAGTAGGTGTCTTGTGGTCATGTCACCATGAAAAGAGTTATATACTTTTCGGTAATATATAAAAATTATATATTGCTAACGATGAAGTCTTATGTGTTGTCTAAAATGCAGACAATGTAAAAAAATATGAGATAATATCGTGGAAACTAGAACAAGATTAATTGCTCTAGGATCCGTAGAGACTAAACGTGGCAGTCTAAATTTTATTAAGTTAAAAACAGATAAGTTATAGTCCGATCCATCGTGTGAACGATGCCATATAAAAATATTGAGCAACTTGACTTACTATGTTGTTGCTCATTTCCACTATGTATTATCAATGGGTGCCGTATTTGCAATCTTTGCCGCATTCTATTTTTGAGCTCCTAAGATTATAGGTTTAACTTATAACGATTTCTTAGGAAAAGTTCATTTCTGAACTATGTTTGTTGGAGTTAATTTTAAGGGAAGAATATATTTGGAAAATGTTTGTTTTGTTTTACTATTAATTTTATCTAAATTATATACTAACGATATTTATCACCTTGTGCGGAAATATTTCAAATTTAATCCTGAAGATAAAACAATTAATTCTTTTGATTTAGAGGGTTTTCAACGGCTTGCTTACGTATCACACTCCACAGATACTAAAAATTTAGGCATAAGAAGATTCTCTTCAGTTGCTGATAAGTGTAGTGATATGGTAGCATTAAAAAATAATTTTATAATGTTTTTTGAAAATGTTTTAGTAGACAAAAGAAATATCTATAAAGAATTAAAAACTAAATCAGGAGTTTATTTATTTATAAATAATATAACTGGTAAGTTATATGTTGGTTCTAGTATAGTTTTATCTAGAAGAATGGCTTCCCATTTTTATCATGCAAATTCTAAAAAAGAGACTAATATTATACTCTATCGTGCTATGAGAAAGTATAAATTAGAAAATTTTTCTTTAGCTATTTTAGAATTTTGTAATTCAGATAGAATTATTTGTTCAGATTTGGAAAAAAAATGAATAGATTTTTATAAACCTGATTATAATGTATTGAAAATTCCAGGGAGTACTTCAGGATTTCGCCACTCAATTGATACTATAAATAAATTAAAAGAATTATTTAAAAAAGAGAATCATCCTAAGTTTGGAAGTAAAAATTCCATTGAAACAAATTTAGCTATTAGCGAAGGAATTAAAGAATTTTATCGTAAGCATGATCACCATGCTAAAGGAAAAAAAGGGATATTCTCAGCACAATATGGCCTTGGAGGCGGATTTGTATTTTTTTATAATAAGACAGGAAAAGAATTAATATTTCCATCCATAAATAGTGCTAGACAATATTTTAAAGTTACGTGGGCAACAATTAAAAAAAATTTAGATACTCAAAATTGAATAACATTACAAGGTGAAGACTGAATAATACAATCAAAACCTAAACCAAATAATTAAATAAATTAGCTCCACTTATTCTTTCTAAATGGCTGGGAAATCTCATAAAGCTTAAGTACTAAATATTAAATTAGTTAAAATTTTAAGTGTATCTAGATAATCAGCAGAAAACTATAAATAAGATTCTCAGAGACTAAATGAAAGAAGTCCAGTTAGGAACCTAACCGGGCTAAGATATAGTCCTAATTTAAGGAATACAATACATGATAGTTTCCTTATATTGTAATTTAACCTTCTTTCCTCAGCACTTCTTAGGTCTGGCTGGTATATATCAAATTTTTTCAAATTTTTATCACTGTGAAAATATTTTAAATTGTTTAGAAGCAGATTTTTCTTTTATATCTAATTTTTATAATTATACCTTTTATTCCACGATGATACCCTTTGGTCCTCATTTAATTCCTAAATTTTTAACAGAACCTTCGCGTGTTTATATGCCTAAGTTAAATCGTAATTTAATAGGAGTAGAAAATCGAAATAGGACAGTTATTTATCAATGATTTAATTTAATTAACGGTAAATTGTATATTGGAAGCGCCTGAAGAGGTTCCAGTCGTTTATTAGGATATTGAGCACCCAGTGTATTAAACCGAAATTTACCTATTTATAATAGTTTAAATAAATACGGTCATAATAATTTTGCTTTAGCGATATTAGAGGACTTAGGTCCTACGACTTCAATTTCTAAAGATTTTATGTTAAACCGAGAACAATACTATTCGGAGATACTTTTTAGTAAGGAATCCGAATTAAAGTTAAATAATTCGCCCACAGCAGGAACTACTTTAGGATTTAAACACACACAAGAGTTCAAGTTGAACCGTTCGGGTAAATTAAATCCGATGTATGGAAATGTTTTTTCACCCGAATTTTTAGAGATGCAAACTCGAGATAAATCTGGTATCAACAATCCGCAATTTGGTGTTCAAAAATCTACAGAAACTTTAGCTAAATTGAAAAAATTGGTTTATGTTTACGATTATTTTACTAAAAATTTAATAGGTACTTATTCCACAGCACAGTGTTCTAAAGAATTTAAAATGGGAAAAGATACTTTATCCAAGTATTTAAAAAATGGACTGCCTTATAAAAACAAGATATTTTCACGAAATAAATTATAATAAAATTTATGCCTCTATAGTTATCTTCAAAATTTCTATTAGAAAATTGGGTGAATTGCATAAAAATCCTAAAAATATAGGAAAATTTGCAACGAAGTTTATTTCAATACAACTAAATTAAATATATTTTAGTTTCGTAATAAAAACGTTCAACGACTAGCTGGTGAGTAGTATTAACAATAATCCCGCGCTGTTTAATATTAAACAGAAGTACCCAACCAATGTATTTAATATTTTCAAGTAATAAATACACTGGATGACATAGTCTGAACCTAGAATTTATTAATATTAAAATTAAAATTAATGAATTTAGTTATTTACGCAGACACGATGGCGTGTTGGTATTTAATTACTGTAAAGCTAGGAGCCTAGGTTTTAGCCTAGAATTAACACAATTGATGCCTCGACGTATCCCTGATTATCCAGATTCATTCGCAGGATGGAATTATATCTCAAGTTTTGGGTCTATAATTTCAGTAGTTGCTAGTTGTTTATTTATCTACATAATATATAACTCATTTACTGCTGGAAGTGTAGTTAGCAATAATCCTTGGGCTACTCCTTCATTCTTTGTATCTGACAAAGAATTTACAAATTCTACACCGTATGCTATAACATTGGAATTTTCAGTATCAAGTCCTACACCTTCTCATGTTTATAATGTTTTACCTATATTAACTGAGGACAAACAATTAGTATCTTAATGTATACCCATTAAGACCTAGTGTCAATAGGGCGTAGCCACTGATGTAATTCTTACAGAATTCTTTTAATCGATCACCTTATTCCATTGTAAAGGTGTCCTCGCCTACTCCTACTTTTTTGTGGTTTAGTCTGGCGCAAGAGTTCTAGAATAGCATGTCGCTTGTACTATTAATTAATGATTTCAGCCTTACTACTAATTTTAGTGTGTAAGCATGCGCCAGAAGCTGGGTTAGTCTAGAAAGAAACCTGTATAAAATTTATAATATATAGGTTTAAGTCTTTTATAAATAACAATTTGCCAGAATAAGTAAAGTATTATTCTAATACGTTGACAGTGTTAATTTCAAAAAGTGACGGAATTTTGGGGGCGTCGGTGGAACAAATTTTACTATGACTGGCTTGCTTGCGTTGCTTGTTGTGCGTACGCAGACAAATGCAGCACTAGCACGAGCCCTTAATGAATTAGGAATTACGAATTAATATTTCGAATTAGAGTTGGCGCTCTGAACCTAGTTATTTTATATTTGAATTGTTCCCCCCCCGCGGTGGTGTATAGTTAGATAAAAAAAAATAATAAAATTTCACTTTACATCAATTTTGTGCCTGCACTTAAAGGTCAAAACAAAATGTATTAAATTATTTTTGGTAGTCATTAAGCGATTCTATCTAACGGTCAGCACTACAAATTTTTAATAATCTTTAGCAACAAAGGGTTGAAAATGTGGGGAATAATTAACTAGTTTAAGTTAAAGCGCCTCGCGTAGGGAGTATTATGATTTAGTTTATTATGGTTTTAGTTATATTGTTGTAGTTGTTCTTATATAAAAACCTAAACGTGTAACACCCTTATCTTAAATAAAAATATTCTTTAATTTAAAAGGTTCGAATCCTTGGAAGATTAAGTGGTACTAATAATTTTAATATTTTCAATATTTTTTTATTCTTTAAATGTATTTAATCAAAATTTAACTTCTTCCTTAGTGAGAAGATTGTGTGCTATCTCTTTATTAAGTGCCGGTGTATTAATAATCAATACATTTTATATTCAGTTAATTGGATCAGGTACTGGGATGTATAGCGGTCTGTTTGAGGTAGGTGCCCTATCTAATAGTATGAGTTTATTTATACTAATAATTAGTGGTATATTACTTTTAATATGGCCAAACATTAGTCAATTAGTAAAACCTATAGTGCCTCAACTATCCGATAAATTAAGCCCTAATTTTATAGAAATTAAGGAGACATATAATTTAATATCTAATAAGAATAAATCTAAACAATATAGTCTTATTGTGCTATTTAACATATTAGGGGCTTTACTTTTAGTTAGTTCCTCAGATTTAATCTCTGTTTACTTAAGTATAGAATTACAGTCTTTTGGATTATATATCTTAGCAACTCTATATAAGGAGAAGTTAAGTTCTACATCTGCAGGTTTAAAATATTTTTTATTGGGGGGTTTATCTTCATGTATAATTTTATTGGGGTCTGGTTTAATATATACTTACACAGGATTAACAAATTTAGAATTAATATATACGCTATTAAGTATTTACTCTAACACTAATTTTTCTGATGTTAATGGTATTGGTATAGGATTTTTTTTAATTTTTGCTGGATTTTTATTCAAAATTTCCGCTGCTCCTTTCCATAATTGGGCACCTGAAAGAGAACTTGGGAAATTCTCTAATGTCGGGTGAAAACTATCAAATTCCGGAAACACCCTAGAACTTATGATACCAAGCCACAGTCGAAAGGCTGGTGGTGGATGAACTAATCACTCATGTACGGTAACAAGTCATAAGGCTTCTGAAAAGAACGTGGGTAATCGCGGGTCTAAGTCAGAATTGAATTATTCTGTAAAAGAGCAACGAGTAAACGGTAGTTGGTGTGGTATTAATTTATCACATTTAAGATATACTCTAATGGGTTTCGAAAGAAATTATCCAGTTAGAATCCCTTCTAACCACATTATTCAAAGACGGTTTTATTCTATTGAATCTGCTAGTAAACTTACTCAACTAATTAAACCTTGATTCATGTCAGGATTCACTGACGCAGAAGGTTGCTTTCTTATTATAGTTCGTAAATCTCACAAAAGTAAATTAGGTTGGCAAATAGAGGCTAATTTTACAATCAATCTCCATAGTAAAGATTTAGATCTATTAAGACTTATTCAAACTTACTTTGACGGAGTAGGAAGAATAGGAAAAGAAAGAAACAGTTGTTGTGATTATACAGTAGGTTCTTTAGAACAAATAGTGACAAAAGTAATACCTCATTTTGATAAATACCCTTTAAAAACTAAGAAATATTCAGACTACCTATTATTTAAAGAGGCAGTTATGATTATGCAAAGTGGGGAACATTTAACAAAAGAAGGATTACAAAAAATAATAAATATCAGAGCTTCTCTTAATAACGGGCTAACTACTGCACTGGAAGAAGCTTTCCCTAATAGCAATCCTTTTCCAAGACCACCAGTACCACTTGATAATGTTAAAATACATCCTCTGTGGGTAGCTGGTTTTACTTCTGGGGATGGATGTTTCAAAGTTAGCATTAGGGAATCTAAATTGTATAAAGCAGGAAGTACCGTAGTATTAATTTTTGTATTAACTCAACATATTAGAGATGAATTACTACTAAAAAGTTTTATAGATTTTTTTGAATGTGGAAATACTTATTCTTATTTGAATTATACTGAGTTTAAGTGTCAATCCTTCAAAGATAATTGTAATAAGATTATACCTTTTTTCAAGAAATATCCTATCCTTGGTGTGAAAGCACAAGATTTCGAGGATTGGGTTAAAGCGGCGGAAATGGCTCAATCCAAAGAACATTTAACTAGAGAAGGATTAGATCAGATCCGCCAAATAAAAGCGGGAATGAATAGAGGTAGACTTCTTAAATAAACTGCTGTAAGGCTTTTCTTAGTATAAATTTGTTTATTATTTTGTAATTTTGTCTTGTTCTTTTTTTTAATTTGGACGATAAATTTAACCTCCATGGATGTTTATGATGATAGTCCTACACTAGTAACTATATGACTTGTGAATATGCCTAAAATTTCTATATTAATAATCCTATTACAATTATTAATCGGAGTTGATATTAATTTAAATTTATTAGAATTGGTAAAAATTTTGCCTTCTGTTAATATTTTAAGCAATTTATTACTATTGAGTTCATTGCTTTCTTTAATAATAGGGGCTATAGTGGGTTTAAGTCAAATAAAAATAAAAAGATTATTAGCCTATAGTACTATTAATCATGTAGGATTTTTATTATTATCTTTAGCGGTATTCACTAATTCTTCTTCTAATTTTAGTCAAAGCATAGAATCCTTCCTATTTTATATAGTACAATATACTTTAACTAATTTAAATATATTTTTAATTATTTTAGCCTTAAGTTATGTTATAAATTTAAACTATTTTAGTGCATACGCAACCGAAGAATCTGCAGTTAACAGTATTTCGGAAAATACAAACAAAAAATTTGTTAAATTTTTAAATATTTCTGATTTAGAGTATATTAATTCACTAAAGGGGGTATTTATTAAAAACCCTGTTTTAAGTATAAGCTTATCTATTTGTTTATTTTCTTTTGCGGGTGTTCCTCCTCTAGTTGGTTTTTTTGCTAAACAGCAAGTATTGTATTCTTCAAATTCTGCTGGTTATTTTTTTTTATCTTTAGTTGCAATACTTGTTAGTGTTATAAGTGCTTTTTATTATTTAAAAATAATCAAAATAGTATTTACAATACCAGCTACCGAATCTACAGATTCTATTTACGATAACTCTAATAAATTAGATACAAAAAATAATTCTAAATTAACTTTAGATGAAACATATGAAGTATATCAAAATTTATTATTAGAATCTTTATCGTTAAAATATTCTTTTTATAAAAATTTAGAAATAAAAAATAAATTAGTAAGTAACATACATAGTTTTTTAATTGGTATATTAACAATTTTTATAATAAATTTTATATTTAATCCAGAATTAGTATTAAATAGTATCGCTATAATCACTAGCCTATGTGGATGTACCTAAAATGAATACTCTATTAATGCTTTTTATTTTTTTACCTATATTAATTTTTATATTATTGCTCTTAAATTTTTTATTAGCATCTTCTAACCCTGATGCCGAAAAATTATCATTGTATGAATGTGGATTTACCACAGTATATGCTCAAACACGTGGAAGTTTCCATATAAATTTCTATGTTGTTGCCATATTTTTCCTAGTTTTCGATTTAGAAATTGTCTTAATTTTTCCTTTAGCTCTGAGTCTTTCTCAAGTAGGACTATACGGTTTCACAATAGCTGTTATTTTCTTCATAATTCTAACTGTAGGTTTCGTAATGGAAATTTCATCAGGAGCATTGAAGATATCTACACCAATTGAAAATGAAAAAAGTGGCGATTAAAAAAAATAATCAAATCCCACAGGAGCGTAGCCATTACGTCCTCCGTTTAGTTGTTTTTAATGAAAATTAATTGATTAAAAAAATAAATTGATGAAAAAAAAAAATATTTTTACTAGTCTCAGTCTAATTTTTATAGCTTTTTTTTTTCTTAGAATTATTTATTAATTGATTTTTATTTTTAAATTATACCGGCGCCTGACTATTTTTCATCCTTTTTTATACAAATTTAAAATTTTAAGCAGAAAATTAAAAATAAAAATAATCTTTTTTATTGCTGCTTTCAGTCAAACTGCGCGGTAGAGATAAAAAAAAATTTAATGGAAATTATTAACTTTTTTTTTATCCATGGAGCCGTAGATTTTTTTAGTTGAAAAATCTTAAGAAAAAGAGAATACTTGAAAATCTTATTCTTCCTGTTATTTGCTCACTTGTCTGGGCGTACGCCGGCCCTTGATGCTTGTAGAATCTAAAAGAGAATAGAATAAATCTAAAAATGACCAGATGCAAATTTTTATCTGAATAAAACATTAAGACCAGGTATCGAGAGTTTAGAATAACGGTAGTTTTGTGATCTTCAAAATCAAAGGCAGGTGTTCGATTCACCTAACTCTTGAAAAATATTTAATTAAAAAATTAAAAAATAGGCAACATAGTCTAGCTTATACAAAAAGTAAAAGGGCGCTGGCTGACGTATGACGTACTGGGAAAAGTAAGCCCTCCGCGTCCTACGCCCTCGTGGGCACTGGCACTGGCACTGGCACTGGCGTATACCCATAACCCCTCAAACTAAAAAATAAAAAAGAAGTATAAAATAACTTCTAATAATTGATTAAGAAAGAGTGATCTACATTCACTCCTGGCGTAACCCTACTACGTCCTTCTATTTTATTACACTCTTTCTTAAAAAAATTTTAACCCACACAAAAATTTATTTTTTAAAAATTAAATTTGTAGGCACTCCGGATTTAAAAAAAATTTTTACCTTTTTTAATCGCGCAACCTTTCCTAAAAAAAAAATTAAAAAAAAATAAAAATTAATAAGTATTAAAAATAACCTATTTTAATATTTGCCTTTAATATTAGATTAAAAAAAACAACATTTTTATTTTTATTTTTATTTTTATAATCACCTACAGGTTATTATTTTCCAGTTTAATTTACTTTACCAAATTTTATGGCTGACTGACTAGCCTGGTGGCGTAGCAGTAGGAGGGTGTACACTCGCTACGCACCAGTACGTCGGTCGGCCAGTCCTACGTCCTACGCCCACACCTGCCTACTCTTGGTGTGCATATTGCACACGTGTGCTATTATTCGGTACGCCGGAAGGTCATGTAAAAATTTTTAAAAAATTTCATTTTTATCTTCTCTGCGAAACACAGGAATATAGAAGATTTCCTCATATATTTTAACCCCATAAAACTCAGGTCGAGGAGCCTAGAAAAAATTACAAAAATTACTATAAAAATAAAGCTTTATTTTTCTTAATCTTTAATTTACTTCACAGCGCACAGCGCAAAAAAAAAAAAATATAACTAAACTACAAAGTTATTTTTATTTAAAATTATTTATTTTTTTAATAGAGAAATTAGGTCTATTTAAAAAGTTAGTTTTTAATTTTTTTTATTACAATTGGTGCCAATGCTATGTTTGCGGAAAATTATTAAGTAGTAACTATTACTTCATTTTTATTTTTGTAAATTTTTCATCGCACACACAAGTACATGGCTGAAAACTTTATTAAAAAAATATGGCTTGTTCTTTATAGTTATCAAGCAACTAAAGCAAGCATATTAATTTTTTATAAAAATAATTTAAGGCTCTGCTTATGCATCCTATAACTTAAATGAGAATTTTAAAAAAACAAATTTTACTTCGATTGCTTAATTCTTACTTAGTAGATTCTCCTGTTGCTTCTAATATTTCTTATTTCTGAAATTTCGGGTCTTTATTAGCTATTTGTCTTATTTTACAAATTTTAACTGGTATCTTCCTAGCTATGCATTATACTCCTAACGTAGAATTAGCTTTCAATTCTGTAGAGCATACGCCCCGAATGCTCGTTGTTTATTTTCTGTGTGCGTTTTTGTTATTTAAAGTAAATATTTTTAAAAACTATGTTTTACGTGCCTTAAAGTTGCGTAACATTTCTACTTTACAAAGCGCTTCGCAATTACCCAATCTCATAATAAAATCTGAAAACACTAAATCAAAAAATTTGCACAAATTAAATACAGAAGGTAATTTAAACTCTATTTCTGACGAGTCCTTTTTTGAGTGGTTCAGAGGTTTAACTGATGGAGAAGGATGTTTTGAAATCATCTCTCAAAACTCTAAATTTTATTTCAGGTTTTCTCTATATATGCACAAGGACGATTCACACATGCTAAATTATGTATGTAGTAGATTAAAAGTAGGTAAAGTTATTGAAAGAGCTCATTTTACTACTTATTCCGTAACATCTGCAGATATATTTAAGATTATTGAAATATTTGATAAATACCCTCTTAATACATCAAAACATTTAAACTATTTAGCTTTAAAAGAAGGTTTTCTACTATATAATAACTGCAAGGATACCAAAAAAGTATTAGATACTATTTTAGCTTTAAAAAATTCAATGAACAAGAAAAGGGTTTTGTTTGAATTGCCTTCTAGTCACTCTATTAATATAACTCCTTATTGGCTTTTAGGTTTTGTTGAAGCAGAAGGCTATTTCTCTGTGGCCACTGCAGGATACCACAAACTTGAATTTGGTATCGGACAAACATTAAGTGAACTTCCAGTGTTAGAAGCTATTAAACAATTTTTATTAAATCTACCAGGAAGTTATGATTTTTCTAGGTCGGATACTAATCCGGTAGGACTTAACATCGAGACTAAACCTAAAAACGAAAAATCTAAACCTATGGCAAAAATCCAAATATCTAAAACTGATTATATTAATAATGTATTAGTTCCTTTTTTTGATAGCTTAAACTGATTAAGTAAAAAAAAATTAGATTATGCGGATTGAAAATTAATTTTAACTATAAAAAGCCAAGGTAAACATTTTACTGAACAAGGTAAAAAGATAATTTGTTTAATTTCTAAGAGAATGAATAGAAATAGGTTATCTACTAATTTAACACTTCAAACCGTATCTGAAAAATTTCTAGAAGAAAAAATATTTAATTTACTTAATGAACCTTCAAATTATGAATTTCACTCTAATGGAAAAATTTGAGTTAAATCAATTGGTGCTTATCTGAAGAGTAGAGGTAGTATAAAATTAGAAGCTTTAGACGATAGAGGTTTATTATTTAAATCTTTTAATTCTATTAAAGAATGTGCTTTATTTTTTGGAGTTAGTGAAAGAACTATTAACCGGAGATTGGATAATTCTGGGCCCTTTTTATTTGGTACTTATAAACTAACGGTTAGACGAAAAATTTAAGTTATTTAATTAAATTATTTACAAATACAATTATTATTCTATATAAATTTACCCCCCCCAACATATTTAAGCATGATGTGCTCTTTATATCAAGCTATAAGCTGGAAACTCCTAAAGCTTTAATTACTATTCTAATCTTTTTAGAAAGTGAAAATATTAAAGATAGTGCAATGGACAATCAGCAAGAAACAAAAATAATTGTATACTATACTTTAGTGGGATCTTCAGAGACTACACGCTTGACTCCTTTATAAAAGGTGATGATATAGTCCGGTTTTAATTGAAAAATTAAAAGTACAGGTCAACTACCTAAATGCTATAATATTCAAGTCTCTGAATGGACGTCCAACAGAGATAGGTAAAAGACCTTAATGATCATGCGTGATGTAAATTCAGGGTGATTAATCAGATACACTCATGCTAACGTTGCTTCATTTTTCTTCATCTTTGTATATGCCCACATAGGAAGAAATTTATACTACGGTAGTTACCAATCACCTAGAGTTTTACCTTATTCTGTTGGAGTTATTATCTTAGTAGTTATGATGGCTACTGCTTTCTTGGGTTGTGAACATGGCCCAAAATGTTATAAAATTATTATTGAATTTTTATTGTCGGGAACAATAAGCGATGTCAAAGCGACAGATGTATTAATCAGCACAAATCACTTTTTTTTAATTCACATAGCCAATATTAGTAATACTTTACGTTCTTATTCTAATACTATAAGTCCTCTGTCTAACAGTACAGTAACAGTAGCAGCAGGAACAGGAACAGCAGAAGGGTATAGCCATAATAACCTGACCCCTTCTCAGCCTAAAATTTATAGCACAGAGGTAGAGAAATTTTTGATGGAATTTCAATTAAATCCTGTTTTTGTGTATGAAGATTTACATCTGGAACAAACCAAAAAAAGAATAAAATCAGATGTTGAAGGATTAAGTGGAGTATACTTAATTTTTAATAAAACTACGTCCGATTTTTATGTTGGTTCGGCCGCTACAGACAAATTTTATTCTAGGTTTGTAAATCATTTATATTATTTTATAGGAAGTAAAATTGTAAAACTAGCCGTAAGAAAATATGGTCTATCTAATTTTTCGTTTATTGTTTTGGAATTATTTCCTGAAATAGTAGATAAAGAAAATAATAAAAAATTATTAGATTTAGAAGATTTTTATTTAAAATCTTTACTTCCCAATTATAATATATTAACTGAAGCTGGAAATAGTTTCGGTTATAAACATACAGAAATTACTCGTTTAAAAATGACTCAAAATTATAGTCAAGAAAGACGAGAAAAAATTGGTAATTTAAATAAAAATAAAAATTTATCTCCTGAGACTATTGAAAAATTGAGAAAAGCGGCTTTAAGTAGAACTAAGCCCATATATACTGAAGAGGCTTTAAACAATATGAAAAAAAATTCTAAAGCCATAATTATTTATAATTTAGATAAAACAGTTTACGGGGAATTTCTAAGTATTGTAGAAGCGGCTAAATCTTTAAAATGCGGAGAAAAAACAATTAGAAGGGCACTTAAGGGTGAAACAAAATTTTTAAAAAGAAAGTGAATTGTGGCTTACTCGAATCAACCTGCTAATAGTAATAAATAAATGAAAGATCGAATTATTTATTTAAAATTGTACATTGCCGGGTTTAAGTATTTTTCTATTCTGGCTACGCTGCTACGCCACCCTAATATTCATAATAATAATATAATATAGTCTCACGAGTTTAATTTTTCATGTAATTTTTAGAAAAAAATGAAAAAAAAGTGAAATTCCTCGACGGAGGAATTGTAGAAAATTATTATATTTTCTATGGCGATGCTAGTGTAACGGTTAACTATTGGTTTATTACTTTTAAAGACCGTCGGTAATCTAAATTATCGCTACAGACTGGGTCACTGGTGGGTGTCTGAAATGATGCTTAATGTACAGTCGAAACTTATTAGTTTTATAATAGTTTTTTAATAATCTATATAATACTAACAGAATAGGCGAATTCAAAGTTATTCTGGCTTATGTTTTATAATATAAGTAAGTTTGTATGTTTTACCTGACTGTTTTCATGAAGGCATTGAGCTCATGTCCGTATTTTTTAGTAAAAGGTGTAATTGTGAAGGTTTTAGTAGAAAGGGTAACAAGAATCTAGCCTTTCAAAACCGAAACATTGCAATTAACCAGTCGGAAGAAATTTGATTAAAAATAAGAGAAGATGAATTAGAGTGGTTCTGTGGATTTTCAGAGGCAGAATCCATGTTTTATATTTCTACTACGGGGGCTTTATCATTCAAAATAAAATTACATTGAGATGATAGACAAACCTTAGAATATATAAAAAAGTTATTAAGTGGGATAGTAAACCGAGAGGTAGGTGTTATAGTAGATTCAAAAAATCAACATGAATCTTATTATATAATAGCCAAGTATCAAGATATTACAGAAATACTTATTCCTATATTTTCAAAATATTATTTTACAACTTCTAAATTTTTAGATTTCCAAGATTTTAAGGCAGCAGCCGAAATAAGAAAAACATCTTACATGGAAAAAAGAAAATTAGATAAAGAGGAATTATACAAAATATTAAGTATTAAATCGGGTATGAATAGTCAAAGATTGCAATTTAATATTAATGATCTCCCTAAGAGATCTTTAACTCCTTCTAGACTTTTAGGATTTGTAGAAGGGGATGGTACCTTCTGTATAACTAATATGACTCCCACTTTTGCACTTAAACAACACTTTAAAAACATTCACTTTTTTTATGAGATTGCTGAATTTTTAATTAAGTTGCCATATAGCCCAGAAATAGGGCCTAAAATCGATAAATTGAACACTAAACCTACTCCTGGAGTCTTTAAAGATAGTCTTAGTGCTTGTCTTTTAAGTGTTACTAATACTTTTCAAATTTATAATTATATTTTACCTTTTTTTAAGTCATTAAAATTTATTTCTAGAAAAGGTGTAGATTTCCAATTATGAGAATTAGCAGTAAAACTTAAGGCTTTAGGACATACTACAACCCCTGAAGGTAAAAATTGTTTCATTGAAATAAATAAGTATATAAATAAGCGTTATACAACTAACGCTCTGGTAGCAGAAGCTCCAAATTTATACAGAATTAATGAAATATTAAACAATCCTCCTGTATATGATTTATCTTCAGGGTTATCTTATAAAGCTTTATCTGATATTGTTAAAGTATCTAAAAAAAGTCATTCAGGGTTTGGTGTGAATGTTTACGATAATGGTGAATTGGTAGAAGGTTCTCCTTTCTCTTCTTACACTCAAGCAGCTTTAGCTTTGGGTAATATTAATATTTCTTCCGTCATATCTAAAAAAATAGATACAGACAAACTCTATAAAGGAAGATATCGATTTGAATCTTCTGTTTAGCCTGATATTTGATAACAAGATTAAAAACTATTCTTACAATAAGTAAGTATGTATGTGCTGCCTTATGGTCAAATGAGTTTCTGGGGAGCTACAGTAATTACTAATTTATTATCAGCTATTCCTGTATTTGGTCATGATCTGGTGGAATTAATCTGAGGAGGTTTCAGTGTAAGTAACGCTACTCTTAATAGATTCTTCTCATTACATTACTTGCTTCCTTTCATCTTAGCGGCTTTAGCTGTTGTTCATCTTTTAACGCTTCATGAGCACGGTTCATCTAATCCTCTAGGAGTTTCAGGTAATGATGATAGACTACCATTCCATCCTTATTTTATTTTCAAGGATCTTGTAACTATCTTCTTTTTCTTCTTGGTTCTTTCTATTATCGTATTTTTTTATCCTAATCTTATGGGTCATAGCGATAACTATATTCCTGCTAATCCTATGTCTACACCTGCCTCTATTGTACCTGAATGATATCTTTTACCTTTCTATGCTATTTTAAGATCTATTCCTAACAAACTTTTAGGAGTAATCGGAATGTTTGCTTCACTACTTATCTTGCTTGTGCTTCCTCTAACAGATTTCTCTAGAACCAGAGGTAATGAATTTACACCTTTCTCTAGAATAGCCTTCTTTTGTTTAGTTGCCACATTCTTTATCTTATTAGCCATGGGAGCAAGACATGCTGAGGCTCCTTACATTTTAATAGGTCAAATAGCCACAGCCTTGTATTTTTCTTATTTTGTATTTATGGTTCCAGCTGTATCTTTAATTGAAAACACATTGGCCGATTTAAATCAATCTAATAAATCATAATCCAAACGGCCCTGTAAAATTAGTTTTACAGAAAAAGGTATCCACTATACCATTTTAGAAACTCTTAAAAAATCAGTGGACTAATATATACCTAAGGACGTAAATGTAGTCAGGCTACGCCAAAGCCTATAATATTAAATTATTTTTAAAATAAGCAAAAAATGTGCTATGTTTTTTTTAATATTTGGGGTATAACTAAATTAATTCTACCTAGTACTGGCATTGGGGGCGTAGTCAGCGTAGCGGTGTAGGGTGGCTACATCACTGCGCTGCTTGTGTGAACAAATGCAGCACACACCCCCGACGCCCTACGTCAGTATTCAATAGTGTTATCTCCTTCATATTGTAAAAAAATCTTAATATACAAATTTTATATAAAATATCCTACTGATTCCCATTCTGTGAAAATTTTTTTTAATTGTAGAGAGTAGTGAGGAAAAATAATATTGCCGCAGTTAGGCATCCGAGCGAAAGCAAAAAAAAAACAAAATTAGTAAAAACGGATAAATAGTAAAAAAGAAAGATAAAATTTAAATTTTTTTTTGTTTAGTGTGTTGCTGACGCATAAAGTAAGTCAGCAGGGATATATGCTCTATTAAAATAGTAATTATACTACTGCATATGCAGGACACTGTATATGCAATGTAGGGCATGGCTGGCATACATCCAATGTACGTCACTGGCTACGCCTCCGCCCTGACTAATCTGATTTATTAAAAAATTATAAGTTTGTAGGGGAATGTTCTCCCCTCCATTTCCCGGGTTGTCGCTTTTTTCGGCAAAAAATATGAAAAATAAAAGTAATAAAAGAGATTAAAAAATAAATTTATTTAATATATTAATTATGTTAAATTTAGTATTATTAATATTTGCGCTTGCTGGCTTGTCGCACTGGCGTAGCCAAGCCTGCCCCGACCTAAGAGCACACACAATACGGTGTTCGCATAAATTATAGAAAATAAAATATAAAAACAGATCGTCAGTGGCTGTGCATATGCAGTACGTTCTACGCCTGACGCCAGTAAACAAATATTCTAAGCGGCGAATTCTTTTCCTATCTCTCTCTGACTAATCGGTATACCCCTTCTGTATAGTAATCGCCTATTTTCAAAGGGCGTGGCAGGGTATAATTAGATTAATCAGAGCAAAGATTAAAGGGATGATCTACAAAATAATAAGAGTTTAGAATAATGGCAGTTCAATGATCTCCAAAATCAAAGGAAGGTGTTCGATTCGCCTAACTCTTGATTTATTTTAGATTGATACACCTTCGTATCCCTCGCGCCCGGTAGTTTTTATTAATAAATCGGAAAGCGTTATAATGCCTGCTAAAATATTTTTCTAAGTATAAAATTTACTGAAATCTGGATAAATATAATTAGGCCGGTCTATAAGGATTCTATCATATACTTTAAACCATAAACATAAAACTAAGGGCCTTTAACTTAAATGGTAAAGGATCTGATTGTCAATTAGAGAGATGTCGGTTCGAATCCGATAAGGCTCGTAGTGTTCTACATTATTCTTTATTACTTTCATTAAAAATCGCAGAGAAAAAAATCCTGTGGAACTTTTTGTTCGAACCATATTACTAAATTATGGTATACTATAAATATAGTTTTTGCTGCGTAATTTATTTTTTTTTTCTTACGCTACGCACGCACTGTATATATTCGATTGAAGTACACCGTGCTTCGAAAGCGTGCTAAAAATTTAAATTGCTAATAATATGTTATTTCTTTACTTAAATTATGTTTCTTTGATTATTTCTGTGTGAATATAGACGTAAATTACATCGAATTTTGTTTTTAAATTTTTTTACGCTGCGGATTCATTAATTCGTTGATTCGTAAATTTGCTGGAAAAGACAAAATTTTTAATTAAAGATATCTACATTATTTAAGTATTAAGATATCCTAAATGTCTTAAAATTTTTCTTGCTTCGCGGGCAGGAACTTTCCTGCCGGCGAACTATAATTCGGAGACTTCTCTTTTTTAAATTTTTCTTTATCATGCTTCTGACTACCGGCGTCGGGCGTGGCATAGCCTCATCATAGTTACCTATGTTGCGTGTGATGTATTGGAGAAATATTCTCCAATTAGTCCCCGTAGCCAACGTCAGCCCACACATATCAAAGTTTATAAGTTTGGATATGCGGGTCGCGGTCAAGAACTAAAGAGCCCAAGGCCTATCCTATTTTAGATATTGTAAAAATTTTATGCCTCAATTAATACCTTTTTATTTCATAAATCAAGCTGTATTTGCTTTTTTAACTTTATTAGCTTTAATCTATATCTTTTCTAAATTTATTTTACCTTTATTCTTTTCTTTACAAGTTATTAGAATGTATCTTGTAAATTTAAGCTAGTAGAGCGTAACCAGGTTGCGTGACTACTGCATATGCATTGAACTAATTTAAATAATATTTTCATATTTTATTTTTAATCGGCTATATTGCCGTATATTTAACTTTTTGTTGTCCTATGCTGGCGCAAATGGCAGGTATCCTGCCCCCTGCGTACGCAACTACAATATTTTTTAACTTTTAAATTAATTAATGGCCGCTTTTTATCTTAAATAAGGAGAGTGCTTTGCTGCATTTGTATGCGTACGCGCAACAAGCACCGTAAGGAAGTAAGCGGACGCTCAACTGAATAAAGCGAACTTTAATTTTAAACCTTCCTCGCAACTTACCGTAATAGTTTCTGCAAGCACACGCAAGCACACGCAAGCAAGCACAGCAAATTATTGAAAAATATGGCATATAAAATACCAAAAATATTGTAGTGCACTTGATTTGATTTCAATCTTGTCAGACTATGTTCGCTAGGCATACGCCATTGTGGAGCGTATTCCCTTCAGCTATTGATTATTCATCAATATGGTGAGGCTAGAAGAGTAGTAATACGATTTCCGGGGCAATAAAAAAAAATCTATTTTTTAATCCACCTTCCCTCTTTTAAAAGAGACTAAAAATATTTAATTTTGTTGAAATTTACCTCCTCACTACCGGCTGACGTAGCCCGGACAGCAAATAAGGTGTCATAGCATAATGGTATTGCAGAGCACTGTTAATGCTTCTTATGGGGGTTCGATTCCCCCTGATGCCTTTTTTTTACGTACGCGAATTAAACATTAAATTAGTAAAACTATCTACTAATTTCAAATTAAAATTTTTTACTCTCGCTCCGCCTCTTGAATTCGACTATAATAAAATAAAGATTAAAATAATAAAAGCTTCGACTTAAAAAAAAACAATTTTTAATTCATACCCCATGCAGCAAGAAATAAACTTTAAAAAATTTTTAAAAGGTCTCACAAAGAATGTGCTTAGGTAGTCAAGATTCCTAAAAGTTTCCTCTTATAATTGTAAAAAAATTTTCTACACTCTTACCTGAAGAATAATATAGTTGCATATTATCCATGTAGCCAGCGTAATTCTATTTTTTTAGGCTCCTAGCTTGGAGTATTTTTCACAATATTTAGATAATTTTTTCTATCTCCGCTAATAACAATTTCATTGAAAACCATTTTTTTTTGAAGACTTCTTGGAACTTCTTAAAAATTTTTTTAGTGACTGATTTCTAGTCCAACTCTACTTGCAGTGTGTCGGTAGAAATTATGCGCCCTGCGGCATACTATTTAAGAATATAAATTATATAGTATTCCGGGAAACAATGCTTTTCCAATGTGGCTAAAAGTCTGATATAACAACGACTATTCGCCGCTAAATTTTTTTATTGTGAAACCTTACGTGGGCTATGCCAGAGGGCGAGGTTAATTTTTATAGCAGTGCGTACGCAGAAAAAATATTACTAATTAACATTTTTAATTCAGTGTAATTTTCTGATATTCTCTTTATACTTAGGCTTAACTCACTCTCCCTTATTTTTAGAAAGGTAAAAGATTGACAAAAAAAAAATAATTTCATTATTTTTATACAGAACGTGTCTCATACTATAATGAAGATGTTTTAAATTTCTAAATGTCTACTCTTTTAGCTTTGAAATTAATAAGATTTAGGCGCCTGCTCAAAATTGTAATTTAAACTTAAATTGCTTTATAGCCCCCGTTGTAACTAGATTCGCTACCGGGGGCGTAGCCTGCGTAGCTTGTTCCTTCTCTGCTACAATTTCAACGAATTAATTTTACTCATCGTCAACCTTAAAAAATAAAAGAATTTAATTATTTATATTTTTCCTATTAAAATTTTTCTATATTGAGCACGCAGTGGGGCTACGCCAGAATAGTATGTAAATTTTTATTTTTTTGGAAGGGCTAATATAAGTTAACACAGCTACTTTACAATTACAAACTTACTGCATATGCAGGACACTGCATATGCAATGTAGGGCTGGCATATGCCACCGGCATAGCCAGAGTCTACAGAAGTTAACGCAATCTAACACGAGCTAACACAACAGGATTTTTCTTTGATTTTTTAATTAAAAATAAGCTTTAACTGAACTTTGAAGCCTTGGTTCGCTACTTTAACAGACCCCTGCAATGCAGTTGCAAAGCGGCGGTGCAGTTGTGAAGCAGCAGCATGTAAAGAAAAAGAATGAAAAAAAATAAAAAAATATAGGGAGGTTTAACAGAGTTATACCAACGCAACTATAAAATTAACATATTCTCTTGTTTTTCGCAAAATTTTCATGTATCATTAAAAATAACAATAATTTACAAACTTTCCCTTATCATTTAGTTGAACCTTCTCCTTGGCCTATCTTAACTAGTTTTGCGCTATTAACATTAACAGTTTCGGCCGTGATGTATTTCCACGGGTACGAAAATGGAGGGTATTTACTTTCCCTAGGGTTTTTATTAACTACTTTTGCTATGATTCTTTGGTTCAGAGATGTTGTATTAGAAGGTACAAAAAAAATAAATATAGCACATCTGATCAAATATCATATAAATTCTTGCTCTAATATTTTAAAAATTGCAAGTGTAGTTTCCCCTGAAGAAATCAAGGGAGCTAGTGAAAACTATAGTAATGAATATTTAAAAAATAAATTAAGTTTTAATCAGGAACAATTAGGTTTTTATTTAGCAGGTCTATTAGAAGGTGATGGATGTATATCCTTACCTTCTATTGGTAAAAGTAAATTAACTAGAATTTTAAATCCTCGTATTGTATTTACTTCACATATAAACAATTTAGGATTATATGCTCATATTCAGCACGAACTAGGTGGTATAGGCCGATTTCAAAAATCAGGAAATAATTCTCTCCGGTATATAATTGGAGATAAAAATGGAATAATAAAATTTATAGAATTAGTACACAATAAATTACGGACACCTAAAAATGATAGATTTAATTTATTAATAGAATTCATAAATTTAAAATATAATTTAACTATTGAAAATAGTGTATTAGATACATCTTCTATTTTTAGTAATAATTGATTTACAGGATTTGTCGAAGCAGATGGTCATTTTAGCGTAAAGTATAGAATGACTAAGCCTAAATCTGAAACTAGAAAAAGAATGGTAAGCGAAAATGTTAGCTTATTATTTAGACTAGATCAGCGTTCTCATGATGTGGCTACTGGTTCCTCAATGAATACTATAATGGAATTCATTGCTTCTTATTTAAATTGTAATGTATTAACATTTAAATATAAAGCTCTGAAATCACCGGAGCAAAAAGAAGTATTATCATTAAGCTTAACTTCAATTAATAATTTAAAACCCATAATAGAATATTTTAATAATTATCCTTTGCTGGGTACTAAATACTTAGATTTTAAAGATTTAGAAGAAATATATTACATGATTTCTTCTAAAGAACATTTAACTGAATCAGGTCGATCAAAAATAAAAAGTTTAGTCTTAAACATGAACAGTAAAAGAAATTTCAATGAATAACCGTCCACATGCCTAAAAACAAATAAATTGTTGATTTTTATCGAAAAAGATTCGATAAAGTTTAGTATAATTCCTATAAAGTATAAGTGCCTTCTTTAAATTTTACTATATGCTGGAAACCCCTAAAGCTTTAAATACTCATTTTTAATTTTTAGAGAAAGTAAGAATTTTAAAGATATTACAATGGGCAATCAGCAGGGAACCAATAAACATATAATTATTTTAGTAGGTCCCCCAGAGACTCCACGTAAAAGATAAATACGTAGACTTACCTATTTATTAAGATATAGTCCAGTTTTAATTGAAAAATTAAATATTAAAGACATATTTAGGAAACCATACTAAACAAGTTCAACAAGGACTGGTTCTTGGATTCGCTTTATTTGTTATTAGTGAAGTAATGGCTTTTTTTTCAGTCTTTTGAGGGTTTTTTCACTCTAGTTTAAGTCCAGATGTGGTATTGGGTTCAACCTGGCCGCCTTTAGGGATTGATGCCCTAAATCCTTTTGGAGTTCCTCTACTTAATACATTATTATTGTTATCTTCTGGAGCCTTTATTACATATGGACACCATGCTTTAATAAATGGAAACAGATCTGGGGCAATATACGGTGCTGCATTGACTATTGTATTAGCTGTTTTATTCACTGGGTTACAGTACTTAGAGTATATGGAAGCTGGTTTCACTTTTTCAGATTCATCTTATGGTACTGTATTTTACGCTTCAACTGGTCTTCATGGGTTAAAAATAGCCCCTACCAAAAATTTTACTTCTTTATTTAAAAAAATATTTCAATTAAATATGTTAAATAACTATAAGTTTTTTTCTAATTCTATTAAATCTTTAAATAATCTTTTTATAAATTTAGAAATTAAAAATAAAAATATTAAACCTTTTTATTTAGAAAGAAATTTTCTAGAGTGGTTAGCAGGTTTTACAGATGCAGAAGGAAATTTCAATATAAGTTTGCGTAATTTAAAAAACGATAGTTATAATAGTTTTATTCTTACTTACCAAATTGGTCTTCATGTTAAAGATTTGGAAGTTTTAAAACTTATTAAAAATAAGTTACAGTGTGGTCATATTTCTATCTCAGGTGACAAGTGTAATTATTTTGTTAATGATAGAAACTCTTTAATTTTTATAATTTTACCTCTTTTTAATTTTGTACATTTACATAGTTCAAAATATTCTCAATTCAAAGTATTTGAAAAAGCTTTGAATTTGATTAAAAATAGGGAACATTTAAGTTCAGAAGGAAAATCAAAAATGATCAAATATTATTATGAAATGAAAGAAGATCATTTCCCTATAAAATCAGATTTACCTTTAAATAATTACTGGTTAGGTGGTTTTGTGGACGGTGATGCAACATTTAGTACTGCTAGAAATAACCCTAGATTAAGATTTGAAAATAAAATAAATGAATTAGAATTATTTAAAAAAATTCAAATTTATTTAAATGTAGGTAATATTTTGTATAACACAAGGGTAGATAGACCAAATGCAAAATCTACTTGCATTTTAGATATTACAAATATTTATCATTTAAAAAATATTATTATCCCTATATTCTCAAAAAAAGAGAAAGAGTTTCAAATATTAAATACTATAAAACTTAATAATTTTAATTTATGGTGTATGATAGTAGACATAAATTTTTATGGTTATCATAAATTAGCAGAAGGTATTAATTTAATTGAAAAAATAAAAATAAAATTAAATAAATTATCTGGTGAAGATAATTTGAATAATCAAGACTTAATGGATTTAGAATTGGATTTTAAAAATCTCCTTTCTTTAACGTCGCCCTATGAAATTAAAAATGGATTAAGATTTTTGAGAAACACAAATAATTTAATTTCAACAGGTTTACGAATTTTATGTAAAAATCATGATAATAATGAAGAACAAATGTTTGATAGTATTTCTAAATGTAACGAAGTTTTAAAAATCGATAGAACAAATATTAAAAAATACTTATTAAATAAAGAAAAATATAAAAACTATACATTTCATTTTTTTTATGAATAAATCTCATAATTAAAACTAGAATTTAAAGTTTGCAAAATATTTTATATTGTAAAATATTGACAGAAAATAGGGAAAATTGCATGGAACTCCTTTAAATTTACTTAAATTAGAAGGAAAATATGCAGCCTAGCAAATATTTAGTATTACTGATCTAAAAAAAAATATTTGAAGGTTCAACGACTAGTAAGTGAATACAATACTTATAATAACCTTACCACGAAACCCTAGAAAAAAATATAAGTAAATTATAGCGCTAAATTAAAAGTTAGCTTTTTATTTTATTTTTTTTATGACATAGTCTGAACCTAATAGTAATATTAGGAAATAAAGATAAAGATCTTTATGATAACATAATTGTACATGTGGCTGTCGGAACTATATTTATAACGGTTGGATTCGTACGGCTAATTTTACACCATTTAACTTCAGATCACCATATCGGGCTAGAATCTGCAATACTATATTGGCATTTTGTAGATGTTGTATGGTTGTTTCTTTTTGTCTCGGTTTACTGGTGAGGTGGAGCTTAATGTTTCGGGAAGAAAATTGCTTTAATATTTATACTTAATATCTTTAAATTTTAACCTAAATTTATTTAGTTTCTAGGTCTTAATAATTCCTAAAATAAAAAAAAATGGTTAATAAGTATTTGACTATAAAAATAAGTAAGAATTATCAAATATAAAATAGAAAATTAAAAGTTTTTTAATACTTATGCAATCCTTTTATTGGCAGCACTAAATATCACTATTGTACTATTAATTAATGAATACCCTGTCCCCTGCGTACGCAACCCTGTCCCCATTTTTTATTAACCTTCTCCTATCTTTATTTTTAATTTAGACGAATTACCTAGGCTCTAAAAGCGGAAACAACAGCTAGGTTTTATTTATTTTATATCAAGCAGCGAATAAAGGAGAAGACAAGAATTTTTTCTTGCTAAAGCCTTTATCACTAGTTAATTTTTATTAATTTATAAATAAAGAGTACCTAACGGTAGGAAGTCTATTATTGTATTATTTTTGAGTGGAGATTCATTAGTAAAGGTAATAGGTTAAGGGTTCAATCCCCTTACTTTTTAACAAAAAATTGTTTTTTAAAGATCTAGTGTGTCGGAGCTCTGGTAAGTGAGGAGAGCATTGTTGTGTAGCTGAGTTGCGCTGCTATGTTGCAGTACGGTTAATGAAATAATATCACTAAATTGTTTTCATTAGCTTATAAGTATTTCTTTTATTATCTTGAGAATTAAACTCAACCTATTCTGTTGGTGAAGAGTAGGATGTAATTATTAAACTTAACCTATTCTGTTGGTGAAGAGTTGGGGTGGATTCCATCTCCTGGTAAAGGATGTACTTTATGATTAAAACAAATTCTAAACAAATACAAAATTATTTATAAAAATTATTTGTTTAAAAATAATATTATTTTCTTTCTCCAGAAGATGAGAATCAAACTAATATAGTTGATAGCGAGTCAAACCAAAACATCGAAATTAATTCCAAAATAGAAGGTAGTGTCAATAATAAAAATATAATTTATAATAGAATTAAATTAATATTAGATAATAAAGATATAGATAATAAAGATAAACAAATTAATATAGAAAAATTATTATCTGATATAAAGGAAGCTGAAACTAAAAAGTATAATTCTGTAGGTAAGAGTGAGGATAACTTTGAAATTTTTACTAATATACATAATGATCTTAAACTAGAAATTCTAAATAAAAAAGATTTGTTCTACGCTACTGTCAATGTTTTTAGAGAAAATACGGAAGAATTAAAGCATACAAAAAGAATTAAATTTTCATCACAAAACGAGGTAATAAGATATAAATTATCTTTATTGCTCAATTATATAGATAATTATAATATATTTTCTATTTTGGTAACTCAACTTTTACTTATTATTAACAATGATTCAATACAAGCCAATATTGCAACTAATATTTATAAAATTATAGGTGATAAATTATTTCGTATGTATTTTTATAATGTGTATTCAGATGAAGCCAAAATAAAAAATAAAAAATCAGATATTAGATTTAGTGAGTGAAAAGAAAATTATATTAATAATAATGAATTCTTACAAGACTGTAATGATAATACTGTTATAACTCTTCTCGGAGCCACAGTTTCAGAATGATCTATAACTATAAATTTATTAAAACTTAAAACATATAATAATGATGAGGGTAATAATACATATTGTTTTATGCCATCAGATATTATTACTAATATACTAAACAAAAACGATAATAAAAAAAAAATTCCATTAATTTATCCTGAAAAATTGCCTATGATTGATAAACCTAAAAAATATATAAGAGAAACTTATAAAGACAGTGAAGGTAATATCAAATATCGAGATTTACTAGGAGGTTATTTTTTAAATGATACATTCTATAATGAAAGTATATTTATTGAAAATTGGAGATTAAGAAATAAACCACTGATAGCTGATACTAATATTGTATACAATACCGTTAATAATATTTCTTCTGTTGGGTACAAAATTAATAAGGATGTTCTTAATTTTATTAGATTGAATGACGAAAAATTTGATTTTACTTTAATAAACAAAACTCACGAGTTAGAAAATAAATTATTAAATAATAATAAACTAACATTACGTGAAATTAAAGAACTAGAAAGTTTTAAAAGTAAAAAATACCTAGAAGAAAATGTTTTAGCTATCGCGGAGACATTCGAAAATGTCGAAGAATTTTATATTCCTGTTAGATTAGATTATTTTTTTTAGTAAAACCTATAATATTTTTACTATCTTTAGATATAATATTTAAACTAGAAGAGGAAGACGCGGGATCACTAAAAAATCTTATACTATTTCTTAGTTTATTCTTTCTTATTCTATCCTCATTAAAACCCCAAATAACATTATTCTTATAAAGTATTATACTCATTACAAAAAAGTTTTCATCAACTATACTAAAGTTTGACCATATTAAAAGTAGTATTTCCTTAATGTTTAAGAAAAGGTTTACCTCAAATTGGTCGCTATACATCCCAGTACCTGATCCAATTAACTGAATAAAAAGTGTACTATAAATAAATACACCGGCACTTAATAAAGAGATAGCAAATATTCCTCTCACTAAGGAGGAAGTTAGAATTGATTTAATACATTTAACTAATAAATTGATTAAAAATAAAAAGTTATAATTTATCATCATATGTCTTAAGGCGAATCGAACACCTTGTCTAAATATAAGCTTATTAAGACTTATCCTTATAAAACATTTTAAGTTTGTATGGCTTATTGTTTGGTTGTGGTTGGGGCATACTATAGCCGTCAAACCAATTATTTGTTTTGCGTTCTTTAAATAGTTTTAGAGCTATCTCATATAAAAGGCCAAAAAGTCTTTTATGATCTAGGCTCTATCCTCTATTAGTGTAAGAAATAATTGTTTTGACGGGTGTACCCTAAAAATGTTTTGACTATATAAAAGATATGCGATTTTTTATTCGCGAGCGGTTTTTTCAAACAGTGGTTTTCACTTTTAGAGGATTAAAATTTTCTCGGGGATTAAAAGATACCTGTTTTTATTCTCATGCTGCTTTTGCTAAAGATTTTTATTAAGTAAGGCCTATTTCATCTTTAACAAATGCCCCGGACATAAATGAGTGCATAGCTAACCTTTTCTTTAAAATTCCATACCCTTCTCTGGAAATAAAAACAGGTATCTTTTATATAGAGCTTTTCTACATTTAAGGAAGGGAGAGGGTAACCCTGAAGATAAAAGCTAATTTGTGTATTTTATCTATAGTTCTTGGATAGTTAGAGAATGTATGATTTGTTATACTACTAAAGTAAAGTTATTAAAGTACAGAATTACTAAGTCTTGTCGGGAATTGAACCCAAAAACTACAACCCTCACTTTCCTCGGGAATAAAAAAAAAAAAACAGGTATCTTTTATATAAACTCGTTCGATTTTCCCGAAAAAGGATCGTCGGGGAGATCAGGAGGGGAAGTTTACCCCACCCCAATCAAAAAAAAAACAAAATCTAAAAGAATCTTATTTTTTTTTTTTTTATTAATAAAAGTATAACGATTTTGATAATGCTCAACACTAGATTTTTTCATAAAATTGTGAAGAAAAATTAGGCGAGTTAAAAATAAAAGGTACCTGTTTTATCCTCGATGGTAGGTGTAAAATTTTTGAATTGGAATTGCAAAATATTTTTTTACCCTTAGGGTTGCGAGGAATATGCATGTCTACGGCACCTCCTGTATAAGACTGTTTTAAATCTTCATACATAGCACCGCTGATTAAGAGGAATAGCAAACCCTGATTCTTCCAAGGTTTTTAGGTAGTTAGACCTGAAAATAGAAAAAGCTAAAGAGGGTAAAGTAAATTTTTTGTATACGTTTAATTTGAATTTTAATCAAATTATTCGAGACTAAACTATATTTATAATCAAATTTAAAAGAGACTAAAAAAATTTCTTTTTAATAAATAAAAATTTATTTTAAAGAAATTTTATTTTTTTGAGTGTTTAAGATAGTGTTGTGAACTTACTAATATTTTGTGCTTTACACTTTCATTAAATAAAAATTAAAATTTTTAACTGAATTATATTATAATAAGTCTCAGCTAATACGGATGATAATTTATACTGAAAAAGGGGTTAGGGTGTGTGCTGCATTTTTTTTACACAAGCAACGCACATATGCAGTACACACCCGACGCCCTACGTCAGCCAAGCAATTTAATTAATAAAATAAAAATAACTGGTAGAAAACAAACTGGATTGTTGCTTACTTTGGGAGTAAGATCTTGCTCGTTCGAATCGGGTCTACCAGAAAAATAATTAGGGCGGGCTCTCTGCTCTCTGCTCTCTGTTATCTATTATTTGCTCTCTGTTATCTACAACGCTGCAACTTTGCTACAAATTTTTTTATTTTTTAACTTTATAGATTTATAAAAAATATCTTCAAATTGTGTGTAGCGTAGAGTTGAAATTAACGCTTTTACGCATTCTGAAAGGTAAGACGCTATTCCAATAAATTTTATCTCGCGGGCCTTGGACTAAAAAAATTTAACAATTTAAAAGTTCTTATGTAAATATACTTAAAGCCTTCTGTCCTAAAAAATTTTTTGTTGCGTATTGTTTTGACTGAACCATAATTTGTTAGTTAAATTAAATTTTTTTATTTTTATTTACTTTAATGAAAATTATTGTATAATGCCTCGAGTCTAGAATTTAATATAATATTTTTTTTCTTTATTTTTCTCGCTACGCTGCTACGCCACTAAATAATATTTTGGTTGTAAATAATGTGTAAAAGTAGAAAATTATCTGGATCAGTATTGTTTGGCTACGCCAGCTATACGCTCTTTCCAGGTATAATGAAGATTGTTAAATTTATTATATTTAAATATGAATTAAAATTGAAACTTATTATATTCTTATCTTTTTAGCATCAGGGATCACTTCTTAGGGTTCCCATGCCAGCCGCGTAATATTGAAAATTTCAATAAAAAGATTAAGAAAAAAATAAATAAATTTTAAGGCTATTCCTTCAATATAAAAATTATTTTTAAATTTTAATAAAATTTTAGTATATGGTATTATAAGATGGGGTACCACTGGTGTATGCCAGTCAGTCAGTACGCCCTACCTCTCAATAAACGACCATAATAGGCCTAACGTTTCCTTTAAATTTTTAGTAAATAGCCTTAGATCTTTATAAATTTCACTAAATTTTTATTAATGCTTAAATACAGCGCCCCGTTGTTCTACCATCGTCGAGCGTAAGCCAGAGAAAGCAAAGCAGGTAAAAAAAATTTTATCTATCTTTATTTACACTCTGCTGGCTACGTGGACCGATGTATGATACATACTGCAAGCCAGTCACTCAACCAGTGGTGGGCACGAGCTTAATTTATTCCAGTACTTATGTTTAAACCTATATTTTTGACATATTAGTATTGAAAAATTGAAGGATTTTACTCATTATGAATAATTTTTTAATAGATTTTATTTCTTTGTTTGCTATATTGTCAAGTGTTCTTGTGATTACGTCTAAAAATCCTGTAATTGCGGTAATATTCTTAATTTCTCTATTTATTAATACAGCTGTTTATTTAATATTATTAGATATAGGATTTATAGGTATTTCCTATATTATTATTTACATCGGTGCTATTACAGTTTTATTTTTATTCATTATAATGATGATCGATATCAGATTGGTAGATATTTTAGAAACTGGCCGAGATTATACTAAAAATATCCCTTTAGCTTTAATAGTGGCTTCTTTATTTGTTTTTGAAATATTTTCTATTATCCCTTTCAGTCCTAATAATGCTTCTTTATTTGATTTTATTTTAGATTTGACATACAGCTTTAAACATTTGTTAATCGCTAACGGTTCTAGTTCTATTGAAGTTCCTGTTGTTAATATGATTTTTTATTCTCCGGATTTCATAATAAGTGGATTTACTCAAATTCAGATTTTAGGTAAAGCTTTATATACTTACGGGGCAGTGTGGTTAATAATAAGTGGTTTAATCTTATTATTATCTATGGTTTCAGCAATATTTATAACAAAATTTGATAGCTCCAGTAATTAGTCTAAGTACTTTCTCGCCTTAGTCAGTTAAATATAATTTTGGATTACTGCATATGCAGGCTGGGTCACACGTATGCCAAAGGTAATTAAAAATTATTAATTAAAAAATTAAAAAAACTAGGGGTGCAAATATTTCCATTACTGATCATAGGGCCTTGTCTTTGATATGTAATTATCCTGTGCTTTCCTTAAATAGCGATTAGTTTAGGGAATAGTAAAAATTTTTTTTTCGATACCGGCGCCTTGAGTTTAATATTATACGCTATTATACCTGATACAATAGAAATTAAATTTTAAATTTTTCCTTAACTTTTCCTATTTTTAGGTTTAACTACTTAAGTAAAATTAAAAAAAAAAAAATTGCCCGTCTGGTGTAGCACTACGCTGATATAGTTCGGTTATACCCCCTCAATGCAAAATCTATCGATGAAAATACTGCCCGCTACGCGCCCGACGGAAAAAAAATTATTTTTAGAATCTAAGCTAATTTCAAGCTTATAGGGTTATCCAGATAAATTTCATCAAGTAAATGAAATTTCCAAATAACCTTTAAGATTAAACACCTAATGAGTTTAAAATATATTACACAAATATAAATAATTATTATCTGGAAAAATAATAACCTTTTAGGGCATGATCTGATTATAAAAGTTTGTAATGTTATTTAAATTAAGTTTTAATACAATTTAAGTATCTTATATATAATTTAGCTTGAAATTAGCTTAGATTCTGAAAATTATTTTTAGCTCTTTCATCTGCTTGCTACGCTGCATATGCACCATACGGTGCGTACGCACCACACGCACTTGATTTACATATCGGATTAAAATATTTTCAAAGCTTGGATATTTAAAAGGGACAGACAATAAAAACTAAGTAATATTATTTTTGTTAACACATAATCTGTTTATTGCCCACCTTACAAAACTATAAAATAAAAAAAATTCTAATAAGGAGATTTAAACACTACTGTAAAATTTATTAAATTTTAACATGTTAGTAGCAGCAAAATATATAGGAGCAGGATTAGCTTGTTCAGGATTAATCGGAGCCGGAATAGGAATTGGTTTAATTTTTTCATCTTTAATCGCATCTACAGCCAGAAACCCTCAAGTTAGAGGACAATTATTCACTTTCGCAATCTTAGGGTTCGCTTTAGCAGAAGCTACTGGGTTATTCTCCCTAATGATTTCTTTCTTGGTTCTGTACTCATAATTTTTTTTTTCAGAGTTTAATTTTTTTAATACCGAGAATCTAGATTCTTTACAATACTTTATACTTCCATTTTTTAACTGTATTACTCCCCTCTCTAAAACTATTTACAATCCAGAAAATTTGAATAGATTTAAAAGATTTAATAGCACTAGTCCAAATACTAAACTAATTAGTCCAATTTACACTGCTTGCCTTGATCCTCAATGTCCTTTCTTATTTACATCTATAAGTCTACTATTGTCTCACACTGATATTAGAGATGTGTCCCCCTGGATCTTTACTACTATTTCAAAATCTAATAAACAAGTATTTTCTGAACCTAATTTACAGCGAACTGAAATAACTAAGTATGTAGTAAATAAATCTGGAATTTATTGTTGGATCAATAAATTAAACGGAAACTTCTATATCGGAAGTGCTATAAAATTAAATAACCGAATCAACGATTACTATCAAAAATCCTACTTATTAGAAAAAAAGGATTTAGTTATTGTTAAAGCTATAAACAAATATGGCTTGGATAACTTTAATTTAGTAATATTGGAAATCTTACCAGACTTGGACGCAAAAATTTTATTAAAAAAGAACAATATTGGATAAGCTTATTAGAACCAATATATAATGTTTTAACAGTCGCTGGAAATTCTTCAGGGTTTAAACACACTGAAGAAACTAAAGAATTACTTAAATTAAAAACATTGGGTAGAAAGCATACTGAGGAAGTTAGACTATTAATGAGTGAAAATCGGAAAGGAGTAAATAGTACTTGGTATGGAAAGAATTTATCTGAAGAAACTAAACAAAAAAATGAGTCTTGCCGCTAAAAATAGAACAAAAGATTCAAGACCTGGTTTCATAGTAAAAGTGTTAGATTTAGAAAATAATCAAACAACAATCTATAAATCTATGAGGGAGGCGGCTAAGGGAGTCGGAATGGCTCAATCTTATTTTGTAGATCGATTAAAAAAGGGAATAGATAGTCCTTATAAAAATCGCTTTGTAATTACAGTAGAAAGATAGAAGCAAAATACCCTAGGGCTGGTATTATATAATTATAAAAGAGAATATAATTAAACTAAATAAAATTTATTAGGAGGATTATTTTCATTAATGATCAGTTTCTTAGTTTTATACTCATAATTATAAGTATATACTAAAACCTAAATTATTAATATTAAGCAACAATTTCAATAAAAAAAATTATTGAAATTAGCTCCAAAACGGGTAGACTTAAGTTTTCTTAAACCGTAATGAAAATTATAATTTTTATTTTTTTTATTTAAATATTAAAATATTTAGATAATTTTTTAGTTTTACCAAAAATATTTTAGGGTTTAGGGGTTGGAAATGAAAAATAATAACCCCCCTTCCCCCGATAAAACTTTAGAAATAAATAATTAAAAGATACTCGAAAAAATATACAAAGTTAGAGGTCAATTATTCACTCTCGCCCTTTTTTATAATATAATTTATTGAAAAAAACGGTAATCTTGGTTTTGTTTCAAAAATAAACCAAAACCTTGGTGTGTTAAAACTATAAATAAAAGATAAGGAAAAAATTTTTTAGAATAATGATGATATGATATAGTTACCAGACATTTATTCGTAAGTAATTAAAATAATTAAATTCTAGATACAATAGAAACTCTCTAGATGTCATGAATAAATAAATGTTTGGTAAGTGTGTTAACTATCTGGTAAACAGTATAGCAACACGAGTTTTGAGAATCCTGGGGAGTTTGTATTGGAAACAAATCTTCTAGCTAGAAAAACAAAACCCAGATTAGAAAAAATGAAAATTGTGTGCTAGCAGCATAAAAATCCAAAACAAGGTAGAAACCCATGACAAGCTGGTTTTAACAAAAAGCAGCAGAAAAAACAACCAAAACAGAAAAAACGAAAAGTCCGGCCCCGTCCAGTTGTGCAACGTACACAAAAAGCAGCAGAAAAAAAACAAAAAACAGAAAATCCCACAAAAATCGAAAAATCCACAAAATTCGAAAAATCCACAAAAATCGAAAAACTACAAAAAACTATCAACGAATTTTTCATTCAACTAAAAAAGTTTTGAATAGCAGTCTACCCAGAAAAACAAAAAACAGAAAAAAAACAATACAAGAGAATGGTAAATGAGAAAATTTTTTGTGTTTAATAAAATTTTTCCTCCCTTACTAACAATTTAGCGGTATGGAAAATAAAAGAAACTTGTTTTTACATTCTAAAGAGTTGTAGTTTAACAGTAAAACACCTATTTTGTTGCGGGTGAATATAGGTTCAACTCCTATCAACTCTATCAATTATTCTACCTAGCTTAAAATAAAAGAAACCTGTTTTTAACTTAGATTCTATTTGCTCTTTGTTTACTAAAAATTTTTGTTTTTCCACTTAAAGACCTGGGGAATTGAGCCCAGCCAGCCCAGCCTGCACACATAATTTCAAAAATTTTTATAACTTATGAATGAATCGCCGCGATCTATAATATCTTTTTTCTGTTGGAATTATTTTCAGAATCTAAGCTAATTTCAAGCTAAATTTTATATAAGATAACCTAAAATATATTAAAACTTCAGTTAAAATGTTATAATCAACTTTTTTAATCATTTCATCTCCGAAAAGAGCTTTTATTTTTCCAGACAATAATTTTGTAACTTTTTAAGAATTATTTTAAATATCAATAATGCTTCTATTATAAGTTATTTGAAAATGTCATTTACTTGATGAAATTAATCTGGATAACCTTAAAAAAAAACAAATCAAAAAATAAAAATAAAAGATATTTAAAAAGAACAAAAAACTATCAACCCACAAAAAGCAGCAGAAAAACAAAAAAGTAAAAGTAATTATAATAAGAAGACTATTAGACTGATAAGAGGTACTATTCCCTCTTATTATTGTTTTAAGTTGGGCAATATTAGTTTTAATAGATGTTCTATTTTTAATCCCAGGGTTCTCTATGGTAATTATTTATCTAGTTTTATGCATACGCACTACTTATAATAATAATTTTATTAGATATTATTCAAATGATAGAAGTTGTAATAGTTATAGTAATAGAAATAGTTTTAGTAATAGCACGGGTGATAACGAATTGGTTGGCTTCTCTCCTCTAAAAAACAAAACAAAAAAAAAAATAATATAAGTGGATAAAATAATGTAAATAGAAACTTTTTCTGTTGGTGAAGACTTATGTGGAATATTTGGGGAATACTAACTCTCCGATGAAGATTGAATTTTTTAGATTAAATATATTTGAAAAATCTTAAAAATAATAATTTTTTCTTTGTCAAGGAGTTGGAATTCCCCCCCCCGAAGCCAAAAAAGAAAATATGAACTATCTGCACATAGGACACAGTCTTCCTGCTACAATGGATTGGACTCAATGGGGAGCCTATTATATAAAAAACGAGAATTACTCCGTTGTAAAGGTTGAAAAAAAAAATTCTAAATTAGTTTATGAAATAAATATTTTTGATAATCATCATAATGTTTCTTTAAAAACTAAATTAGGTAAAGAAATTTTATCCTTTACGGATACTTTATCTACTAGTGATCGTTATAATTTAAATAGTTTCACTAGGGAGTTCAAAAATCATAAACACATTTTTGTTAACTCAGAAATAGTGTTTAAAAAAGTTTACAAAACAACTAATTTCATGAAATCTATTAAAAAACATAAAAATATGAATAATAAAATAATTACCTTCGATGTTGAAACATATGATAAAAATGGGTTTAAGTTGCCCTATTGCGTCTGTACCTTCGATGGTACAGAAAAAAAATCATATTATTTAACCGATTACTTAAACTCCGAGGTACTTGTTAGGGAAGCTTTATGATCATTAATAGATAAAAAATATAACGGGTTTAAAGTTTATTTGCATAATTTCTCCAAATTTGATGCGGTTTTTATGCTTAGAATTTTGGCTGAAATGGCAGTTACTAATAAATCTATTTTAAAGCCTATAATTAATGAGGGTAACCTCATAAATATTGAACTTCCTTTTGGTTACAACCAAGAAAAAAATAAGTATAAATATAAAATTAGCTTTAGAGATAGTCTGCTTCTTTTACCTTCTTCACTTAAAAATCTAACTAAAAATTTTGGAGTATCTAGTAAAGACCTATTCCCAGTTAAATTTCCGAGTGAAGAACGTGTTTTAAATAATTTCGTTGGGGCGGTTCCAGACTTTAAATTTTACCCTGATCTTACTTTTAAATCCGACTACGAATCTTATGCAAAAATTTTTAACGGTGCAGACAATTGAAGCTTAAAGGATGAAACCATTAAGTATTGTTTACAAGATTGTGTTTCTTTATATGAAGTATTAACAACTTTTAATAAATTAATATTTGAATATTTTAGTATTAGTGTAACAAAATATTCTACTTTATCTTCTTTAGCTTTTGCTATTTATTTAAGTAATTTTTATAAAGATTACTTTCAAATACCCATTGTAAATCACAATAAAATGTTTAAATATTTTAAAAGGGGATATACAGGTGGGGCGGTTGATGTTTTTATTCCTCAATCATCTCCAAATAAAAAAATCTATAGATATGATATTAATTCATTATACCCTAGTGCCATGGCTAAAAATACTATGCCTACTGGGAATTATTATTATTTTGAAGGAGATATCTTTAAAATATTTCCTAATAAAGAGATTTTAGGTATTTTTGAAGCCGAAATCGATGCACCTTATTTACATGTGCCTATTTTACAAACCAAAATTAATACATCAACTGGAAGTAGAACTGTAGCTCCTATTGGTAAATGAACAGATGTTTATGAGTCTAGGGAGCTCCTTAATGCTGAAAAATTTGGGTATAAGTTTAAAGTTAAGAGTGGTTATGTATTTGAAAAATATCAAAATATATTTCAAGAATACGTAGCATTTATTTATAATATTAAAAAAGAAAATAAAAAAGGTACTCCATTGTTTATCATATCTAAATTATTATTAAATAGTTTATACGGGAGATTTGGAATGGCTCCAGAAAAACCAAGTCATCTTATTGTTTCAAGCGATGAGCTAGACTTTTATTTAATTGAAAAAAAAGTAGTTGAACATGTTGATTTAAATAATAATACCGTTTTAATTTCATATTTTGAAAATAAAGATGAATCTTCGTTTGAAGAAGATTCTACTCTTAATGTTTCTATTCCTATTGCTTTAACCATTACGGCCTTAGCACGTATTCAAATGGCTTTTTTTAAGAATCTTCCTGGTTATACTTTATACTATTCGGATACAGATTCCGCCGATTTCGATAAACCTCTGCCGCCTGAATTTGTGGGGGCAGAACTTGGTCAGATGAAATTGGAAGGAATATTTGACTCAGCAATTTATATTGCGCCGAAAGTTTACAGTTTAAAAAATAAGGAAGAAGAATTTTCAGAGGCATGAAAGGAATTATTATAATTTATAAGCCTCCATTCAAAACTTTTAAAGTATCCTACACCAATAGAGAGAGGGTGTTTGAAAAAAACGCACTCTATCTATTGCGTAGTAAAGGATACTAACAATAGTTTTGTAAGGAGGATTACCCCTCTAATAAGATGAAAAACAATATTCTTTTAGTCCAGCATAGGGAATTAGCGTACTACGTTAACTTTATAGTCAGTCTATACAGCTAGAAATTTATGGGTAGTCAGACAACCGACAACCAGCTAGAAATTTATGGGTAGTCAGACAACCGACAACCAGCTAGAAATTTAACCCTCTAATAAGGTGACAAACAATGTTTTATAAGGATAAGTCTTAATAAGCTTGATTATATTTATATAAGGTTATCCAGATATTATTTGAAGGCCATTATTGAACCTTTTAAATATTTTATAGAATACAATAATAGCATTGTAAAAATTTTAAACAAATATAAATAATGATTATTATCTGGAAAAAAAGTATAGATTTTGGGGGGTATGTGATTTAAAGTGAAGTTGTAATAAATTAAAATAATAAATTAAGTATCTTATATATACTATAGCTTTAAATTAATAAAAGAAACTTATTATAACCAAGGTGAAGATAAGTCATTTGCTTATGCTTTAGGTTATCAAAATAAACGAATTACCTGAATTAAAAACTAAAAATATTAATAAAATACACCTTAACAAAGATTTAGTTAATGTTGGTGTAGTTAAAAAGAGTTTTAATCAAAAAAAATTACCTTTAACTATGGATTTAAACTACTACGGTCAAAAATTAGAATTTGATATTGATTTAAAAGGAAATTTTACCAATATAAAATATAATGGTAATAATCTTTTGGATAACTTAGTATTAAACCCCGAAAGTGAGATTAAAGGGGGTTCAAAAATTCTCACATGAAAAATTAAATATAAAAATAGAGTAAATATTTTTTTATATGCAAAAAAAATAAAATCCAAATTTAATGATTCTAAAAATGACCAGAATTTAATTATATTTTAATTACTTATGACACTAACTCAGGTAGAAGGATTATCGAAGGGTTTAAATTTAATCCTAAATCTTTTAATAATTTGCCAACTAAGAATAACAATAAGGAAAGGTTTGATTGAAATATGCTGGAAACCATTGCATGTAGCATCTAATTGAATAGGTAGATAAGTAACAAAGTACATAGAATCATTATGAAATTGCTCTTTAAATCTTTTATACTAATTAGCTTTAATCTAAGAAATAATTCAAATAATAGTAAAAAATAAAAATAAAAGATATTTAAATATAAGAAAAAAACAAAAAAAAAAATATCTGTTTAAAATATTTTTGTTACTACCCGCCCGGCCAACAAAACGAGAAATTTTCTGTTGAGGCTAAAAACTCACCTTTATCTGGGAATAATAACAAGTATCTTTTATATAGACCTGTTCGATTTTTTTACGTCCTTCTCTAACTATCTCCATAGGGCATATGCAGTGAGGGAATAAAAACAGGTATCTTTTATATAGAGCTTTTCTAAATTTATTTGGATTTCAAAAGTTTATGATTTTAACTTTATTTTTTAAATACAGTTTAGGTTTTCTTATATAAAATTTAGCTTGAAATTAAAATAAAAGAGGAAAATTGGGCTAGTTAAAATAAAAGGAACCTGTTTTTGTCTAAAACAAAAGGTTTTGTACCGACTAAATGATTATTTTTATATATTAATTCTCGTTTATTATTTTTAGTGGCCAATGTATAGAATTGATCCTTTACGGTGATCTTACTTTTATATATCTGAACCCTCCTGGTTGACTTCTAATGAGCTATTTTTAGTTAATAAACTTTCCAAATCTTCAAATGAGATTTTGGCTTTAAGTCCTTTAACTTTTACAACTTCTCTTCCGTCAACAGTTATCCCACCGTAAACTTTGGGAGCTATAGCAGCAAAATTTGTATAAGTATTTACTAGTTTAAATTGCCCAAGCCCAGTACCTACCATTTCCGGATCTAATACACCGTCAATGAAGACACTGTCTGTGTCTGTATATAGTAGTTTAAAACTAGGGTTATTCTTAAAGTAAGTCATAACTACTCTAGCATAAGCGGTAATAGCTGAAGCTATAGTACGGACACATTTTTAGCCCGTTCTCTAGATTCACCTACCTCTTTAGCAGATCTATTGTCCTTATAAACAATTAACATACTATCCACCTCCATAAATTTATAGTCCAATACCTCGTATTTTTCAAGGTAATCATTATAATCAGATATCTTAATAATAGAAGTAGTCTCAAAGTTCGGATCCATACCAAACCGACCGTAGAGACTATTAAGCAATAACTTAGCAATAGTGTATCAAGGATGGTCCGGGGTATGAGCACTTTTAATTTGATAAATATCTTCGACAAATTCTTTGAATACGTCATATTCTTCAAATTTATAACCACTCTTAACCTTGAACTCGTAACCGTACTTCTTGGAATTAAATAATTCCTCGGAAAAGAACATCCCTGACCAATTACCAAGCGGTGATATTGTTCTTACAGTAGAAACTCGTTTAATAGAACCTGAAACATCTTCATTATGAACGCTTCTATGGCGTACTTGTAAAATAGGATGTTCAAGATTTTTTGTAGTTTTAACCTCAACATTGAAAAACCCAAAAGGTTTTAGAAAAAAATTTGTAATATCCCCTTCAAAATATTTTATGAATTTATTTTTTTGTAATAACAGGCATCATATATCCCTTTTGCATTACAGAAGGGAATTGCGAATTCTGATCGTACTCCCTGACTAATTTATCCTCAATTTGTTTATTTGAAGGTAAATACATGTCCACAGCACCACCAGTATATGACTTCTTGATATCTAAATAAGTTTGCCCATTTATTAGTGGGATATAAATTCCTTGTTTTTCAATATTACTTAAGTATCTTGCTCGGAAAATAGCCGTGGTTAAAGAAGAGACTGTAGGTCGACCTTGAAGATTTAATTTCCACCTATTGAAGATAAATTCATTAAATTTTATCATAATTTCATATAGGCTCACGCAATCATTCAAACAGTATTTAATAGTTTCTTCCTTTAAAGATCAATTATAAATATTATTTCTAGTTAATTTTTTATCGTGTGATTTAATTCTAGTTCTATTTAAACAAGCTAAATATTCTTCAGAAAACTGTAAATATTCGTCACTATTTTTAAAAAAACTCTGACTAGGAATTCTACCCACATAGTTTAAGTCAATATTTTCATTAAATTTATTATTTAAAAATTTATAAGGAAATGTAGTCTTAATATGATCAACTTGAAAACTGACGGATAATTCCTTTAAAGAATGTCGTGCTAATAAAAGGAATCATGAAAAGAAAGGTTATATTTGTTTTTAGGACATAATTGATTCCTAAATCAACTATATTTCCCTCCCTAAAGACAGGATTAATCTTGATATTTTTACTATCACTTAGCTCTACTAAAGGATTAAGTAAAAAAGTTCCATCAAATTTTTCTAAGTTGTGGACATAAATAGTATGTCCGCTGTATTTAGATTTTAATAAGCTACTGATTGCAGCTTTTAACATATCTTTATAACTAGGAAAATCTGTAATATAAAAATGATTTTTTTTCTTTCCCGTCGAAATGGCAAATACAATAAGGGATATGTTCTCCATTTTGTACCATAGTTTCAACATCCAATGTAATAATTTTATTAGTTAAATTTTTATCTGCTTTAATAGGCTTAAGAGTATCTGTTTTATATTTACTCATTTTAAAAACTATTTGATTCTTCTGAATACGGTATTCAGAACTATTAATTTTTCTGGTAAATGAGTGCCAATTATCTTTATAATCCTCGAATTTCAAGATAGTTTCACCCTTTATTTTTATTTCTATAATTGAACGTTTAGTTTTAGATTCTAAATGCTGTATGATATATTTTTTGTTTTTATTAACTAGATCCTGGATTACTGTTATTTCCGAAGAATCATAATGGACTCTCCCTCAAAATAAGTATTTATTATTTAAAGGAACATTATATTTAAATAATTTCTCTGTAGATTTTTTTAATAACCTATCCGGGAAATTTGTTTGTTCCTTTAAACTTTTAGGAACAAAATCATCTTTTATAGATTTCCCGTTATAATTATCTCTGGTCAAATAATCCAAAGTAATACCTCAAACAGGCTCATTACGATAATCGTCACTGATCAAGTCTAAAATATCTGAAATTCTTTGTAATAAAGATTCTTGATCAAATTTACTTACTCTGATAGCTATCCAGAGTGGAATAATTACCATGCGGATAGTTAATTCTAATTAATAAAATAATATACTCGGAATTCTTAAGAGAATTCATAACACAGACTCAAAATTCTTCAAGAAGTGTTTCAAATAAATCTCTTGTTAATAACACTACAAATACTTTTTCTCAAGAAGAGTCAGCATCGTAATTTTTGATAAACAAGAAAGCATCCTTAATTCTGCCATTTTTGTTAATTTCAGCAGGGCTAAATTCCATCAATTTACCAGTTAATCAATTTGTAGGAAATAGTGAATCTTTAGAAGATGAAAATTTTGCAGATGTAGAAGAAAAATTTCTTGCACCTTGGATATTAAGAATATTGAAAATGTTTTTTTTGATCGAGAATGTGTGTAAGCAAGCACAACAGTTGTAGAAGCAATATTAATATTAGCGATTACGGGGGCTACTTCCCTGGTCCGTGAAGATACTAAAGATTTTACAGCTTCCTCGGTAGCTGCTACAGAAGCTTCAAGGATTGAATGGAAGATCAATAATTCCAGGTTGAAAATTAGGGCCACTTCCCCAAGAAGACACAGGAGGTAAAGGAGAAAATTCCATTAAGTCCTGTGAATTATCTGCACCTAAACTATTAGTTAAAATTTGTAAAGGTTGTTCCAGATCTATTTTCCCTTCAGTAAATAAATTAGGATTAGATTTAGGTAAAAGAATATTTATCTTGCTCTGATAAAGATTCTACCTCTGAAAGAACTGAAGACACTGAAGAAGCAGGTGAACCTGGAACTCTGGGTGTAGAATTAGTATCCGACCCAGTAGGAGTAGCAGAACCGTTACTAGCTGCAGCATTGTTTCTAATATTATTCATAAATTCGTTAAACTGCTGCTTATCCAAAATCGTAAAGGCTTGACCTGTATTTATGTTATTAGTAAATTCAGGTATTAAAGGATTAATAGCAGCATCTGCCGGATACAAGTAAAGCTTTACTGTTTGAAATACACTAGAACAAAAATTAGTCATATTAACATAAACACTAGAAATACTATTACGTACTGGTGAGAATTCAAAGGTTGGAAAACCAATGTCGTAGCCTAAATTTTGTGCAACAGCACCAAAAATAAAAAAATAAAATAGTACTTATAAGCAGAGCCGCTAACCACTCCTTTAGTGTGTACGGCTCTGAGTCAGAGTCTAAATTATTTTGAACTGAAGATGGCAAACTAGAGGGCGCAGCCGTAGCTGAGGAGCCACTACTTTCTACAAGAAAAAAAAAAGAGATTCGCCGGCATTTCCGGCGTTTCAGCTTCAGGTAAAGATTGGGAAGAACTAGAAGAAATATCATCAAAAATATTTTATTTTAATTTCAGATTTTATCTTTAACAAATATTTTATCTTCATTTCTATGATTCTCTTTTTCTAGAGATAATCTATGATCTCGCGTGGTAGTAACATAAGCAGCAGAAGGTGTAGATGCACCTTTAATTATATTAGTAATATATTGATAAAAGCTCTCATATTTATTTTTATTATATAATATTAAATTATTATTTTTTCTATTGTAAATTTTTACTAATGGAGGATAACTGTCCACCCACCGACCCAACCGCACTATCCTTCGGAAAAGGAAAAAGGAAAAATAACAACAATGTTTTATAGGAAAAAGTCCTAGGATAGTTTTATTTAATTAGGACAAGATGTTCGATTCATCTTAAGACATAGTGATAATAAATGTATTTATAAATAACAACAACAACAATACATTTTAAATGTATTTAATCAAATTTTAAAGTCTTCCTTAGTGAGAAGAATTTTAACTATCTCTTTATTAAGTGCCGGTGTATTAATAATCAATACATTTTATATTCAGTTAATTGGATCAGGTACTGGGATGTATAGTTACCAATTTGAGATAGAAGTTTTCTTAAACATTAAGGAAATACTATTTTTAATATGGTCAAACGTTAGTCATTTGTTTTGGATAGATAATTTACTTTATGATAATTTTATTGGTATGAGTTTAATAGTTTATAAGAATGGAACTAACGAAATATTGAATGAAAATATTTCAATTGAAAAAAAAAAAAGAACAGGAAAATGATGATAATACAAGTCTTCTTGGTAATAAGTATTTATTATATAAAAAAATAAAATGAATTTTAGAAAACAATCAAATTAATAATGATACTCAAATTAAAATTGAAAAATTATTAATAGATTATAGTGGTAAATTAAGTAATCTTGATTCTAAAAATTATAATTTTTTTGATGCGATTGGTTCATTAAATATAGAATTTAAAAATATATTAATTGATTCACATAATAATTTAATTGATATTTTTAATAGTATATTAATTCGTTATGAAAATTCTGAAGGAGATAGTAATAATTTAAGTAATGAAACGGATAAAACGGAAAACTTAAAAAAATCAATAGAAGATATTAAATCTCAAAAAGAAAAAGCTAAAAAATTAAAGATCTTAATAATTAAAACGGTTAAACCTCATGATATTCTTATTAATAGATTATTATATCTAGTAATATTTATTATTAATAATAATAATATAGAGAAAAGAAATTGTGTTTATTTAAATGATTTATTAGGAACAAAGTTATTAGATTTATATTATTATTATGAAATGATTGAATATAAAAAAAAAAATAATATAAAAGATTATAACATAACCGATTGAAAAGAAGATAATAAAGATTTTATAAATCTAATAGATAATACTATTACAAATATCTTAGGTGCTATGTTTATAGAAATGTTAATTGGTATGGATTTATTAAAAATAATAACTACTAAAGATTTAAATGATAATAATGAAATAACTAAAATTAATATTTATAACCCTTCTGAAAAGGATAGAAAAGGTTTCAGATGTTAATACAATTATTGCCATACCTGATAAGTTACCTATGATAGTTAAACCTAAGAAATTTAATTTAAATATTGCTAAAAAAAGAGATGATTTAGGTGGTTTTTTATTAAACGGAGAATTTTATTCTGAAAGTATGATAATTAAAAATCGAAATCTTAAATTAAATACAAAAATAGATGAAAATAATATTATTTATGATGCGGTTAATAACTTATCTTCTGTATCATTTAAAATAAATACAGAGCTATTACATTTTATTTATAAATATAACAAGGATTTTAATTTAACTTTATTAGAGGAGAAACATCCTTTAGAGTGTAAAACAAAGGAGGAAAAGGATGCTATGTCTACTACTGAAATTAAAACATTGGAATCTTTTATTAGCAAAAGATTTACTGATCAATATATATTAGCTATTGCGGAAATATTTGAGAATATAGAAGAGTTTTATATTCCTACTAAAATTGATTATAGAGGAAGAATTTATTGTAATGTCCCTTATTTAAATTATCAATCAACTGAACTAGCTAAAGCTTTATTATTATTTAGTAAAGGTGAAGAAATTAGTCTTAATGATATAAATTCTATCAATTTTTTAAAAATATACGGTGCTAACTGTTTTGGTAATAAATTAAATAAAAAATCAGCTTCGGAAAGAATAAAGTGAGTGGATGATAATTTAGAAAATATTAAAAATTACCATGACGGTAAACTAATAATGGAGGCGGAATCTAAATTATTGTTTATTGCATTTTGTTTAGAGTTTAATAGATATTTAAAGTTTATTGAATCAGTAAAATCTACCTTAATAAATCCTAATGATAATATAGAATATCAACAAAAATTGATTGAAGAAAACTCACCTAAATTCATTACTTATCTTCCTATTCAACTTGATGCTACATGCAATGGTTTCCAACATATTCTATGCTAGCTATGGATAATAAATTAATTAGTAAATTAAATATTAAAAATGCAACAGCTGATGATAGGCCGGAAGATTTTTATACTATTATTTCTAATCTGATGAAAGGGTATTTAGAAAACAAAACTTAAGGGGAATAATAAGGAGAATTTAGCTAATTATGATAGTTATGAAAGATTGTATAATATAAATTTACAAAGATCTATTATTAAAAAATCTATTATGACTATGCCTTATAATGTTTCAGCTATCCAGTCTATTAGATATTTAAAAGAGAATTTTATTGTAGATTCAGATTATATTAACTTACAGGATAATAAAGATAATAATTTAACTAAAGGTAGATGGTTTAGACATATTAAAGATCAAAACATTATTTTAAGAGAGGAAGACTTTATTGTATTATATAAGGTTTTATCTAAAGTTCTAGAAAATACTACTCCCTCAATAAAACTTATTACAGACTATTTATGGGATTTAGCTAGTATTTGTAGTACTGCTAATATTCCTATACCATGAAAATTACCCACAGGGCTTATAATTAATCAAAGTTATATGCAAAGTAAAGAAATTAGAATTGCTCCATTTGATTATATTAAACATACCTTCCAATTAAAAGTTCATGTTAAAGAGAAATTAGATATTTTAAAACAAAATAGAGCTTTTATGCCTAATTTAATACACTCTTTAGATGCTACAACTTTAGCATTTTTAATTGAAGCATATTTCAATAAAAACCCGAACCCTATTAAAATTGTTACGCAATCCATGACTGTTTTGGTACAACTTGTAATAATATGCAATATATTATATCAATGTTACAATCAATTTATATTTCTTTATACTCTGATAAAAAATATCTATTAGAAATAGATAATTATATGAGATATTATGTTAAAGATAAAATTGATACTGATTTTGATATAAATTCAGTTGAAGGTATAGTAGAAATATCAACCTTTAATAAAAAAAATGAAGAAAAAATAGTTAAAAAAACATTCCCCAACGTTAATAAAATAATAAACAACAAATTTGATTTATCTTCATATTTAAAAAATTCCTTTTACATAATAAATTAAGATCGTACGGTAATGAACGTTTTGAGCTACGCTAAACTATATTTATTTCTCTCCTTTCCCTGTAGCTACTTTTATTTTATTCTATTACTTGCTGTTGTTCTTACATCACACCACACTTAGCTTATAGTCAAAAAACTATTAAATTAGTTTTTAACCACACCCTATTAAATAATGTCAAATTATTTATATAGTAAGTGTGGTTTTTTTTCGTAAATACACAGCAACAAGAAAAAAAAAGATGAAATGAAAATATATATTTATGTATGTTTAAATAAAAGAACCAAAGAAAAAAAAAACCTCTATCTTCCTAGTTCAATCTTTCATATTGAAAGTTAAATCATAGAAAGACAGAGGTCTAAAAACTAATTAAATAATTTTTTAATAACCAAAAACCAAAAGAAAAAGCAATTATACCCAAATTAAAAAAAACCTAAAGAAAGTTACCGCAAATAAAATATAAAATAAATATAAAGAATAAATAGTGTGTAACCGTGTTTTCCCTTGAATAGAAACTATAGACCGGGTAAGAAAATACTGATAACAGATTTATATTAAAAATAAGTATATAACCTTTTAAATACTAATAAATTATAAAGTTTAAATTATTTAATCTAATTGATTTATATCTTCATTAATATTTTTATTATTATCAGCGTTATTTAAACTTTCATTTTCATTACGATAATAATCTATGGGTTTAGTATCAACCCATAATCCATCTTGAATAATTTTTGTACGTTTAGTATATGACTCTGATTGTAGTATAATATTTTTATTACTAATATTTACAGTTCCCTTAGAGAGAGAGAATTCCGATGTTTTTTTTGTAGCCGTAATATTAATTTTCGAATAATACATTTTCTCAAAAGCTTCAGGTGTAATAGAATCGCTATTAACACCCTTAGCTTTTATTACATATCCCCCACCCTTTAATTTTAACATATAAGTTTTAGCTGATAAAAAGAAACCTTCCTCAACCTCGTATTCCAGTTTAAATTGTCCTAACTTATTACCTAAAATATTATCGGGGAGCATTAAGTTAGTAACAATAGAATCCGTATCGGAGTAGTAAATTTCACCTCCGTTTTGTATAATTCAAAGTTTAATAGAATTAATATATATTCTACCATATAACGTTATAGCCGCAGCTGTTGCTATAGAAACATAGCTCATTTTTGAGTGCTCGTCACTTATAGGTTTATTCTCATAATTTAAAACTTTTATAAAGTCTAAACCACTGTCTCTACATACCTTCTTAGATATGACAGGATTATAGTTTACTAATAGATAACTACCATCTTTATCCAGAGGTAATATTGAATTGATACTTCTTGTTGTAGCTAAAAAATCAAAATTCTCTTTAGTAACCACTTCCGATTTTGGTTTTATTATAGACATTCCCAGTCTACCAAATAACGAATTTAATAATAATTTTGTAGAGGTTTTTACTATAGGTGACTCGGCTGTACTTCTAGTGTTAAATAATTCTGTAACATAATCATCAAAGATATTATATGTCTTATTAAAATTATAACCTTTAATAACAGTAATTTCATAACCATTATCTCTAGCGAATTTTAATTCTTCAGAAAACCATACACCATAAAATTCTCCGTTAGGTAGAATTAAACTAGAATTTAAATGAACAGGTAAAAGTCCTATATAACCTCCATTAGATTTAACATGACAGTAGAAATACCCGAATAACTTATCTAAGTTTAACCCTTTTGACTTATTTAATATAAAATCAGGTACTTCAAGATATTCAAAACTATTACCGGGCATAGGGTTTTGAGCTACGAAAGGATACATTGATGTAGCATCTATATATTTTATATTTTTTCCGTGTGGTTTATATACTTCACAAATTCCACCATAGTATCCTAATCTAATAAAATTATGTATTGAAATATTTGTTATTAAAGGTATGCTACTATATTTTTTAATATTATTAATTTTTTGAGGCATTAAAGGGTAATTTATAGTATTATTTTTTAGATCCACAACGTCTAAAGTAGTTCTAAACTATTCTTTATACATTAATTCAAATTTTTTTTTTCATTTAAATAATGCATAAGATAACTAGTTATAGCTAGTTTAGAAATTGTTAGACAGTCAGTAATATTAACACCATACTTATTATAAATATATAAAGAAAATTTATTCACTATTTCAAGTAATAAATCTATATCTTTACTTAAATATTTTAATGTTTCCTCTTTAACACCCCATTTTTCAGAATAAATAGAATTATATTCAACATTTGTCATATTTTCAAAAAAGTACAAATCAGGTGTTCTTCCTATAAAAAATAAATTATCTTTTGAAATAAACTTGTAAGGAAAATGACCTTTAGTGTTATTACACTCAAAATCTTTTCCAAGTTTATTTAAACTACCACTCAATAGCATTAAAGAATCTAAAAAGGATATGCTTATTAATTTCTTATTTTTCTGTAAACTAACTTTTAGTTTAATAATTCTAGTATCTTTTAAGATACATTCTATTTTAAATTTGTTATATTTTTGATTATAATTAATCAAGGCTTTTAATAAAAATACAGAATCATAACCGTTTAAATTATGAACGTAAAAATTATAATTATGATATTTAAGAATTAGCATTTTTTCTATGCACTCTATAATTAAATCATCACTAGTCTGACCTGGTTTAATATAAAATAAAAATTTATCACCTTCTAAAACTTTAAAACCTAATGCATAAACATAAGATAAATTAGTTTTAGGGTCATAATAAGTTTCCACGTCAAATGATCCTATTAAAAGATCTCTAGCAAACTTATCATTAAAAATTTGTTTTTTATCTAATAATTTTAAAATAGGTAAATTTTGTTTTGATTTATATTTTATTATTTTTCCATTACTAAATGAAATGGTGATATTATCATAAGATCTTGAAAACCCATCTGTATTAGATGATGTAGTATCCGTAAGACTAATAAAAGGTTTATCATAATATTCTAAATTTTGTATCTCATTTAAATCAAATATTTCAATATTTCTAATTTTATCATCTACATCATTTATTAAAATTAAGTATTTATCCTTTTTCAGACCTTGACCCTCTCTTATAAAGGCTTTTAAACCAGCAGGTGCTTTTAACCAATCAGTCGAATCTCTCGTAAGTAAGCTACGAATAATCTTAGAACAACCATTACAATTAGGATAATCTTCACAATGTCTTAGTGTTAAATCATTACCCTCCGAATCGTATTTTATTTTTTTAGTATTTTTAGATTTAGATATTCATGGACATAGAAGTTTTTCTAGAATATTTTCAGAGTTATATATTATTCCCTGAAGTTCTTCAAATGCTTCGTATAATCGATGACTATCTTTCTTAATAATTAAATTTCGACCATATAAGCTTGTATCCATAGATAAAGGTAAAACTCTATCATTATAAATCCTTTTAGTAGTAGTAATATTTAAAAATTCTTTGTTTAATTTATAGTTATTAATGTTAGTAATAGCTAATTCCTTTTTAACCTTTAAATTTACAACTAATAGGGTAATATAATCCACACTATCTATTACATATCTAGCTATAAATTTTTTAAATCTTTCTTTAATCCGTCTATATAAAAACCTATAGAGTTTATTAAATTATTTTTATCCATATGAAAGACAAAATGTACACCAGCGGACCTAGAAGTTCCATCCTTAAGAATTACATGAACTAAAATAGCATAGGTATTATTATGTAAAAACTTATCGTCTAATTTGAAATAAATTGTTTTTAAATACCTAAAATAATATAAATCTATTTCTAAAAAAAAATAGGATATTTTATTTTTAACGAATATTTTATCTTCGTTTACATATACACTACCATTAAGTTGTTTTATTTTTAATACTTAGGTTTCCATTTTTATTATAGTTAACTATAGACTCCTTATTAGAATTATTATAAGATTTATATTTAACTATAGATTTTTTAGTATACTTAACAATAGAAAGGTTAGATGCTATGGAAGAAGGCAAAGTAAAATTATCAATATTATCCCCTACCTGATCCTTTAAGTTCCCGTTGGAAAAATTAGAAATAGTTAATATAGTCGAAGTGATCGTATCCATGCAAACTCACTTATCATAAAGTAAACTATCAAACTCCACAGCATCCCATAGAATATGAATAAAATAATAGCTAGATAGAAGTATAACCAAACACATAACTAATACCAGGAAAATGCAAACATAGAACATAGCTTTGGACTTAACATAGAACATAACATTTTTAAAGTTGTTCATAACGCAACTTAATTCCAACAGATCGCAAAATAGTATAAGGGTTTCGCCTCTGTAATAAAAATTTTTAAAAATTGCTTTCATAATCTCTTAAGAGAATCGAACTCCACCTCCTAATAACAAAAAAATACCCTCTCTCAATTAATTTTCGCTAATAGGATCTCCAGTCAGAGACATTAAATTTGTTCTAATTTATAATTAAAATCCCCAACCAGTAGCCAGAGCCACTAACTAGATAGAGGATATTTAGCCATTCGCTAGTGCATCTACAAAATGAGTTAAAACAAAGGAAGAGAGGGTTAATATGAAAAAAACTGAACTTAAAACATTGTTTGAGAATTAAACTCAGCCTTTTTTTATTTTTTCAAAACTCCATCTTGATTAGATCTCTCTGTTGCATAATTGTTCTTGAGCTTACGAGCTTGATTATTTATAAGAGATGGCAAACAGATGAAAAATTGTTTTGTGCAGTGTATAGGGTTTCCCTACTCTTTTTCAATAGTTTTATAATTCTGTTAAAGTCTTTAGTTAAAAGGTATAACGCTAACCTGCCAGCTTAAAGTTGTGGGTTCGATTCCCATAAGACTTTAAGCCACAAATTGAAAATGAAGGTGAAAATAACAAATTCTAAATTAAAGCTATTTTTGTTAAAAGTATATTGAAAAAACCTTAAAAGAAGAAATAAACTCAAAATATTTTAAATAAACATCAAATAAAAAATCAAATCTTTTAAATATATTTGTAAACTACCGAATAACACTAGTAAATTAATTAAGTAGTCCTGTAGAGTATAAAATAAACTATTGAAATTATTTATTATATCACCCCGCACTTGCGTAGCAGTATCAGGATGATACTCCATTATTACCGAACCTACTGATAATAATAGTAATAATTGAAATATTCTATACGCAAAGATAAATAGTAGTTTGAGTTTTGAATTAGAATTAGAACTAGTAGAAGCAGCCTTAGCTGCGGTAACCTTAGAAGATTTGGTTTTAGAGGTTACCTCTTCTTTAGCTTTAGGTCTAAACTTAGAAATCATGTAATTATATAAAGAAACTAAAGTATTAAGTAAAAAAGGTAAAAAAGAAATGTCCTTTTTTATCATTTGTTTTAGGAATAAGGATAGTCTGATGATTCAAACTGAAAATTTGGTTATAAAATTATCCAAAATTACCAGAATTTTTGAAAAATTAAAAATGGAACTAAAAGTTGCAAACAAAAAGGAAATAAGGCGTGACCCGAATATTTTTTTAATGAAGAAAAGTACTACGTTTTTCATTTTAAAGTTAAATGGCCAGTGATTATGGCGATACTATTTAATACTAATTCTGGATAAATTGTTTGAGAATCTATTGTAAGGCGCATACCATAATCTTCCGCTAAATAAAATAACTGGTTTAAACTATTTAAAGAATTAGAACCGACTATTCATGAAGGGTAGAAATAGTGCGCGAAAATCGGGTCGTTAGTAGAAGGGCATAGCCAGAACAGAATTATTATTTTTTCACTTGAAGATACATTTACGAGCGGTAAACCAAAGGGCTTTTGAAGTTTTAATAGGATAAATTTTAATTGAATTCTGTTCATATACTTCTAATCAGTTTTCCCAGAATACTCACTGGTGGGTCATTCTTTCCCCAATCCGACTCATTTGAGCAGGATAGTAATTTTTTTGGCTGTGCCAGTCTACTCGGTGTGGCGACCTAATTTATTAGATAAATCTAATAAAATAAATTTTGTCGGGTAAGGCCGCAGACTGTCTGAGAAACTAGGAGGATAATTAAAACTCGTTGTCCTTAATTAAAAATTTTTTACTTTTTTTAACTTGACGCCATTCTAAATCCAAGCTTATTTTTTGATTATTTTCATTTTTTTTTGGCTACTTAAAAATAAGCAAGAAGTTTGATTTGCTGGGGACTAGTTAGGCTATGTTACTAGTTTATAAGTTTTAGGAGGTGTATTATGAACAAAAATAATGCGACAAGCTTCCATATCACTTATAAATATTACCGATAACCTTTAAGTATATGCCACTACTCTTAAGAATGTTTAATTCGCAACTAAAACAACTTTTTTAAGGCTCGTAGATATAATCTAAAGGAAAAGAAGGACTTAATTTATAAGCGTTAATAAACATGTAAGGAATAGTTCGCTAGCTAGTGCCATGCTTCCTCGCTCTACAAAGAATTTAAAACGCTCACCCTTTAATAAAGAAAAAATTGTTTTTTTGACTCGCTAATCTAATTTTTCAATTGTACATTAGTCTGGCCTCAAAAAATTGTTTTACTAAAGGTTTAAACCCAGAATACTTAGATCTTTTAAGTATCTCCCTATTAAGTCTTATGTGTTTAAGCTCATATCTCCAAAACATGTTTTGACGTTTTGTATTTAAACTAAAGACTTTGGTAACTGTTATGCACAAGCAGAAACTTTTACTGGTTTTAGAATTTTCGGTAGGTTCCCCCTTGTACGCCAAAAAAAGATATTTGCAATTTTGCGCCAGTTATGCCTGGTGTTGTATTATTCCCGCAAAATATTTTTAAGAGCACTTATACTGGCGTGGGCTTGCGCCAATTAGAAAAATTTGTTGTACTAATATTTTTTAAACTCATGCTAACCAGTCATTGGGGTCTTGACTGAACCGAAGGTACACTATCACTGTTTTTAATAATTCTAGCTGCTTATAATTTTGAAAAATCTCTAGTCTTGATTTAGTATTACATGAGACTATGTTGTTGCTCATTTCCACTATGTATTATCAATGGGTGCCGTATTTGCAATCTTTGCCGCATTCTATTTTTGAGCTCCGTTGCATATGCAGGAAAGGATTTTACAATAACTCTGCTTGTGTGAACAAATGCACGGAGTAAAAAGTTATTGTTTATAAGTCTTATTGTAATTGAACCAAATAAAAAAATTTTTAATTCTCTGTTTTAGTGTTTTACCATTTAAACTAAAGACCTGGGGAATTGAGCCCACTACTATTCTTGCTGGGCTGGCCAGCCCCCATATAGGTCTTTGCATATGCACTGAATGCGTAAGCAGAACAGATAATTTAAAAAATTGTTTTTAACATAGATCAAAAGAAGCTAAAACAGAAAAACAATTCCAAATTTTTGTTTTCCCATTTTGTTCTTTCCATTTTTTGTTTTTTCATTTTTTATTTTTTCATTTTTCATTTTTCAAAAAAACACGGGGACGAATTTTTTTTTTTGTGTTGCGTACGCTGCGTACGCAGTGAGTTGGGGAAGAATTTTTTTTATTTTTCATTTTTACAAAATATTCAAAATATTTTTATTTTTTTAAATTAAAGCTATTTCATATAAAAGTAGCAGTGATGATATAGAATTTAACACTTAAGTAATTAAAGAGGTTATTAAGGATTTTCGACAAATTTATAAAAAAGGATGGCTAAATGCCAGAATGTTTTAAAAAACAATCCTAAGGGAAACCTTTTATTGAAACTTCCCGAAGCAAAACATTGTAGTAAGGAAAGGAAAGGAAATCAACCGAGACTCCAAAAGTAATGGTGAGTGAAATTGGACTAGCCTGAAAAAATACTTTAAAAAATTAGTAAAATTTTATTGAATTAAGAAAATTAATTAATAAAAGCCAAAGAAGGTATCGAAGATATAATTTCGAAAGTCCTGTATAATTTTTTTAAAGTATAAATAATCAGTACGATGGGAGTTAACCTGTCGGAATATTAAAATAAAAATAATTAAAAAAAGGAATATGCTCATGGCAACCTTTGCTGAACTTTATAATTTAACTAGATTATAAACTTCTTTTTTTATTTTTAAGGGGAACCATCCTCTAAGGCTAAGTATATAAATTTAGTGATAGTGAAGAGTACCGTGAGGGAAAAAATTGAATTAGTAACTTTATAAGCAGTCGGAATTTGTAATAGAATGACGGCGTACCTTTTGCATAATGGGTCAGCAACTTAATATGGGTAGCAAGGTTAAAACCTTAGCGAAAGCGACTGGATTAATAATTAGGAATATAAATTAAATTAGAAGATACATAAAATATTTTTGTATTTTCTGATATTCTCAAAAAATGAGATAAAAAAATTTTAACCTAATTTTATATTAATGTTGGATAAGTTACTTATATTAGACCCGAAGCCAGGTGATCTTACCATGTCCAGATTTGTAGATATCAAGTTAAAATAAAATTAAAAAATAAAGGGACTGATATCCAGGGATCGAACGGGTGAATGTTGCATAATTCTCCGATGAGGTGTGGTAAGGTGTGAAATGCTAATCGTACCTGGTGATAGCTGGTTTTTTGCGAAACTTCTTACAGGGGGGCGTCCACACAAGATTAATGGAGGTACAGCACTTTGAGTTCTAGGCAGCCTCGAGCGTAAGACCTTGGTTGAGGGGGCGTGGCAACCCTACCGTTAGGAGCTAATCTCGAAATTACATTAATTGATGGTGGGCAGTCAGACTGCTATTCCTAAGTAGGGTAGTCGAAACGAAAACAGTCGAGAACACTAATACAAGGTCCCAAATTGATTACTAAGTGAAATAAAGGAAGTCTCTAATCGTAATCGGCTGTAAAGTTAGCCTGGTAGTCGCTACTTTTAATGAACGTATAGTAACAACGCATCAGCTTTAAGAATGAGGCGCCTAAAATTTAACGGGTCTTTGGTTTTTATTTAAGGATGTAAAATCCATGTTTATAATTATTTGTAAACAATTTAAATAAAGCAAAGTAATCAACCGATATAGTGTTAATTATAAAATAGAAAATATTCTTATTTATAGTTAGGTAGCAAAACATTCAGATATGGAAGAAGTACAGTGTATCATTGTATGGACGTACCTGAAGAGATAATGCTGGCATGAGTAACGTAAAGTAGTTAATATTACTACTCGCCGAATACGAAAGGGTTAGAAAAACATAAAAAATTTTTCAAAATATCGGTCTCTAAGGTCCAGATCCAATGATTTGGCTGATGAGGTAATGAATAGAAAGATCTAATATATTATCAGCATAAAATTTTTTAATTGTTAAAAATTTAGTAGGTTTTTAATCATTAAATTAATAATGCTTATGTGGGGGATTTATTTTACCCAAAACATATTTAATTGTCGCTTGACGATAAAAGATATAATTGCTTTTAAAAAATTAAGTACGTTTAAATTTCTAATTAAGTTTTAATTAGTTAAAAGAGCAGGGAGGCTGCATATCGTAAGATGAGCAATGCCAGAAATCACATAAGTAGGGGTAATATATCTCAAATACGAAATGAAACAAATCGTAAAGGTCCAGGAAAATAATATTCAAATAAACACCGTACCAAGTCCGACACAGGTTCGTAGGTAGAGTATACTAAGGCGAAGAGTGAATACTTGTTAAGGAACTCGGCAAGTTGTCCTTGTAAGTTTAACCAGAAGAGGAGCCATGTCGTTTAACTTCTCATAGGTTTCAGATAATCGGAGGCCCCGACTGTTTAATAAAAACACATCTCTATGCGAAGAATTAATTACCAGTATATGGAGAGAATCTTGCCAAATGCCATTTAGTATAAGTGAGGTGATGAAAATAATTTTACTGAACGAATGCCTGGTCAATGGCGGTCTTAACCATGAGGATCCAAAGGTAGCATAATAACTTGGCCTTTAAATGAGGTCTGGTATCAATAGAGTAACGATGGTCTCACTGTCTCAACAAGTAGCTCAGTGAAATTGAATTAGCCGTGCAGATGCGGTTTGCCTTCAAGAAGACGGGAAGACCCTATGCAACTTTACTGTATTTAGTTAATACACAGCCTTCTAATGACCAAGTCAATAGAAAGTAGGTAATCGATGGCTTTTGGGTAAAACCAATAAAAACAGCCAAGGTATTAAAATTTTTCTGTTGTCTCCTTCTCCATACCTTTTTTAAATCTATAATAAATTGTTTTTTTTTAAAAAAACTAAAAAAAATTATTATTATTAAAAAAAAAAGCTAAAATATGAAAGTATTTAGGCTAATTAATATTTATTTTACTCATGCTGGTAATAACTGGCGTCGGTAACTTAATATTAATTTTCATTGTAATCAAAATATAATATTTATTATATATTTTTTACGATTTAAGTATAAATAATATTTAATATTTTTCGTATTAAAGCATAAATTATTTATTACTTATTGGAGCTTTAATTTATATTTAATATCATTCTAATTTTGTTTAATTTATTAAGCAAAATAAAAAATAATTAAATACTTAATATAATTTATATTATATATTTAATTATTAGAATAATTATTAGTATAAACTGATGCAGAGAAAATAATAAAATGGAAACCTCCAGATGTAGGTCGGGCTGATGGTTTACCGAATTTTAAAACGTAGTAGAAAAAATTTTTAAGATTAATATTTAGTAATAATTATATAAACTCTACTATATTTTTAGAAGGTAGTTCTCCTAAAAATAAGCTAGGTTAGCTTTATAGCTACAAACCTAGAAAAAAATTTATATAATTATCCTAAGAGTATAAGGTCAGGTTATTCTTATATTTTTAGAAAGGTAAAATCTTTTAAATATTAAATCATTTTAAAAAATTAATCCACAAGGGAAGCTTGACTATTTGACAGTTTCGCTGGGGCGGTTGTCTTTGATAGAGTAGCATTGTACCTCCAACTTTTTTTAAAAGATTGTTTTTTAAGCTAAGAAGAATAATAAACTGAATAGAGTATTTCTTTTTCTTTGCCAAGAAATTAAATAAAATTATTTCTAATTATTAAATATCAACTTTTATTGAGTTATTAATAAAGTTAATATCTTTAATTAATGGATTAGATGCTTAATCTCTAAAAATAGAAAATTTTATTTAACATTCTAGTAAAGAATTAAGTAATTTCAGCTTTAAGCGTTCGTTCTAACTAAAATGAAAAAATAATAAATATCTTTATATTTTATTACGGGTATTCACCTGTAATAAAAAAACTTTTAAACCTCTTAATATATAGTATCATTAATATTTTGAGCAACTGCAGACTGCGGGGATAAGTAAAATTATTCCAGTATCGTCATTAAAGGTTATGTATTGAGAATCTTACAATATTTATTAAGGCCTGTGGCCAATAGATTTATAGGGAAGCCAGTAAATCTTCTACTAATAAAGCTTTGTTTAAGAGTAATATTAGTAGAAACACTTAGAATATATTCTTGTTTTTAATAAAAAATTAGAATTTGTAATTATTTACAAAAAGAAAAATCAATTTAGTTATGCTTTATAATTTAGAAAGCAACATAACATGCAGTACATTGAATTTTTCTTTATATTTATTTGTTTTTTTTAATTATTTTTTTTCTTTAGGTTTCAATCGATCGTGGAAATACTTTATAGACTAGTTTTAATTACTAGTTTTATTTAAATCTTTATATGGTTTTTTTCTTGCTAAGGCATCGAAGTGGGTTTTTAATTTAATACTAGCTATTAATTTTAACCAAAAAAATAAAACCGAACCGAAAAATGTTTATAAATATTTTTCTTTAAAATTTATTTCAAAACCCACTAGAAAATCTGTAAAAAAAATAATGCAGTATTAAAATTAACAGTTTATTTTAAAACACAATAGCAACAAAATATTAGAGTAATATATTAATTGAAATTTTATCACCAATGATGTTCTGTAAAAATCTTTACTTAGATAATTTATTTAATTCTGGCCACACATATACGGCACTCGTTATATTAGAGCCTACATACATTATAAATTTTTAAAATATATAAGCTAAATTATATGTGGTATGCTGAAATAATTTATTTTTAATATAAAAAGTTTTAGCATATTTACCTCTATAGTTTAGTGCTATCCTTATAGCTGTAAAATAAATTCTTTTGCGATTTTTAATATACTGCTTATCTTTCTTCTACTCTAGAGCACTCGTCCTCGTCTGCTATTATTGCAATTGCTCTTAAAGAGGGAAGGAGGAAGGCAACGAATTTTATAACTCTGCTGTTCTGCTTACGCACTGAACAGTATTGTTTTTAATATTAAAAATTGGGTAATTTAAGATAATAAAGAATATAATCTTAATAATCACGATATTAATTAATGTGTTTACCTTAGAGTTCCCTAGGGTGCGTTGCGTCGTGCCGCCCGGGTGTGTATTCCACAACCGGGCAGCGGCGGCAGCAGCACTATTAATTTTTATTTTATTTTTAGTATTTAATTAAATACTAAAAATAATAGGTTGTATTATTATAAATATATTCTCTTTTTCTGACATAGAAACATAGATACGCGCACATTATTTCGTATTTTTTATAATAATGTGCCCCGCCATATATTTAGGATAATATAAGGCTGGTGGGATCGAAAAATCTTATTTTTCGTGAATCAACTAAAAAAATAATAGTACTTTTACCTTAGGATTACCAGGTCGGTGTCTTACAAATCTCGCCCTCACCTATGGTGCTTGGCGCTTATTTGTATTTAGGGATTATTAAAGTTGTAGTATACTATGTAAATTTTTCAATAATTTTCAAGTTTTGGAGTATATGATATTTTAATTTTTTTAATTACTTTCTTGTGTCTGTTTCATTAGAATGGTAACATATATTAAAAATATTAGAATAAATTAAAGTAGGGTTTATACTTTGTTATTCCAAATATATTGAATTTTGCTAAAGAATCATTGGTTTTAGAAATAAAGCTAATGTTCTGATTTAGTTTATAGTGTACGCCGTGTACTTCGGACGACAAGTCCAAGAATCTATACCTCAATTGTCATATCAACACATACCTTAAGATAACGATAAAATTAATTTAAATATAACCTGGAGGAGGATTCTTTAAAGTATGACATTATTAATAATGTCTACTAAGTGCTACGTACTACTTTATACTTGCATAATCAATTAATTAAATATTAAAAAACTTTAAATTATTAAGTTGCTAATAATTAAAAAGGTCCAAGACTATAGAGATTCTAGTCTTACTTGAAAATAAAAAAATACTATTGTTTATTATTTTTTTTTAATTCTTTTTGTTTAGGTGCTATCCTTTAATGCCGTAAACTTTTATCTTTTAAATTAAATATAACCGTGCCAATACTTAGCACTTTCCTCGCTCCGCTTGTATACGCATCACTTGTCTCACTCGTTTTATCGCTTGTGCTGACGCTTGGTGACTATGGTGACGCGAGTTGTGACATAATTAAAATCGCGGTTTTATCTTTATTTAAAAGTTATCAATATTCTTACTGAGTTCTTAAGGATAATATTTTCTAGAACCACATACCTATAAATTAAATTATTTAGGTTATATATTAGGGGCATGCTCTCCTGTGTTTCATTTTACAGAAAATTGCATTAATTGTCTATTGGCCTTAGACGGCCCGCCTTTAAACTGGAAAATTTATAATTCCGCCTGCAAAACAGAATTATAATGCTTCCTGCAGGTAATAAAACAAAAATTTTAATATATATTGAGTTGAATGCTTTCCAATAATATATATTAAAAAAATTATCTGGCAGTTTGTATTAACTATTGTAATAGCTGACACCTATTATATAATACAAACTCCGTTATTCCTTTTTTTAATTTGGGAGGCGCGCTGCGCTCAGGATCAATTAAAAATTTATAATTTTTATTAAATATTTATGTTTGATAGGTATGTTTTAACATGCTTATTTTTAACTTTATTTAATAAGTAAAAAAATTAAGGTATATACGACGTGTACTTTCAACAGATAATGAGAATGCGTACGCTGCGATCGTAAGTGTGGTGTGCGTAAGTTAAAAAAAAATAATAAACACAGAAATTGTGAAATAATTGGAGCCTTCTTTTCCCTGTCTTTGATAAAATAATTAACTGAGGAATTACTTATATATTTATTAATTAAAAAAATATTTATTATTTTTATTTAATAAAGATACTTTTTTGAAAAAGCTTTTCTTAATTATCCTTAATTTAGGGTCTCGGAGTACTGTAGCGATTGCATAACTGGCCTCTTTTAATTTATTCTTATTAAAATGATGTCACCGGAAATGTGTATTGCTGCAACCCTAATTAAGTATTTTATCGCGTTATTCTAATATTGATTTGACGTAAATTTACACTTGATTTATTTTTATTAATAAATTAAATATAGATTATCATGAATAAATTTATTCATCTAAACGTCAATAAATAAAGATCCAGCCAAAAATAACGTAGCTTTCATATTGAAAATTTTTTTGTTAGGGTGTAGTCTTGTGCTCACCTAAATAACAAAAAAATTTTAATTTCTCGTAGTATTATTTAGTTAGTCCTTAATAGTATTTTTACGAGAGCAAAAAAAAATTGTCAATATGAAAGTAATTTAAGAAAATAAAATTTCAAATTATATAATAATTAAGTTTATTATATAGTCTTCAATATAAAAAAAGAGGTCCTTCAAGCCCTCTTTTTTTATATTACATCGTCTCTCCGACGATTTTTTCATTTAAGTTTTTAAATTTTTTATTTTTGGAATAGCTTGCTTGGTATCTAAAATAGAAAGTGGGTACAAACGCAGACGCTACCAAAATTAATTTAAAATTTAAAAATTTAAATTTTAACCTCCTTCGAAACCTACTTAATTTAGGGTCGATTGTAGTGTATGAATAAGGTCGGTTTTTCCGATTTTATCTCAAAGGTATGGCTAGTAATTTGAATAGAAGTCAAACAACCAGTGAAAGGTTGTAACAAGCATAATGGCAGAAAGCATACTTAACTGAAAGACCTATAAGTCGCACAGATACGTAAGTAGGGCATAGTGACCCCTCGCTATAGTATGGAATAGTCGGGGATCAAGAGCTAAAAGTTACGCTAGGGATAACAGGCTAATAGTCCGCGAGAGTACACATTGTCCGGACTGATTGGCACCTCGATGTCGACTCAACCTATCCTCCGGGGGCAAAAGCTTGGAAGGGTTCGGCTGTTCGCCGATTAAAAGGTTACGTGAGTTGGGTTTAATACGACGTAAGTCAGTATGGTCCCTATCTTTTGAAGGGAAAAATAGTAAAAGGGAATTCGGTTTCTAGTACGAAAGGATCAATAACCCGTGTTTCAATAGTGTACCAATTGTTGACTTTGCGTGTTGGCATCGTTGGGTAGCCACAAACATACCAGAGAAAAGCTGAAAGTATTTTAAGCCAGAATCTCGTTCCTGGATACTAGCATGAATATAAATATTTAATATTGCTCTATTTTTTTTAAATAAAACAAGGATATTTATATTTAGATAAGAAATAGAACATTTCTTAATAGGATGCGTGAGAAAGTATTGTGAATGACTTCTTATAGCATTACTAATTTATCTCAAGACTTAATGTTATTATATCTTTAATCACCAATATGAGGCTTAAAATTGTTTTTAAGCACACGCCGCAGAAATCCCGTAAGGGTGTAGCCGCACCTTCACCTTAGTGGACATATGTAAATATGTTACCCTGCATACGCAGTCCTAGGTGCGGGTGAGGCTACGCCAGACCAAAAAAGTCGCTAAAGGATTTCAAGCTGCGGGAAACTACTTAGCTGCGAAGCTGGTTTGACTATATTTTAAGGGCGAGGGTGAGCATATGCAGTACGTCCGCGTGCTGCATATGCTCACACGCCAGTAAAAAAATTTTTTAAAAAAACCTGGGCAACTTTACGGAGCCTAAATTAGTGCTACTGTGGGGCGCGGCCACTACGCTGTGTGGCTGACGCTGGCATACACCCAACGTACTGCATATGCACTGCGTCCACATACGCCCCCGAAATTATGTTTAAAAATATTTTTTTTAAGTATTCGGTAGGTTGGTGTACTGTGCATATGCAGTACGTCCTCACCATAGTTGACTATGGTGTGTGCAGCACGCATTCGCATGCACCGGTGGCATTAATTATTTATTATCAAGACTCAATATCTCTAAGGATGTATTTTTGAAAACAATATGAATTTAGCTTTATTTTTATTTTTAATAGGAACCTTAGGATTTATTTTAAATCGAAAAAATCTTATCCTTATGATTATAAGTATTGAAATTATGTTACTCGCTGTTACTATTTTAATATTAATTAGTTCTTTTACATTTGACGATAGTATAGGACAAACATTTAGTATTTTTATTATTTCTATTGCAGGAGCTGAATCTGTTATTGGTTTAAGTATTCTTGTAAGTTATTATAGATTTACCTATTATCTGATTTCATTTTGTCTATCCCGTGGCATTAAAAAAAGGAACCATGTTGCGTAAAAATAATAATGTAATGAATAATCACAATAATGAACAAGGCACAGATAATTTAGATCTAAAAAGGTAAAGTAAACCTTTGCCTAGTCTTAATTATATTAAGGCTAAACCTTCAAATTGCAGGAAAATCTTAAAGACAAATATGCCAAATTAATACAGTAATGTAATTAATGGAACAGGTAATGACTCGTCGTACGGCAAAAACTATTTGTATGAAGAAATGAAATAGACTATCTGCAGCTAAACACCTTAAATTAGAATCCTTTTTAAAAAATAAATTAAGGTGCGCAGTTCATCGACTAAACGGAGGTTGGTAAAGAACTAAAATATTAATTCTTTGCTTAAGACATAGTCAGGCATAGTTTAATAGCTATGAAAATAACCTAGCCATCCTAAGGAAGTAATTAATATTTCTATGGAAAAGGGTGAAAACGAAGAGGAAATATCTCTTTAAGAACTTAAATGTATTTAACTATATTAATTTTACCTTTATTAGGTTCTGTTATTTCTGGTTTATTTGGTAAAAAAATAGGAGTAACAGGATCACATATTATTACTATAACTTGTTTACTGTTATCTTCTATTTTAGCTTCTGTTGCTTTTTATGAGGTAATTTTAGCAGATTCGCCAGTATATATTCATGTTACTAGTTGGATTGATTCTGAGATTTTAAATATTTCTTGGGAATTTTTATTTGATAGTTTAAGTGTAGCGATGTTAATCCCTGTTTTATTTATTAGTACTTTAGTTCATTTATTTAGTGTGGATTATATGGCCGGTGACCCTTTCTTTGTTTAGTGGGGGTAAACTATCAAACTCCGGGAACTCCCTAAAGACTACAGTACCAAACTATATTCGAAAGAATATAAGTGGCCAGAATAATTACCTGGGTATGGTAATAAGCTGTAGTATGATTGAAAATGAAATGGGTAATCGCGGATCTAAATCAGTATTGTTTTAAATATCTAATTAAAATATTTACTGTAAAAGAGCAACGAGTGGACGGTAATTAATGTATTTATTTTATACATTTAAGGTGTACTCTAAATGGCAGTTAATGCTGTCAAATTTTCAACAAATTTATCTAAACAATTTAGCACGCTAAACAGGTCTCTCCCTGTTCATTCCAATCCTTATAAATTAAATCCTTGATTTGTTACTGGTTTTATTGATGCCGAAGGTTCATTTACAGTTTTAGTAGTAAAAGATTCTAGACGTAAATTAGGTTGGCGAATAGAATGTAAATTTCAACTCGGTCTTCATAATCGTGATTTATCCTTATTATTACAAATTAGAGACTTTTTTGGAGGTATCGGTAATATCTATAAATCACCCCAAAAGATTAATTATATTATTTATTCTAACAAGGATTTATTAATATTGATTAATCATTTGGAAAATTATCCTTTATTAACTCAAAAAGGTGGAGATTTTTTATTATTTAAAAAAGTTGTCGAACTTATAGAAAATAAGGCTCATTTAAATATCGAAGAATTACTTCAGGTTGTAAATATAAAAGCATCTATTAATTTAGGGCTATCTGAACAATTAAAATCTGAATTTTTAAATTCTTCGCCTGTGGAAAGGCCTATTATTGTTACGAAAAATATACCAGAACCTAACTGAATTTCAGGATTCACATCAGGAGAAGGATATTTTTATATAAAAATAGCTAAAAGTTCTACTAAAATAGGGTATAGAGTTCAATTGAAATTTAGACTAGTTCAACATAGCCGAGATAAATTACTAATGCAAGTTATAAATAAATATCTTAATACGGGAAATATTTATAACTATTCCGAAAAATCGGCAGTAGTCTTGGAAATTGTTAATTTTTCAGATATTTCAGATATTATTATACCTTTTTTTGAAAAATATCCCATAATAGGTATAAAACAATTAGATTATTTAGATTGAAGTATGGTTGCCCAATTAATGAGTGAAGGCCATCATCTGACCGGTGAGGGATTAACCTTAATACGATCTATTAAGGAAAAAATGAACAGAGAAAGATCTACTTCGCAAAAATAGTATAAATTGCATGATTAAGATTGATTTTAAGCACAATCAAAGATTCTTTTCATATTTATCTTTATTCACATTCTTTATGTTAATTCTTGTAACTGGAGCCAATTACCTAGTTATGTTTGTAGGTTGACTTTTCTCAGCCTAGGTGTAATGTGAATTACATTAGAGTTCATCGCTGTATGCTGGAAACTCCTTATAGCTCTTAGTACTTTAAACATTAAAAAAAGTCAAATTCTAAGAGATTGGATTATCAGCAGGAAACCTGATTATTTAATTTTTAATTAAGAAAAAATCCTCAGAGACTATACGTGATACAGTTATGTAATAATTTTTATTATTTAACTTGAAGAGATAGTCCAGCGTTTAATAATAATTAAATGACCTTAGTGAGATATCTATCTATGTACTGAACCTTTTATTTTTGATAACATTATTTTAAATAGTGTTATACTTACACAACTTCAAAAAGAAGTTATTGTCGGTACTCTTTTAGGTGATGCCTCAATAGAGCGTAATAAACCTACACACAATTCGCGTATTCGATTTGAACAATCATTCCCTGAGCATGAGGCTTACCTTATGTCACTTTATGATATATTTTCCAATCTTTGTGGTAAAGCACCTCGCATTGTTCAACGTAAGCCTGATAAACGAACAGGAAAAGTTTATCAGTCTATATCTTTTAAATCTTTAAATATTGAATCTTTAAACTATTATTCAGAGCTTTTTTATATTTACAAAAATGACGGATTACAACGAAAAATTAAGATAGTTCCTGGTAATATTAAAGAGTTATTAACGCCTCGAGCTCTTGCTTATTGGATCATGGACGATGGTGGGATAAATTCTTATAAAGCTACACAGCTTAATACGGACAGTTTTACATTGGAGCAAATTCAACTGCTTCAACAAGCATTATTGGAGAATTTTCAACTTCGTACTCGACTTGCAGAAAAACGGGCAGGTCAATGAATTATCGTAATTCCTATAAAACAACCTTTACCATTATCTGCAATTGTAGGGCCCTATATGCACTCTTCAATGAGATATAAAATAAAAGGCTTATTTTAGTTAAAATACATAGTACCCGCATATCTGCGGGAGGAATCTTTTTTTTATTGTCAAATTTTGCTTGTGAGAAGGAATTGGAGTAGTTTCTTTCCTACTAATTAGTTTTTGGTATACAAGAATACAAGCTGTAAAATCAGCTATACAGGCTTTAACTATGAATAGAGTAGGTGATATGATGTTATCTGTAGGGTTATTTGCCATGATCGCAATATTTGGTAATTTGAACTATTCTACAATATTTTCAGCTAGTCCTTATGTTAATGAAGTTGCCATTACTGTTGTAGTGCTTTTATTATTCATAGGTGCTACTGCTAAATCTGCTCAAGTGCCATTACATGTTTGGTTGCCTGGGAGTATGGAAGGTACAATATATATTAGCATTTTTGGGACCAGTTTATTTTTATTTTTTTTATCAATATTTAAACTACTTACTTTCTTGTATTTTTATTTTTTTAGTATTGAATATTGCTCTTTATTTGATTTAACTTTATCTTTGGCTGTAATTAATAAAACTAGAGGTAAAGACGGTAAGTTTATCTCTGTGCCTTCAATTAATTTAGAGCCGCTTAATCCTACTGTAAAAGAAGCATTAATAGGAGAATTGCTTGGAGACGGGTGTTTACGTTATACAAAAAAAGTGCAGGATGGTAATCCTAATCCTAATTGAAATGTAAATTTTGCTATGGCTTTAAAATCTTATGAACACATTATTTACTTATGAGAAAACACTTATAGCTCCATCTGTACAAATACGCCACCAAGACCTTGGCCCCCTGTAAATTCAGGTAAACCTGTAAGTCAATATGCTTTTAGTAGTAAATCTTTACTAGCTTTAACTGAAATTCATAAGGAATGGTATGGTCAGTTGAAAATAATAAATACATAAAAATAGTGCCGTTAAATATTAGTAGTCAATTGACTGGTCTAAGTTTAGCCCATTGACTGATGGGTGACGGCTATTGGGATTCTGGTGATAAAACAGTAGTAATTTGCACCGATAATTTTACTTTAAAGGAAGTAGAATTATTATCAAGTGTTCTAACTAATAATTTTGGCTTAATTAATACTGTAAAAAAAAGAATAAAAGCCAACAAAGAGATTTGTTGGCGTATAAGATTTAGTAGTAAATTAGAAAATATAAATAATTTGAAAAATTTGGTACAACCTTATTTTATACCTTCGATGCTATACAAATTAAATATCTGTAAAGATTAAAATATTTCGTATTAAGCATATTTAAATTTTATAACTTATAACTTTTGAGGATGGTTCGAAAAAAAAAAATAGGTAAAATTCTAAAAAAATTATAATTATTAAATTATATTAAAAATAGTCTAAAAGTAGTGCCTTCCTAAAACTTCACCGTATGCTGGAACTACCTAAAGCTTAAAATACTATATATTAAATAGTAAAAATTTTAAGATATTACAATGGTTAATCAGCAGGAAACTAAATGATAAAATAAATCTAGTTATTTTATAAAAATATAATAATCCACAGAGACTATGCGTGAAGCACATATAAAAAATATGAAGAAGATATAGTCCATTCAATAAAGAAATTTATTGAGTTAAATGCCTACACCCGTGTCTGCCTTAATTCATGCGGCCACACTTGTAACTGCTGGAATATATTTACTATTAAGATCATCATGATTATTGGAATATAGTCCTCTATCACTAATTGTAATAGTATTAGTAGGTTCTATTACTGCATTCTTCGCCGCTACATCAGGGCTTGTACAAAACGATATTAAACGTATAGTTGCCTTTAGTACTATATCTCAATTGGGTTATATGGTAGCAGCAATTGGTCTTAGCCAATATAATGTAGCCTTATTCCATTTAGTAAATCATGCTTTCTTCAAGGCGTTATTATTCTTATCAGCAGGTCAAATAATTCATTCTATGATGGATGAGTAAAAATATAAAATTTTTAGTTTTTATAAATTTAATATTGCTCTATTACTGCCTAACTCCGGGTAACTCCTAAAGCTTAAGATACAGCGAGTAAAGAGGTAACTTTTGAAAGTACGGTAAACTAATCATTTATCTATGGATTAAAAAATTTAATTCGATGTAACAAGTCTTAAGATGTTTTAATTAAAATGTTAATTAAATAAATGGATCTTCGCGGAACTAAGTTCCTTATTAGTTTAAAATTTTATGCTTTAAGGATAAAAGCGCATCGACTATATGGTAGTAGTGTTTACACAGGTTTAAAACCTAAATTTTATTAAGTAAGTTTCTTATAAGTGTAAAGCTAAGATAGAGTCAGGCCCCTTGCGAAAGTTTGATTTTACTTTTAGTAAAATACAGTAAGATTGTATCAAGCTGTGGGATAAAAGTTATTGTTGGGAGAATTAGTTTGATATAGGAATTTTACTTTAAGTAAAATAATATCTGCTCATACAACTACATTTATTAAAATTTGTTTTTTATTTTCAATATTTTTATTTATTTCGGCTACCGTGTATGCAAACGTAAAAATGGTTTTTTTTGCTACGGCAACAAATACTTTTATAGAGCCTTTATTATTTTCTGTTTCCTTATTAACAAACCACAGTAGTAATACTAATTGTTCTTCTAAAGATTCTCCAATTCTAAGCGTAAATCCTTGGTTTATAACTGGGTTTTGTGATGCAGAATCTAGTTTTAATATAATGCTAAGCAAATCTTCTTCTACTTTGACAGGTTGAAGAGTTCAAGTTAGATTTATTATAGAGCTTAATGCCAAAGATGAGTTATTGTTAAGATCAATTCAATCTTATTTTAATAACATAGGGTCTATTACATTAAACTCTAGAAACAACAGTTCTATTGTAAGGTGGTCAGTAGTAGGTATTAAGGATATAAGTAATTATATTATACCTCATTTTAATAATTATCCACTGCAAAGTGTAAAAAAAATGGACTACGACTTATGAAGGAAATGCGTGGAAATTATGTTAGATAAAAAACATTTGAATAGTGAAGGGCTACAAGAAGTAGTCTATATTAAATCTTTAGTTAATAAAGGTTTATCTGATAACCTTGATTTAATTTTTAATTCTAACCCAGATTATACTGAGTTAGAGTTAAAAAAAATACTAGAAAACAATAATAATTTTAAAGATAAACACATAAAACCTACATATGTACCTAATATTGAACCTTTGGATCCAAATTGGGTTAATGGTTTTATAGCAGGAGATGGTTCTTTTTATATAAGCACGGTTAAAAAGAACGAATATTGTTTATTTACTCCTTTTTTAGCTATTACTTTACTTGTTAGAGACAAATTGCTCATTGAAAAAATTAAGGAGTTTTTTTCGGGTGTGGGTTCAGTTTACATAGAAAAAAATAATTTAACAGTTCAATGAAAAGTGTTTAAATTAGATCAGATATTAACAATAGTAAGTCATTTTGAAAAGTATCCTTTATTGGGATTTAAACTATATAATTACAATATTTGATTGGAAATTGTAAATATAATTAATAAAAAAAACCATCTTTCTGCGGAAGGACAAACAAAAATACTAGAATTACTTAAAAATTTAAATAAGTGGAATTAGATTAGTCTAATAGTTTGTAATAATGAGAAAATTTAGACGTGGTTTCATTCGGTTGCTAATAAAAAAAAAATAAAACAAAAAAAAACAATTTTTAATAATAATAAAACAAAACTTTAACCGCAAGATGTAAGAAAATTAGGAGGATTAATTAATTTCTTACCTTTTACTTACTCTATTATGGTAGTAGGATCTTTATCTTTATTAGCTACACCTTTCTTAACAGGATTTTACAGTAAAGATTTAATAATCGAACTAGCTTACTCAAAATATTCTTTTACAGGAACATTTTCATATTATTTATTGGCTGTAACAGCAGGATTAACTGCGTTTTATTCTTTTAGATTAATAATGCTTACATTTTTAACAATACCTAACGGTTCTAAAATAAAATATTTAAATATTCATGAATCTAATTTAGTAGTAATTATTGCGTTATTCACTTTATCAGTTTTCAGTATATTTTTTGGTTATTTATTTTCAGACCTGTTTGTTGGTATCGGTAATAATGCCTTCAGTTCTTCTTTATTTGTGCACCCTAACAATATAAATCTTATTGAAGCTGAATTTAGTTTACCTCTATTGTTTAAATTATTACCTGCTCTATTATCCGCTTTAGGTGCAACTGTTGCTTTGGTCACATACCAAGTAAAACCAGTTTTATTTGTAAATTTAACGGAAAATTCATTAGGAAAAACCATTTATACTTTTTTAAATGGAAAATATTTCTTTGATATAATTTATAATTTTTATATCATTAGAAAAAGTTTAAATTATGGATACTATATCACAAATGTATTAGAAAAAGGGGTATTTGAAGTTATGGGTCCTCACGGTCTATCTTACGTATTATTTAACACAGGAAATAAAATCAGTAAACTGGATACTGGAATAGTAACGAGTTATGCTTTATACATAGTATTAGGTATAATTAGTTTAATCTTTTTAGTATTTTTTCCTGTAATATTTGATATTACTAATTCCAGCGCTTCTGGAGATATCTTCATATTAGAATTAAGATTATTTATTATTTATTTAGCATCTATTATATTATACTTTATATTATAATAATATTCTTTCTTAGGGGGCTATGCCAGCGTAACCTAACCTTTATTGGCTTGCGTTGCTTGTTGTGCGTACGCATACAAATGCAGCACACTGCATATGCACAGTACACCGCCCTACATAAAAACTAATAGTAAATAATATCTAATTTGAATACATAGTTTTAAACTTATAATCTGCCTAATTATAAATGCTTTACACCTGTTTTCTTCCCCCCGTCCTTATCTATATTTACTTTAAAAAAATTTTGTATTGCGAATAAGTTCTATAAACATAACCCTTATAATTTTTTTTTTATTCCACGAAGCCTGATAATTAGGTGGAAGTTCCTTATTTAATTTCTGCCTTCTGGCACTGTCAGGAGGCGTACATTAAACTTTATTCTCTAATATTCTCAATATGATGCCAAGCACCATATGTGAGTGCGTACGCACTATATTATTTGTAGAGTAGCCTCTGTCTTAGCCTTCTTCTGATTGGCTATTCAGATGATAATAATCAAAAAACATTCTTGTACAACACTTAATTCTAATTACTAAAAATTTATTTATTTATTTCTGGCTACGCCATTATTCCAGTGTTGTGTCGCTGCTTTGTTTTGGGGTGGCGTGGAGGGCTTGCGTTGCTTGTTGTGCGTACGCATACAAATGCAGCACACTGCATATGCACAATACATCGCAGTACGTCACAGCTACGCCAGTGCCAATATACCCACAGGCAGCGAACACGGCAGCGGGGGCTATGCTAGCGAGCAAAAGGTAGGATAAGAAAATTTATTGAACAATAAATTAACCTAAAAATTAATTGTTTTTGGTAAGTTAAAATCTCCTTGTCTCTAAAAAAAAATATTATAAAAATGTAATGGAATATTATTTAAACGTATGTTCGAAAAAGAAACACCTCTTTTATCTTTGAATAACCCAAATTTAGGTTCCGAATTAGCAAAATCTTCCGCCTCAGATACTTATTTGAGCGTGTCGGAAATAGCCTATTCTGAGTCTCCTAACTCTTCACGTAACAACCTTTCCCCAAAAAAAAGTGGTATTAAAAATAATAGAGAACGACGAATGTCTCTATTGGAATTTAAAGTGTGGGCCTTTATCCATAATACGGATGAGTTACCTGCAAACGACTTAGGGCAAAATGAATCCATAGCACGTAGCCTCTACGACGAATATAATTTAGCTCTAGACTCACTCTACGGTAAAAATATAAAAAAAATAGACTATTTTAAATCCTTATCATTTCGAGCTATTCCTCGTGAGGAAAAGAAATACCATAGTTCCTTATCTTTTCAAAATACTCCTTGGGAGGAAATTCGGAAAAGCTTGAGAGCTGGGCATGTGTCCTCCGATAAGGCTGGTCAATCTTACTATAGCTTAATTTTAAAACATAATTTACACCAATTCTGACGATTACCTTTCGGAGAATGAGAGAGAAGATTGAATTGGCATAATTCGAACTTTGATCTTAAATTTAATCATTTAAAATATTTAAAACGCAGAAAATCACGTAAGCCTACTTTAAATTGGACGCAATACTATAAAGTATGGAGTCTAACTCGTAATATTGGTTGAAAATTATGGCATGTATTTAAAGAAGCGCATTTGTTTGAGAACGGTCCGTACTTTAATTTCTGACACTTGGCATCTGATGAATTGGCAGAAACTAGAGCAAATTACTGGCAAATATTAAAAAAATACTATATTAAACCTAGATCAAATAAATCCAATATAAACAAAATGAGTGCCTATTACCTAAAAATGCTTAAAAGATATTCAGGGGAAAAGCTATTGATCGAACATATAATTTCGGCGGAAAAAAAATTAATATCTGTGCCTTTTTCAGACAGGTCAGATTTAAAAAAGATCACTAACAACTACTATAATTTAATGGCTTATAATCTTTTAAGATTGAATAATTCATTAAGTTCTATCGGAAATTTTTCATCACCCCAACAAAAAAAGGACGGATTCTCAGCATCAGAAATTATAGGAAGTTCAAATATTCTTTATTTTAAGAATAAAAGTATAAACAATATTGTAAATACTGAAGTAACAAATTTAAAAACAAATTTAGACTTAAAAATAAAATTTGTTTCCTTATCTAATTCTTCAACTAAAAAATCTGAAGAAAAAAAATTAAGTGAAGGATATACACCAGAGCTAGAGGAAGATTCAGTAATTACTAAATTAAAATATAATAAAAGTTTATTTAATACTTTAAAGCCTTTAACGTATGAAGAAAAAAATTTTTTTGGAAGTGAAATTAACCGTTTAAATACTCTTATTTCTCATAAAGATTTGAAAAAAAATAAAAATTTATTTTATAATTCATATTATTATAAAAAATATATGTTAAATTTTTTCGCTTCTATGCCACATCTTGTTAGGGTTTTATGGGCGATTAAAGCTGCTCGTAAATTTAATAAAGCATTTAATGTTGATTTTAATTCTGCTGACCACGACCTAGCTACGACAGTATTGGGAAAACAAGGTAAGGATACTAAATTATTTTTTAAGAGTATTGAAAAATTTTTAGGCGTAGATATTAATAACTATAAAGTTTTAAATATTTCAATTAGAAATTTAAATTTAATTAATAAGTTTTCTCCAGTCGGGCATAGCCAAGCGAGTGATTTATTTATTTCAGATTCTAATATTGTTAATAGCTTTAAACCTCTTTTAAATAATTTTAATGTTTCTTTAAACAAAAAGGACACAACTTACAATAAATTATTAGTTCAAGATTCATATCTTGTAAAAAATTTATTATTACAAAAATTGATTTTATCTAAATATAGAAATACTGACTTGAGATCTAATTTATTAAAAATTCGTCTTTCTATTATTTTTGGAAAACATGACTCTAAAAATTATAGTTTTAAATTTAATAAAAACATTGTTAAGAATCATAATAGTAAATTATTTAATAATAGAAAAAGTATAGTTAAACTGGCTAAATCTACACAGGCAGACAAAAAACCTAATTTAAGAAATCTAAGAATTATTTTAAAACGGTTTTTTATTTCACGAGCGCAGGCTACGGGGACTAGAAAAATAGAATTTAATAAGAATGTGCGATTGGCTTCGGAAAAAAATAATAGCTTTGTTGGCGTAAATAGATTAAAAATTAATTACAATAAATTACCAAGTTATAGAAATAATTTTTTATTTAAAAATAATGCTGTATCTTCGGCTATGCCAGCCACACCTAAATCTTTAATTAAAAAATCAAAAAAAGCTATTCTAGCTAAACATATTTTAAAAATTAAAAAAAATACTAAGTCTTTAAGATTAAACTTGTTATTTTGAATTTTTAGAATGAGAGCTAAAAGACGTGGATTTTTTTATTTTAAATCTAATTCTTCTAAGATAATTTCTAAAGTATTGCCGACAATTGAAAATGCAAATTCATTTTATTCTTATTTTAACCTAAAAAAACTACCTAGCACTATAGGTGGGAAAGAGAACAAAGTTAATTTTTCTTTAAGAAAAATTAGTAAAAAAAATTCAGATAGTACAGCCAAAGCTAAAAAAATTTCTCGTGTTATAAAAAAAAATAATAAGTTTTCTTATAAGTTTATTGCTAATAAATTTAAAATTGCACGACACGCCGCTGCTTCAGCCTCTGCACAAAATAATATTAATAATAAAAGTGGTACTGTTATTTTAGGTTCACCAAGTATTCAAACTCATAACAGGTTAAGAAGCTATATGAGAAAAAATTTTGTAAATTTTATTGTACAAAATTACATTTTTAATTCTATTTGATACCCACAAGGTGCTGATTATTCTGTTTTTGTGGCTAATTCAAGACTTGGTGAGGGAACTGCTGCTGCGCACTCATTAGAAAAGGAAGAGGAAGAAGATCTTGTTAGAGATAGTATTTATTTTAAAAATACAAAAATAATTTCTAGAAATAAATTGCCATTTTTAACTTTATCTAACCGTTTACCTGGACAAAATAATTCTACAGCATTATCTCTGTATGGTAATATTTATAAAGTGTTTGAAACTAATATAAATAATTATAAATTTAAACTTTATCCTCATATTTTTGACATTAAATTTAAAACAGTTAATAGATTTGATTTTTCTAATAAACTTATTAATTTATTTGGATTGATTAATAGTACTAGCGATGCTCTTAAAGTTGGATCAGATAACTTTTTATCTTCTCTTAAATTTATTAATAAATACGCTATTATTAAGAAATCTAAAATTAATTTAGACATTTTACCTTCGTTATTGAAGAGCAAGGTGTTTACATTTGGACCTAGAAACTTAAAAATTAAAACACAGGCTTCATTACAAAAAGCTGCACATAAATTTATTTATTATTATAATTATAAATATATTTATAAGAATATTTATAAAGGAAGAAATTCTCGTGTTTCTCGTGTTAATAAACATAAGCTTTTCTTTAAACATAGCCAGAAAAATAAATTTATTAAATTAAATAAAGCTAATAAATTTAATAAGGCTATTACAGCTAAAGTAAAACAAAGTGCTGTATCTCTAAAATTAAATTCTAAAGAAAATATGAAAAAAAAAAATGAAGGGCTACGCCAGTCTCTTGTTCAAACAATAACTAAAAATAATAGAAAAGAATCTAATATTGTTAAAGGTAAAGGTGGTTTACTTATTAATAAACTATCTAATTTTTCAATTTCTTCTCCGGTTACTGCCTCACCTGTTGTGCGTACGCAAGAGCAGAAATATAATAAAGAATTAATTAATTCTACAATTAATTATTGGTTATTAGAGCAAGAAAAACAATATAAACGAAGTTTCATGTATCCTCATTTAGCAATGCAAATTAATTATAGACCTTCGTCTTATCAACATCAAATAAATTTTTTAAAGGTAAATCAATTAGGATTCCTTTACTCTGAAGGTTCTATAAAAAAAAAAATTATTTATAGCCAATTTATGGAAAAAATTTTACAATTAGACAGATATAAATACTGAAAACAACATAGAACTTATTATCGTCTTAATAATATTACAGAATATATTAAAAAATACAGAAAAAGATTTAAAAAAGGATATATGAAAAAATTTTTAAGTCAAGATATTAAAAAATATGTTAAATTTCAGTTTAAAAAATTTTTAATTTCTACATATTTTAAGCAGGTTATTAGTAATGAAGATAATTTGACAAGTTATTTTTTCAATGGGTTTTATAGTAAATTTGATTATCATATTTTAAAGAAAAATTTTAATAAATCTCTCAATGCTTCTTTAAGAAATAATTTAAAAGTTGAGAACGTTTTCCCTTATAAAAGTAAGGGGAAAAAGCTAAGCATTAAGAAATATGGGGAAATTAAATTAAATTTTTTTAATAATGTTTTACCTAATAAATTTAGAAGAATAAGTTTAAACAGATTAAAGTATAAAAAATGGTTAAAATTTTATAATAAATTGGCTCAACATAAATTTTTTAAAAAAATTATAAATAAAAATAGAAATAATAAAAAGCCAATATTTTTAATACTTTATATCTTTTTAATGGATAAAAAATTAGCTTTGATTAATTTTAAAAAATTCATTTTATTTGAAGTTTTCTTTTCTAAAAAATATAATTTTAAGTTTGATATTTTCGAAAAAGTTTACGGAGTTAAAGCTAGAAAGGCTTTCGAACGAACTATATCTAAAAATTCTGGTCATTCTAATTTACATAGATTTGATAATTTAGAAAAAGTTTATGGTAAGAAAGCAATAAAAACTTTACGTATTAGAGGTAAAAGAAAAAAAAATTTCCAAATTATGCTTAAAGATTTAAAAGAAAAATATGAGGCTTATGCTTCTAAAAATATTTTAAAATATTTCTTGTTCTTAAAATGGAAAAGAATTTCTTCTTTCAGAGATTCAGAATCTAATTCTAATAATATCGGTGCGGAGTTCGAAGATTTAATATTTGATTTTAATGCTAATTTTTCTAAAGTTAAATCTAATTTTTGGTTAGGATTACATAATTCTATTAAAAGTATTTCATCTCAGGCTACGCTAGCGCAGCCAGTGAAATCTCATTCTAATTTTAAACAAGCCAATGTATCTAATAGACGTGTAAAAATTAAAGAGGCAGTAGAGTTGATTATTAATTTAAGAGAGTTTATTGTTAACAATAAAAATAGAGGAGATAATTTTGCTCATTTATCTGATAAAAATCAAATATTTAAAGATAATTATTTATTTAATATTTTTTTTAAATTCTTTTTTAACTCTATGTTAGGACAAGGGGTTCAGAAAAATGAGAAATTAGAAAATTTAAAGGTTGAATTTATTAGTGTATTTAAACTTCTCGAAAAAAGTGTTACTCTGGATTTAAACAATGAAGGTAGCTCTTATTTCGAATCTTATTTCGCGAAGAGATTCTTATTTTTCAGCTTGCGAGGCAGCAGTATTAAAAAGTTTGGTAAATTTAATTATTTATTAAATGAAATGTTTAAGAGAGTTGATAACTTTAATACACTTGACAGTTATTCTCCTAAGATTAACAATAATTTTAATATTTCTACTTCATCCGCTAACCAGGGCAAAAATAATTTTGATAATATTGCTTTAGCTTATTTAGGTAAATATTTTTACTTGCATCAGCTTGCTTCCGCCAATAAATTTACAGAAGGTAATAGTTTAATTAATTACAATAATCATCTGGCAAATAGTTATTCAAATAGTTTTGAGAATAAAAATAACCAAGAAGAAACTACTTTATTTAATATTGTGCAAAAATATAATTTACACTTGGAAAATACCTCAATTGATAGATTATTAATAGAAGATAAAAATGATAATGCCAGCGAGTCAACGCTTTCACAAAATATTTTTTCAGATATTAATTTCGATTCTCTGGATTCTTTAGATTGCTTAGATTGTTTCGGTGACGAAAATCACTATTTTAAAGCAAATAGATTCTTTTTAAGATCAATTTTAAATTTTGAAGTTAAATGAAAAAATAAAGGTGTTGCTGCATTTAATAATAATACTATTGCCATATTTAAAAAATATAATCATTTAATGCTTACATATAGTAATAAAAAAAATATTCTATCTAAATTAAATAAATATAATTACAGTGACAATAAAAAACAAGTGCCTAATTTAAATTTAGAATTAGTTAAAAATTTATTTAAAAATATTAGCTTTGGGGAAGCTCAGAAAACTAATAATGTGCTCTTTAATAAAGCGCAAGAAGAAAATTTTGATTCAGTTCTTGCCGATAAACATAACGATGCTTTAATAGTTAATACTAAAGGGGCATTTAATAAATTAAGTAATAGAAATAGTATTATGCCTTCATTGTTTAAAAGTCTAGAAAGTAATTTAATCACTTTAAATAACAATAATCCTAATAATTCTTCTGTACAAGGTGTCTTCAATAATTATATTAATAACTTTAATGATTTCAATCCAGTTATAAGTGGTTCTCATTATAATTCTTTATATTCAGGTGCCGAAGATAATTTAGAACTATCTGGATCTGTTTCTCCATTTTTTGATTTTTTAATTGACAATAAGAATATTAATAAATTAAATAAATTAGGTTTAAGAAAAATTTTATCTGAATTTAAATTGTTCAGATATTTCAGATATTCAGGAGCTAATACTGGTCCAAAACAAGTAATTTCTTATAGTTTTACTAAAAATATTAATAGAACGAATACTTTAAATTCTTTAGATCATACTGGATCTTTATTAAAAGTAAGTATTTCGGTAATTTTAAAATATTTCTTTAAAATTATGGGATTAGCTTTAATCAGTAAACCTGTGTTTATTTTTAGTCCTAATAAAGTTAATATACAAATTTCGTATTTTATGAATAATAAAATATATTTCAGTAACAGTTCTATGAGAAATTGGAATGAAACTGTATCTACTTTATCTATGGGAATGCAAGTTCATTGAGCTCTATCTAATAAATTTTATAGAAACATTTCTAAAAGAAATATGTCAGATAGTGGAAAATGGCCTAGCTTATGAAAAATGAAGTACTATTATTTAAATAAAAAACCTTTCAATGAAAAAGTTAAACCTTTCTACCCTGGAAATGTTCCTTACCTATCACAGTTTAAATATGTTCAATCAATGAAAAACTGTTTAGAGACATTGCAAGAATCTGCTGGATATTATAGTAAAAAAAAATATGTAAAAATTAAAAAAACAAATAAACTAACTGGAAAATCTTGAACAAAAGTAAAACCACAATTTACTAAAAAATGTAAAAACTTAAGACCTGCTGATATTAGAAAAATTAAATATTCAAAACCTTTTGTTAGAAATACTTTATCTTTCTTCTATGATGAATTGAACTCTCTTTCTTACATTTTAGAAAAATTCTTTAATTGTCCAATTAAACTAGAATTAAATAGAATTAAATTACCTTATTCAGATACGAATATCATGGCACAATTAATTGGAATTAATGGTGAAGAATATGATTTTAATACCATTAAAAATAAATTTATTTATAATCTTAATTACCGAAATCCTAATAAATCGGAATTTAAATTAAAAAAATATAATGGATTTAAACCTTTTTTCATTGGTGACATGGATTCTTATCTAACTCTGCCTTCTGGATATAAAGTAAGAGTAGCAGGTAGATTTTATAAACACAAAATTATTCCTAGAAAAACAGTTACTGAGATCCAGTATGGTTCTTTAGCTAGAGGAGTTGTTAATTTAGTGGAAAAATCTAGATATGTCAATAAAAGTAAAAGAGGTTCTTTCAGTATTACAGTATGAATCAGTCATAATTTTTAAAAAAAAGTAAATAATTTATATAATTTTTATTCTGCATACGCAGAAATTTATATATTTTCCCTGTCTTATATCCCCCTCCATTTTGTTTTTTTTTTTTCATTTTTCGCTGATTGTGGGCTTGCTGGCACTTTAAAT